>Ga0157379_10003441_pt1 | contig 13395 bp, 7 predicted proteins | sample S25metaG_FD_121802 | JGI IMG/M metagenome (GOLD analysis project Ga0157379, IMG submission 121802) | Switchgrass rhizosphere microbial communities from Kellogg Biological Station, Michigan, USA - S2-5 metaG | ecosystem: Host-associated > Plants > Roots > Rhizosphere > Soil | place: USA: Michigan... | reverse complement strand
CCCTGCCAAAGTATGGTTTGTCATTGCCGTTTGCCGCGCCGGGTGGGAGTAGTTTTCCGCCTGGTTTCTTTTGGGGAGCATCGACGGCGGCAGCTCAGTCTGAAGGCTCGCCTTTAGCCGACGGTGGCGGTGAGAGTATCTGGGACGTGTTTCTGCGCACGCCCAAGGCCACGGCGGATGGCAGCAACAATCTGGTGGCCGACGATGAGTATCACCGTTGGCCCGACGATCTGAAGCTCATGCAGCAGATCGGCCTTAACGCCTACCGATTTTCTGTGTCGTGGCCGCGGGTGCTGCCGGAAGGAAAGGGACGTGTCAATGAGAAAGGACTCGACTACTACGACCGCTTGATTGATGCCCTACTCACGGCTAAAATTACCCCGTTCCTCACGACGTACCATTTCGACTATCCCGAAGCTCTGCAAAAGCAGGGCGGATGGCTGAATCCCGATAGCTCACAGTGGCTGGCTGACTATTGCCACCTGCTGTCGTCTCGCCTATCAGATCGCGTGAGCCACTGGCTCACCATCAACGAGCCTAATATCCTGTGGGCATTCGGTAGCGAAGCCGGGACCATGCCGCCACAGCAAAAACTGGGTGACGCGGAACTCGTGCTCGGCGCCCACAATATCCTGCTAGGACACGGCAAGTCAGTTCAGTCCATTCGAGCCGCCGCCAAGCGTCCCGTGGAGGCGTCCCTGGCCTTCGCTGGCATGTTCAGTTTGCCCGCGAGCAACAGTCCGGCGGATATTGCGGCGGCACGTACAGCATCGTTCCGGGTCACAAAGACCAAGCTCGGCCCCGATCTGTCGCCAATGATAATGCTCAGCACGGGCTGGTGGCTCGATCCGGTTTATCTGGGAACGTATCCGGAGGACGGTCTCAAGCTCTCTTCGGAGGCCTCCAAGTTGGCAAAGCCGGAGGACATGAAGACGATCAGTCAGCCATTGGACTTCTGCGCCGTAAATCTTTATTCTGCGCCGACGGTTAAAGCGGGGGCGGATGGGCAGCCGGAATCCGTTCCGGATCCTCCCGATATTCCGCTTTCTCACTACGGGTGGGCGGTCACGCCGGATGTTTTGTATTGGGCTCCGAAGTTTCTTTTCGAGCGATATCAGAAACCAATTGCCATTACCGAGAACGGATTGGCCAACGATGATAAGCCGGCGAGCGATGGCAAAGTGCATGACCCCGAACGCACAGCATTTCTGGATTCCTATCTGAAGTCGCTTCGCCGGACGTCCGTCGAGGGTGTGCCCCTGAAAGGATATTTTCATTGGTCGCTTCTGGACAATTTTGAGTGGACCGAGGGCTTCAGACAGCGCTTCGGGCTGATCTACGTCGATTACAAGACTCAGCAGCGGATACTGAAGGATTCGGCTGCGCGCTACACTCAAATCATTCGTTCACAAGGCGCAATCCTGTAACTTTCCCTGACGGCAAGAACCTAGACTCGCCAAATGGTTGGCGGCTAGGCGTAAGTGGTTACGGAAACCGCATTTCGTTCGCGACGCTCGGCGGTGATTCGCTCAAGGTATCCACTTTCGCGGAATGCCTGCATAGGATCTTCGGGCAGACCGTGGCTGCGCCGCCAATCGCGCAGTACGGGCCGCACGTCATACCAGAACGCGCCGCGCAGGGTCTCCTCGGCTTCCACCAGCGAGCAGCTCTGCTGTAGTGGTGCCAGGCGTGCATGGTCCACGATGGCGGCTTTGGCGTAGAGTTCCTGCGCCGTGCAGACCGTCTGGATCATGGCTTCCATTTTGCCTTTCAGATTGTGACTCTGGTCGACCATGTATGCGACATCGGCAAATGCGCCGGTTTCCCAGGCGTAGGTGTGAATCTCGTGGAAGATGCGGAAGATCTGGTAGGGATCGATCGAACCGAGCGTCAGATCGTCATCGGCGTATCTGCGGTCATTGAAATGGAAGCCTCCGATCATCCCGTGATGGAGAAGCCAGGCGACAATCTGCTCAATATTCTGGGCCTGATAGTGATGACCGGTATCTACCAGAACGTAAGCTTGCGGGCCGGCCGCGCGGGCCAGAAGAAAGGCCATTCCCCAGTCGGCAATGTCTGTGTGATAGAACGCGGGCTCAAACGGTTTGTACTCGACCAGGAGGCGCTGTTTGGGATTCAGTCCGGCGTGGACCTTTTTTAGTGCTTCCTCGAACCATCCAATTCTGTTTCGAATACTCTGGCTGCCGGGATAATTCGATCCGTCGGCAAACCACGGTGAAACGTCGCGACACTCCAGAGCCGTGGCAATGGCCACGCAATCCAGCATGTGGTCGGTCGCACGCTTGCGAATGGCAGGATCCGGATTACCCACGGACCCATACTTGTACTCCTGGTCCTGAAAGACATTCGGATTAATCGAACCGGGTTGTACCCCGTATTTTTCGGCCAGCCGTTTTACCTGTGTGACATCCTTCAAGTCGTGGGGCAGGTCCCACTGCACATGCAATGCCACGGTAGGACAGGATCCTGTCAAGGCGTGAACCTGCCCAGCGTCGCTAAACTTGTCTTCGAGCGTTACTGCAGCCGCGAGCTGGATGAATTTTCCGAAGCGGGTTCCAGTGTTGGCGAAACCCCAGGAGGGCAGTTCGATATTAAAGTTGTCGAGCGCACGATGTATCAGGACTTCCGGTTTCTGCGTCATGCGAGTGCCTTTCCATTGGGCCTTTGAATCTCTTCGACTCTATGAACAGGGATGGTGTTTCCGGGGACATCGCCCGGCGGGGCGGACAAAATGTCAGCCCAGTCGGCCACAGCATTCGCTGCTACCCCAACGTCATTCGTGTATTTTCCCTCTAGCGCGGCCAGTTGGATCGCGAAATTACCGACGGTCGCACTTTCTGTGGAGCCAGTGAGAACCTGAAGCCCGGTGGCACTGGCTGTGAGTTGGTTGAGCACGCGGTTCTTGCTTCCACCGCCGACGATGTACAGCCGCTTGAAAGTTTTTTCCGAGGTGCTGGCCGCGCTCTCGAGGACCGCCGCGTACCGGGCAGCCAGACTGTTAAGAATCAAGCTGGTCATTTTGGGCGCCATGCCCGCGCCGTCGGGAATGGCACTCAGGCCGGAGCGCTTCCGTTGCGCATTGATGCGGGCTGGCATGTTCCCCGGCAGCAGCAGGTCAGGATCGTCGACGTCGAGCATACCTTCGGGTGCATCCAGGTTTGCGGAGGCATCGATCAGTTGCTCAACCGTCCAGATCTGACCTTGTGATTGCCAATGTTCGATGCATTGCCGCAACAGCCACATCCCATTTACGTTTTTCAGAAAATAAATTCTGCCGCCCACGCCACCTTCATTGCTGAAATTCTTGCTGCGCGCCGCCTTGGAAACGCACGCGGAACTAAGCACACAGCCCACCAGCGACCAGGTGCCGGAGCTGATTAAAGCCCAGTCGTCCCCCTGCGCCGGGATTCCCGCGATGGCTGATGCCGTGTCATGGCAGGCAGGGGCGATCAACCGGGTGTTGCGGAAGGCCGGCAGGGAAGCCAAAGGGCCTTGGAGTTGACCAATGTCGGTTCCAGGATTGACTAACGGCGGCGCCGTGTTCACATCCAGCCCGGCGGCTGCGAAAATTTCGGGACTCCAAGCATGATCTTCTGTGCCCAGGAGCTGGGTATGGGTGGCATTTGTATATTCGGAAACTCGCCGTCCGCCCAACCGGTGGAGTAGAAATTCGGGCAAATTTATCCAGGGAAGATTCTGTTGGGCATTGCCGTCTGCGCGCAACTGGTACAGCGTATTCAATGCGAGGATCTGAACCCCGGTCAATTGGTAAAGGCGGTCAGGAGAAATCCTCGAGTGCACCAGGTTTTGCGATTCAACGGTGCGCTCGTCGCGATAGCAAAAAGGGTTGGCGACCGGTCGGCCCTCCGGACCCAGGCGCACATAGTCCACAGCCCAACCGTCCACACCAATCGCAGCGATCCCTGCGGGCGCAAGCTCGGCGCAGGCGCGCAGGCCCTCTTCGACGCCTGCTTCGATCGCAGCCATGTCCCAACGGAGACCGTTCCCCTCGTCGCGGGCTGAGTTGGCGAAGCGATGAACGAGGCGAATTTCCGGTTGACCGTCCATCCAGCGCAGCAGGGAAACACGACAGCTCTCCGCGCCCAGGTCTACCGCCACCAATACCGGCTTCTTCTTTGCTTTGGCCGCAAGTTCATCGCCAAATGCCGGGTCCCGGTCGTGCGAGCCCTCGGTCATCGTAGGAACGCCTCGGTCAAACCCCCGTCCACCGGAACGATGTGGCCCGTAGTACAAGGGGATTTTGGTCCCGCCAGGAACAGGATTGCTTCTGCACAATCCTTCGGATCGATAGGGCGATGAGTAAGGGTGCGCCGGGCGTAAAACTCGCCGAGCAGCGTTCTCAATTCTTCGTCGCTGGCCTCATCACTGTAGGCGATCTCATATTTCTTAAGAGCCATGATCACGCGATCGCGTGGAAACATGGTAGACCCCTTGATTACGGTGGCAGGGCTGATACCGTTGACTCGAATCTTCGGAGCAAGCGAAATTGCCAGCTCGCGTACCAGGTGACTGAGCGCTGCCTTACTAACGTCGTAAGCTTCGCTGCCGCGCTTGGGCACAACCGCGTTGGCAGAACTGGTTAGCACGACTGAAGCGTCGAGATTCTGATCTTTCAAGATGCGCGCGGCTTCATCTGCCAGAAGGTAGTTTGAAGTAACATTGATGTCGAGCGTAACTCCCCACTGTTCGTCGCTGATCTGTCCATCTTTCGACGAAGGAAATAGCGCGGCGGTGTTGATCAGAAGATCCAGCCCGCCGTAAGCTGCAACCAGTTCGCGCAAGCTCTGCCGGATGACGTCACGACGACGAATGTCCACGGCGACGGAAAGGCCGCCCTCTTTTCCAGCGATTGCCTTGGCCTCCTCTGCTACTTTCTTCGCGGCTTCGTGATCGCGGTCAGCGACCACGACGTGGGCTCCGCGTTCTGCCGCAAGTAAGGCAGCTTCGCGACCGATTCCGCTACCTCCGCCGACAATCAGAACCACGTGACGACTCAATTCTTTTTCCGGAGGCTGGCGGCGAATCTTGGCTTCTTCCAATGCCCAGTATTCGATACGAAACGCCTCCGAAGGAGGTAAAGCTACGTAGTTTGCATGGACCGTGAATGCACTGGTCGGCGCGGCAGCTCCGGCCTGGGGTAATGTCGCGGGCGTTTTCCCCGTGTCCAGCGAAGTCGCGCCTTCCATCACATGGATGGCGTTCACGTAGAACTCGCCAGTGAGCCGGGCTTCAGTTTTACTTTTTCCGAAACTGAACATACCGATGCCAGGAATAAGAACTACGGTGGGATTCGCATCGCGCATGGCAGGGGAATCAGGCTGCGCGAACGAGTTGTAATATTTCGCGTACTCCTCGCGATAATTCTTCAGTGCGGATTCGATCTGCTCGCGCAGTCCCTGCACATTCCCGGCCGGCTGCCAGGGGACAAACAAAGGCCGGACCTTGGTGCGGATAAAGTGGTCGGGACAGCTGGTGCCGAGATGTGCCAACGCCTGGGCGTCCGCCGAATTTACGAAGCGCAGGACTTCCGGCAGATCGCTGAAGTTGCCGATCAGGCGCCAGGCGCCGGAGACTCTTCCCCGCAGGAAAGGAAAAATGTCGAGCGCAAGATCGCGCCGGTTGTCCAGAGCCTGGTGGCGCGGTCCGCCGAACAACGCCGCGCCCTTCTTGTCCACGTGGTCTACTACAAATTGTCCGAGCTGATCGATGATGGAGATCGTATTTTCGTAGCACTCCTGCTGCGTGTTTCCCCAGGTGAACAGGCCGTGGCCACCCAGCACAACGCCGTCGCAGTTCGGACTCTCCTGCACCGCGCGCCGCAGCATCATGGCCAACTCGAAGCCCGGACGTTGCCACGGCACCCAAATCAAATGGTGTTCATACAGACGATTGAATTCTTCCATCTTTTCACTGCCGTTGGCCGAGGCCGCCAGCGCGATACCCCAGTCCGGATGCAAATGGTCAATGTGGGGAAAGGGCAGAAAGCCATGAAGCGGCGTATCAATCGAGGCAGCTACGGTGCTCTTGCCGAAGGCGCACAGCGGATACATGTCCACCATTTCATCTTCGAATTCAGTGCCGCGATATTTTGGTTCCAGACCGTGCAGCTTTTCTGAATACAACGCGGCGAGTCCGGACAACTTGATACTTCCCAGATCGCCGCCGCTACCCTTGATCCATAAAACTTCTTCCTGTTTGCCGCTTAAGGGATCGGTTTGCTGTATTTTCGAACTGGTGTTGCCGCCTCCAAAGTTGGTGATGCGAAGGTCGGAGCCCAGCAGGTTCGAGCGGTAGCGAAGCAATTCAGGCTGGTCGAGGCCGCGGGCGACCTGATGATCCCAACGATCTTCCAAATAACGCAAACTGGTTTTGAGCTGCATGGAGTGCTCTCTGCGGAAAATTAGGCGGAACCCGGAGGCGCTCGATGCTGCCTAAACGCCCGCCGCGCCTATGAAGTCCGACCTATCATACTCCACTGATGCAATAGGGCAACAATTTCTGTACGAGAACTTCCCGGGACCGGTTCTAGTCCGGAGGGCGGCGACGGCTACGCTAACTTGCCTCCCGACGATGCCCACGATCCCGTCACCAGTTTGTGCTCAACATAATTGTAGGGCGCAACGCGGTGGCCACTGAGAATCGAAAGTCCGAGATGAATCAGCCTCGGTCCGTAGCTTTGGGCTTCGTGAGAAACCGAGCCGATGAGCGGGCTGTCGCTTCGTGAAATCTCTTCCAGGGCTTCCGGAATACAATCTTGCCCGACGATGGCCACATATTTCTCGCGCTTTAATTCTCGCACTGCCTGCACCGCTCCGAGGGCGCTGGTGTCGGTCGCGGCGGCAATCAGAATGCCGCGATCTTTAGGGTGACGTCGCAGGAAGTCGAGCACCAGCTGGCAGCTCTTGTCGCGTAGGCCGCGGGCGTTCATGCGGACTAAAAATTCCGACGGAATTCCCGGCAGCCGCGCACGAATGGCCTCGAAGGCTCCGGTTACCCGGCTCTGCACCAGCGGACCGGCTTCGTCGATGTCCAGTCCCAAAGCCCAGCGCACCTTGCCGTCCCAGATCTTCCTGGCATACAGCGCCAGGCACTCGCCGGCCTCAAAGCCAACGCGGTAATTATTGACCCCGAAAAAAGTAGCGTGAGGATGCGGTATGTCCACCGCAATCAGAGGGATACCAGCGGCATCGATCTTGTCTGCCAGGACCGGCGCCACGTGCTGATCGATCTGGAATTCGATCACCAGGTCCACCCGGTTGCGCACGAATTCATCCGCGTTGTTTAAGGCGGTGGGGCCGTCGTAACGATTGTCGAGCACGATCAGGTCAACCCCGGCGGCTGAAGAGGCAGCCTTCAGGCTGTCGGTCACAGCTTCGGAAAAAGGCATTTCTGCGGACTCGCTACCAAAACCGAAGCGTGCCTTTTTGGGGTGGGACACCAGCCGATACAGTCCGTCTTGCGACTGGGCCACATAACCGCGGTGCACAAATGTTTTGAGAATACGGTAAACCGTGGTCTTCGAAATACTCGTCCGCTGGTAGATGGACTCGAGCGCGAGCGGACCCTTCTCGCTCTGCAGGAGCTCGAGAATGTCGAGCGCCTTCGAGAGCACGGGGATCAGGTAAAGCCGCTTGGGAGCTGAACGTTTCAATTCGAGCAGGCCTCTACACACGATGATAACTGCGTAAAGACTATAACTTGGACTCCGGCTTTTCGCCTATAGAGCCGCGTGTGGGCCGCGAGGCGGCGCGAAAAAATTTTTGCGCGCCGGCAGGACCCAACTTTCGAAAAAGGCGCGATACTGAGCCCGCTTAATTCAATAGAGAAACAAGTTCACTATTTTCTTGACAACGTTTATCGCGGCTCGCTAGAGTGCGGCCAGTTCGTGGGCTGGAGAAAGTCGGCACGGAATTTTCTATGCCCGGTCTATGTTGACCGCTGGTGTCCGAGAGACACAGGAGAATGCGACCATGAGAGTCCACAGTCTGGTGGTATGTCTGTTTGTAATCGCGACGGCAGGGCTGCTGCAGGCCCAGTCGACTGGAACCATTCTAGGAACCGTCACCGACAATTCTGGCGCCGTGGTGGCCAAGGCGAGCGTCAACATCACGAACGCTGCCACCGGCAGTGTTACTCACACCGAGACCAGTTCCTCGGGAGACTATACTGCCCCATTCCTGCAAGTCGGAACCTACAAGGTAACGGTCGAGGCCCCTGGTTTCCAGAAGTCCGTGGTGGACAACATCAGCCTGGTAGTGGCGCAGCAGGCTCGCGCGGATGTCACCTTGAAGCCGGGTTCAGTGAACGAATCGGTGCAGGTGGAGGCGACTGCAGTCACACTCGATACCGACAGCGCTACGGTTGCGCAAACCGTCAGCCAGAGGCAGGTGGACCAGCTACCGCTAAGTGGCCGCAACTTCATTAATTTGATATTTCTCACTGCCGGTGCCGTAGAGACCAACGGAGAGCAAGGCCAGATGAGACAGGGGGCCGGCAATGCCATCAGTATCAACGGCAGCCGCCCGGAATCGAACAACTACACGCTGGACGGCATTGCCAACGTGGATACAGCGTTGGGCACGCCTGCTGTAATTCTGTCGCAGGACGCGATCCAGGAATTCAAGATTCAGAGTGAGACCTACAGTGCGGAATACGGTTTTAGCGCCAACCAGATCAACATCGTGAGCAAGAGTGGAACCAACCAGCTGCACGGTACGGCGTTCGAGTTTCTAAGAAACGACGCTTTCGATGCATTGCCGGTAAGGCCTAACTCAACGCCGGTAACCAAGAATCCCGAGTTGCGGCAGAACCAATTCGGCTATGTTCTTGGAGGTCCGATCTATATTCCCAAGTTGTACGATGGAAGAAACAAGAGTTTCTTCCTGGCCAATTACGAGGGCCAGCGAACCATCCGCGGATTCAACAGCACACCCATCGCCGTACCACCACAGGCGCTGCTCGGAAATGGTACGCCGGGGGGAGATGCGATCTTCGCCGGGGCCACGATATTAACCGGACCGAATGCCGTACAACCGTTACCCGCCGTGGGATCGGCGGCCTGCACAGCTGAGCTTAATGCGGGCCGAGGTTGCCAGCCCATTGACCCCTTGACGGGTGCTCCCTTCCCAGGGGGGGTCATTCCCGCGGCCCGGTTCTCCCGCATTGCGAATGTGATGAAGTCTTTTTATCCGGTGCCCAATGCCGGAGGCAATGACTTTGTGCTATCCACCGGCATCCCCAACAATATTGACCAACAAACCTACAAGTTCGACCAAAACTTCGGTCGCTGGGGTTCTGCCAGTTTTCGGTGGTCCAATGTCGACTACGTGAATTCAAGCACTGGGTTTGCCCAGAACGGAAACATTTCGGCGCCAGCCGGGGTAGCGAATTTTATACAGAACAACGAGAGTTGGACGGTATCTCACACCATCTCGCTCGGCCACAATATGCTGAATAACTTTCGCTTCGGGCACCTCGAAGCGATTGCCAATCAAGGCGGCTTTGCGGCGTCAACGGCCGACGTCTCGGCCCTGAACATTGCAGGGACCTTCACCAATCTGACCAACACGACCCGGCTGTTCCCGACCATCTCGCTGCAGGGTGGGCTGGCTACGGTCGGTAGTCAAGGGAACGACGTCACGACCAGCGACGTGCCAATGTGGGATTTTGCAGACTCCTTCACTGTGATTCGCGGAAAACATACCATCGGAGTGGGATTCGATTACCGCCGCTGGGTGCAGAAGCGGAACCTGTCCAATGATTTCCTGGGAAATTGGGGCTATAACAACGACCTCATTCTGAGGAATGGAAGTGCGACCGGGTTTGATGCCGGCGCCGGAGCTCTGCCGGCGAACGGCTGTCCGACGGTTACTTGCGGCACGGGCAATGCTGTAGCGGATTTTCTGCTCGGCTACTACAACAATTCGTCCACCTTCCAACCCGGTCCGTTCGCGGACCCGAAACTACCTCCGGGCAATCTGAACCAAAACAACTTCCTGTTCTTCGCTCCTTATGTGCAGGACGACTGGAAAGTAAGCAACCGGCTCACTCTGAACCTGGGACTGCGTTGGGACTTCCGGACCGTGCCTTACGAAACCAACAACCAGATGTTCTGGTTTGACACAGCCAACGCAGGCGGCGGATTGTGCTATGCCAAGAAGGCGTTGGGAACCCAAACTATCCCCGCACTCGGCGGCCCGATTGCCCCTGACGGAAATGGCTTCTATCGGGACTGCGGCCGCCGTAATCCGGCGGACGGTTCCAAAAAACCCTTCGCTCCGCGGATTGGTTTTGCCTATCGGTTGACCGACAAGACGGTGGTCCGGGGCGGATACGGGATCTTCTTCGATGCCTCCGAAACCCGCGAGATTGATAATTCCGGCGACCAGTATCCCTTCGTGGTCCGCGCAAATTTCGATGCTACGACCAATGCAGCCTTGCCGAAGTTGACCGATAACATGTTTGTTCCGGTGACGCTGCATGTGGTAAGTCCCGCTACCGATGGCGGTAACTTCTTCGCCGTAATCATTTCAGAGAAGCCCCGCAACCCGTATGTGCAGCAGTGGTCGCTGTCGGTGCAGCGCCAACTCGCGCCTAACACCACTCTGGAAGCCAACTACGTAGGCAACAAAGGAACGCATCTGCTGAACCGCACCAACATTAACCAGCCTTTTGCGGCGCCTGATCCAACCCTCTGTACTCCTCCGACCGGCAGCCCGGCCAATTGCCCAGCTCAGGCTCGCAGACCGTTTCAGAACATCACGTCAGCAAATGGATTCCTGGACAGCGAATGGAATGGGTATTCCAACTACAACGCCGGCAACCTAAAGTTGGAACATCGCACTTCCGACCTTGCGCTGCAGGCCGTCTATACGTATGCCAAGAGCCTGGACGACAAATCGGCCGCGGCCGGTGTAGGCGCGACCAACTCTTTCTCGGGGCATTTGAACGATCATGATCCCGCTTCGGACTACGGACGCTCAGACTTTGACGTTCGCCACCGTTTTGTGGCGAGCTATATCTACAGCCTGCCTTTTGGGCGCAACAAGCGTTTTGGCGGAAGTATGAACCGGGCTGCTGACGCAGTGGTCGGCGGATGGCAACTGGGCGGCGTAGTCACCTTCCAAAAAGGTTTTGCGTACTCGGTGATGGCACCCATTGATCCGCTGATCAATGCATTCGTTCAGCGAGCCAACCTGGTGCCGGGCTGCAATCCGAACGGCGGCTTCCACAAGAGCATTACGCAGCAGTTCAACACCGCATGCTTTGTGCAACCGCTGAATGGCCAGTTCGGGGACAGCGGGCGCAACATTATCACTGGGCCGGGGATCAGCAATTTTGATATGAATCTCGGCAAGACTTTCAAGTTCACCGAACGCCTTGCGTTCCAGTTCCGAGTGGAAGCATTCAACGTCTTCAACCATACGCAATACGGGTTGGACCTCACCGATCCCAGCGTCGGGCCGGGGCAAAGTCCGGTTTCCAACAACGTCGCCAACAATTCAGCGATACCTTTCGGCGCGATTTCAAATGCCCGGGCCGCTCGTGTTGTGCAGTTTGGCGGGAAAATAGTTTTCTAAGGCTTGTTGATTAGCACTATCCGCCGCCAAGCTTCGGCTTGGCGGCTTTTTGTTGATGGCGTCACGGCAACGGCCTCGACGGGCGGGATGCCCGTCCGCCATTCGTACATAACCTAGGTTTCGGTTTTGAGTAGGGTAAACTGCAAAAATGGCAGCAGCCACCAGAGCGTTTCTTGTCACGGTTTGCGTCTGCCTGATCGCGTACAGCGCCGGCGCGCAATCGTCCGGCAACAGCGCCACTGAGCGCTACGCAGAAGAGGGGCAGAGCGCGCTGGCGGCGGGACGCTTAGACGATGCGGAAAAGGCCTACGAGAAACTTCGCGAGCTGGAACCGGGCGTCGCCGAAGTGCATGCCAACCTGGGCATGATTTATTTTCAAGAAGGACGATACGAACAGGCCGTGCCGGCCCTGCGTCAGGCTCTGAAGCTTAAACCCAGCCTGACCCGAACCGAAAGCCTTTTGTCCGTTTCGCTGTCGGAACTGGGTCGTTACAAAGAGGCAGCGCCGGGGCTGGAGAAGTGCTTCCATCGGGCTGCTGATCCCGAGATCAAGCGAATGTGCGGTCTGCAACTGCAGCGTGCCTACGGTGGGCTGGGGCGAGACCGCAACGCAGTGTAAGTGGCTCTGGAATTGAACCGGCTCTATCCCGACGATCCCGAGGTCCTATACCACACAGGAAAAGTATATGGAAACTATGCCTTCCTGACGATGCAGAAGCTCGCCCAGGTGGCCCCCGCGTCGGTGTGGCGGCACCAGACCCTGGCTGAAGCTGATGAAAGCCAGGGATCGTATGAAGCGGCGATCACCGAGTACCGCCAGGTGCTGGCGCTTGATCCGCGCCGTCCGGGGATCCACTATCGTTTAGGACGCACCCTGTTGGCCCGTGCCCGTGAGACGACTTCCGCCGAAGATTTAGCCAGCGCCCAGAGAGAATTTGAACAGGAGTTGGCTTTGGACCCGTTGAACGGCAATGCGGCTTACGAGATGGCCGAGGCCCGGAGAAACGGAGGGCAGTTCGAGGAGGCGCAGAAGCTTTTTGAACAGGCGCTGAATTCGCATCCCGATTTTGAAGAAGCCCAACTGGGGCTGGCCTCTGTGCTGATGTCACAGCAGAAGCCGCAACAGGCGCTGCCGCATTTGCAAAAGGCCATCGAGCTTAATCAGGAGAATGAGGTTTCGTGGTATCGGCTTTCGCAAGTCCAAAGGTCTTTAGGAAACAGCAAAGAAGCGCAGAACGCGTTTACGAAATACCAGCAACTCCACCAGCAGAAAGCCAGCCTTGACGAAGCGGGGAAGCGTTTCCTTTCGCCGAGCGAGGTCACCCGGCAGCAGCTGGATTCAAACGCCCCGCAGTAGATACGTGTAGGCATGAGTGTCCCGCTTGGGCGGGAGCGCCAGGAATGCCGCAGCACGAGCGAGGACGCTTGTGCCCACATGTGCTTCCTTCTCAGCCGCGGTGCGCAATAATTCCGGCACCCTCCTTTATAGTAATGAGCTGATTGGCTTGCACCGGCGGCACACTCTCCCAATCTCCGCTGGGCCAGCGAACTTTGATTTCCGCCTTTTTCCCCGCGCCCAAGCCGAAGTGCAAGCGGAAGTCGTTGCAGGAGACGAAGCTCGACTGGCTTTGTACTTCTTGTGTCTGGATGATGTCACCGCTTTTGACTACGACTCGGCCTCCGATGGCGCTGCGGTTGGATTTAGTCCCAATCAGCTTTACCTTGAGCCAGGAATTCGTGCCGGTGACGTCGTTTCGCAGCAGAGAGGGTGGTT
>Ga0157379_10003439_pt1 | contig 13397 bp, 11 predicted proteins | sample S25metaG_FD_121802 | JGI IMG/M metagenome (GOLD analysis project Ga0157379, IMG submission 121802) | Switchgrass rhizosphere microbial communities from Kellogg Biological Station, Michigan, USA - S2-5 metaG | ecosystem: Host-associated > Plants > Roots > Rhizosphere > Soil | place: USA... | reverse complement strand
GCCGGGAGCAGGGTGACGGCCGGGTCGGTCAGCGCGGCGCGCAACAACCCCAGGTTGGTGGTGAGGCCGTCGACGCGTGTGCGCGCCAGCCCGTCGGCCAGGCGCGCCAGCGCCGTCTGGCGGGTCGGCCCGTGGGCGATCACCTTGGCCAGCAGCGGGTCGTACGCCGTGCCGACCTCGGTGCCGGCGGCGATCCACGTGTCCACCCGCAGGTCGGCCGGGAACGTCGCGGCGGTGACGAGCCCGGCGCTCGGGCGGTGGTCGGCGCCGGGGTCCTCGGCGTACACGCGCGCCTCGACCGCATGGCCCGAGACGACCGGCGCAGGCGCCGCGAACATCGCCACGTCGCCCTGCGCCAGCCGCAGCATCCAGGCCACCAGGTCGATCCCGAGCACCGCCTCGGTCACCGGATGCTCGACCTGCAGCCGCGCGTTGACCTCCAGGAACGACGCCTCCTCGCGAGCGGCGTCGTAGATGAGCTCGACGGTCCCGGCCGAGCGGTAGTCCGCGGCGGCGCACAGCGCCACGGCCGACGCGTGCAGCTGCGCGCGCACGGCGTCCGGGAGCCCGGGTGCGGGCGCCTCCTCGACGACCTTCTGGTGGCGGCGCTGCAGCGTGCAGTCGCGGTCGCCCAGCGCCAGCACGCGGCCCGCGCCGTCGCCGAAGACCTGGACCTCGACGTGGCGCGCGGCCGTCACGTAGCGCTCGAGGAACACGCCGCCCGCGCCGAAGCTCGCCGCGGCCAGCCGCTGCACCCGCGCGAACGTCTCGGCCAGCTGCGCCGCGTCGGCGCACGGTGCCATCCCGATGCCGCCGCCGCCCGCGCTGGCCTTGACCATGACGGGGTAGCCGATCGCCTCGGCGGCCTCGAGCGCCGCGTCGGCGTCGGCGAGCAGGCCCGTGCCGGGAATCATCGGCACGCCCGCGCCGCGGGCCAGCTCGCGGGCGCGGTCCTTGGCGCCGAAGAGCTCGAGCTGCTCGGGCGTCGGGCCGACGAACGTCAGGCCGGCGGCGGTCACCGCGCGGGCGAACGCCGCGTCCTCGGACAGCAGGCCGTAGCCCGGGTGGATCGCGCCCGCGCCGTGCGCCAGCGCCGCCTCCACGATCCGGTCGCCGAGCAGGTAGCTCTCGCGCGCGGGCGCGGGGCCGAGGCGCACCGCCGCGTCGGCCATCGCCACGTGGGGGGCGCCGCGGTCGGCGTCGGAGTACACGGCGACGGTGCGCAGCCCGAGCTCCCGGGCGGACCGCAGGATCCGGCAGGCGATCTCGCCGCGGTTGGCGACGAGCAGCGTGTCGAAGCCCATCAGCGCGGGTCCGTCACGATCATCCGCACCGGGGTGGGATCGAACCCGTTGCACGGGTTGTTGACCTGCGGGCAGTTGGACACCAACACGAGCGTGTCGACCTCCGCGCGCAGCGCCACGGTGAGCCCGGGGGCCGACAGGCCGTCGACGATCCCGAGCGTCCCGTCGGCCTCGACCGGCACGTTCATGTACCAGTTGATGTTCGACACGAGGTCGCGCTTGCCCAGGCCCCACTTGGCGCCCTCGCGCAGGAAGTTCTCCACGCAGGCGTGCTGATGGCGCGTGTGGTGGCCGTAGCGCAGCGTGTTGGACTCCTTGGAGCAGGCACCGCCGATCGTGTCGTGACGGCCGACGTCGTCGGCGACCACCGTCATCAGCGCGCGGCCCTCGCAGGACCGCAGCACGCTGCCGGTGGTCAGGAAGATGTTGCCCTGCGCGGCGATCGTGTCCGCCGCGCTGTAGCGCTCGGACGTGTCATGGGCGTGGTAGAGCAGGCAGTCGACGGCCTGGTTGCCGCCCAGGTCGACGATCGACAGGACATGGCCGGCGGGCACGACCGCCGACCACGGCGCGCGCGCCGGCACGACGTCGTCCGACGTGACGGTACCGTCGACGACGCTCGTCGCGGACATGCTCAGACCCCCCTCGCGGTCGCGTAGTCGGCGGTGTTCAGGAACGCGCGCTCGGCCTCGGGCGAGGCGGTCCACAGCGGATCGCCGGGCGCCGTCGGCGCGCCCCGCCACGCCAGGATCTCCAGCGGGCTGCAGGTGTAGGACGCGCGCGGATCGAGCGGATGGGGCACGTTGGCGACGAGCACGACGAGCGGAAGCTCGGCGCGCAACGTCACCGAGCCGCCCGGCCCGGCCGAGCCGGTGAAGGCCAGTGCGCCGTCCTCGCCCACCCGTATGCCTTGGAAGAACGACACGCTCGGCGCCACGTCGCGCGGGCCGAGGCCGTGCTTGAGCGCGGCGAGCAGCAGCAGCTCGCGGCCGGCGGGGGAGGGGCCCTGGGCCTCGCCGTCGCCGTAGCGCTGCTCGTTGCGCAGCCGCGACGAGGTGCCGCACAGCGCGTCGTGGCGGCCCGAGGAGTCGGCGAGCACCGTGGCCAGGACGCGGCCCTGGTCGGACAGCAGCGGATGGCCCGCCCCGAGGTAGGCCTGCCAGGGCACCTTCACGGTGTCGGCGACGTTCAGCCGCTCCCACGGCTGGTCGGCGTTGAACACCAACAGGTGGGCGCAGGCGTCGCCCTCCAGGTCGGTCAGCCGCAGGGTCGTCCCGCGGGCGACGACCTTGTTGGTGTAGTTGCCGCCCCCCACGACCTCGGCCCAGGTCAGGTCGGCGGCGGCGACGCCCTCCGGGGGCGCCGCCCATGCCGAGGCGGGCAGGGTCGGCATCGCCTGCACGACGGTGCCGCCCTGGGCGCGCGCATGGTCGCGCGCGCCCGCGGTGGTCCGCGTCGCCGACACCTACGCGCCCGCTGCCTCGAGGCCGAGCTCGGCCGGGGCGTGCTCGGTCGTCCCGCCCGCCAGCTCGCGGCGGTGCAGGGCGTAGGCGATCACGCCCAGGACGAGCGCGCCGCCGACGAACAGCAGCGAGAAGTACTGGACGTACCAGCCCTGGCCGGCCGGGTCGTACACGCTGGCCCGCGGCCAGGCGAGGTTGACCATCTGCAGCGCGCCGTAGGCGACCGCGATGAGGTTGACCGGCAGGCCCCAGCGACCCATCGAGAAGTACCCGGGCTGGGTCCGGTAGGTGCCGCGCAGGCGCGCGACGAGCTGGGGCACCGTGACCATCAGGTACGCGGCGTAGAGCATCACGATGCACACGCTCGTCAGGGCGGTGAAGATCGACGCCTCACCGACGTTGATCAGGAGGATCGCCGCCGCGATGAGGCCGACGACCACGGCGGGCAGGATCGGCGTGCCGGTCACCGGCGAGACCCGCCCGAGGCTTCCGTGGCCGGGCAGGACGCGGTCTCGCGACATGGAGAACATCATGCGGGTGGCGGCGGTCTGGATGGCCAGCGTGCACACGCAGATCGCGATGGTCACGTCGACGAGGAAGACCTTGCCCACGGTGTCGCCGAGCGAGCTCGTGAGCACGTAGGGCAGGCCGCCGGCGGCGAGGTCGCCGTTGGTCAGGCTCGGCGCGGCGAGGATGCCCGCCAGCAGCAGCAGCGCACCGCCGATGCCCGAGACCACCAGCGCGCGGATGATCGCCTTGGGCGCGGTGCGCCGCGGGTCCTTGGTCTCCTCGGCCAGCTCGCCGGCGCTGTCGAATCCGACCATCACGTAGGCCGCCGTGAGCGACGAGATGAGAAAGACGCCGAAGTAGCCGCCGGGCGCGGCGCCCGTCTGGTGCAGGACCGCGCCCGGGCCGCGCTCGGCGTGGGTGAACAGCAGGAGGATGAGCGCGACGACGCCGACGAGCTCGCAGGTCACGCCGAACATGTTGATGCGCGCCATGAGGCGCACCCCGATGGCGTTGACGACCGTCGTCAGCACGATGAGGATGCAGCCGAGGATGACGGCGTTGGAGGCGCCGTCACTCGACGTCAGCGCCGGGTCGTTGCCGACGAGCTGGAAGCCCGACCACAGCGTCGGCATCACGACCTGCAGGGCGATCGCCGCGGCCGACACCGTGACGATCTGGGCGATGAGCATCGTCCAGCCGGCGAACCAGCCGATCGTCGGCGTCGACAGGCGGCGCGACCACTGGTAGATGCAGCCCGAGATCGGATAGCGGGCCGCGAGCTCGCTGAAGCACAGCGCGACCATCAGCTGGCCGGCGAACACGATCGGCCACGTCCAGAAGAACGCCGCGCCGCCGAAGGAGAAACCGAGGAAGAACAGCTGGAAGACCGTCGTCAGGATCGAGACGAACGAGAAGCCGGCCGCGAAGGAGGCATAGCTCCCGAGGCTCCGGCGCAGTTGCTGGGGGTAGCCGAACCCGGCGAGGTCCTGGCTGTCGCGGGCCTCCGCGGCGTGATTGCTCATACCTATGACCTTCTCAGCGGCGAGGCCTCCAAGGCATTGGTCACCCGGTCGAAACCGGGCTGTCCACCGTGTCGAGTCTCAGAGGTCGCGGCGGATGAGCGAGAAGCGCACGAGCGAGTCGTCGACGGCGATGCGGGAGAAGGCGATGCGCTCGTGCTCGCGCGTGAAGAGCGTCTCGCGCAGCTCGATGTAGGCCGTGCCGGGCGCGATCTCGAGCTCGACCGGCACGTGGTCGCCCGCCACGCGGGGGACGACCTCGACCCGGGCGTAGTCGACCGGTCCGACGCCGTTGGCCGTCAGGAACGCGAACGTCGAGTCGGCGTCGACGATGTCGCCGAGCGGCGGGAGCCGCTCGAGGGCCACGGTGTCGGTGATGTGGATGACGGGCTCGCCGCCCGCGCGCAGCAGGCGCTTGACGATCAGGCACGGCGTGCCCGGCGCGACCTCCAGCGCGGCGGCCGCGTCCTCGTCGGCCTCCTGCGCGCGATGGACCTGCGGGTCGACCGACGGCACGTGGCCGGCCTGCTCGATGAGGGCGCGGAAGGCGATGAGCCGGTTGAGCGGCATCGAGCTGCGCAGCACGTCGCGGTTGACGACGGTCCCGTGCCGCCGGCGGCGGGTGATGATCCCGTCCTCGGCCAGGCTCTGCAGCGCGGCGCGGATCGTGGTGCGGCTCACGCCGAGCTGGGCGGCGAGGTCGGCCTCGGGCGGCAGCCGGTCGTCGGGGAACGCGTCGGAGCGGATGGCCCGCAGGAGCTCGTCGCGCACGCGCCCGCTCAGCGAGCGCGTGTCGAGGCGCTCGAGCCCGGCGTCCGTGCTGTCCTGCGTGGCGGCGATGGCCGGAGGATAGGCGACGCGTCCCACGCACCCTGAACCTCCGTCGCGGTGTGATGAAGACGTGTCCCGCGCGTAGAGCGGGTGTGACCACTCCGGGTACGCTCGCCGCCATGTCCCGCCGCGCCGCCCTCGCCGCGCTCGCCGCCGCCCTCGGGCTCACGGCCCTCGCCGGCCCGGCCGACGCGGCCCAGCGGCGCCCACGACTCGTCGCGTTCGGGTCGTGCCGCGCGCTCGTCGACTACGCGCACACCTACGCCGCGCGTGTCGGCGGGGTGGGCGTCCCGGTCCGGGCGCTGACGACGTTCGCCCCGCTGCCCGGCGCCCCGTCGCCCGCAGCGGCGGAGACGACCGCGCCGGCGGCCGCACCGGGGGCCACCGGCAAGGACGACGCGAGCGCGGGCACGCCTTCGTTCTCGACCACCAACGTGCAGGAGACGGGCATCGACGAGCCCGACGTCGTCAAGACCGACGGCAACCGGATCGTCACGATCACCGACGGCCTTCTGCGCGTGGTCGACGTCACGGGCGACGCCCCGCGCATCGCCGGCACGCTGAAGCTCGACCCGGGCGTCAACGAGCAGCTGCTGCTGCGCGGCGACCGCGCGCTGGTCCTGGCGACCACGCCGGTCGCCTATCCGGTCGACGTCGTCCCGCCCGTGGCCGCGACGCCCGTCGCCCAGCCCGCGATCGTGCCGATCGGCGGCGGCTCCGGCCCGACGACCACGCTCACCGAGGTCGACCTCACCGACCCGACCGCGCCGAAGGTCGCGCGCACGATGACGGTCGACGGCGGCTACGTCGACGCGCGGCAGACCGACGGCACCGTGCGCGTCGTGGTGAGCAGCACGCCGGCGCCCGTCGGCGCACGCCCGCTCGCCCAGGCGCCGCTGCGCACCTTCGTGCCCGCGACGACCATCCGCAGCCGCATCTCCGGACGGACGTTCCGCCGCGGCGTGGTCGGCTGCGGCGCGGTGCGCCGCCCGGACGTGTTCTCGGGCCTGGACCTGCTCACCGTCCTGACCATCGACCTCGACAAGGGCCTCTACGACGTCGACCGCGACGCGATCATGGCCGGGGCCCAGACCGTGTACGGGTCGGCCACGAGCCTGTACGTCGCCAGCCGGCGCTATGTGCCCGGCCTGCAGGACACCGCCGACGTGCCGGCGCAGATGCGCACGGAGATCCACCGCTTCGACGCGTCGCACCCGGGCGAGACGACCTACGCCGCCACGGGCGAGGTGCCCGGGTTCATCCTCAACAACTACGCGCTCTCCGAGCAGGACGGCGTGCTGCGCGTGGCGAGCACCGACGAGCCGTCGTGGCTGCCCGACGGCGGCGCCCCCGCGCCGGCCTCGAGCTCGGTGACCGTGCTCCGGCAGGACGGCGGCCGGCTCGTGCGGATCGGGCGCGTCGGCGGCCTCGGCCGGGGCCAGAAGATCTACGCGGTGCGCTTCGCCGGCAGTGTCGGCTACGTCGTCACCTTCCGCCAGATCGACCCGCTCTACACGCTGGACCTGTCCGACCCGGCGGCCCCGCGCGTGGCGGGCGAGCTCGAGCTGCCCGGCTACTCGGCCTACCTGCATCCGCTCGGCGACGGCCTCCTGCTCGGCGTCGGCCAGGAGGTCGACGCGCAGGGCCGTCCGCAGGGCACCCAGGTCTCGCTGTTCGACGTCGCGGACCCCGCGCACCCCAGGCGCCTGCAGCACGCGGTGTACGGCCGCGGCAGCTCGGACGCCGAGTTCGACCCGCACGCGTTCCTGTGGTGGGCGCCCACCGACCTCGCCGTGCTGCCGCTCGCGGTCGCCCCGTCGTCGGAGCGTGCGGACGACGGCTTCATCGGCGCGGTCGGCCTGCGCGTCACGCGGCAGGGCATCGCCGAGGCGGGCCGCGTCACGCACGGCAGCGGGGACCACGTCGCGCCGGTCGGCCGCTCGCTCGTGATCGGCAACCGGCTCTACACGCTGTCCTGGCTGGGACTCCAGGCCTCGCGGCTCGACACGCTCGCGCCGGTCGCGACCGTGCCGTTCGTGACCGGCTGAGCGGGGGCAGACAGCCCGCGGACCGCCGAAGTGGTTCTCGGGCATGCGTCGGACGGCTGCGGGAACACCCCGAGCATGAGCGTCGCGCCCGGCCACTGGACCGTCTCGGCGACGGCCGACCAGATCGCCGTGCTGCGCAACGCCGTGGCCGACTACGCGCGGTCGGCGGGGCTGCCGGGCGGGCGCCTGGGCGACGTCCGCCTGGCCGTCTCGGAGGCCGCGACCAATGCGGTCCTGCACGCCTACCGTGACCGTGAGCCCGGGCAGATCCGCGTCATCGCCGCGGTCGATGGGGACGGTGCGCTGACGGTCGTCGTCGAGGACGACGGGTTCGGGCCGCTGCCGCGCCCCGACAGCCCGGGCATCGGCCTGGGCCTGCCGACGATCGCCTCCGTGGCCGATGCCGTCGAGCTGTCGGCGGGCGCCGGAGCGGGCGCCCGCCTGTCCATGCGCTTCGTGCCCGCGGGCTGACCGGCGCTCAGCCGGGCCGGCGGGCGAGCACCTGGAACACCGACAGGAAGCCGGTCTCGAAGCCGCGCCGCGCGGTCCGCAGGTACAGGCGCCAGACGCGCACGCGCTCCTCGCCGCCCAGCCGGATCGCCTCGTCGAGGTTGCCGTCGAAGCGCTCGGCCCAGTGGCGCAGGGTCTCCGCGTAGTCGTTGCGGAACCCCTCGATGTGCGTGATCTCCAGCCCGGCGCGTTCGATCGCGAACGCGATGCGGCTCAGGTGCAGCGGCGCCGCGTCGGGGAACACGTAGCGCTCGGAGAAGGCCCCGGCCTCGGGGTCGCCGTGGCGCAGCCGTGCGATGCCGTGGTTGAGCAGCCGGCCGCCGGGGCGCAGCAGCTCGGTCAGGCGGACGGCGTAGCCGTCGATGTTCACCGAGCCCACGTGCTCGACCATGCCGATGCTCGAGATGGCGTCGAACGGCTCGGCGTCGAGCTCGCGCCAGTCCATGACGCGGATGTCGACGCGGTCGGCGACGCCGGCGGCCGCCGCGCGCTCGCGCGCCAGCTGCGCCTGCGGCTCGGACAGCGTGATGCCCGTGACGTGCACGCCGTGCTCGACCGCGGCATGCAGCGCGAAGGCGCCCCATCCGCAGCCGACGTCGAGCACTCGCTCGCCCGGGCGCAGGCCGAGCTTGGTGCAGACGAGCTCGCGCTTGGTGAACTGGGCTTCCTCGAGCGTTTTGGCCCCCCGCGAGAAGATCGCGCAGGAGTAGGTCATCGACTCGTCGAGGAACAGGCGGAAGTACTCGTTGGAGACGTCGTAGTGGTGGCGGACCGCGCGGCGGTCGCGCAGGACGCTGTGGCGCCGGCCCTGGGGGCGCAGCTCCGCGGCCGGCGGCCTGGGCGGCAGGATGAAGCCCGTCGAGCGCAGCGCGGCGGCGGCGAGACGGGCCTTCTGGCGAGCGTCGAGCGCCGGCGGCTTCCAGGTGTCCAGCAGGATCAGCGTGGCGTCGAGGTCGTCGACGTCAAGCGTCCCGGAGACGTAGGCCCGGCCGATGCCCAGCTGGCCCGGCGCACGCAGCACGTGCGCCAGCGCCTCGGGCGATCGGACCTGGAAGGTCGGGCCCGGGACACCGTTGCTCGGGGGCAGCGTGGTGCCGTCCCAGAACTCCACGGAGAACGGCCGGTCGGGGATTGCACGCTGCAACTCCTCGCGCAGCGGGGTCGATCGAGACAGCGCCATGCCCCGGAACTTATCTCGTCCCTCTATGCTCGCCCCATGCTCAGCCAGGACGAGACCGTCGCCGAGCCCGCGATGCACGCTCCCGCGGGCCCCACGGGGCCCGAGTTCGTGCAGCCGGTGGAGCGGGAACGCCTCGATCGTGCGGCCACCGGGTTCATCACGCTCGTGCCCTTCCTGGCGCTGGGCTTCGCGATCTACCGCTCCTGGAACGGGATCCTGCACTGGAGCGACGTGATCATCTTCGTCGTGGCCTACGTGCTGACCGGTCTGGGCGTGACCGTCGGCTTCCACCGGCTCTTCACGCACCGCAGCTTCAAGACGCACCGGTGGGTCCGCGCGACGCTCGCGATCCTCGGCTCGGCGGCGATCGAGGGCCCCGTCACGGCCTGGGTGGCCGACCACCGCAAGCACCACGACTTCTCCGACCAGCCGGGCGATCCGCACAGCCCGCACGTCGAGCACGGCCACGGCCTGGGCGGCGCGCTGCGCGGCCTGTTCCACGCGCACGTCGGCTGGCTGTTCGTCCACACCCACCGCGGCGCGAAGGACCGCTACGCCCGCGATCTGCGTGCCGACCCGATGATGGTGATGATCGACCGCCTGTTCCTGGTGTGGGCGCTCGGCGGTCTCGGGCTCTGCTTCCTGGCCGGCTACCTCGTCGGCGGCAACGCGAAGTCCGGGTTCACCGGCCTGCTGTGGGGTGGTGGCGTGCGCATCCTCGTCGTGCACCACGTCACGTACTCCATCAACTCGATCTGCCACTTCTTCGGCCGCCGCGGCTACGACACGCCCGACGAGTCGCGCAACGTGTGGTGGCTGTCGCTGTTCACCTTCGGCGAGGCCTGGCACAACAACCACCACGCGTTCCCGACCTCGGCACGCCACGGCCTCAGACGCTGGCAGCTCGACCCGTCGGCGTGGGTCATCGGGGCGATGGAGAAGGTCGGCCTCGCGTGGGACGTCGTGCGCGTCTCGCCCGAGCGGATGGCGCAGAAGGCCATCGCCTCGGCCTGACCGCTACCCCGCGGGGCTCGCGACGGTCGGCACGAGCTCGCGGACCTTGCTCAGCCCGCCGTCGATCGGGATCGTCACGCCCGTGATGAACGTCGACTCGTCGCTGGCGAGGAACAGGGCGAGCGCGGCGATCTCCGGCAGGTCGCCGAAGCGGCCCAGCGGGTAGATGCGGCCCGAGATCTCGAGGCCCTCCGCCACGCTCGCGTACCGGCCCTGGGCGACGCGCTCCTCGTAGGTGCTCTGCACGAGCGGCGTCACGAAGGTGCCCGGGGCGATCACGTTGAAGCGGACGTTGAACTCGCTGTAGTCGGCGACGAGCTGCTGCGCGAGGCCGATGAGGCCGGACTTCGCGGCGGCGTAGGCCGCCATGCCCCGCATCCCGACGATGCCGGCGGCGCTGGACTGCAGGATCACCGAGCCGCGCCTGGCCTCGATCATGGTGGGCAGCACGGCCTTCGTGCACAGCCACGCGCCGGTGAGGTTGACGCCGATCGCGCGGTCCCACGCCGCGCGCTCGGAGTTCAGCGCCGTGTCGCTGCTGCCGATCCCCGCGTTGGCGTACAGCGCGTCGATCGCGCCCCAGGCGTCCAGCGCCGCGCGGGCCATGGCCTCCGTGCCGGTCTCGTCGGCGACGTCGACGGCGAAGGGCTGCGCGCGCCCGCCGGAGGCCGTGATCTCGCCGGCCACCCGCTCGGCGCCGGCGGCGTTGATGTCGGCCACGAGCACCGCGGCGCCCTCGGCCGCATAGCGCTTCGCTGCCGCCTCGCCGATGCCGGAGCCCGCGCCGGTGACGATCGTGACCTTGCCCTCGAGCCGCTGTGTCATGACCTAGACCTATCAGGCCACGGGACGCAGGTGGCGATAGGGCTCCTCACTGCGCAGCGTGCGCACGACGCCTTCGATGAGCGACTCGCCGTCGATGCGCTTGCCGTCGGTGACCGCCGCGACGATGCCGCGCTTGCGCTCGATCAGCTCGGCCATCGTCTCGTCGATCGTCTCGGCGGCCAGCAGGTACCAGGCGGTGACGGCATCGCGCTGGCCGATGCGGTGGCAGCGGTCCTCGGCCTGGTCGTGCAGGGCCGGGGTCCACTCGAGCTCGAGGAACGCGACGTTCGAGGCGCGGGTGAGCGTGATGCCCTGCGAGGCCACGCGCGTGGCGCCGATGATGAGCTGTGGCCCGTCGGGCTCCTGGAATGCGCGGACGGAGGCCTCCCGGGCCTCGATCGAGTCGCGGCCGAGCAGGTGCAGGGCGTCGGGGAAGCGCTGGAGCACGGCCTCCTGCACCTCGACGTGGCGGCAGAACACCACGAGCGGCTCGCCGGACTCGAGGAAGTCGTGGATCCACGCCAGCGCGGCGGCGAGCTTGCCGCGGGCGGCCAGGCGCTGGAGCGCGCCGAGCTGGGCCAGGCGCTCGGCCCGCATCGTCGCGGCGATCTTCGCGTCCAGCTCGGAGAGCTCGAGCGGCTGGGAGCGCAGCCACTCGATGACGTCGCGCTCGGCGACGCGGTACTCGCGCTCGTTGTCCAGCGCGACGGGCACCACGACCTGGCGCTTGGCCGGCAGCTGGGGGAGGACCTCGCTCTTCAGGCGCCGCACGAAGCAGCTGCGGCGCAGGTGCCAGTGCAGGCGCTCCTCGGTCAGCACGCCCTGGAACTGGCGCGAGAACCGCGCGCCCGAGCCGAACTCGTCCAGGCGGCCGATGATCCGCAGCTGGCTGATGAGCTCCTCGGCGTGGTTGAGCACCGGGGTGCCCGTCAGCGCCACGCGCAGGCCGCCGCGCGGGACGGCCTCGGCGAGGCGGCGCACGGCCTGCGTGCGCTTGGCGCGGGGGTTCTTGCAGTAGTGCGACTCGTCGACCACGATGGCCTGCGGGCGCATGCGCGCGAGCGACTCTCGATGCTTGCCGACGATCTCGTAGTTCAAGATGGTGATGTCGCCCGTTCGCGGGACGGCGACGCCGCCGGAGACGACCTCGACGCTGCGGTGCGGCAGCCACTTCGACGTCTCGCGCAGCCAGTTGAGCTTCAGGGACGCGGGGCAGACGACGATCGCCGGGTAGGCGTCGTCGGCCTCCAGCGCGGCGAGCGCCTGGACGGTCTTGCCCAGGCCCTGCTCGTCGGAGAGGAACACGCGCCGGGCGTCGAGCACGTAGCGCACGCCGGCCCACTGGAACGGCTGCAGCTCGCCGCCGAGCCTCGCCGCGACGTCGTCGACCGGATCGGCCGCGGTCGCCTTGGACCGGCGGATGGCCGCCTGTGCCTCGGCCGCCTCCTCGCGCAGGTCCTCGAGCGCATGGACGGCGGGGCCGTCGACGGCGACGTCGTGGCGTGCGAGGAACGCGTCGAGATGCGTGACGACCCAGGGGTCCAGCGGCAGCGAGCGGCCGCCGTCGGCGGTGCCCGGCAGCGCCTCGAACGCCTCGCCGACCTCGGGGTCCCAGAGCGTCTCGAGCAGGAACGACTCGCCCTCGACGGCGTGGTGCAGCGTGAGGCGCGCGGGCGGCGCCTCGCCGCCGTGCTCGAGCGCGAGCACGCAGCGGTGCGCCGCGCCGTCCAGGCGGGCGCCGCGCGCCTCGGCCAGGACCTCGGCGCCGGCGCGCGTCAGCGGCGCGAGCAGGAGGCCGTCGTTTTGCACCGATCCCTCCAGCAGCGCCTCGGGCACGGTTCCGGCGCGCGTGTCGAGCACCCACCAGCCGCGGCCGTCGAAGCGCGTGGTGCGCACGCGCCCGACCCACCGCTCGCCGACCCCCTTGAGCCAGACGTCGATCTGGGCGCTGGTCGTCAGCTTGGGGAAGCGCTTGATGACCTCGGCGACGTGGACCGCGGCCCAGTCGTCGACGGGCGCCCACCACTCGCGCGTGTCCCAGTCGAAGCGCCGCTGCGGGATCTGCCGGACGACCGCGACGATGTGCGGGTCATAGGGGAACTGCAGGACGACGATGGGCCGGCCCTCGGGTCCCCGGCGCAGCTCGATGTTCGGGCGGTCGTCGTCGGCGGCGAGCTGCACCGACTGCAGGCTAGCCTCCAGGCAGCGAGGACCCGGCGAAGGCGAAGAACCAGATGCCGAAGGCGACGAGCGCGACGCCGACGCTCGTGAGCATCACGCCGTCCAGGACGCCGCGCTCCTGGCGCACGCCGCGACGCTCGCCGCGCAGCGACCGCATCCAGGTCGCCTGCGAGCGGTGCTCCGGCAGCCGTCCGGTGACGCGCAGGTGCACGCGGTTCAGCGTGCCGAGCGCCTTCCCCACGATCGCCATCGACACGACGGTGCCGGCGAGGACGAGCAGGTAGGGGCCGAAGCCGGCCTGTGTGGAGTCGGTCAGGTGCGAGCCGAGCCAGAGCCAGCCGACGGGCACGCCGAGCCACATGAGCACCGAGCCGAGCGCCATGAGCAGGACGAGGAGCGCGCCCATGGCTCCCATGTTGCACCGTTTCATGGCACATGAAACCCGGTACGCTCGGGTCGTGTCCGATGTCACGGAGGCCGCGGGCGAGCTGACGATCGACGAGCTGGCCCGG
>Ga0157379_10003435_pt1 | contig 13403 bp, 9 predicted proteins | sample S25metaG_FD_121802 | JGI IMG/M metagenome (GOLD analysis project Ga0157379, IMG submission 121802) | Switchgrass rhizosphere microbial communities from Kellogg Biological Station, Michigan, USA - S2-5 metaG | ecosystem: Host-associated > Plants > Roots > Rhizosphere > Soil | place: USA: Michigan... | reverse complement strand
GAACTCGCCGTCGCTGTCGTTCTCGGGCACCGGATCGGCGCCTCGCGCCGTCGCGCAGCACGGCACCTTGCCGCTCGCGAACTGGAACGGCGCGAACCAGAGCAGGAAGTCGCGCGCGACGTCGTCCTGGCCGAGACGCAGGAGCGCCGACGACGTCAGCGCGCCGTCGCGGATCCACGACCGCGCGTACGCGCGCGGCCCGGGTTGCAGCGCCGGACCGCTGCGGTTGACGAGGATGTGGCCGAGCGCGCTGCGCAGCGTGCGCGCGACGTCTTCGACCTCGGCGGGACCGGTGATGCGGACGCGGTCGAGCCGTTCGCGCCAGTGCGCGGCGACTCGCGCCTCCAGCGCCGCGACGCCGGCGATCGTCGGCGTCGCGGGCGTGCCGGCGACGGGCAGTGCCACCGCGATCTCGCGTTCCGCTCCCGGTGGCAGGCGAAGTTCGAATGACAGCGCTGCGCTGGCAAAGCCGTTGGCATCGGCGATGCGAGCCGGCGTCGGCAACGCGACGCGCTCGAGCAGCCAGTCGCCGACCGGCCCTGCCGCCAGTGGCTCGAGGCGCACCGTGCCCGGAGCCACGAGCGGCCGGAGGCGCGGCACGCCGTTGACAGCGAGCGAGTGGCCGTCCCAGCCGAGCTCGTCGATCGCGCTCGCACCGCCGGGATGCGCGAGGAACTGCGTCGGCGGGTTCGCCTGGAACGGCCGCCAGGCGAGCACGAGCGTCACCTGCTTCGGCTGCGTGCCGGGATTGCGCAGGCGATAGCGCGCGAGCACCTGTGCCGCATCGGGAGTGCCTTCGCCGAACGCGGCGATGTCGAGCGCGAGCTCGCCGATGCGCCAGCGCACCGACGGCATCGGCAGGTCGCCGTCGCGCAGCGTGTGCTCGATGCGGGCGTCGGCCCAGCTCAGCACCTTGCCGTCGGCGATCAGGAACGGCTCGAGCGCGCCGACGCCAGGGACGGCCTCGATGGCGCCGTCTTCGCCGAGCAGCGACGCGGTGCGGCCGCCGTCGACGCCGAGCACGGTCCAGTACGACTGCTCGCCGACGTAGGCGCGCGGATAGCGTCCGCGCGGCGCGTCCTTCGCGAGCTGCTTGAAGAAGCCGTTGGCGTCGAGCGGGCCGCGCAGCTCGACCTCGGCGAGGGCAACGTCTCGCGCCGTCGGCTCGTCGATCGCGATGCGAACGAAGCGCGCTTCCGATTCGGGCAGCCAGTGCACGTGGACATCGCCGCGCGCCCGCTCGATGCGGCGCGCGACCTGCCAGCGCTCGCCGTCGTCCGAGATCTCGATGGCGTAGCGCGAGGCGGCGGCGCCGGCGCGCCAGCGCAGCGCGAGCGCGCCGAACTCGCGCGCGGCGTCGTAGTCGGCGGTCCAGACCGCCGCGGCACCGCGGGGAGCGGTCGGCTGCCAGTCGGTCGCCGCTCGACCGTCGAGCGCGTTCGCGGCCTCGTGGCCCGGCCGGTACGAGCCGGACGTCGCCCTGGGCGCGGGCAGCGCCACTTCGGCGGGCAGCTCGTGCAGCTCGAGGCGATCGAAGCAGGCGCTGCCCTTGCCGGCGCCGCTGCCGGAGGCGATCACCAGCTCGACCGACGCGGTGCGGCGCAGCGCGCGGTCGGTCGTCGGCCCCCACGCGAACTCGATCTCGCGCTGGCGAAAGCGCAGCGTCTGCCAGTCGCGCGGAAGGCGCAGCTCGTTCTTGCGGCCCCACCAGACGTTGGCGCCGCTCGCATCGACGAGCTTGAGCTGCAGGGCGTTCGGCGGTGCGTCGCCGCGAAGTCGCAGCGTCAGCTCGTAGCGTTCCGGAAAGTCGATCGGCAGCGTCCGCCTCGCCGCGACGTAGCCGGTCACGCGGCCGAAGTCGAAGTCGACGCACAGCGCCTTGCCGCGCTCGCCGTCGATCGGGCGCAACGACGCCTGCACGTCGTCGGACGCGATCAGGGTCCACGCCGACGCGTCGTCGAAGTCGTCGAGCATCTGGTCCTGCGCCGCGGCCGGCGCCGGCGTCATCGCAGACAGCACGAGCGCCAGCCCGGCCGCGAGCCTCCTCATCCCTTCACGCCGCCCGCCATCAGTCCGGCCATGTAGTGGCGCTGCAGCGCGATGAACAGCACCAGCACCGGCAACACGGTGACCACCGAGCCGGCCATCATCAGCTCGTTGTCCTGGACGTGCTCGCGCGACAGTCCGGCGAGCGCCACCGGAAGGGTGTGCAGGGCATCGTCGGTCAGCACGATCAGCGGCCACATGAAGTCGTTCCAGCTGCCGAGGAAGCTGAAGACCGCGAGCGTGACGAGCACCGGCACGAGCAGCGGGACGACGATGGTGAGGAAGATGCGCAGCTCGCTCGCGCCGTCGATGCGCGCGGCCTCGAGCAGGTCGTCCGGGATGCCGCGCGCGAACTGGCGGACGACGAAGATGCCGAACACGCTCGCCATCGCCGGCACGATCGCGCCGCCGTAGGTGTTGATGAGGCCGAGCGGCTTCAGCATCAGGAAGAGCGGCAGCATCGCGACCTGGCCGGGGATCACCAGGGCGCCGAGCAAGGTCCTGAAGATCGCGTCGCGGCCGCGAAAGCGCAGCTTCGCGAACGCATAGCCGGCCATGACGTTGAAGCTCACCGAGAGCAGCGTCGCCAGCACGGCGATCGCCAGGCTGTTGAAGACGTAGCGGCCCATGCCGACGCCGCCGAAAAGCGTCCGGTAGTTGTCGAGCGTGACCGCCGCCGGCAGCACGGGAGTCGGCAACGTCGTCGACGCGCCGGCCGGCATCAGCGAGACCGACAGCATCCAGAGCAGCGGGAAGACGCTCACCGCCGCGAGGCCGGCGAGCAGGCCGTTGACCACCCAGACGGCGAGGCGGGGGTTCATCGTCAGCACGCCCGGGTGGTCGGATCGCGGTCGAAGCGCCACAGCGCCGCGCTCACCGCGAAGATGAGGATGAAGAGCACGAAGGCGACCGTCGACGCGAAGCCGAGGTTCCACCAGCGGAAGCCCTCCTCGTACATGAAGTACAGCACGCTGACGGTGCTGCGCAGCGGCCCGCCCTGCGTCATCACGTACGGCTCGGCGAAGAGCTGGAAGTAGCCGGCGACGGTCATGATCGCGACCATCGCGAGCGTCGGCGTCAGCAGCGGGAAGGTCACGTCGGTGAACTGGCGCAGCGCCCCGGCGCCGTCGACGCGCGCCGACTCGTACAGCTCGCGGGGCACGGCCTGCAGCGCCGCGAGCAGGATGACCATGTTGTAGCCGAAGTTCTTCCACGCCGCGAACAGGATGATCGCCGGCATCGACCAGTGCGGATCGCCGAGCCAGTCGATGGGGTCGACGCCGAGCGCTGCGAGCGCCTGGTTGATCAGTCCGTAGCGCGTGTGCAGCAGGTAGCGCCAGATCACCGCGACGGCGACGACGGTGGTGACGACCGGCGCGAACAGCGCGGTGCGAAAGAACGCCTGCCACTTGGCGACGCGCGCGCTCAGCAGCAGCGCGGCGCCGAGCGAGAGCGCGATCGACAGCGGAACGCCGACGGCGACGAAGTACAGCGTGTTGCCGAGCGCCTGCCAGAAGAGCGGCGTCTGCAGCAGGCGCAGGTAGTTGTCGAGGCCGACGAAGCGCAGGGTCGACAGGTCGGCGAGCGCGTAGAGGTCGAAGTCGGTGAGGCTGAGCGCGAGCCCGGCGACGACGGGCACGGCGAAGAAGACCGCGATGACGACCAGCGCCGGCGCCGCCAGCGTCCAGCCGACGACGCCCGATCGCGTCATCGCCGGCCAGCGGCCGCGAGCGTTCGCGCGCGCAGCCACCGGCGCTTCTCGAGCAGCGCATCGACCCAGGTGTCGAGCTCGGTCGTCGCCGCATCGAGGCCTTGCGTGCGCTGGACGACGCGCTCCGCAGCGTGCTGCATCTCCTGGAAGATGCGTTCCCATTCGGGAAGCTTCGGCGCCGCGCGGACGCGTTCGAGCTGCTCGGCGAATGCCTGCGAGGCGACATCGTCGGCGAGTTCGGGCGAGCGCCAGGCGCTGCGCCGCGGCGGCAGGTTGCCGGTCAGCGCGTGAAAGCGCTGCATCGTCGCCGGCTCGCTGAGGAACTCGATCAGGCGCCACGCCGCGGCCTTGCGCTGCGAGCGCCTGAAGATGACCAGGCTCGATCCGCCGGCGGTCGAGACGCCCGGCCCGTCGGGCCCCGGCAGCGGCGCGGTCGCCCAGTCGCCCTGGCGTTCGCGCGGCAGGCGCCGCCGGAACTCGCCGATGTTCCATGGCCCGCTGACGTAGAAGGCGAACAGGCCGCGCGCGAATTCGTCCCAGACGTTGGCGATCTGCGCGTTCGTCATCGCCGGCGCGAGGCCTTCGGCGAAGATTCCCGCGTAGAACGCGAGCGCGCGGCGAAACGGCGGCTGCGCGAACGCGCCGCGGCTGTCGTCGTCGCGCAGCAGCGCTCCCTGCTGCAGCGCCAGCGCGAACAGCGGATCGGGCTCGTTGAGCGGCAGCAGCACGCCATAGCTTCGCGCATCGCGCCGCCGCACTGCGCGCATCGCCGCCAGCCACTCGGCCCAGCTCTGCGGCGGCCGCGGCTGGCCGGAGGCACGCAGCAGGTCGCTGCGGTAGAAGAGGACGCGCGTGTCGACGTACCACGGCAGGCCGAACAGGCGGTTGCCCGTCGCCGTCGGCATCACGTTCGTGTCGAGGATGCCGGCGAAGTAGTCGTCGCGGGCGAGGCCCGACGCCGCGACACGCTGATCGAGCGGCTCGAGCGCGTCGAGCGCGGTGAGCTCGGGCAGCCACGTGTTGCCGAGCTGGCAGAGGTCGGGCAGCGAATCCCCGGCGTACGCCGTCAGCAGCTTCTCGTGCGCCGCTGTCCACGGCAGTTGCTGCACGTGCACGCGGATCTCGGGATGCCTGGCGCGAAAGGCAGGCAGCAGCTCGGCGACGACCTCGGCCTCGCGGCCCATCGCCCAGAAGTGCAGCGGCCCCTCGGGGTCGTCACGACGTGCGCAGCCGCCGAGGGTCAGGACCGCCGTGCCGGCGCCGAGCCGGCGCAACGCCTTGCGGCGTGCCGCGCTCGCAGGCTCGCGCAGGCGCATGGCGCCAGGCAAGAGGGAATCACCCGACGTCGGCGAGCCAGCCACCTTCGAAACCGGCGCGCGCGAGGCCGCGGCGCAACGGCACGCAGCTGCGCATGTCGTCCCAGACCAGCTCGTTGCGGTAGTTGCCGATCATCGCCAGGATCGGCCCTTGGTCGATGCCGATGCAGTCGTTCGCGACCCAGCCGAACGCCGGATCGACGCGGCCGTCGCTCAGCTTGGCGTCGGTCGCCGTGAGGCTGCGGTTGAACGAATCGACGAAGCCGTACTTCGAGTAGATGAACTTGCCGTAGCGCGAGTGCATCTCCTCGACTGCCGGGATCACGATCTCGGGCGCGAACGGCAGCGACGACAGCGCCGCGGTCGGTGCGATCGTGCCGTCGTCGATGGTGCGGCTGCGGCCGGCACCGCGCGCCGAGTAGTCGAGGTAGTAGCGGAACTTGTTCGTGCGGTCGAACTCGCGCAGCTTCCCCGGACCGTCGCACGCGGTGAAGCCCCAGACGTTGGCGCCGTATTCGTAGAAGCCCTTCGGGTTGGCGATCGCGTACGCGCGCTGCGCGTAGACCGCGCGCCGCGTGTTCTCGAAGTAGTCGATGCCGCGCTGGCGCATCGTCTCGTCCTGGATGCCGCGGAAGTCGATCCAGACGTGCGAGTACTGGTGCCCGAACAGGGGGGCGAAGCCGAGGTGTTCGTAGCCCATGAAGCGGCCCCAGGCGTTGTGGTAGCTCTCCGACCACGCGCGCCAGGCACCTTCGCCGACCGGGTGCGTGGGCGAGCCGAGCGCGAGCAGGACGACCAGCATCGCCTCGTTGTAGCCCGCCCAGTCGTACGGAATGTGCCCCTTCTCGGGGCTCCAGCCCATGCTGATCAGCGCGCCGCGCACCTGCGCCCACTTCCAGTCGATGCGCCAGTAGATCTCGTCGACCGTGCGGCGGATCTCGGCCTCCTCGGGGTGGTCGCCGTTGAAGTAGGCCTGCGCGTGCAGCATGCCGCCGAGCAGGAGCGCGGTATCGACGGTCGAGATCTCGCTGCGCCACGCCCGCGTCCCGGTCTTCATGTCGATGAAGTGGTAGAAGAATCCCTTGTAGCCGGTCCTGCCGCGCGGCTGCGGGCCCTGCGGCGCGTTGCGGAAGAAGCGAACGGTGGCCAGCGTGCGCTCGCGCGCCTGCGGCCGGCTGACGTAACCGCGATCGGCGCCGACCGCGTACGCGGTGAGCGCGAAGCCGACCGCCGCGATGCTCGCGGGCGACGACCGCGGGTAGCGGTCCGGCACCAGGCCATTGGCCGGGTTGCCGGTCGCCCAGAAGAAATCGAACGTGCGCCGCTCGATGTCGTCGAACAGGTCCGGCAGCGGCGGCCGCGACCCGAGCGCCGGCGGAACGGCCGGCTTGGCGGCGCTCGACATGGCGTCGGCCGCGCTCGAGTCGTACGCGCGGTTGCGCACCAGGTCTGGAACGAGCGGATCGGGGACCCTGAGCGCGCAGCCGACCAGCGGCCCCAGCGCTGCGGCGCCACCCGATGCCAGCAGCGCGCGACGGGTGCGGTCGATCGTGGCCATGTCGATGCGCTGCTCAGTCTTCGCCGGCCAGCGCCGCGCCGCCCGACGCGACGACGTCGGCGTAGAACCTCGCGCTGTCCTTGGGGGTCCGCTCGAGCGTCCCGAAGTTCACGTGGACGAGGCCGAAGCGCTTGGAATAGCCGAGCGACCACTCGAGGTTGTCGAGCAGCGACCAGGCGAAGTAACCGCGGACGTCGACGCCTTGCGCGATCGCCGCGTGCACGGCGCGCAGGTGCGAGCGGTAATAGTCGATCCGCAACGGGTCGGCGACGCGCCCGCCGGGCGCCGCCGGCGGGTCGTAGAAGGCGGCGCCGTTCTCGGTGACGTACTGCGGGATGTCGCCGTACCGCTTCCTGATCCAGACGAGCGTGTCGGTCAGGCCCTGCGGGAAGACCTCCCAGCCCGTCTCGGTGTAGGTCGCTTGCGTCTGCCGCACCGGGACCACCTTCAGCGGGTACGAAGTCTCTTCGTGGCGCACGACGTTGCGCGTGTAGTAGTTGATGCCGAGGAAGTCGATCGGCTGGCGGATCAGCTCGAAGTCGCGCTGCGGCCAGTCGGGCCACGCCTCGCCGAAGATCTCGCGCATCTCTTCGGGATAGCGACCGTGGAACACGGGATCCAGGTATTGCCGGTTCATGTACGCCTCGGCGCGCCGCGTCGCTGCGAGGTCGAGCGGCGCCGTCGACGCCGGGTACTTGGGCTCGATGTTGACGACCAGCCCGATCCGGTGCTTGCCGAGCGCACGATAGGCCTGAACCGCCTTGGCGTGCGAGCGCAGCAGGTGGTGCGAGGCGATCGGCGCCTCGAATCGGTTCTTGTGGCCCGGCGCGAGGGCGCCGTGGAGATACCCGCCATCGGTGACGACCCAGGGCTCGTTGAGCGTTGCCCAGAGCTTGATGCGGTCGTCGAGCCGCCGAATCATCACTTCTGCGTATTCGGCGAACCAGTCGGCGATGTCGGGATTGAGCCAGCCGCCGCGGTCGTCGAGGGCGACCGGCAGGTCCCAGTGGAAGAGGGTCGCCATCGGCTCGATTCCGTTGCCGAGCAGGGTGTCGACGAGCCGGTCGTAGAAGCCCAGGCCGCGCTCGTTCACCGCGCCGCGGCCCTCGGGGAGGATGCGCCCCCACGCGATGCTGAAGCGATACGCCGTCAGGCCGAGCCGCTTCATGAGCGCGACGTCGTCGGCCATGCGCCGGTAGTGGTCGCAGGCGACGTCGCCGGTGTCGCCGTCCTTGGTCAACCCGGGGGTGCGCAGGAAGCGGTGCCAGATGCTGGCGCCAGCGCCATCGGCGAGCGGCGATCCTTCGATCTGGTACGCCGAGGTGGCCGCGCCCCAGAGAAAGGATGTCGGGAACTTGGTCGTCATGGGTTGCGGGTGCGCGCGAGCAATCTATCGCCGCGACGCCGCTCGCACAACGGCAGCGACGTGAGTTTTTGACGATCGTTGTCGGCTCGCTTCAGACCCGACGGCGGCGCTGCCGTTCCCGCGCGCAGGATCGGGAAAAGTCCCTCTTTACGCGGTCGTTTCGGCGCGCTCGGCCGCCGCCGTCCGGCGACGACAATGGCGCGATGAGCACCGGCCCGTCACCGCCCTCGATCGACGACATCCGCGCCGCCGCCGAGCGGCTGCGCGGCGAGGTCGTCGACACGCCGTGCCTGGCGTCGCGGACGCTGTCGCAGATCTGCGGCTGCGACGTCTTCCTGAAGTTCGAGAACCTGCAGTTCACGGCGTCGTTCAAGGAGCGCGGCGCGCTCAACAAGATGGCGCAGCTTACGCCGGCCGAGCGCGCCCGCGGCGTGCTCGCGGTCTCCGCGGGCAACCACGCGCAGGCGGTTGCGTACCACGCCGAGCGGATGGGGATCGCGGCGACGATCGTCATGCCGCGCTTCGCGTCGAGCGTCAAGGTCGAGAACACGCGCAACTTCGGCGCCGAGGTCGTGCTCCAGGGCGACACGTTCGAGGACGCGCGCGTGTTCGGCCTCAAGCTCGCGGCCGAGCGTGGCACGACGGTCGTCCATCCGTTCGACGACCTCGCCGTCGTCGCCGGCCAGGGCACGGTCGCGCTCGAGATGCTCGCCGAGCAGCCGGCGATCGACACCCTCGTCGTCGCGATCGGCGGCGGCGGGCTGATCGCCGGGATGGCGACGGCGGCCAAGGCGATTCGCCCCGACATCCGCGTCATCGGCGTGCAGACCGAGCGCTTCCCGGCGGCATGGAACGCGATGCACGCCGGCCATCTGGAATGCCGGCAGGCGACGATCGCCGACGGCATCGGCGTCAAGTCGCCTGGCACGCTGACGCTGCCGGTGATCCGGGCCCTCGTCGACGACGTCGTCCTCGTCTCCGAGGACGCGATCGAGCAGGCGATCCTGATGCTGCTCGAGATCGAGAAGACGGTCGTCGAGGGCGCGGGCGCCGTCGGCCTCGCGGCGCTGATGAACGAGCGCGCGCGCTTCGCCGGCAGGAAGGTCGGCCTCGTCCTCTGTGGCGGCAACATCGAGCCGCTGGTGCTCGCCGAGATCATCGAGCGCGGCATGGTCAAGTCCGGGCGGCTGGCGCGGCTGCGCGTCGACGTGCGCGACGTCCCGGGCGCGCTTGCCGACGTCGCCGCGCTGCTCGCCCGCCTCGGCGCCAACATCGACGAGGTGCAGCACCAGCGCGCCTTCACCTCGCTCTCGGTCGAGCGCGTGCAGATCGAGGTCGTCGTGCAGACGCGCGGCACGACGCACGTCGAGGCGATCCTCGACGCGATGCGCGCCGAGGGCTACGACGCCGAGCGGGTCGGCTAGGCGCCGGCGCGCGTCGTCGTCACGGCAGGTCGAGCGGGGTCGAGCGCATCGCGCGCCAGAGCGTCAGGTCGTACGCGATCTTCAGCGCACCGCAGCCGGCGAGCGGCAGCGCCAGCCAGCCGGCGGCGAACAGCGCGCCGGTGATGGCGGGGCTGAGCGACGCCGCGAGGCTGCGCGGCACGGCGGTGAAGCTCGCCGCCGCGGTCCGCTCGGCGGGCGTCACCACCGCCATCACGTAGGCCGTCCGCGTCGGCACGTCCATCTGCGAGAGCGCGCTGCGCACGAGCAGCAGCGCGAGCGCGAGCGGCAGCGTCGGCGCGACCGCGGCGAGGATCAGGCAGACGTTGGCCGGGATGTGCGTGAACACCATGGTGTTGAGCAGGCCGATGCGGCGCGCGACGACGGGCGCGGCGAGCTGCGACGCGGCACTGAGCGCTCCCGTCCAGAAGAAGAACGCGCCGGCTTCGCTGAGCGACACGCCGAAGCGCTGGAACAGCCAGAGCGCGAGCAGCGCATTGACGACGAGACCGCCGGCGAACGCGTCGACGCTGAAGAGCGCCGCCAGCCGCACGACGACGCGCCGCGAAGGACCGAGCGGCTCCGGCGGCGCCGCGCTGGCGCCGGCGTCGTCGCGCGGCAGCGCGCGGTAGAGCGCGAAGACGAGCGCGCCGACCACGGCGTAGGCGAGGAACATCGCGCGCAGCGCGTCGATGCGGCCGACACCGAAGGCGCGGACGAGCGCGTCGGGCGCGGCAGCGGCGAGCGCGCCGAGGGCGGCGAAGCCGGCGCCGAGGACGCTGTAGCGGGCGAACAGGGCGACGCGCGCGTCGCCCCGCGCGGCGTGCGCGAGGCGGGCGTGCTCGAGCGGCAGGAAGACGCTGACGTCGCCGGCGCTCGGATTCAGCGTGCCGACGAAGGCGACGACGAGGAGCGGCCAGAAGGTCGCGAAGCCGGCGAACGCGACGCCGGTCGCCGCCATCAGCAGCGCGGCCGCTCGCAGCAACGTGCCGGCGGCGAAGCGGTGTCCCCAGGTGCCGATCGCGAGCGTCGCCAGCGCGGAGCCGAGCAGCGTCGCCGTGCTGAGCACGCCGACCTCGAGGGTGCCGAGGCCGAGCGCGAGCAGATACGCGGGCAGCAGGAGCGCGATCGCGCCGTCGGCGAACGCGCGCAGCGACCGTGCGACGAGGAGCCGCCACGCCGAAGCGTCGGCGCCCTCGGGGACGAGCAATGCTGTTTGTAGCGACATCGACAAGGATGTAGCATAGGCTACATAGGATGGCGGCGGCTCAAGAACACGGCGGCAGCAGATGCGACCGCCGTCGAGTGGCTCCTCCTCGTCGTCTCGCTGCCGACCGAAGGCGCGACGGCGCGCATGCGCATCTGGCGCGCGCTGAAGGCGATCGGCTGCCGGGCGCTTCGCGACGGCGCGTACCTCCTGCGCGGCGGCGGCGGCCGCGAGCAGGCGTTGCGCGAGCTCGCCGACGAGTGCACGCGCGAAGGCGGCAGCGCGTGGCTGATGGCGGTCGCGCCGCGAGCGGCCAACGAGGACGCCGGCTACCGCGCCCTGTTCGCATCAGGACGGGAACCGCCATCGCCGACGCTTCGTCGAGGTCAAGCTGAAGCCGATCGCGGGCCGCGAGGACCAGGCCGGCGGCGTCGTCTGGCGCTGGCACGACGGCGACCACTACTAGGTCGCCCGTGCCAACGCGCTCGAGAACAACGTCTCGCTCTATGACACCGGGCGCGGCACGCGCCGGACGATCCGCTACGTCGACGCTCCGGTGCGCCGGCGTCTGGCACACGCTGCGGGTCGAGTTCGCGGGGACGCGGATCGCCGTCGTGTTCGACGGCAAGTGCACCATCGAGGTCGACGACGCGCACGTCGCCGGCGCAGGTGCGGTCGGCGTCTGAACGAAGGCCGACAGCGTCACCGCGTTCGCCGACTTCCGCTGGGGCGCGGCGCCGCGCTGAGGATTCGCGCGCGCTTCGGGCCTCTGCCTGCGCGATGCCCGGCGCTCGCTGCGGCGACCGCGATCCACGAGAATCGCGCGCAACGGGCCGCCTCGGCCGTGTCCGCAACGATGCAACGCCGCACGCTCCTCGTGTCCTCCGCTTCGCTGCTCGCGTTCGGGAGCTCCGCCATGGCCGCCACCCGCACATCGACGTCGGCGCATCCACAGCCGAGCGCTGCCGATCTCGCCGCCGCCCTCGCCGCCGGCACGCTCAGCGCCGAGGCTCTGGTCCGCGACTGCCTCGCGCGGATCGCCGCGATCGATCGCTCGGGGCCCAGGATCCGCAGCGTCATCGAGCTCAATCCGGACGCGGTCGCGATCGCGAAGGCGCTCGACGGCGAGCGCAAGGCGGGTCGCGTGCGCGGGCCGCTGCACGGGCTGCCGGTGCTCGTCAAGGACAACATCGCGACCGCCGACCGCATGAGCACGAGCGCCGGCTCGCTCGCGCTCGACGGCGTGCGCGCGCCGCGCGACGCGCACGTCGTCAAGCTGCTGCGCGACGGCGGCGCCGTGATCCTCGGCAAGACCAACCTCAGCGAGTGGGCCAACATCCGCTCGACGCGCTCGACCAGCGGCTGGAGCGCGCGCGGCGGCTTGACCCGCAACCCCTACGCGCTCGACCGCAACACGAGCGGATCGAGCTCGGGCACGGCAGCGGCGATCGCGGCCGGCCTCGCGCCGCTCGGCATCGGCACCGAGACCGACGGCTCGATCGTCTCGCCGTCGTCGATCTGCGGCCTCGTCGGGCTGAAGCCGACCGTCGGCCGCATGAGCCGCGACGGCATCATTCCGATCGCGCACACCCAGGACACGCCGGGGCCGATGACGCGCACCGTCGCCGACGCGGCGCTCCTGTACGCGGCGATGTCCGGCCGCGACGACGCCGATCCGGCGACCGCGACCGCGCCTGCCGAGCGCGTCGCGACGGCGGGCGCGCTCCGCGACGACGCGCTGAGCGGCGCGCGCGTCGGCGTCGCGCGCGCGTTCTTCACCGGCAACGACGCCGTCGACGGCCTGATCGAGCAGGCGATCGTCGTGCTGAAGCGGCTCGGCGCCGAGGTCGTCGATCCGGTCGACCTCGCGCAGCCGCCGTACAACGACGCCGAGCTGCGCATCCTCCTCTACGAGCTGAAGGCCGACCTGCCGAAGTACCTCGCGGCGTTCGCGCCGAACGCGCCGGTGAAGACGCTCGCCGACGTGATCGCGTTCAACCGCAGGCACCACGAGCGCGAGCTGGCGTGGTTCGGACAGGAGCTGTTCGAGAAGGCCGACGCGCTCGCCGGGCTCGACAGCAAGGAGTACCTCGACGCGCTCGCCGAATGCCGCAAGGGTGCACGCGACGACGGCATCGACCGCGTGCTGAAGGCGAACCGCCTCGACGCGCTCGTCGCGCCCACGGGCGGCCCTGCGTGGCTGATCGATCCGATCAACGGCGACCACGTCGGCGCGAGCTTCTCGACGCCGGCGGCGGTCGCCGGCTACCCGCATCTCACGGTCCCGGCGGGTCTGGCCGACGGTCTGCCGATCGGGCTCTCGTTCGTCGGGCCAGCGTGGAGCGAGGCGCGGCTGCTCGGGTACGGCCACGCCTACGAGCAGGCGACGCGGCTGCGGCGCGAGCCGACGTATCGCAAGGTGTCGACGCCGCAGCAGGCCTGAGCGCGGCGGCGCCGCAGTGCTCCACAAACGACGAGGCCCGCCGGGGCGGGCCTCGCTTCGTCGGCGCGACGCGGCTCAGCGGCGGCGACGGCGCTGGGCGACGAAGCCGATGAAGGCCGGACCGATGAGCATCAGGGCCCAGGTGCTCGGCTCCGGCACCGGAGTGATCTGCAGGTTGAGGTCACCTGTGGTCGTTCCGGCCGTCGCGCGCGAGATCGTCACGCCCATCGTCAGCGAGTAAGGGTTCGCGCTCGCCGCGAAGGGGCCGCTCGCCCCGCCGTTGAACGTCACGCCGGTGAGTGGGCCGATCGACG
>Ga0157379_10003434_pt1 | contig 13404 bp, 13 predicted proteins | sample S25metaG_FD_121802 | JGI IMG/M metagenome (GOLD analysis project Ga0157379, IMG submission 121802) | Switchgrass rhizosphere microbial communities from Kellogg Biological Station, Michigan, USA - S2-5 metaG | ecosystem: Host-associated > Plants > Roots > Rhizosphere > Soil | place: USA... | reverse complement strand
TTGATTACGTCAGCTTCTCAACAAGGTCGCCGGCTTAGGCCGTATTCATGCCTCTCAACCCTCCTTCAGCTTTTCGTAGTTGGCAGAGGTATTGATTGTAAATCACGTGTTTAGATCGATAGCCTCGGTTGTCCTCACTTCTACCCTGCTGCGTTCACGCCAGTTGAACCCCCATCTCGTCAGCAATCTTGCGTAACACATGGGGGCGGTTGGTTTGAATCCCTGCTACCCCCATTCTAACTAGCGTGTGCAGTTCCTCCTCCTCATCGATTGTAAAGCTAACAATCGAGGGCTGGGGCTGTGCGGGAGTGTGACGCTGGAGGCGGTTGAGCAGACGAATGTCGTGCTGCACTATACGACGATGCGTGGTCCAGGGAGCCAGCGTAACCGCACGGGGACGTGCGAGCGTCGCATAGCTGTTGCCATACGCAAGTGCGGATCGGACGGCGCTGTATGCGGCAGGATTGAGGACAATGCCAGGAGGAGGCGCGATGTCCAGCGCGTAGTGATGCTGAGGGGAATGGGCCTTCATGGCGGCCAATACCTCGATCTCAGCACATTCAAAGATGAGAGTTGATGTGGGCCGATAGCGAGCGAGAAGCTTATTGATGCCGTCCATCATCACAGGCACCAGATCGATGCACACAGCGGGGACTTTTATATCGAAAAAGAGCACGGCGAGTTCTCGCCGTCCAACCACCCAGTCGAGCAGTTCTTCAAGATGCGGAATGCAATCACGCTGCTTCTCGTCACCGTCCTTCTCGCCATAGCAGAAGTGCGTACAAACCTCTGCGAGCGTCAGCTCACATATGGATCTGCGGAACTCGCCGCCATCGGGTGGACAGGGACAATAGCTGACGACCGGCTCAAGCCCCGAAGCGCGCAAGAGTGCCGTGGGCTCATCAGGATCCCAATCATGCCAGAGCACAATCTGCTCATCCTTCGTAAGGCAGAGGTCGCACTCGAGCCCATTGGCCCCATCCTGCTCCACGGCGCGCCGAAACGACGCCATGGTGTTCTCAATCGCGACACAGGGGGAGCCACGATGGCCAATCACCAGGAATGGCGTGGTGGAGTGACGTCGTGCAGTCCGCCGGGGATTCCCACGTATCACCTCAAAGAGCCACTCCGGGATGAGCTTGAGATAATTGGGCATAATACTAATGATGACATCCGCGCGCCGGGATATCCCACACAGCTTCCACTACCCCCTGACGCACGGCAATGTACTGATCCCAGCGGTTTACCAAAATATCCTGCTGGCCGCTATGCAGGAGAAATTGATCCCCAACGGTGAGCGGTGTAGTGCCATCGGTGCGCAACACAATATGCTCGTCATGCAATGCCTCAACCGTCACCCCAGGCATACCCTCTACAGATGGTAATACACCGCCTGGTGAGGCTAAGGCCTGCACCCCTACGTCGCCAACGGCGACACCGGGGCGTGGTGTGCTGATGATCGTGCCAAGAATCTTGGCAGCAATGGCGAACTCGTCCATGTAGCCATAAGAGGCGGACATAAGGGCATACGTGCCGCCCTGGATTTCCGTCACCCCAGGCAGGTCGGCAGCAATATCATAGGTCCAGGTCTCACCAGTTGAGACAATGTCAACTGGAATGCCAGCACCCTCAATGGCCTCTTTCAGGTCCAAACACATTTGCATGAACCGCCGTCCCTCAATCAGGCGTGTCTGCTTATCAGGCCGCCCAGGGAGCGTCTGGTGGCTCATGAGGCCCCGAAAGGCAATACCGGGCAGCGTGGCAGCCAGTTTGGCCAGCTCAACCCCATCTTCGAGGCGCCTGATGCCAGCACGATGCATCGACGTGTCTACTTCAATCAGTACACCGAGGGTAACGCCCTGGCCCTGCGCCACCGCTGACAGCTCACGCAGATTCTGGGCGTTGTCAATGCCGACCTTCATATCAGCCCGCTTTGCCAGTGAGCACAGCCGCACGATCTTGTCGTGTGCCACCACTTCATTGGCAATCAAGACATCCGTAATGCCCCCCTCGACCATGACCTCAGCCTCGGCAACCTTGGCGGCACACACCCCGCCCACGGTGCCACCGGCGCGTATCTGCATGTGCGCTAGGATGGGACTTTTGAGATTCTTGACGTGGGTACGCATTTTGCAGACCGTATCTCGATACGTGTCGGCAACGAGGCGAAAATTGTGCTCAACAGCATCAAGATCAATGAGTAAACAGGGTGTGTCCAGGTCCTTTACCGGTGTGCCAGGTGCCGGCCGATAATGCTCCATAGATAGTCTCCTTTCAGTAGCGCTCCTAGCGATACTGCCCACGCGCCGCTACGCGCCACACGGCTTCCAGGCGGCCATCGCGTACGGCATGTATGTAGTCATAGAGGTTTGCACACGTGCCCATATCATAGGGTGTCAGCCAGAATGTGTCACCGAGGTGCAGCGTATCAGCGGCAGCGCCTTCCAGATGCAGGCGGCAGTGCTCAGCACTTAATGAGGTGACCGTGGCCCCAGACAGGTTGGCCGCTATCGGTAGACCCAGGTCAACGCTCACCGCCTTCTGGCCAGCGTCGGCAATCACTGTGCCGGGTTCCGGACGGCTCGTCACCGTCGTCATGACGCGCGCTGCAGGAGTGAACTGCGGCCGATGCGGGCCATAACGGGCATCGAGCAGCGCATACGTTCCCGCAGGGACTTCCGTCACGCCGGCCATGGTCCCAGCGATCTCGTAGTTCGACGTGTTGCCTACACTGACCATGCGTACTGGCAGGCCGGCGCGTTCCAGTAGTTCGCGCGTATCCAGCACCTGCTGGATGCACTGGCGTGACTCAGCCGCCAGCGCTTCAGGGTCCGTGGTCAGGACAGTTCCTTCGTAGGACATCAGACCAGCCAATTCCAGGTGCGGCGCCGCGTGCACCACACGGGCAAGTTCAACGGCGGGCTGTCCTGGCGCAACGCCACAGCGATGCAGGCGCGTGTGAACATCCACCACCACCTGGAGCGTCACGCCATGTGCCTCGGCGGCTGCGGACAGGTCGCGCACGTTTGCCGGGTTATCGACTGCCACAATCACGCTAGCCCGCCGTGCCAGCGCGCACAGGCGGCGGATTTTCTGCGGGGTTACCACCTCATTGGCCACACAGATGTTGTCAAAACCATGGTCGGCAAACACCTCAGCCTCGCCCACTGTCGTGACGCTAATGCCGCCCACGGTGCCACCCACTGCCAGTTGCCTATGGGCCAGAGCCGGGCAGCGGTGGGCCGTTACGTGTGGCCGCACCTTGGCCTCCCGTTGCTGAAAGAAGGCGTGCAGGGTGGCGATATTGTGCTCCACCAGGGCCAGATCGACCACCAGCGCTGGGGTATCGAGCTGCGCCACCGGTGTACCAACGGGTTTGAAGATGGGACGTTCCATGCCTGCCTCCATGCGCCGTCGCGACGTATGCGCTCCTGAGCTACTCTGTGCCTCCCTGGCCTCCTACGCTGCCCTTTATAGCATGCCCAGGCACTAGATACCATCAGTCTCTGGAGGCGTGCGCGGCCCTAGAGTCGCACGCCAGACTGGGCTCGGCGGATGCTGAAGACCAGAGCCGTACTATGGCACACTTTGCAAAATTTCAGTTATTATTTATAAAGGATGAACCGCTGGGGTTGAGGAATAGGTACCCTCTGCTCACATGTCACCTATGACTGCTTGTCACCTCCAGGAAGGAGGCGTAATGTATGGAGATCAAGAAAATATACGTAAATGACAATGAAAAGGGTACCCTCATATGTGACAAGTGTGGCAAAACACGAGTTGTTAATCTCTCTGATTTTAAGAATATTGGGAAACCGCTGAAGGTGAAATGTAGCTGTGGGCACTTCTTTTTTGTAAGTATAGAAGTCAGGAAATTCTATAGAAAGAGCACACATCTGAGTGGAGAATATATTAAGATCAGCAATGATGCGGTAAAAGGACTTGAAAAAGGTGCTATGACAGTGGAAGATTTGTCGAGAACTGGTCTGGGATTCCGTACGAGGACACGTCATCATATCCATGTAAAAGACATGCTCCTAGTGCGCTTTACCCTAGATGATGCGCAGCGTTCAGATGTCAATAAAAGTGCTATTGTCAAACGCATATCGAATGACTTTGTAGGTGCAGAATTTGTCGACTTTGATGCTTTTAATGAAACAAATCGGCTCTTAGGCTTTTATTTGATGCCGCGATGAACGTGCTTGCCTGTGTGCTGCTCCCTGGCGCCAATCCATAGGAGCTTGCAGCCAACTCATGGGGTACACGGATGGCTGCAGCCTGCCATTTCGCCTTCCGAACTTTCTCAGTCTACAACCCGCGCGAGTGCAGCAACTGACGTCAGCAAATTGCCCAGGAGCTGCAAACCGTGGTTATCCTCCATGGTGAGAATCGATTCAGGGTGAAATTGCACCCCTTCGACAGGGAGGGTACGATGGCGCACTCCCATGACCACGTCCCCCCACGTGGCGGTAACCTCTAAAACCTCAGGGATATGATCGCCTATGAGCGAGTGATAGCGGCCAACGGGCAACGGCGAGGGCAGTCCCTCATAGATGCCGGTGCCGCAGTGCTCAATCAGGCTCTGTTTGCCGTGATAGGGGCGTGGCAGGACGCGTAATGAGCCCCCGAAATACTCAACCATCGCCTGATGGCCCAGGCAGACCCCAAACAGCGGCACGCTACGGTGGAAGTGGTCAATGTATGCCATGAGATTCCCCGCATTGGCCGGCGTTGAGGGGCCTGGAGAAAAGACGAGCAGAGCAGGCTCCGAGGCGGCGACCATCTCGATGGGTACATCGTTCCGATAGACGCGTACCTGACACTCCAGACGTTTAAAGTAATCAACGAGGTTAAAGGTGAACGAGTCAAAATTATCAATCACGGTAACGCGCATACGTGACACTCCTTGCTGCAGCAGCACAGCGGTTCTTTACTCGACACTATCTAAGGCTTCCAGTAGGGCACGCGCCTTGGCCTCGGTCTCGGCATATTCCGCGGCGGGATCGGAGTCATAGAGAAGCGTGGAGCCAGCCCGGACCGACACGTCATAACTCTCCTGTGGGTCTTGCGTGCGACGCACCAGGTAGGCCGTGCGAATGATGATACCGGTATCCAGTTGGCCAGAGAACGTCAGATACCCAACATTGCCGCCGTAATAGCCGCGTCGGCTGTTCTCGTGCAGCGCAATGTAGGTCATCGCCGCCGCTTTCGGGGCTCCGGTGAGCGTGCCAGCATTAAGGCTGGCAATAAAGGCATCAAAGGCCGTCCAGCCTGCGGCCAGGCGTCCTTCCACTTGCGCCACGGTATGCATCACCCGTGAGTACTTTTCGACATAGCGATAGTCGCTCACCGAGACACCAGGCTCACACACGCGGCTGACGTCGTTGCGCGCCAGGTCGATGAGCATATCGAGTTCGGATTTTTCCTTTTCCGAATTCAGCAAGCGCATCATGTTGTGATAGTCCGTCAGACTATCGGTGCCGCGCGGCATCGTGCCCGAGATGGGTCGCTGCTGTACCATGCCGCTTTCAACCCGCACGAACATCTCTGGAGAGGCGCCGACTAGCGCTTCATCACTATAGTCGACGTAGAACTGATACGGCGAGGGGTTAATCTCGCGGAAACGCCGATAGAGCTCGAGCGGACTGCGGTCGTAGCGCCCCTTAAAACTATGGGAGAGTACGACCTCAAAAAATTCTCCCAGACGCATTTGTTCCCGCGCGTCATCCACTGCAGCCATGAACGTCTCGCGTCCGGTATCGGAGAGCAATTTGTGGGGAATCCGCACTGACGGACCGGCCGGCAGCGGGGGTTCGGTGACGGGTAGCGCTTCCAGGCGCTCACGCAGTAACTCATGGGCCGACTTGGCGCTGTTCAGGAAATCATATAGATAGAGTACAGCGCGCTCGCGCATGTGATCGTAGGAGAGCAACATATCAGGCATAAACAAACGAAAATCCTGCGTGGGGATGGCTGGTAAGCGGTCAGGCAGTGGCTCAAACAGACGCACGAAGTCGTAAGCAAAGGCTCCGTAGAGACCCAGAAAGCGGTCGTCACAGCGAAAGGCGTGGAGTAAGTTGCGGATGACCTGCGAAATGTTGTTCAGATGCAAACGCTCGTCTTCAGCGACTGGCTGCCGTTCGCAGGGCACAGTCCCAGAGAGGGCCTGCGGGCTGCGCTGCACCTGTTGACAGCACGGGAGGTCTGCGGCGGAGAGTGTGTGCGCGAGAATGTCCTGGCCACGCCGGTTGAGAGCCCGGATACGAAAGCCCTCATCTTTACCCTCGACGATTACGGGTGGATCGATCACGGCCAGAGAGTAGCGGCCATAAATTGGAGCAATATCTACCGATTCGTAGAGTACACCAGGACGTCCGGCATTCAGGCACTGGTAGAGCGGCAAAGGGCTGAGCCACGCTTGCGCATAATTCAGCAGAAACGTTAGGCGGCGCAACTGCCCACGGCCACTCCCATAGACCAGAGTTTCTTCGGTGGGTGTGAGAGTGAGCAAGTAATTGAGCACATCGGTCGGGGTCACATGCATTGATGTCGCAATAGCCATAGGAAAGTCTCCATAGACTTACATGTCGTAATGATGCCGTGTCGATACACGTGCACACGCGCATGTCGCACACACGACGCACAACTTGGCAATGGATTGGTCAGCGATAAAGAAATAGAAACACGAGGAAAAACGTCAGATGCAGCGCAGTTCTACCATCGCTGCCAGGAGGAGAGGCACCATCGTTGAGAGGTCTTGAGACAAGTCAGAGTATCAGTGAGCAACGGATAGAAAATACGAACATCCATTCTCATACGTCCAGAAGGTCGCGACGGAGACCGCGGACACATACGTCATCTCCTCTCCACACGCTGCCTGGATGACCAGGAATGTCTATCATTTGCCGCACTATATAGGCAGAGAGGACACTTTGTCAATTGTTTTATTTTTGGGTGACTGTTTGGTTGCTTGACAGCATCGCCAGAGCCCCCTAGTATGGCGCAAAAGCAACCAGTGGTGGGGCACCCCATGTCAGATCGCGACACGCAGGAGAAGCGACATGCAGCATCTTGTACGCACGATCGTCAGTGCTCTTGTGGATTACCCTGAAGTGGTTGAGGTTCAGCAAATCGATGGAGAAACCACCTGCATTCTGGAGGTACGCGTAGCACCGGAGGACATTGGGAAGGTCATCGGACGCCAGGGGCGCAATATTGCTGCGCTGCGCACCTTGTTGCATGCGGTGGGCGCCAAGGAACGGAAACACGTCTTGCTTGAAGTCTTGGAAGATCGCCCTACGACAACGCGACACTAAGCCGCTTTGGAGTGCCTTCTAGGACGCAGAGGCACTCCCAGGCACTGGCCTCTCCTGCCAAGGACAGCGAGCGGCGCCTGCTTCTCCTCACAGCTGGGTGATCGCCTCACGGAGGGCGACCTGCTGCTGGGGATCAACGTAAAATCTTACACCAAAGCCCGCTTCCATGACACGCATGACCTCTGCTTGGCACTTGAAAGGCTGCCCGAGCAATGCGAAGGTCATCGTCATCAGCTCGCCTGGGAGCAGGTGGAGATCCGTTTCGATGAAGGCACCACCAGCGGAGACATTTTTGGCTATTCCCATGGCTGTCTCACCCCGGCTGTTAACCCCATCTACCCGAAATGGCGCGTCCACTCGTTCGTGGATACGCTCGTCCGAGCCAGGTTTGAGTAGCCTTTCGAGGACTTCAATACGACTTTTGAACTGCTCGTTTTCCTTGAGGACACGCGCATGCGTCTCCTTCAAACGCCGAAACTCCATCTCAAGTTCACGCGTACGTCGCCGCAGATTCTGGTTTTCAGCCTCAAGAATGGTCATGGTTTTCCCTCGCCCCTCGTAGCAACAGGAGCAAGGAACGGCGGCGTGGGTGCTTCCTGTCGAACGTGGACTGCAAACCTCAATCCTTTAAGAAGTTGGTGACAGCCCTGACAAAACCCTCCGGATCTTCATACATGGGCATATGACCACACCGTGGCATAATAGTCACCTGTGAGCCGGGAATACGCTCCTGAAATGCCTGGGCATAGACGACTGGAACGAGTCCGTCAGACTGCCCCCACAGGAGGAGGGTGGGGGCTTGAATACGATGTGTACGCTTCTTCAAGCCTTTGTCAGGAATAGGCCAGAGAAATTTGCCTGCCGTCGAGAGATGCTGCATGTGTATGAGGTACGCTTCCAGCTGGGCTTTTTCGTCCTGCGGCACCGCTAGCATTGCCCTAGCCACGTCTGATTGAGGATCATGCCAGAGGGCAACCGCAAGCTGCTCTGGCGTCATCGCGAAGAAGTCGGCAATAGGATGGTCGTCGAGCCACAACCCCACCGCATTGGCCAGTACGAGCTTCCGTACTCGGTGCGGGCTCAGCGCCGCGAGTTCAGCGCCAATCATACCACCCATGGAATGGCCTATGACATGGACCGACTCCAGGTGCAAGGCATCGAGCAAGTCGTTGTAGTAGACCACCATGTCAAGCATGTCATCAAGATGTTCAATGCCTGTGCTCGTCTCAAAGCCCGGATGCGCCGGGGCATAGACCGTGAAGTCTTTTGCCAGCTCGACCAAAAAGGTATCCCAGCCACGCAGGCCACCAGCTCCATGGAGAAAGAGCAGAGGCGTACCGCTGCCATCGGTGCGGAGCTTGGTCTCGAACATACCGTTGCGAACGGCAACCGTTTTTTCCTCCACGCCATTCCTTCCTTGTGTACGTCTTCCCTGTCCGACTATGCCTATCTGTCACTAGGTCTGCAGCATACTAGGTGCCCCGGGCCTTGTCAACTTTTCTCCGTGTGCTGACCTGTGTTATGGTAGCACCTTACCATGCTGACGTAGCAATCTACCCTGATGCATGTTTGACATGTCCTCTGCCAAGGACCACACCCCATGCAAGACGTACACTGTCAGGTTTTAGTCATCGGTGGGGGCGCGGCGGCGATGCGGACTGCCATTGCCGCTCACGACGCAGGAGCCACTACGCTCCTGGTGTCCAAACAGACCCCAGGCTATAGCGGCAACTCCGTCATTGCGCGCTCAGGCCACTCGGGACCCTTTGGCACCCCAGATCTCGACGATAGCCCGGAACTCTTTGTGGCCGACACTCTGCATGCTGGATCATATGTGAATCATCACCCCATGGTGTGGGCCCTGGCTGCCGAGGCGTGTGCTCGCATTGAAGAACTCATAGCCTGGGGGGCGCCGTTCCTCACGCGTGCCGGCCGTATCGAGACACAACCATCGGCCGGTCACCAGCGGCCACGCGGGTGCTACACAGTCAAGAACATCTCTACCGAGGTCGCCCGCCCAGTGCGCCAACAGGTCGATCAGCGTGGTATTGGTATGCTCGATCACATCATGTTGCAAGAACTGCTCGTCGAGGATGGACGTTGCTATGGGGCCGTAGGGATACACCGCCGTCATGGGGAGCCGTATATCATCTACGCCGGGGCGACCATTCTCGCGACTGGGGGGGGCGGCGAGGTGTATGCCCAGACGACCAACGTCACTGGCATCACGGGAGATGGGATGGCTATGGCGCTGCGCGCCGGGGTAGACCTGGTAGATATGGAATTCGTGCAGTACTACCCTGTGGTGCTGCGCTGGCCGGTGACGCGTTTGCTCGCCTCGCCGACCCTTTTCCCCCTCGGTGCGCGGCTCTACAATGCCCGTGGTGAGCGCTTCATGGCTAGCCTGCCCCAGGGCACAGAGAATGTGACGCGCGATATCCGCTCGCGTGCCATTTTTCAGGAAATTGTTGCCGGCCGTGGTCTCCATCATGACGCCGTGATCATGTCGCTGGCGGATATTGACGAAGCCACCTTCCGGCGCTACGCCCCGGACATGGCCCATATAGTGGATGCCCAGCAACTCGACTATCGTACCGCACAGTTCCTGGTACGGCCGGAGGCCCATTTTTTCTGCGGTGGTGTGCGTACGGATGCCTGGGGGGCTACCGCGCTCGCCGGTCTCTATGCCGTGGGTGAGGTTGCTGGGGGCTGTCACGGCGCCAATCGTCTCGCCAACAACGCCTTTCCAGAGTGCTATGTGTTCGGCAAGCGGGCCGGTGAACATGCCGCCGCCGCAGTGACTTCCCATGCCGCGTCGCTACCGACGACCTTGACGACACGCGCCTATGAGCACCTCCGTGCCTTCGAGCAACGTGCGGCGCGGGCTAACGATGCACCCGACCGGTATAAAGCGGTGCGCAGCGCCTTGCGGCAGCAGATGTGGGATAACGTCGGAATCGTGCGGCGCACTGCGACCTTGCGTACAGCCCTCGACGCTATCCACGTGCTGGCAGACCAGGCACATGCCTGCCGTGGTGAGCGCCCAACGACCGTGGTGCGCTGTCTGGAACTCGACAATCTGGTACTAATCGCGGAAGCCATTACCCTGGCAGCGCTGACACGGCAAGAGAGCCGCGGTACGCATTACCTGGAAGAGATCCCCGAGAAAGACGATACGCACTGGCTCTGTAACCTGCTGATACATCAGGGAAGTGACAGTGCCCTGCAGGTGCGCAAAGCACCAGTCGTCACCGTGTGAGCCCAAGAGAAAAATTCCCTATAGAGGGGCGAGATGCGTTTGGCAAGACGGTGCACGCGTCCCTCCGGCTTTCGACAGCAGCTGACACGCAGCGTTCGGCTGCAAAAACTCGGAGGTGACCGTGCTTGAGCCTGGTTTGCCGTTGGTCACCATGATCGTGGCGAATGTCATCATGGCGATTGCGTCCATGCTACAGGCGGCGGTCGGCATCGGTCTCGCCCTACTTGCCGTGCCACTGCTCGCGCTCGTTGATCCGCGGTTTGTCCCTGGACCGATGTTGCTCGCTGGCTCTTTACTCGCGCTCGCTTCCGCCTATCGGGAGCGGCATGCAGTGGACACAAAGAGCTTCGGCCTCTCATTGCTTGGCCTTGCGATTGGCACCGTCTGTGGCGCTGTCGCTCTCCGCGCCCTCAGTACTGTGCCCCTTGGCAAGGTCTTCGCCATATTTATCCTGTTAGCAGTTGCTCTGAGTGCTTCAGGGCTATGCGTCCGGCCTACCCGGCCGGCCCTTTTCGCTGGCGGCGGCGCCGCTGGGGTGATGGGCACGATGGTGGGTATCCATGGCCCACCCATCGCGCTCGTGTTGCAGCATGCACGGCCAGAGCAAGCGCGTGCGATGCTGGGAGCGTTCTTCTTTGTGGCTTATGTAGGTTCCGTTGTGGCGCTCGCCGCGTTTGGCCTGTTCGGCATGCTCCAGTTGCAGTTGGCGGCTGCGCTGCTGCCAGGCGTCGTCGCTGGTCTGTGCGTGGCGCCCCTCCTAGTGGGGTTCTTTAACCCTGCTCGTCTGCGCGTGGCCATACTCAGCATCTCCGCCGCGAGTGCGGTCGTATTACTGTTACGCTGAGGGCTACAGGGAATGCGAGCAGCCGGAACATGATGAAGGCAAGCGCCTCACTTCAGCATCAACCGTGCGCGGAGTACATCGGCTCGAGGCTGAAGTGGGGGGCAAGCGCGAACGAACCCAGGTTAACTCTGAGACTATCTTCGGTGACAATAAACTTGAGATGCGGGTGGTCCTGGCGCCACTTGACCACAAAGCGTTTGACAGCATTACGTTCACAAGCATTTTTGGTCGTGCCATCTTGTTTTACAATGGCTTCAGGCATCAAGAGAATCACTGCACGCACATCCGGATGGACAATCGTCGCGCCGAACCCTTATGAGGTCCCCGGTTGTCAAGAGACAGACTCCCCCTCGGAGCGGCTTGTCCCGTTTTTTCCGCGAGGGTTCACGCTGAGTGCCATCCGCCTCTGGCCACGGGTGCTGGCGTCATTGCCGTCGGCTGGTGCCCCAACGTGGCTGCACCAAACACTTCTGGAGGGGCTCCCGCCATCGTCAGAGCGATGGCAGAGAGCTGTTGCCTGGTCGTCTGCGCCTGAGAAACCTCTCTGTACCCTCCTACCGTCCTCCGCCAAAGAGGGGCGGCACATCGCTGTGCCCCAGGGAGGTCCAGGCGCGGGTGCGGGGCCGCCCCCAGTACCCCGGAGGAACACGCGCTGTATGGACAGAAGCGGCGGCAGGCGTCCCATCACACGCGCAGGGTCCGGGGAGAGCGCCTCCGTGCTCCGGAGCGTGCGCAGACGCAGGCGGTGGCACCTTGCAGAGCACGGTGGTGCGGCGGACCCCATGGGGACCACGTGAGGACGCCGGCTCGCCCGCGCCGCTCCCTGCACTATGGAGACACGGGTCCATAGCGCATACCGTCCCACGTTTGACCCGATAAGAGACTGCCCGAGCGAGCTGGTGGGCCAAGACCGTGCACGCCTTGCCCTTGCCGGGCTGTTTCTCTCAGCGGGTCCGATATTGTTGGCCTATCGGATGGTTGCGGAGGCACAGGACGGCCGCTGCAGCGAAGGCCCACGTGAGAGAGGCGTGGCCGAGCTTCGTACCGGCGGTGCCCTAGCGCTTGCCGGCGGATGCCTTGGCCCATGTGACGCGCCGGCCGGAGGACACGCAATCCGGCACCCGGGGGCAACGAGCGATAGCATGGATGGCCTACCAGAGCACGAGACGCAGGATCTTGCCTCTGCCCGGGACCGTCTGGAGCCAGTACAGGGTGTGGGCATCCTGCGGCTTGGCCGTCGTCACAAGGGCCACCGCCAGGTCCCGCAGCCGCTGATCCTAAGAATCGATCAGGGCGCGGGCGACTGCGAGGCTCTGCTGCACGGCGGGAGCCGGGCACCGCGCCGCCACACCGGCGCGGTTGGCTGGCTCGGCGATCTTTGTCCCACGCTCGGGCACATGGTCCTGACAGGGGGGTTGCTGGACATGCGTCAACCGTGCCGCCCGTTTCCGCATGAGATGGATGCGCCGCCGCCGCAGGGCGCGGGGAGCGCGCATGGCTGCGGGAGAGCCATACGCTTGGGGGCGCATGCCTCCCCGCAGCCACACAGCCATTTTTGGGGCATCGATTGTGTCATTGTTGGCCTGCCCCCCATGGAGAGCTTACCTAGAGAGGGCATGCCCGAGCACCAATGGCATCCCTGCGCGGGCACACAGGTCGGCCAGCCACTACCAAGGGACGATGCAGACGACACCGACGACACGAGCCGCCCGAGAAGGGGCGATAGTCTTGAGAAAGGGGTCTGGTCCTGCTGGCAGATGCCGGTGGACGAACATCGCCCCATCTCGGTTGAAGATACCGAGGAACATGGTGCGGGCGTGTCAGTCGATACCCCAAGAACATGGGGGCGGTGGGGTGTACAATCGCCTGAGGTCTCCTCCGCACTCTTGCGTGCGAGTCTCCCGCTATTCGCATACCACCAGGGTATGCTGGGGAGTGGGCCTCAATAAGTATCAAGCGCGTGCAGGCGACTGGAAATAGCCAGA
>Ga0157379_10003430_pt1 | contig 13407 bp, 12 predicted proteins | sample S25metaG_FD_121802 | JGI IMG/M metagenome (GOLD analysis project Ga0157379, IMG submission 121802) | Switchgrass rhizosphere microbial communities from Kellogg Biological Station, Michigan, USA - S2-5 metaG | ecosystem: Host-associated > Plants > Roots > Rhizosphere > Soil | place: USA... | reverse complement strand
CGGCACGTTGACGCCGAGATCGATGACCGTGAAGCCGGCGCCCTCGAGCATGATGTTGACGAGGTTCTTGCCGATGTCGTGCACGTCGCCCTTGACGGTGCCCATCACGAACGTGCCGATCTGCTGCACGCCCTCCTCCACGAGCAGCGGGCGCAGGATGTCGAGCGCGCCCTGCATCGCGCGGGCGGCGATCAGCATCTCGGGCACGAAGTAGTCGCCGCGCTCGAAGCGCGCGCCGACCTCCTCGAGCGACGGGATGAGCGCGTCGAACAGCATCGAGCTCGGCTCCATGCCCTCGGCGAGGCCCAAGTTGACGAGGTCGGCGACCTCGGGCTTGTTGCCGATCAGCGTGTTGTCGAACAGTCCCTGCAGGATCTCGTCATGCGTCATGGTCATCCTCGCTCCAGGGTGGGGTACCCGAGTCGGGTGGACAGGACGGCGGCCTGCTCGACGAGCAGCGCACCCATGTGGTCGAGCTGGGACGGCCCGAGCCGGAAGCTCGGACCGGAAATGGAGAGGGCGGCAACGCAGGTGCCGGTGGCGCCGCGCACAGGCGCCGCGACGGCCGAGAGACCGACCTCGATCTCGTCGATCGCCGTGGCGTAGCCGACCGCGCGAATCGTGTCGAGCGCGGCCATGAGGTGCTCGCGCTCGCAGATCGTGTGCGGCGTGAAGCGGGCGAGCTCCCCCGGCGGCAGCGCGGCGGCGCCGAACGCCAGGAAGACCTTGCCGTTGGCACCGGGATGGAACGGCACCGTGCGCCCGACCCAGTTGGCGGCGCCGATCATGTGGCGCGAGTCGACCTGCGCGAGGTGGTTCACGCCGAGGACGGCCGGCACGGCGAGGTTGATCGTCTCGCCGCTCTCGGCCGCGAGCGTGCTCAGCACGGGATGGGCGAGCTCGACGAGGTCGGTGTCGTCGACGCCGCGCTGCGCGAAGCGCAGCAGCGCCGGGCCAGGACGAATGGCGCCGCGGGCCGAATCGCGCTGGACGAGGTCGTTTCGCTCGAGCGCGGCGACGACGCGCGAGGCCGTGCTCTTGGGCAGATCGGTGAGGCGCGCAAGCTCGCCCAGGGTCGTCGGGCGATCCTGGTCCAGCACGAGGACGAGCAGCTGCGCGGCGCGCTCGATGGCCTGGGAACCGCTCGGGCGAGTTGTCTCGCCTTGACTCAGCACGTGGGACTCATGTTTCCTATCGTGGAATCTAGCGCCGATTTGCCGGTTCCGTCAATCACCCATCAGACCGGGGGCCGCATGTTCGTCAACAAGCTGCCGCGTTACGAGATCCTCTCGCCCGACGCGGTCGAGACCCTCGAGCGCGGCTGGAAGCGGATCGTGAGCGAGCTCGGAGTGGAGTTCCTCCTGCCGGAGGCGGTCGAGTTGTTCGCCAAGGAGGGCATGCGGACGGAGGGCGATTGCGTCTGGCTGGACCCCGACTTCATCCTCGAGCAGGTGGCCAAGGCACCGCGCAACTTCGAGGTGCAGGCGCGCAATCCCGCCCACAACGTGCACATCGGCGACGACAGCATGGTGTTCTCATCGGTCTACGGGCCGCCCTTCGTCCGCCAGGGCGACGTTCGCCGCGACGCGACGATCGACGACTACCGGAACTTCGTCCGGCTCGCGCACTCGTTCCCCGAGCTCGACATGACCGGCGGCACGATCGTCGAGCCCAACGACACGCCGCTCGACTCGCGACATCTCGACATGGTGCTGGCGCTGCAGACGCTCTCGGACAAGGCCTACATGGGCTCGGTCACGTCCGGACCGAACGCTGCGGACACGATTCGCATGACCGAGATCCTGCTCGGCGGCCGCGAGGCGATCGAGAAGACGCCCGGCGTCGTCTCGCTGATCAACGTCAACTCGCCGCTGCGCTTCGACGACCGCATGCTGTCGGCGATGTTCGAGTACAACCGCGCCCGCCAGCCGGTGATCGTCACTCCGTTCCTGCTGATGGGAGCGATGTCGCCGGTCTCGATCCCGGCGACGCTCGCCCAGCAGCTGGCCGAGGCCCTGACCGGCATCGCCCTGACCCAGCTCGTGAATCCCGGCTGCCCGGTGATCCTGGGCTCCTTCCTCTCGAACACCGACATGCAGTCGGGCTCGCCGGCCCTGGGCACGCCGGAGTCGGCCATCGGCCTGCTCTGCACGGGGCAGATGGCGCGCCGCTACGGCCTGCCCTGGCGCTCGGGCGGCGGCCTGACCTCGAGCCAGACCTGCGATGCGCAGGCGGCCTACGAGGCCATGATGGTGATGACGCCCACGTTCCTCGCGGGCACGAACTACGTGATGCACTCGGCCGGCTGGCTCGAGGCCGGGCTCGTCTCCTGCTACGAGAAGTTCATCGTCGACATCGAGATCCTGCGCATGCTCCAGGTGCAGTTCACACCGCTCGAGATCGATGAGGAGAGCCTGGCCTTCGGCGCCCACCAGGAGGTCGGAGCAGGCGGCCACTTCCTCGGCGCGGTGCACACGCTCGAGCGCTTCCGCGAGTGCTTCTACCGCCCGCTCCTGTCCTCGACCGAGAACTTCCAGCGCTGGGAGCGCCTGGGCGGTCGCGACGCCACGGAGCGAGCCGGCGAGATCTACAAGAAGACGCTGGAGGAATACGAAGAGCCGGCGATGGACGGCGCAATCCGCAGCGAGCTCGACGAGTACGTCAACCGCCGCCGCACGGAGCTCGGCGACTGAGATTCACGGCGGCGTGCTGTCGCCGCAGGGTGGGATTTCACGCCCGGGAGCGCGTCCCGAGGTCTGCCCCCGTGACCTCCGAACGCACGCGGTGGCCTCTTCGCCGTCGCGCAGGTTCGATCGTCATGGGCGGGGATCGAACAGCACCTTCACGCGGTTCCCGGATCGCCGGGTTCTACGAGGAGTGGGCTACTTCGAGCTCGCTCCAGCGCGAGACGTGGGCCCACATTGCGGCCGCCGCGCCTTCGTCGTTGCCGGCGTGGATCGCGTCCACGATCGTGCGGAGCTCGGGGGCCAGCTCGTCGCGCAGCGGCGAGCCGGGCGGGACGGGAACGGCGATGAAAGCGCGCTGGAGCGCGTCGAGGATCGCGCACATGATCGCTGCGCGCACCGAGTTGCCGGTCGCGCGTGCGACGGCGTCATGGAAGCGCACCTCGAGCACGGCCACGTCCGCCCACGGAACCGCGTCGTCCTGGGCGAGGGCCGTGACGTCGCCGACGATGTGCTCGAGCTCGCCCAGTGCGGACGGGTCGGCGCGGCGGGCGGCCCAGGCCGCGTTCTCGGCCTCGAACGGCACGCGGAACTCGGCCAGCTCGCGGGCCGTGGCCGAGCGGAAGCGCAGGAGGTTGCCGAGCGCGCCGGCCACCAGCTCGGAGCTCGGCTCGGCGACGAAGGCGCCGCCGCGCGAGCCGGTGCGAATCTCGAGCACGCCCTGGGCCTCCAGCGCACGCAATGCCTCGCGCAGCGTGGTGCGCGAGACGCCGAAGGTCGCGCCCAGATCCCGTTCGCTCGGCAACCGCTCACCCGGTGCAATGCCGCCCGAGGCGATCGCGTCGCGGATCTGCCCGACGATGTGATCGAACGAGCGCACGCGCTGGGCGGGGACGAAGGACGGGGATGGCGGGGTGATCTCGGTCACGGCTTGACGGCTCCAGAGCGACAGCGTACCGTGCCTGCGGAAAGGTTCAACCATTCACGGAGTTTTCTGATGCAGCTCGCCGACAGCCTCAACCGCCTGGGGACCGAAACCGCCTTCGAGGTACTTGCGCGAGCAAAGGCTCTCGAGGCGTCGGGGCGCCGGATCATCCACCTGCAGATCGGCGAGCCCGATTTCACGACGCCGCGCCACATCATCGACGCAGGCCGCAAGGCCTGGGCCGACGGCGAGACGCATTACTGCCCCGCGCCCGGGCTGCCGGTCCTGCGGGAGGCCTGCGCCGCCCATCTCTCGCGCCACCGCGGGCTGGAGATCGATCCCGGCAACGTCGTCGTCGCGCCGGGCGCCAAGCCGTTCCTGTTCTTCGGCGTGCTCGCGACCTGCAACCCGGGCGACGAGGTCATCTACCCGAATCCCGGGTTCCCGATCTACGAGTCCGTGATCCGGTGGGCCGGCGCGACGCCCGTGCCGCTGCCGATCACCGAGGACCGGGACTTCGCGTTCAGCGTGGACGACCTGGCCGAGCGCCTGACGCCCAGGACCAAGCTCGTGATCCTCAACTCGCCCGCGAACCCGACGGGCGGCATCGTCCCGCGCGAGCTCAACGTGCAGATGGCGAAGCTGCTCGCCGACCACGACTGCTGGATCCTCTCGGACGAGGTCTACTCCGAGATGCTCTACGCCGGCGCGCACGACACGATCGCCTCCCACGAGGGGCTGCTCGAGCGCACGATCCTGCTGGACGGCTTCTCGAAGACCTTCGCGATGACCGGCTGGCGCCTCGGCTACGCGGCGCTGCCGAAGCCGCTCGTGGAGCCGATCACGCGCCTGATCATCAACTCGGTCTCGTGCACGGCCCCTGCCGTGCAGCTGGCCGGCGTTGCGGCGCTCGAGGGGCCGCGCGACGAGGTCGACGCGATGATGGCCGAGTTCACGAAGCGGCGCGAGTTCGTCGTGGACGGCCTCAACAAGCTGCCCGGAGTGAGCTGCATCGTCCCCAACGGCGCGTTCTACGCCTTCCCGAACGTCAAGGGCACCGGTCTCGACACGCGCGAGCTCGCCAACCGGCTGCTGGACGAGGCCGGCGTCGCGCTGCTCTCGGGCACGGCCTTCGGCGAGTACGGCGAGGGCTACTTGCGCGTCTCCTACGCGAACTCGCTCGAGAACATCGAAGAGGCGCTGCAGAAGATGGGTGACCTGCTCGCGCAGACGGCCGCCGCCTGATGGCAGGTCGCATCGTGGTCACGGGCCGCGTGCCCGAACCGGCCCTCGAGCTGCTGCGCGAGGCCGGCGATCTGGACGCGCACATGCAGGAGACGACCCTGCCGGTCGACGAGCTGCACGCGGCAATCGCCGGTGCAGATGCCGTCGTCACGCTGCTCAACGACCGAGTCGACGACGCCTTCCTCGACGCTGCCGGCCCGCAGCTGCGGATCGTCGCGAACGTGGCCGTGGGCTACAACAACATCGACGTGGCCGCCTGTGCCGCCCGCGGCGTGCTCGTCACGAACACGCCGGGCGTGCTCACCGACGCGACCGCCGACATCGCGATGGCGCTGATCCTCATGGTCACCCGCCGCCTCGGCGAGGGCGAGCGCGTGATCCGCAGCGGCACCGGGTGGCGCTGGCACATGCACTACATGCTCGGTACGAGCCTGCAGGGCAAGAAGCTCGGCATCGTCGGCCTGGGTCAGATCGGCACAGCCACGGCACGGCGGGCGCGCGCCTTCGGCATGGAGGTCATCTACAGCGGACGGCGCCGCGCCGAGGAGGAGCTCGAGGCCGAGCTTGGCGCCACGTTCTTCGGCTTCGACGATCTGCTCGGAACGAGCGACGTCGTCTCGCTGCACTGCCCGCTGACGCCGGAGACCCATCACCTGATCACGCCCGCGCGGCTCGCGCAGATGCGCAATGACGCCTATCTCATCAACACGACCCGCGGACCCGTCGTCGACGAGGGCGCGCTCGCCGAGGCGCTGCGCGACGGCGTCATCAAGGGCGCCGGGCTCGACGTCTTCGAGCACGAGCCCGACGTGCACCCGGCGCTCCTCGAGCTCGAGAACGTCGTGCTGATCCCCCACCTCGGCTCGGCCACGATCGAGACGCGCACGGCGATGGCCGTGCTCGCGGCGCGCAACGCCGCGGCCGTGCTGAGCGGCAGCGAGCCGCTCACGCCCGTCGTGCTCTAGTCGGTCTTGTCCTTGGGGGCGGGAGCCTTGCGCGGATCGGCGTCGCTCATCGTCTCCTTGATGGGCGAGACCGGGTCGATCTCGCGCATGCCGCTCTCGAACTCGTCCTTGAACGTGCCGACGGAGTCCTTCGTCTTGCGGAGGTGCTTGCCCGTGCCGCGCGCGATCTTCGGAAGACGCGTCGAGCCGAACAGCAACACGATGATGGCCACGATGATCAGAATTTCGGTGGCTCCGAAATTACCCACGGAGGCTCCCTTCGAGGGGTTCGGCACATGCTACCGCTCATTTGTTGCGGGTCTGCATAGGGTTCGCACGTGAGTGAACTCCCTCAGCGGCGGCTCGGCGCAGACGGGCCCTCGGTCTCGGCCGTGGGCCTGGGTTGCATGAGCGCATCGTGGTGCTACTTCCTCGATCCGCAGGAGGACTCGGTCTCCGAGCGCACGCTGCAACGAGCGGTCGAGCTGGGCGTCACGCACTTCGACACGGCGATGCTGTACGGCCGCGGTCACAACGAGAAGCTCGTCGGCCGGGCCCTGCGAAATCGCCCGCCGGAGGTGCTGATCGCCTCCAAGTGCGGCCTGCAGAACCGCGGCTTTCCGCGCCGCAAGACCAGCCGGGACGGGCGGCCCGAATCGGTTCGCCGGCACTGCGACGGCTCGCTCGCACGGCTCGGGATCGAGTATCTCGACCTCTACTACCTGCACCGTGTGGATCCGGAAGTTCCCGTCGAGGAGACGTTCGGCGAGCTCGGGCAGCTCGTGGCCGAGGGCAAGGTGCGCCGGCTGGGCATCTCCGAGTGCACGGTCGAGGAGATCGCGCGCGCACACGCCACGCATCCGGTGAGCGCACTGCAGAGCGAGTTCTCCCTCTGGACGCGCGAGCCGCTGAACGACGTGATCCCGTGGTGCGCCGTCAACGGCGTGTCCTTCGTCGCCTTCGGCGTGCTCGGACGGGGCTTCCTGACGGGCGCACTGCCTGCCGGCCAGAAGTTCCCGGACAAGGACTTCCGCGCCCGGAACCCCCGCTTCCAGCCCGACGCGATGCGCGCGAACCTGGCGATCGTCGACGGCCTGCGGCGCGTGGCCGAGCGCCTGGGCGCAACGCCGGCCCAGGTGTGCGTGGCCTGGGTGCTCGCGCAGGGCGAGCATCTGCTGCCCATCCCGGGCACGAAGCGGACGGCCTGTCTCGAGGAGAACCTGGGCGGCGCGACGCTCGCCCTGGACGCCGAGGCACTGGCCGAGCTCGACGCGCTGCCTCCCGCAGTCGGCGCACGCTACCCCTGAGTCCCGGGGACGACCTACGGCTGACGGCCGCCGGAGGTTCGGATTACCCCACCTCACCCGGGACAACCGGTCGGGACACGGAGACGACTTCTGCCTCATGCGGCGCGGACATGCCCCCGCGCAGCATCAGTGGTGCAGCAACCAGCTGCGACACCCACTGAAAGGAGCGGATCGTGATCAACCCCGGAGACACCCTCGTCAACAGCGTGACCGGTGAGGAGCTGACGTTCCTCCAGACCGCCGCCTCGACCAACGGCGAGTACGTCGAGATCGTCGCCGTCGTGCAGCCCGGCGGCTTCGTCGCCGCTGCGCACGTGCATCCCAACCAGTCCGAGACCTTCACCGCCATCGAGGGCACCCTCGACCTGCGGGTCGGTCGCAAGCGCGTCCGGCTCGAGCGCGGCGAGAGCGCCGTCGTCGAGGCCGGCACCGCCCACAAGTTCTGGAACGCCGGCGACGAGCCCGTCATGTTCCACTGCGTCGTCAGCCCCGCGCTGCAGTTCGAGTCGCTGATCGAGTCGATGTTCGCCCTCGCCCGCGACGGCAAGACGAACCGCAAGGGCATGCCGAACCCCGTGCGCATGGCAGCGATCGCCCGCGCGCACCGCGACGTGATCCGCCTGCCCGGCATCCCGGCCTGGCTGCAGGACCTCGCGACGCTCTCCGCCATGCCCCTCGCCTACATCGCCGGCTACGGCGCCGGCTACCAGCCGGCCAAGCCGGTCCTCGCCTGAGTCCCCCGATCGAATCAAGGAGCACAGCAATGTCCGCCATCGCAAGCATCCCCACCGCAACCAGCCCCACTTCCTGGGCGGACGACAGCGTCGCGATCGCTGCTGCCCGTGACGTCACCCGGCGTCACGGCGGCGGCGACGCCGCCGTCGACGCCCTGCGGGGCGTCTCCCTCGCCCTCCACGAGGGTGACTTCGTCGCCGTCATGGGCCCTTCGGGCTCGGGCAAGTCGACGCTCATGCACATCATGGCCGGGCTCGACAGGCCGACCTCCGGCAGCGCCTCCATCGACGGCATCGCGCTCGAGGGCCTGCGCGAGCGCGAGCTCACGAAGCTGCGCCGCGACCGCGTCGGCTTCGTCTTCCAGGCCTACAACCTGCTGCCGACGCTGTCGGCCGCCGAGAACATCGCCCTCCCGCTTCGACTTGCAGGGCGCGACGTCGACGGCGACTGGATTGCCGAGTTGCTCGACACGGTCGGCCTCGCCGATCGCGCCAAGCACCGGCCGTCCGAACTCTCGGGCGGCCAGCAGCAGCGGGTCGCAGTCGCTCGCGCCCTGGCCACCCGGCCGGCGATCGTGTTCGCCGACGAGCCCACCGGCAACCTCGACTCGCGCGCCTCCACCGACGTCCTCGCCCTGCTTCGCAGCGCGGCGGACGACCGCGGGCAGGCGATCGCGATGGTCACCCACGACGCCGTGGCGGCCGCAACGGCCGACCGCGTGGTCTTCCTCGCCGACGGGGCCGTCGTCGCCGACGAGCCGCACCTCAGCGCCGGCGAGATCCTCGACCGCATGAAGGAGCTGACGTGAACCGCCTCGCGCTGCGCGGCATCGCCTCGCGCAAGCTCCGCACCGTCCTGACCGCTCTCGCGATCGTGTTCGGCACCGCCATGGTCTGCGCGACGCTCGTGCTGACCTCGACGGCGCAGCGCGGCTTCGAGAGCTGGTTCACCCAGGCCGATCGCGGCTCCGACGTGATCGTGAGCGGCAAGCTCGCAGTGCGCTCGGCCGACCGCGACACCTCCACTCCGGCCGTGCCGGCCGGCCTGGTCGGTCAGATCCGGGCCATTCCAGGCGTTGCCGCGGTCGGTGGCGAGGTCGAGGGCACCGCCACGCTGATCGACAGCAAGGGCAAGGCGATCGGCGTCGACGGCCCGCCCAAGCTCGGCCTCTCGGTGCCGGCCCCGGGCCTCACCGGCCTGCGGCTCGTCTCCGGCCGCTGGCCGCACGCGGGCGAGGTCGCCATCGACCGCTTCACCGCCTCCGACCAGAAGGTCGTCGTCGGCGACAGCATCGGCGTCTCGACGAACCATCCGACGAAGCGCTACCGCATCGTCGGGCTCGTCAAACTCGCGGGCGTCGGTGCATCCGGCGCGACGATCTCGGTGTTCGACCTGCGCACCGCGCAGGCCGTGCTCGACCGTCCCGACGAGGTCGACACCATCCGTGTTCAGGCCGAGCGCGGCGTCTCGCCGGCCGAGCTCGCTCGCCGGATCGACGCGGCTCGGCTCCAGGCGCCCGTGACGCTTCGCGTCGAGACCGCAAAGGCGCACAGCGAGCGCACGATGCACGAGCAGCTGGGCTTCATCGACATCTTCCGCTACATCCTGCTCGCGTTCGGCGGAGTCGCCCTGCTGGTCGGCGCGTTCATCATCTACAACACGTTCGCCATCACGGTCGCGCAGCGCGTGCGAGAGCTCGCCCTCCTGCGCTGCCTCGGCGCCACCCGTCGCCAGGCGCTCGTCTCGGTGCTCGCCGAAGGCCTCGCCATCGGGGCCGTGGCCTCCTTGATCGGCACGGGCGCGGGCATCGCGCTCGGCGCCGGGCTGATCGCGCTCTTCAACGCGATGGGCCTGACGATTCCTGCGGTGCCGATGGCGCTCACGGCGGCAACGCTGGTCCAGGGCCTGGTCGTCGGCATCGGCGTCACCCTGCTGGCGGCACTCGTCCCGGCCGCTCGTGCGGGCCGCGTCGCACCGGCGGTCAGCCTGCGCGAGTCCGTGGCAGGACGAAGCCGGCCGCGTCGCCGGTCGCTGATCGCCGGGCTCGGCGCACTCGCGCTGGCCCTGACGGCGCTCTCGTTCGGCACGCTCGGCGATCCCGGCAGCATCGGTGCCCGCCTGCTCCTGATCGCGCTCGGCACGGTCGGGCTGTTCGGCTCGATCGCGGCACTCGCCAGCCGGCTCGTTCCGGTGCTCGTGACCGTGCTCGCGTGGCCGATCCGGCGCGTCTCGGGCGTCTCGGGCTCGCTGGGCGCCGACAACGCATCCCGCCTCCCGGCGCGCACGGCGGCGACGGCTGCCGCGCTCATGATCGGCGTCGCCCTGGCGTCGTTCATGGCGATCTTCGCGAACGTCATGGCCGGAACGCAGTCGCAGCAACTCGACAAGAGCGTTCGCGCCGACTACGTCGTCACCAGCACTACCGACTACCAGCCCTTCGACGGCTCGATCGCGCGTCGCATCGCAGCCGTCCCCGGTGTCGCCGTGGTGGCGAGGGACGCGGACGAGATCAGCCGGGCGGGCAACGGCGCCCACGTGGCGTTCGGTGTCGATCCCGCAACGTTCGCGCGTGCCTACAACCTGGACTGGCGGCAGGGCTCCGACGCCACGCTCGCCGGCCTCGGGCCGAAGGACGCCGTGATGGAGGAGACGATCGCCCGCAGCGAGGGCCTGAAGGTCGGCGACCGCTTCCCCGTCGAGACGCCCGCAGGCAGGCATGCGACGCTGACCCTGCGCGGCACCTACCGCGACGAGGCATTCGCGGCCGGGTATCTCATGCGGCTGCCGGAGTGGCGCTCGCTCTTCGGCAAGTCCACGGACACGACGCTGCTCGTCGTGCGCAAGCCCGGCGCGTCGCTCGACGGCGTCGAGGCCGCGATCCGCTCGTCCGTCTCGGGCTGGGCGGGCCTGAAGGTGCAGTCCCACGCCGAGCTTCGCGCCTACTACGAGAGCGACGCGCAGGACGTGACCTCGATGTTCGACGCGATGCTCGCCCTCAGCGTGATCATCTCGATCTTCGGCGTCGTCAACACGCTCGCGCTCTCGGTGCTCGAGCGGACACGGGAGATCGGCCTGCTGAGGGCAGTCGGGGCCTCGCGGCGCCAGGTGCGCCGCATGGTGCGCACCGAGGGCATCCTCACCACCCTGATCGGCGCCACCCTGGGCCTCGCCCTGGGCGTCTTCCTGGCGGGTCTCACGACCGCGGCCATCGAGGGTGCGCAGTTCAGCGTCCCGTACGGGCAGCTCCTGGTGATGGCCCTCGTCGCCTACGTGCTCGGCGTGATCGCCGCCGTCGCCCCGGCGCGGCGCGCGACGAAGCTGAACGTCGTGGACGCACTCGCGTTCGAGTGACCGTGTTGACGAGGGGGCGGGCAGCGGTCCGCCCCCTCGCCCGCGCCGGCGTGCTTCACCAGAATTGCTTGTACCGTAGGTCCGGTACCGATCGGTACCGGGATGCCGGTACCGATCAAGCCTCCGGAGACTCCGCCGGCACCGGACGGTCGGCGAGCGGGGACGAGCGACGCAGCCACTCGTTGAAGAGCGGATCGACGATGTACCAGCTGCCGTCCCGCTCGTCGACGAGTCCACGTCCCTGCAGGCGGACCAGCGCGGGGCGTACCCGCGAATGACTCGAGAAGCCGTAGAGCGTTGCGAGCGGCCGGCTCGTGACCGTGTCGCCGCCGCGATCGGCCAGCAACTGCAAGGCCCTGACCTCGTTGATCTCACCCTCGTCGCCGCTGGCCAGAACGTTCAGCACCGAGGCGAACTCGGATCGCTCGATCGTCTGGACGAGCCTGTCGTGGGCGCCGATCACGGCCTCGAGCGTGACCGGCTGACCGTCCGGCGTGTTGGCCCAGGTCTCCCATGCGAGCTGCTGGGTGCTGCGCGGGTGGGCGCGCGTGAGATTGAGCAGATGGGTGAGCGCCTGCTCCTCCGCAGGCTTCCCGGTCGCCTCGAACTGGAAGTCCAGGTACTCGAGAAAGTCGGCTCGCTCGATGCTCGGCAACTGCATCCGGGTCGCCTCTCCGAAGATCGGCTGATGGGAGTCCTCGAGCATCATCTTGAGCGCATTGCGGATCGACCCGGTGAAGAGCAACGAGACGTGGTTGGCGCCCGAGCTCATGAGCGCCGAGCGAATGATCGACAGCGGGTCGCCCGGGCAATGCCGGAGTCGCTGGAACTCGTCGAAGACCACCACCAGGTGCTGCGACACCGAGCGCAGTGCGGCCAGCTGGGCGTGCAGGGTCTCGGCGTCCTGGTCGGGCTTGACGCGGGCGCGACGCACCGATCCCTTGATCACCTTGATGTCGAAGCCGATCTCCTTCTCGAGGAGACCGATCTGACGCTGAGCGGCGCGGCGCAGGTGCTTGACCGGATGGCCCACCATCGCGTCGTGGACGCACCCGATGAACCCCGGGATGCTGACGACCCGCTGGAGGTTGATCTTGACGACGTCGAACGGCGGTGCGTCCGCGCCGTGCGACTTGGACAGCTCCAGCGCGAGCTGGTTCACGAACGTCGTCTTGCCGGTGTCGCGCGGCCCGAACAGTGCGACGTTGGTCTGCCCCTTGAGCGTCATCGCGACCTGATGGGCGAACGCCTCCATCCCGATGATCTTCGACGGGTCGTCGAGGGGCCTGTCCCAGATGAACGGATTCAGCGCCATCGCCTGCAGTGTACCGCCCAGAGCGTACAGATCTGTACCGGGTAGGCGGTACAAGAATTCAACTGGGCCCCGGGCCGCGCTCAGGCGCGGGTGATTCGCATCTCCTCGTCCTGCCTCCACGTTGCGCCGGCGTCATGGGAGATCTCCCCGCGCCAGGTGAACGAGTCAGGCCGGATGTCGGTGAAGCGCCAGCGCAGCTGCGGGTCGTCCTCGTCGCTCACGAGCACGATCTCGCCGTCGACGGGCCGGCCGACGAAGCGGCGGACGCGGCCGTTGACCGGGTCGATCCAGGTCGAGCGCCACGCTCCGATCGAAGCGTCATAGAAGCGGATCGTCGAGCCATGGAAGGCGAGCGGCGGTACGCCCGCGCCCGGCTCACCGCGCCCCGGGACGATCCAGACGTCCTGCACGGCGCGGCCGCCGAGCACCCAGCCGAAGTGCAGCTCGCCGCGGGCGGTGTGGGTCTGCCCTTCGGCGTCGAGCCCCGACCAGGCGATGTCCCACGACCCGATGAACTGGCCGAACAGCTGCAACTGCTCCGCATCGGGGCCGGCCGGGCCCGTGACATGCAGTGCTTCGACAAGGCCGTCGTCTCGCATCGGCGTCCTCCTGGCTGAACGTGCGGCGCCGCGCGGCGCGCGCGCTAAGCCTAGATTGCGCGTGGGGCGGCACCGGCCTGGTGGCCGATCCGGTCTTCAAAACCGGCAGGGCGCCGTAGCCCGGCGCTTGGTAGGTTCGATTCCTGCGCCGCCTCGCCAACGCCACGCAGTGCCGCTCAGGCGTGCCCTGTCAGCGGAGCGACCTGAACGCCGCGGCGATCTCGGTCGCGAAGAGCTCGGGCTCCTCCCAGGCTGCGAAGTGGCCGCCCTTCTCGACCTCGTGGAAGTAGACGACATTCGGG
>Ga0157379_10003425_pt1 | contig 13415 bp, 8 predicted proteins | sample S25metaG_FD_121802 | JGI IMG/M metagenome (GOLD analysis project Ga0157379, IMG submission 121802) | Switchgrass rhizosphere microbial communities from Kellogg Biological Station, Michigan, USA - S2-5 metaG | ecosystem: Host-associated > Plants > Roots > Rhizosphere > Soil | place: USA: Michigan... | reverse complement strand
GGCATGCGGATCGCCATCGTCACCGATTACTACTACCCGATGCTTGGCGGCATTACCGAGCACGTCCACGGACAGGCGCGGGAGCTGGCGCGGCGCGGCCATGAGGTGACCGTCGTCACCGGGCACCTGCTGCGCACGCCGCCGATCGCCGACCAGGATGCCCGGCCCGTCGTCGACGAGGGCTTCGACGTCGTGCGCGTGGGCGTCGGCGTCCCGCTCTACGGCAATGCCTCGCAGACGATCCACACCGTGCCGGCCGGACTCGTCCTGCAGCTCCGCCGGCTCTTCAAGCGCCTGGGAGTGGACGTCGTGCACCTGCACGCGCCCTACAACCCGAGCATGTGCGCGATCGCTCCCCTCGCCATCCCGAGCAGGGCCGTGGGTGTCGCCACCTACCACTCGGTCTTCGCCCCGGGCGTGCTGCTCGACGTCTTCGCCCCGATCCTGCGGCGCTGGCTCGGTCGCCTCGACGCGCATGTCGTCGTCTCCGAGGCCTGCATCGGCTCGCTGGCCCCGTATTTTCCGTACGACTACCGGATCATCCCGAACGGCATCGACGACCGGCATTTCTCGCCCGAAGCCGAGCCGCTGCCCGAGTTGCGCGAAGGCGGCAAGCCGCTCATTCTCTTCCTCGGGCGCTTCGACCCCCGCAATGGACTGCCGACGATGCTGGAGGCCTTTCAGCAGGTACATGCCGAGCACGAGGGATCGGTGCGCCTGTGCATCGTCGGCGATGGCCCGCTCGGCAACGTCTACCGCCGCAAGCTCCCCGAGCGCGTGGCCGACGACGTGATCTGGGCGGGGCGCGTCGACTGGTCGCGCCCGCGCTACTACGCCTCGGCCGACATCCACTGCACGCCGTGCCAGCGCGCCTCCTTCGGCATGGTGCTGCTGGAGGCGATGAGCACGGGGCGCCCGGTCGTGGCCAGCCGCATCTCGGGCTTCCAGCTGCTGATGGAGCACGGGAAGCAGGGCCTGATGGTGAGCCCGGCCGACGATGCCAACCGCTTCGCCCAGGCGTTGCTGTACCTGCTCGACCGGCCTGCCGAGCGCGCACGCATGGGCCGCGAGGGGCGCATCACGGCCGTCACGCGCTATGCCTGGTCGAGCGTCGCAGTCCAGCTCGAGCAGCTCTACGTCGAGCTGCTGAGGAACAAGCAGGGCAAAGCGTGAGGAAGCGCGCCGTCGTCCGGCGCTTCATCGGCGCCTCGGCCGTGATGATCGCGACCGGTGCGGCCGTGGCGGCCGTCGTCGGCACCGCACTGGCGGGCTGGGCCGGCTGGGCGTTCTTCGCCCTCGTCTGCCTGCTCGTCCTGACCTGGGCATGGGCCTCGTTCACGCCCAACTCGCCGCTCTTCGGCAAGGTGCTGACCGGCCGCGGCACGCACGACCGCGTGCTCGCCCTGACGTTCGACGACGGGCCTTCCTCGGAATGGACGCCGCGCGTGCTCGACGCCCTGCGCGCGAGCGGCGCGCGCGCGACCTTCTTCGTGCTCGGCCGCCACGCCGAGCAGCATCCGGAGCTGATCCGCCGCATGAGCGAGGAAGGGCACGAGATCGCGTCGCACGGCTACGACCACGCGCTGCTCACGTTCGCCTCGCAGGCGGACGTCGAGCGCCAGCTCGAGCGCACGGAGGCCTCGCTCGCAAGCGCGCTCGGCAGGCAGCTGCACCCGCTGATGTTCCGTGCGCCCCACGGCTTCCGCAACCCCTTCGTCGCGCGCGTGACCTCGCGCCGCGGGTACGAGATGGTGGGCTGGACGAAGGGCGTCTGGGACACGGCCAAGCCGGGCGCGGAGGCGATCGTGCGGCGCACGATCGGCGGCTTCAAGCCGGGAGGCATCCTCCTGCTGCACGACGCCGACGGCAGCGGCGAGGGCGACGACCGCAGCCAGACCGTCGAGGCCGTGCCCGAGATCGTCGAGCGCGCACACGCGGCCGGCTACGAGCTCGTGACGGTCTCGGAGCTCGCGATCCGGGCGCCCGCCAAGCGCACGGCGCCCTGGCGCATCGTCGCCGGCCTCGCGCTCTTCGGCGTGCTGCTGGAGCTCGCCCTGCGCTCGGTCAACGTCAGCACCGTGACCGCGGTCGACGTCGCCTGGTGGTGGGTGATCGCGTCGCTCGGCCTGAACCTGCTCTCGATCCTGCTCAAGGCCGTCGTCTGGAAGATCGCGCTCGACACCATCCCAGGCAAGCCGCGCTTCCACTACGCACACGTCGTGCCGGCGCTGTTCGTCGGCTTCCTGCTCAACACGCTGCTGCCCGCGCGCATCGGAGAGATCGCGCGCGTCGCGGTGCTCCAGCGCCGGCTCAAGCTCGTCGGCACCGACGTGCCGACCGCGACGCTCGCCGGCTCGGTCGTCGCCGAGCAGATCGTGCTGGCGATCGCGCTGGTCGTGATCATGGCGCTGCAGCTGCCGTTCGTGAACGTGCCTGCCCGCTTCGAGCACATGATCCTCGCCTTCGGGGGCGTCATCATCGTCGTGTTGCTGGCGGTCATCGGCCTCGAGATGTTCTCGCGCCGCTCCCGCCGCCGCGTGCGCTCGGACCTGGCGTTCGCGCGCGGCCAGCAGGCGCTCGCCATGCTCCATCCCATCGCGCGCGGCATGCAGCGCGGGCAGACGGTGCTGCACCGGCCGCGCACGGCCGCGGGGGCGCTGTTGGCCGGGCTTGCCTCCTGGGCCGCCCAGATAGCCGGCATCTACGCGGCCCTGGCAGCCGCCGACATCCAGCCGTCGATCGGCATGGCAGGGCTCGTCTTCCTCGTCTCCACGCTCGTGCAGCTGTTCCCGTTCTGGCCGGGCAACATCGGCCTCTTCCAGGCCGCAGTCGCCCAGGTGCTCGTGCAGGCCTACCCGATCGACTTCCCGCACGCGATCGCGTTCGCCGTCGGCCTGCAGGTGATCGAGGTCTCGCTCGGCGTCGGCCTCGGCTTCTGGTTCCTGTCGCGCGAAGGACTGTCGCTGGCGGAGGTCCGCGGCCTGCGCGGCGACGATTAGGAGCTCGCGCACCTCAAGCTCGGGTTGATACCGCCGCCGTTCCAGGAGGACACTCCCCCCGCGCGGGGGAGATACCGGCACATATCGAAGTCGATATGCACAGCGATGGGCAGGTTCTCCTCGATTCGGCTGCGCGCAGTCGCAACGTCGCTCGCACTCGCGCTGGCGGTGCTGGCCGCCGGCGGCGTGCCCGCCGACGCCGCGAGGCGTCCGCCCGGACCGAAGCAGGCGGCGCCCGCCGCGCGCTCCGTCGTGCGCACCGCGCAGGTGGCGTTCCGCTGGCACAAGGCGAAGCGGGCCAGGGGCTACGACCTGCGGATCGCGCGCGACCGGCGCTTCAGCTCCCAGATGCAGACGGTCCACGTGCGCGCCGCCAATGCGCACCTGCTGCTCGCCCCCGGGCGCTGGTTCTGGAAGGTCCGCTCGACGGGCAAGGTCAACTCCCGCTGGTCGAACATCACGCAGGTCGTCGTGCGCCCCAAGGGCGACGCGTACCCGCCCACGCGCCCCACGGCGCTGCAGGTCACTGCGGTCGCGGCCGACAGCGTCACGGTCATGTTCGGCGCCTCGCACGACGACGGGTACGTCGCTCGCTACGAGCTCCTCGCCGGCAGCAAGGTCATCGCGCGAGGGAGCGCCGCGCCGCTGATCGCGCAGGCCCTGCCGTGCGCCACCCTCTTCACCCTGCGCGTGCGTGCCGTCGACGGTGCCGGCCACGTCTCCGCGCTGTCGCCCGTCGCCCACACCCGCACGCGCCCCTGCACGGACGCGATCGCGCCGGACGCACCCGGCAACGTGCACGCGATCACGATCGCGGACACGAGCGTCGCGCTCGCCTGGGACGTGGCCCATGATCCCGACGGCACCGTCAAGCGCTACGCCGTGTACCGCAACGGCGTGCTGCTGGGCCAGCCCAGCACCACGGGCTTCCTGGCCTCGCATCTGGCGCCCGCCACGAGCTACGCCTTCACCGTCGTGGCCATCGACGGCGGCGGCCACCAGTCCGGGGCGAGCGCGCTCGACCTGACGACCCTGGCGCCGTTGCCCGCCACGGGCCCGGCGTACGCCTACATGCTGGCGACCACGGGGGCGAGCTTCGAGGACCTGCAGCGGCACTACATGCAGATCGCCGCCGTCTCGCCGACCTACTTCCACCTCGGCCCCGACCTCGCGATCCTCGGCCAGGACGACCCGCTCGTGACCGGCTGGTCGCGCCTGCGCGGCATCGACGTCGAGCCGCGCGTGGAGTCGCAGGACCCGGCCATCCTGCACGCTCTGCTCTCGAGCCCCGCCAATCGCTCCGATCTGATCGCTCGCATCTCGGCGCTCGTGGCGGACAACGGCTACGACGGCATCAACATCGATTTCGAGGCCGGCGCCGCGGCCGACCGCCCGCTGCTGACGGCGTTCGCGAGTCAACTCGCGCAGACGCTGCACGCGCAGGGCGCGAAGCTGACGATGGCGGTCGCCGCCAAGACCAGCGCGACGCTGACCGGCCGCGCCGGCTTCTACGACTATCCCGCGCTGGCCGGCATCGCCGACCGGCTGTTCGTGATGGCCTGGGATCTGCACTGGGCGACGAGCCCGTCCGGGCCGATCTCGGACGCCACCTGGGTGGCGAAGATCATCAAGTACATCACCACGGTCCCGAACTACCCGCGCTTCACGATCGGCACCCAGCTGTACGGCTTCGACTGGCCGCTGGGCGCCCGCGCCACGCCGCTCGAGTGGGACGACATGACCGCGATGCAGACGACGCTCGGCGTCCTGACGGCCTGGGACGCGGTCGCGCAGGAGCCGTACTTCACCTACACGGACACATCGGGTGTCGCGCACACCGCCTATTACGCCAACGCACAGAGCGTGCAGGGGCGGCTCGGCCAGGCGCGCGCCGCAGGACTCGGCGTCGGCCTCTGGCGCCTCGGCGACGAAGACCAGGAGACATGGAACATCCCCTCACTCAAGCCTTGACGCGCATCGGCGACTTTTTTGCGGGGCTCTGCTGGCGAAGCCTCCTTGGCGTCTACTTCCTGCTGCTCGCGAGCATTATCTGGTTCATCAAGAGCTCGTACCTGCCCGCCCTTTGGCTCGACCCGGTGTTCGGGCTCTACAGCCTCTGCGTGACCGTCTACCTGCTGTCGCGCTTCAGCCTCTCGCTGCTCTACCACCCCGTGCGCCGCGGGCCCGACGAGCTCCCGACCGTCGCAGTCGTCATCCCCGCCATGAACGAGCAGGCGGCGATCGAGACGACGCTCGCGTCGATCTTCGCGCTGGACTATCCGCAGCACCTGTTGTCGGTGTTCGCGGTGGACGACGGCTCGACCGACGCGACCTGGGAGCGCATGGCCTTCGCCGCGCGGCGGTTCCCGAACCTGCACGCGATCCGCTTCTCGCACAACCGCGGCAAGCGCGCCGCCATGGCAGCCGGCATCCGCGCGACCGAGGCGCAGATCATCTGCTTCGTCGACTCGGACTCCACGCTCGAGCCCGACGCGCTGCGCGAGATCATCAAGCCCTTCCGCGATCGCCGCGTGGCTGCCGTGACCGGCCACGCCGACGTGCAGAACCGCGCCTACAACGTGCTCACGCTGCTGCAGCAGGTGCGCTACTTCGTGGCCTTCCGCGTGATCAAGGGCTCCGAGTCGATCTTCGGCGCCGTCACGTGCGCTTCCGGCTGCTTCTCCGCCTACCGCCGCGACCGCCTGCTCGAGGTGCTGCCGGGCTGGGAGACGCAGTCGTTCCTCGGCCGCGAAGCCACGTTCGGCGACGACCGCGCCCTCACCAACATGCTGCTCAAGCGCTCTCGCGTCGTCTACCAGTCGACCGCGCGCTGCGCCACCAACGTGCCGCACCAGTTCAAGGGCTTCCTGGTGCAGCAGACGCGCTGGAAGAAGAGCTGGCTGCGCGAGTCGCTGATCGCCTCGACGTTCTTCTGGCGCAAGAACCCGGTCGCCTCGATCCCGACCTACGCCTCGAACGTGTTCCCCATCGTCGCGCCCATCGTGATCTTCCATGCCTGCATCTGGAACCCGCTCGTGCACGGGGCGGATCCCTGGATGTACCTGGTCGGGCTCTACGCGATGGCGGTGCTCTACAGCCTCTATTACGGCTTCACGCGCCGCAAGCCCTACTGGTGGGCCGGCATCGCCTTCGTGCTGCTCTACGCCACGGTGCTGATCTGGCAGACGTACTGGGCCATCGCGACCGCGCGCAAGACCGCGTGGGGCACGCGCTCCGGACGGGTCGACGACGGGCTCGGCTTCCGCATCATCGGAACGATCGGCTCGCCGCAGCCGTCGGGCATCCCACTCTGCGACGAGGTCGAGCGCATCGGCGCCGAGACCGGCAACGAGCTCGGAGTAGCCGCGTGATCGAACGGAAGTTGCCCTTCAACATGGTCAACGGCGCGCTCGCCTGGGCCGTCGGCCTGATCGCAGTCCCGCTGACCGCCGTGCCCTTCGTCGCGTACGCCCACTACAGCCAGGAGGGGCGCCTGATCGCGCTGCACGTCGACCGCACCTTCCGCGGGCCCGTCTATAAGCGCCTGAACGGCGCCGACCTGCGCTACTTCCGCAGCCGGCACCTGCACTACAGCAACGCTGTGATCGTGCTCAACGTGCACGCCGTCATGGACGGCGGCGGCGGCGAGGCGCCGAATCCCGAGAGCAGCGTGCTGCCCGTCCGCCTGTTCGGCGACGACATGCAGATGCTGCACGAAGCCGGCTACCGGACGGTCACGCCCGAGCAGATCACGGCCTGGCGCGAGGGTGTGCTCGACCTCCCCCACGACGCCCTGCTGCTGACGTTCGACGACGGGCGCAGCGACACGATCCTGAACGCGGCTCCGATCCTCAAGCGCGTCGGGATGCGCGCCACCGTGTTCGCGATCGGCGATGCCTGGAAGCGCTCGCCGCTGTACGAAGCCTCGCCCGGTGGCCTGCGCTCGCTGCAGCGCCAGGGCTGGTCGATCGAGGCCCACGCCTCGGCCCCGCTCGCGAGCGTCGATGCCGGCGGTGGCCGCAACCTCCCCTACCTCAGCGCGCGACGCGCCGACGACGGCAAGCTCGAGACGCTCGCCCAGTTCCGCAGGCGCGCCGCGATCGAGTACGTGAACGCGCGCAAGGCGGCCCAGGGAATCGCGCACCGCCCCGTCGTGGCCTTCGCGTGGCCCTTCGGCGCCTACGGCGCGGACACGCGCACCAACGATCCGCGCGTCGCAGCCATCAACCTCAAGGAAGCCCGGCGGGTCTACAGCCTCGGCTTCAACGAGGACGGCCAGACGACGTTCAACCTGCTCACCCAGGAGACCGATCCGATGCGCATCGCGCGCTTCGAGATCGTGCCGACGCTCACGCCGCGGCAGCTGTTCGAGCGGCTCGAGCTCGCGATCGCCGGCTCGGCTCCGGAGGTCTCCTATGCGGGGTAGCGCCAAATGGCACTCGCGGCGTGTGCCATTTGGCCTCGTCGCGCTGCTCGCAGCGGCCGTCGCCGCGGCCGGCGCGAGCGCGGCCGACACGTCCGCCACACTCCCCCGCGCTCGCCCCGCCGGCACGCCGATCGTGCTCGCACTCACGGCGACGCATCCGAGCTCGGCCGCGCTCGGCTCGCTCTCGGCCCACCTCTCCTCGATCGGGCTGCTGTCGCCCGCGTGGCTCGAGCTGCAGCCGAACGGCCGCTTCAACTACAACGCCGAGGACGCCTTCACGGCCGGGCTCACGCAGCGCGGCGCTCGGCTCGTCCCGGTGCTGGCCGATCCCGAGCACCTGGCCGGAGAGCTCCTGGCCAACGGGCCCATGCGGCGCAGGCTGGCGCTTCGCCTGAACGTCGCGCTGCGCGCGCTCGGTGCGCGCGGCGTGGTGCTCGACTGGCGCGACTTGCAGCCGGCGATGCGTACGCAGTACGCGACCTTCGTGCACGAGCTGCGCGTCGAGCTCGGCCCGCGGGCCCAGATCGTGGTCACGGTGCCGCCGATGCGCACGATGCTCGCGCTCAAGCACGGGGCCTATGACCTGCGCGCGCTCGCCCGGCCGGCGAGAGTGCTGGTGCTGGCGTGGAACGAGCACGGGCCGCGCAGCGAGCCGGGGCCGGTCGCCTCGCTCGCGTTCTGGAAGAGCACGCTGCGCACCGTCCTGCGGGCCGCGCCGCAGGACCGCGCGTACACCTGGACGCCGCGATCTAACGGCTACGCCTGGACGGCCTATCTCGGGCGCCCGCCACGTGAGGACGACGACCGTGCGTACATCGCGGCGGCACGACGTGAGGACCTTCGGGGGCTCCCGCCCGCGTGGATCGGCGTTGGCGACATCGATCTCTTCTACCCCGAGGACACCGACTACGCCCGCCGACTCGAAGCGGCAGGGGTGGCGTGCCAGGTGCACGTGGAGCCCGGGATGTATCACGCCGCCGACGTGTTCCTCGACGGCAACGCGCCATCGATGACGCGCTTTCGTGGCGAGATGGTGCGCGTCCTGGCATCGGCGCTGCGATGATAACCACCGATCAGCGACTCTCACCCGCCGTGGACCAGTTCTCGGAGTCCGGCCACGAGGATGAGGCGTACCGGAACCGATGTCGGCGTCCTCGAACGGTGATTTACGTGTGTGATTTCACGCAGCAGCCTGCAGCGTGATCTCGGAAATCTCCGTCCGGCTTTGGCCATCGGTCATGCCCAATTTGGTGATCCACACCAAAACATTGGATGTTTTGCTGCGGTCGTGCACTTCTACTCGATTGTGTCCCGGCTGCAGTGGCGTGGTCGGGGTGAGCTCGGTGGTGTCGGCCAGTGTGGCCGGGGTTTCGGTGGACGAGGAGCGGATCTGAACCTCGGTTCCTGTGCTGGACAAGTCGATCGTGACGGCACTCAGCGCGGTCGGTTCGGACAGGTGCAGCAACAGACCCTCTCCCTCGACGAAATTCGGGAATGGGACGGGGTCCTTATACGTAACGGTGGGCCACGACGTGTCTGGGTTGCCGTCGATCGCCAGGCTGGCCTTCTGCGGATTGTCTGGGGACCCGCTGGGTGAGAACACGGTCGCACTCACCGGCTTGACGATTGGTCCTGGGCGACTCCAGATGCCGAATCCATCGGTGAACCACAGAACCGCAGCCGCCGCCAACACGATCACACCGACGAGTGCGAAGAGTGCAACCTTCCGGCGCCTTCTGCCTTTCGGTGCCTTGTTGCGCGGCGTCTCAGCACGGACCCGAGGCGACCGTCGCTTGGGACGAGCCCCAGTCGAAAAGTTGACGATTGTGTCTGCGTCGAGGGTGCGACCGTCCCAGACGCCGCTGACCTCGACCTCGTCCCCGTGTGCGAGCTGCCCCGCTACGAGTTGAGTTTGGATCTCAACCGGAATGGGAGCACGCCGGTTGTCTGTCGAGTCATGGGGCACGACTTGAAACGACAAGGTTCCGACCTGATGTCGAGTACCGACCGCGCTTTGCTGTACGCGGCGTGCTGTCCCTTGAACGACCACGCGCTCGAGACGTTGGGTGGGTGGACGACCGCTTGCACCGAGGTCCTCGGCGGGACGCAATCCCGTTGTCTGCGAGCCGCTTTGCGGAGGTGGGCCCTGCGTGAGGGCTCGGGCAAAGGCGAGGCAATTCGGGTATCGCTCGTTGGGGTCTTTGGCCAGCGCCCTTGCCAGCACGGCGTCGAGATGGGCGAGATCGGGTCGGCGGTCTGATATTCGCGGTGGCGGCGTATGTAGGTGGTGGCTGATCACGACAGCGCGATTCGAGTCTTGAAAAGGTGGCGCGCCGGTCAGAAGGTGAAAGGTCGTGGCGGCCAACGCATATTGATCCGCGCGCCCGTCAAGCGGCTTGCCCAAGAGTTGCTCGGGAGCTATGTAACTGATGGTTCCCACGGCGACGTTGTCGTCAGTGAGGTTGCTGACATCGTCAATTCTGCGAGCGATGCCGAAGTCCGTTAAGAGCACCCTGCGCCGGTGGCCGTCGGGCGCGGTGACGAGGATGTTCTCCGGCTTGACGTCACGATGGAGCAGACGTCGCTCATGACCGAAGTCGAGCGCGTCAGCCACCGCTGTGACGATTTCCGAGACATCTTGTTCGGGCATGCCGCCCGGGTACTGCTCTCGGATCAAATGAGCCGCGTCAGTGCCATCCACGTAGTCCATCGAGATCCAGAGCCGGCCGTTGAACTCGCCACGATCGAGAACGCCAACGATATGTGGGTGCCACAGCGTCGCGGCCAATTCGGCCTCGCGGTTGAATCTCGCCCTGAATTCGTCGTCGTTCGCCGAGGCCGACGACAAGATCTTGAGCGCGTCTTGACGAGGCAGACGAGGATGCTGGGCGAGGTAAACCTCGCCCATCCCACCGGTGCCGAGCAAGCGCTGAAGAACGTAGCCAGCGAAGATCTCACCGTTTTTGAACGGCATCCCCGAAGCCTACAAACCGGCATGGCCAGGCGGCGAATTCGGCCCGCCGATGAACAAGGGCCCGGTAGCAGAGTCATGCGCCTCCTCACCGATCGGTCTAATGGACATGCTCGACGGCTAGGATTCCGCACCATGCCGGCGCGCCCCCGAACCATCACCGAACCGAGCCGCGAGATCGACGTCATTCACGAGACCGATGTGCTGGTGGTCGGCTCGGGTCCGGGTGGCCTCGCCGCAGCCCTGGCCGCAGCACGCGCCGGCGTGCAGGTCGCTCTCGTCGAACGCTTCGGCTGCTTCGGGGGAAACATCACCGCGGTCGGCGTCGAGGGCTTCGCGTGGTACCGCCACGAACAGACGGTGGAGGCCGGCGGCATCGGGTGGGAGTTCGAGCAACGCGCCAAGGAGATGGGCGCGGCGGTGCCCGAGAGCCAGTCGCTGTCCTACGAACTCGACTCCGAGGGCTTCAAGCTGGTCGCCGACCGGCTGGTGGAGGAGGCCGGCATCCACGCGATGCTGCACCGCCAGGTCGTCGCACCGCTGATGGACGGCGAAGAGATCATCGGCGTCATCACCGAGTCCAAGGCCGGTCGTGAGGCGATCCTGGCCCGCCGGGTCGTCGACGCGACCGGGGACGCCGACGTGGCCACGCGGGCGGGCGCCCCGGCCCACAAGACGCCAGTCGAAGAGATGATGGCGGCCTCGGTGATGTTCCATCTCGCCGGTGTTGACAAGGCGGCGTTCCTCAAGGGGGTGGCCGAGGATCCGCAGACGTACCGCGACTGGGCCGCAGGCGAATTCGCCGCCGAGACCGACCAGAAGGACGCCGACCTGTACTCGCCGTACCTCGGTAAGCCCTTCGCGAAGGCCATCGCGGACGGCCTGCTCCCTGCGCAGTTGAACACGATCGGCGGCACCTGGGGCGCGATGCACGACACCGGCGAGCTGACCTACATGAACCTGGTGCACCTCGCCGGCTGCGACGGCACCGACCCCGACAGCCTCACCCGCTTCGAGATCGAGGGCCGCAGGCAGGCAATGCTGGCGATCGAGGCGCTGCGCCGCTACACACCGGGCTGCGAAACTGCGCGCCTGCGCAACTTCGGGATGACCATCGGCATCCGCGACACCCGCAAGATCGACGCCGTTTACAACCTCACCGAAGCCGACGTGCGCGAACAGGGCCGGTTCGAGGACAGCATCGGCATCTACCCGGAGTTCATCGACGGCTACGGCGTGCTGGTACTGCCGACGACCGGGCGCTACCTGCAGATCCCGTACCGGTCGCTGCTGCCAAAGGCGGTCCGCCACCTGATGGTGGCCGGGCGTGCCACGGGAGGGGACCGCATCGCGCACGCGGCTACCCGCAACATGTCGTGCTGTGCCGTCACCGGCCAGGGCGCCGGCGTGGCGGCCGCGTTGTCGATCCGCGCGGACCGGCCTTTGGACGACGTGGACATCTCCGCGGTCCAGGCGGAGCTGATCCGCCAGGGCGTCCGGATCAGCTGATGACCTTGGACCAGTTGGCCCCGAGGTACTCCGCCATCTTCTTGCTCTGCGCGTCGGTCGGGACCACCGGCGTGCCCTGAACCGAAGGCAGCGCGCCGAGCAGGTTCTTGTCGACTGTGCCCGCCTTCTCCATCGCGTCTGCGCGCACCGGCCGAGCGAGGCCCTTCAGGAAGAGGTTCTGACCTTCGTCGCTGTAGAGGAACTCTTGCCAGAGCCGAGCCGCGGCAGGGTGCGGTCCGTCCTTGTTGATCGCCTGGAAGTAATAGCCCCCCACGAGCGCGTTGTTCGGCACGAACACCTTCCAGGTGGGGACCTTCTTGGTCTCGGCCGAGCTCAGGTAATCCCAGTCGATGACGACGGGCGTCTGGCCGGATTCGATGGTCGCGGGCGTCGGGTCGACCGGCACGAAGTTGCCGGCGTCCTTGAGCCGTAGGAAGAAGTCGACGCCCTTGGCGATGTCGTCCACCGACCCGCCGTTGGCGATCGCGGTCATCAACACCCCGTTGGCCGCGGCGCTGGCGGTCGTGGGATCACCGTTGAGGGCGACCTTGCCCTTGAACTCGGGCTTGAGCAGGTCGTTGACGTCCTTGAGTTCCGGGACCTTGGACGAGTCGTAGCCGACCGACATGTAGCCCCCGTAGTCGTTGACCCAGGTCCCGTTCGGATCCTTGAACTGCGCCGGGATCTCATCGAATGTCGCCACCTTGTACGGCGCGAACAGACTGGTGTTCGCCAACGCGATCGCCTGTCCCAGGTCGAAGACGTCGGGCGCGGTGCTTCTGCCCTTCTGCTGGTTGGCGGCGTTGATCTCGTCCTGGCTGTTGGCGTCGGGCTGGGCCGAGTTCACCTTGATGCCGTACTTGTTGGAGAAGGTGTCGATGATCTCCTTGTAGTTGGCCCAATCCGGCGGCAGCGCAATGACATTGAGTTCACCCTCGGCCTTCGCGGCTTTCACCAGGCCGTCCATCCCGCCGAAGTCGGCTGCGGAGGTGGCCTCTTTGGCGTTCACACCGGACTCGGTCTGATTGCCGCTTTCCTTCTTCTCGGGGGGTGCGCACCCCGCCAATCCGATGACGACGAGGGCCGACGCGGCTGCGGCTGCGAGGAGCCGTGATCTGGTCATTGCCGAACCTTCCGATGGCAGGAGGCGCCGCAGTTCTGCGGCAGTTACTGGGTTACTGCTGTGAACGGACCCAACTTGGCGTTGGAACCGTACCGCGACATCCGATCATTGGCAGCCGGTTCTGGATTGTCCGCCCATGTTTCCACCAGCCGGCTTTTCGCCCGGGCATTGCATAAAACGTTGTTGTGCGACCGCGGACTTACAGGGCGCTGAGCTGCTCACTGTCGACGAAGACGAGGGTTCCGTCGTTGAGTTGGACAGCCCACCGCCGCGCCGCACCCACGATCCGATTCCCACCGATTTCGACAGCCTGCCCCGCGCTCTCCCCGAAGTCCTCGACGATTACGCCGCCCTGTTGTTGATCCGTACCTGGAAAAACGACGACCG
>Ga0157379_10003424_pt1 | contig 13416 bp, 7 predicted proteins | sample S25metaG_FD_121802 | JGI IMG/M metagenome (GOLD analysis project Ga0157379, IMG submission 121802) | Switchgrass rhizosphere microbial communities from Kellogg Biological Station, Michigan, USA - S2-5 metaG | ecosystem: Host-associated > Plants > Roots > Rhizosphere > Soil | place: USA: Michigan... | reverse complement strand
GTTGCAGGCGACGCCGTCGTCGCAGGCGGCGTACGCGTCGGCGAGCGTGTTGCTCGCGGTCCAGGTCGGGCCGTTGGTGAGCGTCCCGGCCGCCGCCGGCACGACCGAGTCGGCGATCGTCGATCCGGCACCCTCGACCATGCCCCAGCGTGCGACGAGGCCGGCACCCGCGGTCAGCTGCGTGAACATGCCGTCGTGGATCTGCGTCGCGGTCCGCGCCACGCTCCAGATGCGCACCTCGTCGAGCAGGCCGTTGAAGAAGCCGTTCGCCGCACCGGTCGTCCGCACCATGGCCGCGAGCGCGGCGGGCTGGAGGCTGTCGAAGCGCGGGGAGACGCCGCCGGTCGCGACGGCCTTCTCGAGCACGCCGTTCAGGTAGAGGCTGAGGGTCGAGCCGTCGTACGTCACCGCGGCGTGGTACCAGGTGTTGTCGCTGATCGGCGTCGTGCCCGAGATCGGATGATTGAGGCCCGGGTTGGCGCACGTCCCGCCACCCGCACAGACCGAGGTGAGCGTGCAGTCGGCCCCGGCATTGGTCCCGCCCTGGCAGCGGCCGATCTGCTCGAAGTCGGCGGCCAGCACGGCGCCTGGCGAGACGCACGAGCCGCTCGGGCATTGCGAGGCGACGTTGCAGGCCGCCCCGGCGTTGGTGCCGCCGGCGCACGTGCGCGCGTCGCCGATCCCGAGGATGTAGTTGGCGTCGCACCGTCCGTCGCCGCTCGGACAGGCGGCGCCGTCCGACTCGGCCGATCCCTTGGCCACCAACGGCACGAGCTGCGCGATGCCGCCGGTCCCCGTGCCGACGCCCGTGCCCGGCCCCTCGCGCTTGAACCAGGTCTCGACGGTGAACGCCGCGAGGCCGAGCTTGGCGGCGTTGCCGAACGCCACGAGATCGTTCACGCCGTCGAAGCGCAGCGCCGCACGGGCCGTGTCGGCGCACGGCGCGACGTCGAAGGGTGCGCCCGGAGCGACCCAGCCGAAATTGCCCCCGACGACGACGCCGCTCGCCGTTCCGGTCGTGTCGCCGACGGTCGTCCCCGCGCCCTCGTTCAGCCCCCAGCGCGCGACCAGCCCCGCGGCCGACGCGCCCGTCGGGTTCTCGACGTTCATCAAGGCGCGGATGCTGGCCGCGCTCCGCGCCGAGCTCCAGATCCGCGCTTCGTCGAGCATCCCATCGAAGAAGCCGGCCGGGGCGCCCGTAGTGGTGAGCGTGGTGCCGAGGCCGGCATGTTGGGCGCTGTCGGAGCGGGGCTGCGCCCCGACCACGAGGTCAGCCTCGAGGACGCCGTTCAGATAGAGGCGCCACGTCGTACCGTCGTAGGTGGCCGCGGCATGGTACCAGGTGTCACTGAGGATCTCGGTGACACCCGAGATCGGATGATTGGTACCCGCGGCGGCGCAGACGCCGCTCGCGCAGCTGGCGTTCGTGGTGCACGCACATCCGGGACCGAGCGGCGCCGTCGCGCAGCTCCCGCTGCCGCCGCTGCACGCCTGCAGTTGCTGCTCGAAGTCGGCCGCGAGGACGTTGCCGGCCGAGTTGATGCCGAGCAGGTAGTTGGCGTCGACGTTGCTGCCGTCCCCCTGCGAGGCGCCCTTGGTGAGCAGCGGCACGAAGGAGGCGATGCCGTTGCTGCCGGTGCTGGTCGCGACCCCCGCTCCTCGCCGCTTGAACCAGGTCTCGAGCGTGAAGGTCGCGAGTCCAAGCGCGGGCTTCGGCCCCGCGCGCTCGAAATCGACATAGGTGCTGGTGTTGGCGGTTGCCCCGCCCAAGGCGAGCGCGCCCTGTGCGTGCGCCGGCGTCGCGGACAGCAGCAGGACGATCGCCAGAAGCGGCGCCCGGAAGCGTCTCGACGCCTCGGCGTCTGGTGGCTGCGTCATCGGCAGTACAGGTGCTTCCAGGTGGAGGTGAACGCCGCAGTCCGTGAACGGCCCGCCCACGATCGGGCGCTCCGCGATCAGGAGGCGGTAGCTATCGCGCCGTGGCTGACGGCCGCAAGACGCGTCGCGGCAGCCGGAACGAACGGGGGTAGTGTCCTCTCGCGACAGACCGTAACGGGTTGGCTGCACCATCACTACGGCGTCCGCGCTGCTCTGAAACAGCCGATCGGGCCGATCACTGCCCCGAGTTGGCTACAACGGAGAGGGAGCAACAAACTGAACGATTTCAGCGCCAGCTACCGACGCTGTCGGGCGGCCTGCGCCGGGCGTCATGGTTCGGGTCATGGACGCGCTCCCGAAAGAGATTTCCGTTGACCGGAGCGGCCAGCCCCTGGGATACCTTCATCGGTCCTGGTACCCGTGCGGACGGCGCATGCGCACCTGGTCCCGGAGTTTCTCGATGTACCGGACAGCCACATTGCTCGTCGCGCTATGTATTGCGACCGCCGCACCAGTACGCGCCGATACGTATACCGTCGATGACACCGGCGATGCGCCGGATGCCGACACCGTGGATAACAACTGCCTCACGGCAGGAGGGATGTGCAGTCTGCGGGCGGCGGTGCAACAGGCGAACGCGCACCCGGGGGCCGATGAGATCGTCATGCCACCGGGGCTGTACAAGTTGTCGCTCGTAGGTGCAGGCGAGGAGAATGCCGCGAGCGGTGATCTCGATGTTCTCGATGATCTCGTCGTGACAGGGAGCGGAATTCAGGCGAACAACGTCGTCGTCGACGGGAACGGTTCCGACCGCGTTTTCGACATCAAGCCCGGAGCAGTGGTGACATTGGCGAGGCTCGACGTCCGTAGTGGCGTCGCCATCACCGATCCCCGCGGGGGTGGAATCCTGAATGCCGGTACGCTGCTCCTCGATCGTGTAGTGGTCGAAGGCAACCATGCCGACAACGGCGCGGGAAGCGGCTCCGGTGGCGGCATCTACAACCTCGCGACACTCACCATTAGCGGCAGTGCCATCCTGACCAACGTCGTATCCCCCGCCGCGACGGCGACCGGAGGAGGCATTTACAACTCCGGTACGATGACGGTCGTCAACAGCACCGTCGGCTACAACTGCGGCATCGGCGACGCCAGCCAGGGCAGCGGAGTCGGAATCTACAATGCTGCGGGCGGGAGTACGGATCTGCGCAACGCGACCATCGCGTTTAATGGTGATTCTCTGCACCCGACGATGAACGGAGCCGGGAGTGGAGTCTACAATGCCGCCGGCAGCGTGACGCTCGAGAATTCGGTCATTGCTGACAATTTCTCGAACCCGTCTCAAGACTGCGCTGGAACGTTAACGTCCGGAGGATACAATCTAGTTGAGGACGCGAGCGGATGCCTCCTCGCGGGCGACATGACAGGCGTACAAATCGGGGTAGATCCGCTCTTCAACGCCGGAGAACTCAGAACCGACTTTGGTCCGACTCCGCTCATCCACCCGAATGCGTCGAGCCCGCTGATTGATGCTGGCAATCCGGCACTCGCCGGGAGCGGCGCGGGTGCATGCGAGGCTCACGATCAGCGAGGGTACACGCGGGCGATGGACGCAACACGTTGCGACATTGGCTCTGAGGAGTTGGGCCGCTGTCTTCCTCGGCTGACGCCGTTGACCCTGTGCAACGGACACCAGCAGCTTCCTGGGAGGGGGAAGATCGACCTCAAGAACTACACTGACGATACGAAGGACGGCCTGCACTGGACGTTCGCAAGGGGGTCGGCCACTTCCGACTCGGCCTTCGGTGCCGGCGCGGACGACTATACCTTTTGTATCTACGATCAGAGCGGTCCGGTGCTGGAAGCTGGCGTGCCGGGCGGGGGTGTGTGCGCCGGAAATCCATGTTGGACCGACATCGTCAAGGGTCTGAAATACAAGAATGCAGCTGCAACACCGGACGGCCTAACCCGGATCAAGTTCACTTCCGGCAATAGCGCCAAGGTGGACGCTAAGGGCAGCGGGCCCGACCTCAAGTTTGTACCCCCTCCGTGGTTTGGAACTGTGACCGTTCGCATGGAAGACGAGAGTGCTCCCACGCCCCAATCTTCATGCTGGGAAGCCACCTATAGCGCGCCCATGGCGAACACGATCGCACGCTTCAAGGCGCGCGGAGACTGAGCCCAAGAAGCGCGCTCGGCGGGCAACTTACGGCACGAGCGCGCCGGCGATCACGGCGCCGTCGTCAGTTGCCCATATCGCTTGCACCCGTCAGGCGAGACGGGCGCGCAACGCGCGCGCGGCGACGAGGTCGGGCGCGTCGAGGTCGTCGGGAAAGTGCGAGAGGACCGGGTCGACGATGGCGAGGGCCGCGTCGCGCTTCCGTTGCCGCCAGCGCAGCGCCGCGAAGCTGACCGAGGCGCGCAGCTCCCAGAGTCGTGCGCCCTGGGCGCGCGCGACCTCGATCGCGCGCTCGAATTGCGCCTCCGCCGCGCGCGGCTCGCGCGCGTACGCGATCTCGCCGCGCAGCCGGTGCAGCTCGGGGGTGTACCATTGCTCGCCGCTGTCGCGGATGTGGGCTTCCGCGCGCGCGAGAAGATCGAGGGCGTCACGCTTCCGCTCGGTGCCGATCCGCGGATCGGCCGCGAGACACAAGAAGGGCGAGAGCTGCGCGCGCAGGCCGAGGGCCGTGTAGGCGTCGATCTGATCCACGATGCTCGCGAGAGCGCGGGGGCTCGGCTGGACGACCGCGGCAGCCCAGGCGGCGACGATGCGGGCGGTGGCGCGCCATTGCCGATGGCCGTGCTCCTCGGCGACGGCGATCGCCTCCTCGGCGCGCGCGGCGGCGAGCGCCGGCTCGTTCATCGACGCGTGGAGCATCGCGGCAAGCGTGAGCGCCGTCGCCCGATCGACGGGGCGAGCGGTCTCGCGTGACCACGCAAGGCCCTCGGCCGACAATGCCCGGGCCGCTGCGAGATTGCCGCGTGCCATCTCGGCGAAGGCGGCGATGCCGAAGGCGTAGCCGACGAGGTCGAACGTCGAGGGAAACGGCATCGGCGCGTCCGGCTTCGCGATGATCGCGCGCCGCGAGTGCTCGACCGCCACCGCGAGATGGCCGCGGCTCCAATTGGACCAGGCTGCGCAGGTGTACGCGACGAGCGTCGCCTGCGGCAGCGGCAGCCGCTCGGCGAGCTCGATGAGGCGTGGAACGATGCGCAGGGCGTCGCCGAGCTCGGCGCGGGCGGCGTAATAGGCATGGAGGCCGGCCAGGGCCGTCAGCAGGGGCGGCAGCGCCTCGGTGCGCTCGGCGAGCTCCGCGCATCGCTGGAAGGTCGCCTTCACCTCGTGATCGGCATAGTCCTCCGCGACGAGCAGCGAGGCCCCGAGCCGCAGATTGAGGAAGATCAGCCGATCCGTGCGCTCGGGAGTGTCGGGAAACGCGCGGACCATCTCGAGCGCGTGCCGCAGCGTGACGATCGCCTCGCGATGGGCGCCCCGCCACGTGTACTGGGTCGCGGCCTGCTCGAGATATTTCGCCGCACGCACGCTGTCGCGCCCGCGCTCGAAGTGCTGCGCCAGCTCGGTCGCGATCGTGTCGGCGCGGACGCCGTATCCGCGCTCGAGGCGGCAGCCGATACGCTGGTGGAGGAGGCGCGCGTGCGCGGGCGACACCCGGGCATACAGCGTGCCGCGATGCAGCTCGTGGAGGAACTCGTACGCGCCGGACACCGTGCCGTCCGGCCATTCCGACAGCCCCGCCGCACGGAGGAACTGCCCGTCCCGCACGAGCGCGTCGCAACGCTCCTCGATCTCGACCAGCTCGCGCACTACCGCGGCGGCCACACTCGCCGCCGAGAACTGCGTGCCGGCGACGCTGGCAGCCTCGAGAAGCTGGCGGTCGGCGTCGCCCAGATCCTCCACCTGACGATCGATCATCAGGCGCAAGCTCTCCGGCACGCCGAGATCGATGTAGCCCGGCGCGATCTGCCATCCGTCGTCGCCGCACGCGACCATGCCGGCGCTCAAGAGCGACTCGAAGAGCGTCGTCATGAAGAGGGGCTGGCCCTCGGTGCGGCGATACAGCCACTCGACGAGCGCCGCCGGCGGCGCCGGGCACTTCGCCGCGAGCCACTGTTCTACGGACGCGAGCGACAGGCGACCGATCGAGAGCTGCACGCTGTGGTGATGCGTCCGCAGCTCCTGCTCGAGTCCACGCAGCGGATGGCGGCGCAGGATCAGCTCGGTCGGCCGGTACGTCACGATCACCATGAGACGGCACGGCTCGCGCCGCCGTGCCAGATACGAGAGCACGTCGAGCGTCGAGGGGTCGCTCCAGTGGAGGTCCTCCAGGACGAGGACGAGGGGGCGTCCGGCGGCGAGCCCTTCGACCGCGCCACCAAGCAGACGGACCGCGCGCTCCGGCATGAGCCCGCTCGCGAGCTGCGGTGACGCACTCGACGTCGGCGCCAGGAGCCCCTCGGGGAGCGACCGTTCCAGCGCATCGAGGAGCGGCAGGAACGGCTCGCTAGGCCCGTATTGCTCGCGGCATTGCCCGGACGCGACGATGGCGCCGGTCCCGATGCTCTGGATGAATCCGTCGACGAGGGCGGTTTTTCCGATCCCGCTATCGCCCGTGATGAAGACGACCTGGCGCGTGCCCACGACGGCGGCCGCGAACCAATGCCGCAGCTGCGCGAGATCGGCGTCGCGCCCGGCGAGGGCCGGCGGTGGCCGGCGCACGGCGGCGGACGTCGCACTCGGCTGCGCGTCGGCGTCTGGTGCCGCATCGGCCGCGATCCAGCGATAGCCGCGGCGGTAGACGGTCTCGATGAAGTGCGGCGCGCCCCGGGTGTCGCCGAACGTGATGCGCAGCTCGCGCACGCAACCGACCAGGACGTCCTCCGAGACGTAGACGTCCGGCCAGAGCGCGGCGAGCAGCTCGTCCTTCGTCACCAGCTTCCCGGGGCGGAGGGCCAGGTACTCGAGGACGGCAAGCGTCTTGCCACGCAGCGCGACGACCTCCTGGCCGCGATGAAGCCGCGCGTTCGCGGTGTCGAGCGCGAAGCGTCCAAAGCGGATCCAGCGATCGCGCTCAGCCCGCGCGTCGGCCATGCCGCACCGTAGCCGAGCTTCCGGCGGTCCTACAAACGACAATGTCGGAATGATTGCGGAATTCTTGCGGGACCTCGGGGGCGCGCGCTCCGTACACTGGCGTCATGGCGTATCGCGTCCATGGCATGATGCAGTCCTACTTCACCCGGAAGATGACGGGGTACCTCGACTACAAGGCCATCCCCTGGGTGTTCCGCCGCTTCCCCGGGGCGAGCCCGGAGGCGATGGCGGCGGGATATCCCGGCGGGGTACCCGTCGTCGAGACACCCGACGGCGAGTTCATGTGGGACTCGACGGCGATGATCCATCACCTCGAGCTGCGGGTGCCGGAGCGCACGGTGCTGCCGCCCGACCCTGTGCAGCGCTTCCTCTGCTACGTGATCGAGGACGCCGCCGACGAGTGGATCTACCGGGTCGCGGTCGGCTCGCGCTGGTACTTTCCCGAGAACGCCGCCGTCGGCGGCTTCGAGCTGGCGCGCGACATCGCCGTCCGCATGCCGGTGCCTTGCGACCAGGCCCACCTCGCGGTCGGCGAGCACGTCCGCAGCAGCTGCGCGCCGCTCGGCGTGACTGCCGAGACGATCCCGCTCTGGGTGGACGATGTGCTGCGGCCCTGGCTGCGCGTGCTCGGCGCCCATCTGGCGGAGCGGCCCTACCTCTTCGGCGAGCGCCCCTCGCTCGCCGATTTCGCACTCTTCGGCGGCAACGCCGCCCACTTCACCAACGATCCGCTCTGCCGCCGCTGGACCGAGGCGGACGGCCCCGCCGTCGTGCAGCAGACGCACCGGCTGCTGGAGCCCGAGGATCAGACGTTCGGCCCGTGGGACGATCCGCAGGACACGGCCGACACCCTCACCGCCGTGCTCGCCGAGCTCGGCGCGCGCTACCTCCCGTGGGTCAGCCGCGCCTGCGCCGACGGCGTCGCCGCCGTCGTGTTCGCGAACGGCACCGGCGTCGCGGTCCGGCCGACGGCGTTCCTGCGCGCGTCGCGCGCGACCCTGCTCGCCCGCTACGCGGAGAGCCGCAGCGCACGCCTCGACGCGGCGCTCGACCGTGCCGGCATTCTCGGGTTCTTCGCGGAGCACGTCGCGGAGGCGGGTGCGATCCCGGACTGGCGCGACCCGCCGCGCCCGGCGCTCAACCGCCCCTTCCCCCCGGAGCACGAATGGCAATGACCACGGTCCCTCCCCCGCTCGCCGTCGACGTCTTCTGGTCCTTTCGCTCCCCCTACTCGTACCTGGCGACGCCACGGCTCGTGCGCCTGGCGAAGGAATGGGACATCGACTTCCGCGTCCGGGTGGTCCTGCCGATCGCCGTGCGCATCCCACGCTTCTTCGAGACGGTGAACCCGCTCTGGTCGCCGTATCTCGTACGGGATGCAATCCGGATCGCGGAGGCCGAGGGCATCCCGTACGGCTGGCCCCAGCCCGATCCGATCGTGCAGAACTTCGCGACGCGCGAGGTCGCTACCGAGCAGCCGTACATCCACCGCCTGACGCGCCTCGGCGTCGCCGCGGCCGAGCGCGGGCGCGGCCTGCCGTTCGTCGCCGAGGTCTCGCGCGTCATCTGGGGCGGGGACGTCGCGGGCTGGCACGAAGGCCCGCACCTCGCCGACGCCGCGGCGCGCGCCGGCCTCGCCCTCGACGAGCTCGACGGCGCGGTCACCGCTGACCCGGCGCGTCACGACGCGGTGATCGCCGATAACCAGCGCGCCCTCGAGGCCGCCGGCCATTGGGGGGTGCCGACGAGCGTCTTCGCCGGCGAGCCGTTCTTCGGCCAGGATCGCCTCGAGCTCCTCCTATGGCGTCTGCGCCAGCACGGGTTGCGACATCGAATGTCAGAATGATTGCGGAATGTTCCCAGGATCTCGGGCATAGTCGAGGAGCAACCTCGGCCGATGCCACAGACCGACCGCAATCGCAGCGCCCGCGCATCAACCCTCGCTGAGATGCCCCTGTCGCCCGACCGGGCGTTCGTCGTCGAGTTCGCGGGCGGCGCCAAGACGCCGCGCGCCGATCTCCTGAGCGGCCGCGTCGAGCACGTCATCTCCGGGCAGGCAACCCGCTTCACCTCCGCCGGCGAGCTCCTGGAGTTCGTCCACGGCGTACTGCGCACGAAGGCCCCGGCACGCAAGTCCCGGTCGGTCGGCAAACCCCGCTGAATCGAGCGCGAAGGAGATCTCATGTTCATCGGACGCTTCCGCCTGGCGACCACCGTTGCCGTCGTCGCATGCCTCACGTCCCTCGGCGCGGCGTGGGCTGACCCGCCGACGCAAGACTGGACACGCACGGAGACGCGCGCGGACTGCGCGAGCTACAACCCGCTGCGGACGCCGCTCTTCGGCGAGACCCACATCCACACCAGCTTCTCCGGCGACGCCGTGTTCGTTCGGGTGCGATCGACGCCGCGCGACGCGTACATGTTCGCGCAGGGGCAGCAGATCGGGCTCCCGCCGTACGACGGGTCGGACAACCCGACCCGGTTCGCGCAGCTCCACCGCCCGCTCGACTTCACCGCGGTGACCGACCACGCCGAGTGGCTCGGTGAGATCCGGACCTGTCTCAACTCGTCGCTTCCCGGGTACGACGACAGCAACTGCCAGGCGCTGCGCAACGAGCTCGCGAGCCCGCCGGCGGGCATCACCGCCCCGCTGCCGGCCATCGTCATCGCCTTCCAGCTGACCATCCAGGCCGCCGATCCGATGCGGCTCAGCATGTGCGGCACCGACGACGTCAACTGTCTCACGCAAGCAGCGCTCGTCTGGCAGGACGAGCTCGATGCCGCCGAGGAATTCTACGACCGCACGTCGGCGTGCAGCTTCACGACCTTCCCAGCCTACGAGTGGACGAACAACCTGAACGGCTACAACCTGCACCGCAACGTCATCTTCCGTAACGCCGACGTGCCCTCGCTCCCGACCAGCTACTACGACGAGCCCCACCTGGAGGGCCTCTTCACCAAGCTCGAGGACGAGTGCCTCGGCGGGTCCGGGCAGTGCGACTTCCTGTCGATCCCGCACAACTCCAACGTGAGCGGCGGCTTGATGTTCGCGCCCACGAACTCGGACGGCAGCCCGATGACCAAGGCGGACGCGCTGCGACGCGCGTCGCACGAGCCGCTGGTCGAGATCTTCCAGCACAAAGGCAGCTCGGAGTGCGACCCGACGGGCTCGCCGAACGACGAGCACTGTGGATTCGAGCAGCTGAAGCGCCTGCAACTGTTCGGCAATACGGGCAGCGGCAACATCTCACCATCGAACAGCTTCGTGCGGCGGGCGCTACGGGACGGCTTGCGACAGCACGACCTGATCGGCGCCAACCCGTTCGAGCTCGGCGTCGTCGGTAGCACCGACACGCACAACGGTACCCCCGGGGCGACGGTCGAGCAGGACTTCGGCACCCAGGGCCACCTCGGAGTGCGCGACGGCAGCCCGGAGAACATCCTCTCGCGCATCGCGCCCGGCGGCATCGTGACGAACAGCGGCGGCTTGGCCGTCGTGTGGGCCGAGGAGAACTCGCGCGACGCGATCTTCGCCGCCATGCGCCGCCGCGAGACCTACGCGACGAGCGGCACCCGGCCGATCGTGCGATTCTTCGGCGGGCGGCCAGAGCGCGACGGCTGCAACGATCCGAACTTCGTGCAGGAAGGCTACTCACGCGGCGTCCCGATGGGGGGTGAGATCGGCCCCGTCCTCGGACGCCACAGCCCTCGCTTCACGGTCATGGCCACGCAGGATCCGGGCGGGAACGGCGAGCCGAGCACGCCCTTGCAGAGCATCCAGATCATCAAGGGCTGGGTCGACGAGACGCACCAGTCGCACGAGCAGGTCTTCGACGTCGCGGGCGACGCGCACAACGGCGCCGACGTCGATCTCTCGACCTGCACCCCGGGCGGTGGCGGCGCGGCCACGCTCTGCACCACCTGGACCGATCCCACGTTCCGGCCGGACGAGCGCGCTTTCTACTACGCGCGCGTGCTCGAGAACCCGGTGTGCCGTTGGAGCACGCGCCTCTGCAACTCGCTCGGCGTCGATTGCAGCAATCCGGGCTCGGTGCCGTCGCAGTATGCCGAGTGCTGCTCGGGCATCGTCGACAAGACCGTGCAGGAGCGTGCCTGGACGTCGCCGATCTTCTACCAGCCCGAGCATCTCGGCGTGAAAGGCCAGATGCGCTTCCGCGGCGCCGGCTCCGACACGCTCCGTCTCGAGCTGACGATCGGCAAGGTCCCGTCGGAGCTGAACGTCACGACGAACGGCCTGACCCTCACCCTGCGCGACGATGACGTGATCTACACGGCGACGCTACCCGCGGGCGCGTTGGTGGAGAAGGTCCCGGGGCGCAGCTACGCGCTCGTCGACCCCGCCGGGACGATCGCCGGCATCCGCAAGGCGCGCCTGCGCATCAACCGGCGCGGTACCGGTCGACTGCTCGTCTCCGCCAACAATGTCGATCTGTCCCACGCGCAGCAGACGAGTCACCGGGTGAGCACGGAGCTGGCGAGCGGCGCCTACGATCAGACGGACGACCGCGTTTGGGAGTCGTCGCCTGATCGACTGGGGGCGCAGCTCTGATGTCGTGGCTCCCGCGCGCCTGGCTGCGCGCGCCGGCCGTGCACTTCCTCGTGCTCGGCGCGCTGCTCTTCGCCCTCACCACCCGCGGCCCCGCGCCGTCGCCGCCGCGGCGGCCGATCGTCATCACCGCCGCGCGCATCGCGGAGATCCGCGACGACTACCGACAGACGACGCACCTCGCCCCGACCGCGGCCGAGCTCGACGCGCTCATCGCGCGCGACGCGGAGGAGGAGATGCTGTTCCACGAGGCGCAGCTGCTGCACCTCGATCGCGGCGATCGTGCCGTCGAATGGCGCGTCATCGAGAAGGTGCGATTCCTCTACGGCGACGCCGCCGGCGACAACGCCGAGGCGCTGAAGCGCGGCCTGGCACTCGGGCTCGATCGCGACGACGTCGTCGTGCGCAACGCCATGATCACGAAGATCCGCCTGCTCGCCAGGGCGGCAAGCCGCGCCGACGAGCCCACCGGGGAAGCCCTCGAGCGCGAGCTCGTCGAGTGCATGCAGCGTCACCGGAGCGACTACGCGCAAGCCGAACGGCTGAGCCTCACGCAGATCTTCCTCAGCGGCGACAAGCGCGGCGCCGCGCTCGACGAGGACGCGCACGCCATGCTGGCCCATCTGCGCGCCTCGACGACACGGCCCGAGGCGGTGTCGCGGCTCGGCGATCCGTTCATCGCCGGCGGCGCGTTGCGCAGCACGACGCGCACGCAGCTCGCGAAGATCTTCGGCGACGGTTTCGCGACCGCGGTGGCCGGCCTCCCGCCCGGCCAGTGGTCCGAGCCCATCCGCTCTCCCTACGGCCTGCATCTGGTCTGGATCGCGGAGCGCGACGGCGCCACGCTCCCCTCTCTAGAGGCCGTCCGCTCGCGCGTATTGCGCACGTATCGCGCCGAACGGCGCTCGCGGTACCTCGCCAAGATGATCGATGAGCTGCGCACGGCATACGAAGTCCGGATCGAGCATGACTCCCAGGTCCTCTAGGCCCATGGCGAGGTGGCAGCGCGCCGCCGCGCTGGTGACACTCGTCGCCCTGACCTTGCTCGGCCGCGGCACGGCCCGCGCCCACGGGCTCTCGCCCTCGATGCTCCTGATGCGCGAACGCGCCGCGGGAATCATCGACGTCACGTGGAAGACGCCCATGTTCCACATGCCGGGTGCCGACATCCGCCCGGTGCTCCCGGCCCAATGCGCGGTGACGGGCAGCGAGCAGATCGACGAGGACTCCGACAGCGTCACCGCGCACTGGAGCGTCGACTGCGGCGGCGCGAGCCTGATCGGCATGCGGGTCGGCGTCGAGGGGCTCGGGCTCGCCAAGACCGACGCGCTGCTTCACGTCGAGCTGGCCGACGGCCGCGCGATCGACAGCGTCATCCGCGCCCGCGAGCCGTACCTCACCATCCCCACGCCGGAGAACTGGTCGGGGGTGACACGCCGCTACGCCGCGCTCGGCTTCGACCACATCATGAGCGGGTACGATCATCTCCTCTTCGTCTTCGGCCTGCTCCTCCTGGCCCCGAGCCGGCGCGCCCTCCTCGCCACGATCACCGCCTTCACGGTCGGCCACAGCCTGACCTTGACCCTCGCCGTCCTCGGCATCACCCGCGTGCCGCCGGCGCCGATCGAGGTGCTGATCGCCCTCAGCATCTTCGTGCTGGCGGTCGAGCTCTCGCGCAACAGCGACACGACGACCCTGATGCAACGGGCACCGTGGCTCATGGCATTGTGCTTCGGCTTCCTCCACGGGCTCGGCTTCGCCGGCGCCCTGCGCGCGACCGGACTGCCGCCGGCGGCGATTCCCCTGGCGCTCGTCTCGTTCAACGTCGGGATCGAGCTCGGCCAGCTGGCGTTCGTCGCCGTCG
>Ga0157379_10003422_pt1 | contig 13421 bp, 10 predicted proteins | sample S25metaG_FD_121802 | JGI IMG/M metagenome (GOLD analysis project Ga0157379, IMG submission 121802) | Switchgrass rhizosphere microbial communities from Kellogg Biological Station, Michigan, USA - S2-5 metaG | ecosystem: Host-associated > Plants > Roots > Rhizosphere > Soil | place: USA... | reverse complement strand
TTTTCGGATGCCATGTCCTGTTCGATCTCGGCCAGGACCTCAAGTTGCGGATCGGTGAGGGCAAAGGGCAGGGCGGCGATGACTTTGGCTTTCAAGCTGCCGTTGCCGACGACCTTGCGTCCCTTGTTGCTTCGCAGATTGGCACGGATCAACAACAATGCCAGTTGATTGGCCAAGAGTTCGTCATAGGCCAATCTTTGGCGCGCCATGGTGGTGGGCTCCAGATCGCTGTCATGGGCGGGGCCGTGTGCCGCGGTCAGCGCGGCATTGAATCCATCCCATTTGCGCTGTTTCACAAAAGCCGCGTCCTGCCATTCCGGCAGGAGGGGTACCTTGTCCACCGCCGCGCGCACCGCCTTGGCCATGGGACGGGCGGTCAGCCCTTCGGTGAGGCGATAGACCGGCTCGTGGAGCGGAAAGTTGGCGATCTCTTCCGGCGCCACCACATAGTCGGGATGCGCCATCTGCAGCCGGTCCTTGAAGCGCTCGATCCGCCCCGACAGGACCCGGCGCGCGCCCACCGGCAGGATGCCCGCCAGATAGTCGGCATGCGCGCGGAAGAACACCAACTCCATCAGCGAGGTGTCGTCCGACACCAGCACCCTATAAGGCTGCGCCTTCACCCGGTTGGGGCGGTGCTCCAGCACCGACACTTCGACGGTGGCGATGCGCCCGGCCTCTGCCGCCGCCAGCTTGGGACGATAGCTGCGGTCCACCACGCCCGCCGGCAGGTCGAACACCAGGTCCACCAGCCGCGGCCCCGCCACCTTGGCGATCAGTTTTTCCAGCTTCGGCCCCACCCCGGGGAGGGTGCGGATGTCAGCAAAAAGAGGAAAAAGAATCGCCGGGCGCATTGCTTCGCAATGCTATTTTAAGTTCCCCCCTCTGTCACAGCTCGGGTCGGCTCTCGCCGACACCTCGCTGTGACATCTCCCCCCGCCACGCGCTCCGCGCAGCGGGGGAAGAAATCCCGTGTCTTCCTGTTGTTCTCAACGCACCCACTGGCTATATCCCCGCCCATGGATGACCTCGAAAAAGGTGGCTCTTCGGAGAACCGCCGGAAACGGCTTTTGTTTCGCGCCCAAAGACGCGGCTTCAAGGAAGTCGACCTGATCTTCGGCGCCTATGCGGAACGGCATCTGGCCGGGCTGGATGAGGCGGGGCTGGATCAGTTCGAGGCGCTGCTCACCGCGCCGGACCAGGATGTCTATGCCTGGCTGCGTGGGGCCGCCGCGGTGCCGGCAGAATATGACAATCCGGTCTTTGCGGGGCTGAAGCAGATCTGCGGCCGGCAATCGCCGAACTGGAAGAACTGAGTTGGACCGGCTGGATTACATCGCCAAACAGCAAGGGCGTCTCACTGTCTCGGGGGCGCCGCAGGGCTATGACGCCTATGTCGCGGCGGAAGCCGCGCGGCGGCGCAACGGCCCGGTACTGTTCGTGGCGCTGGACGATGTGCAGGCCGATGCCGCGGAACGCGCCATCCGCTTCTTTGCGCCTCGCATGACGGTGCTGCCGTTCCCCGCCTGGGACTGCCTGCCTTATGACCGCGTCTCGCCCAAACCCGATATCGAAAGCCGCAGGCTGGCGACCTTGGCTGCGCTGGCGCGGGATGCGGAAAAGCCAGCCGTCATCGTCACCACCATCAATGCCCTACTGCAACGGGTGCCGCCCAAGGATGCAATCAAAGGCGCCAGCTTCGCCGCAAAGAATGGCGCGGAAGTGGATCGCGAGGCTTTGGTCGCCTTCCTGTCGGGCAATGGCTATGTCCGCGCCGGCACGGTGCGCGAGCCGGGCGACTTCGCCCTGCGCGGCGGCATTGTCGATTTGTGGCCGCCGGGCGAGGAAATGCCGCTGCGCTTAGACTTCTTCGGCTCGACCCTGGACGCCATCCGCCGCTTCGATGCCGAGACACAGCTTTCCGACAAAAGCGCGGTGGATCAGATCGCGCTGCTGCCGGCCAGCGAGGCGCCGCTGAATGCGGATGCGATCAGCCGCTTCCGCTCCGGCTATGTCGCGGCCTTCGGCGCAGCGGGCGATGACCCGCTCTATGAAAGCGTCAGTGCCGGGCGCAAGACGCAAGGCATGGAGCATTGGTTGCCATTGTTCTATGAGCGGCTGGATACGCTGTTCGACTATCTGCCCCGCGCGCTGGTGCTGCTGGGTCACCAGGCGGAAGAGTCCAAGGCGGCGCGGCTGGAGCTGATCCGTGATTATTACGAAACACGCGAGCAATTCCGCCATGCCAAGGACGAAAAGCACGTCATCAAGGGCCCGCCGTACAAGCCGCTGAAACCGGAGACCTTGTATCTCACCGATGCCGACTGGAAAGCGGCGCTGGCCAAAAACATTGTGCGGGAGCTCACACCATTCCAGGCGCCGGAATCGACCAATATCGTCGATGCCGGTGGCCGCCAGGGCCGCGACTTCGCGCCGGAGCGCCAAAAAAATAGTCAGGGCGGCAACCTGAATGTCTTCCAGGCCGCCGCCGATCACCTGAAAGCCTTGCAAGCGGCGGGCAAGCGCGTGCTGGTGGCGAGCTGGACCGAAGGCTCGGTCGAGCGCATGGGCGGGGTGATGTCCGATCATGGCGTCACGCCGATCCGCAAGGTCTCGGACTGGCCCGAAGCATTGAAACTGGATGCCTCGGCGTTCGGTATCGCCTGTCTGGGCATCGAACGCGGGTTCGAAGCACCGGACTTCGCCATTCTGTCGGAACAGGATGTGCTGGGCGACCGCATGGTGCGGGCGCAGACGCGGGCGCGGCGGGCGCAGAATTTCATCGCCGAGGCGTCGTCGCTGACGCCGGGCGATCTGGTCACTCATATCGAACATGGCGTGGGGCGCTATGTGGGGCTGAAGGCGATCGACGCGTTGGGCGCGCCGCATGATTGCCTGGAGCTGCAATATGACGGCGGCAAGTTGTTCCTGCCGGTGGAGAATATCGAGCTCCTGACCCGCTACGGCTCGGACGAAGGCGCGCAGCTCGACCGGCTGGGCGGCGCGGGCTGGCAGCAGCGCAAAGCCAAGATGAAGGAGCGGGTGCGCGCCATCGCCGCCGAGCTGATCAAGATCGCCGCCGCGCGTCAGTTGAAGTCCCTGCCGCCGGTCGAGCCGCCCAGCGGCCTTTATGACGAATTCGCCGCCCGCTTCCCTTATCAGGAGACGGAAGACCAGGACAAAGCCATCGGCGAAGTCGTGGCCGATCTGGCGGCGGGCCGTCCGATGGACCGGCTGGTGTGCGGCGATGTCGGCTTCGGCAAGACCGAAGTGGCGATGCGCGCCGCCTTTGTCGCCGCCATGGCGGGCGAGCAGGTGGCGGTGGTGGTGCCCACCACCTTGCTGGCGCGCCAGCATTATCGTGGCTTTGCCGAGCGCTTCGCCGGATTCCCGCTGAAGGTGCGGCAACTGTCCCGCTTCGTCGATCCCAAGGACGCCAAGGAGACCAAGGAAGCGCTGGCCGAAGGCACGGTGGATATCGTGGTCGGCACCCATGCGCTGCTGGCCGAAAGCATCAGCTTCAAGCGCCTGGGTCTGGTGATCGTGGACGAGGAGCAGCATTTCGGCGTGGTGCACAAGGAACGGCTGAAGAACCTCAAAGCCGATGTGCATGTGCTGACCCTGACCGCGACGCCCATCCCGCGCACCTTGCAACTGGCGCTGTCGGGGGTGCGCGACCTGTCGTTGATCACCACCCCGCCCATCGACCGGCTGGCGGTGCGCACCTTTGTGACGCCGTTCGATCCCCTGGTGGTGCGCGAGGCGTTGTTGCGCGAACACTATCGCGGCGGCCAGAGCTTCTTTGTCGCGCCGCGCATCTCCGACCTGCGCGAGATCGAAGCCTTCCTGAAAAGCGTGGTGCCGGAGGTCAAGCCCGCGGTCGCCCATGGTCAGATGTCGCCCAAGGTGCTGGAGGAGGTGATGACCGCCTTCTATGAGCGCAAGTTGGACGTGCTGGTCTCCACCAATATCGTGGAATCGGGCCTGGACATCCCCACCGCCAACACTCTGATCATCCAGCGCGCCGACATGTTCGGCCTGTCGCAGCTCTATCAGTTGCGCGGGCGTATCGGCCGTTCCAAGCAGCGCGCCTATGCCTATCTGACCACGCCGCCCGACAAGAAGCTGACCGAGACCGCGACCCGGCGGCTGGAAGTGCTGCAGTCGTTGGATCAGTTGGGCGCGGGCTTCAGCGTGGCCAGCCACGACATGGACATCCGCGGCGCCGGCAACCTGCTGGGCGAGGAACAGTCGGGCCATGTCCGCGAAGTCGGCATCGAATTGTACCAGGAGATGCTGGAAGAGGCGGTCTCTGGGTTGAAACAGGGCGGCGAGGCCGAGGTCACCGATCAATGGTCGCCCACCATCAACCTGGGCGCCTCGGTGCTGATCCCGGAGGGTTATGTCGCCGACCTCAATGTGCGCATGTCGCTCTATCGCCGGCTGGCGGGAATCGAAACGCGGGAAGACATCGACCGTTTCGCCGCCGAGCTGATAGACCGTTTCGGGCCGCCGCCGGACGAAGTGAAGCACCTGTTCGAGATCGTCACCATCAAGCAACTCGCCAAGCAGGCCGGGGTGGAGAAGATCGATGCCGGCCCCAAGGGCGGCACCATCGCCTTCCGCGGCAACCAGTTCGCCAATCCGCTCAAACTGATCCAGTTCATCAACCAGCATAGCGGCACCATGAAAGTCAGGCCCGACCAGAAGATCGTGGTGACACGCGACTGGCCCACGCCGGAAGACCGGCTCAACGGCGCCAAGGCGCTGCTGACCCAGTTGGCGAAGCTGGCGGCGTGAAGCCCTATGCGGCGAGCGATGGCGGTGTGCGGCTCACGCTACGACTGACCCCGCGCGCATCGAGAAATGGCGTGGACGGCATCATCCAGGATGCGGAAGGGCGGCCGCTGCTCAAACTCCGGCTGGTGGCACCGCCGGTGGAAGGTGCCGCCAACGAAGCACTGATCGCCTATCTCGCCAAGGCGCTGTCCTTGCGCAAAGCCGACATCACCATCCGTTCCGGCGAGACCAGCCGGGTCAAGATCCTGCACTTGGCCGGCGACAGCGCAGAAATCCTGCGGAAGCTGGATGCCTGGCTGGCCGCCTGATCGCCAGAGGACCAACGATATGGTTGTATCGGACGGGTATGGACAGAATCGAATTCCGCACCGAACACCGGCTTGGTGACGCCATGGCGCTGCAGCTTTTCGTGCTGCGCAATCACCTTCTGCGGCGCGGCCTTGTGCTGGCGATTTTTATGCTGGTTGGACTCACGGTCACCACCCTGACGAACGGCGCACCCTTGTCGGATTCGCTCGTGGACCTCAAGCGCAATGCCGGCCTGTACCTTGTCATCGTGCTGGCTGGGCTGTTGTTCATCCAGGCCATGGCCATGGTACTGGCCGTTCTGGCCTGGCGGCGCCTGTCCAAGCCGCGCCTGATCCGGGCGGCCATCACCGCCGACGGGATCACCATGCAGAAGGACGGGTTCAGCTATGGCGCCCGCTGGGCCGACGCCAACCTTCTGACAGAAAACCGCGCTGCTTATCTGATGAAGTTCAACCAGCTCTATATGCGGCTGCCCAAGCGCGGTTTTGCGCCGGATGAAGAAGCGCTGTTTCGCAACATGACCGCTGCCGCGGTACCGTCCTCGGCAAACCACTTGCGTTCCTAGGACTGGAGCCCGTGTGTGGGGCTGGCACTCACCACCTCAGGATCAGCTTGCCGCCACTGACGCTATAGGACTTGAGGCGCTTGAGAAACGCCATCCCCAGCAGGGATGCGCCCATCTCCGCCCTGTTGATCGAGACTTCGACATTGGAAAAATGAATAGGCCCCACTGCCAGGCTGTCGACCACCGTCTTCGCGCCATAGCCGATGCCGTTGGCCGAACCGAAGGGGCGGTCGAATTTCAATCCGTCCAGGTCGATGCCCAGCCGCTTGGCATCGGACGGGTCCAGCACAATATCGGTGGCGCCGGTGTCGATCATGAAGGCGATGCGCGTGCCGTTGATGGTGCCGTAGACGCCGAAATGACCGCCTTCGCCTTCTGACAGGGTCAACTCATGATCGCCGGTTTCCACCGGATAGCCCGGGATCAGGTTGGAGCGCAGCCGTAGCCCCAGGTCCTTCAATTCACTCTGGAAAGAAAAGCCGATGATCAGCACGCCGCCCGCGGCCACCCAGATCAGCACATTGCGCGCCGTCTGCTTGAGGTTGAACTGGCGGACAAACAACAGGCCGCTGGACGCCAGCGCCAGGAAGCCCAGGGTTTGCACCAGGGCTGGATCGCCCAGGGGCGTGCCGGAGCTGGGAAAGGCGCGGTTCAACAGAAAGATCGCCAGGCCCGCGGCGCCGATCAGCCCCAGCCAGAGATAGAGACCGAGCCGCGAAGGCTTGCGTTTTGCGGGCCGGCCCCAGGGCCCGGGCTGGGACATTATTCCAGCTCCATTACCACGCTGCTGCCGGCCTGGATGCGCTCCAGCAGCATGGGGCATTCCGGCACCATGCGCTCCATCCAATAGCGGGCGCACATCAGCTTGTCCTTGTGGAATTTGTCGTCCTTGCCGAGGCTGGCCTTCGCCATCCTGCCCCACATCAAGGCCACCACGGTGATGCCCGTCAGGCGCAGATAGTCGGTCGCGCCGGCCCCCGCGTCATTGGGATTCTTCAGCCCATTGGCGGCCAGCCACATCGTTGCTGCTTGCAACGCTTCGGTGCCGCGTTTCACGCCCGCCACGAAAGACTTCATGGCATCGTCCTTTTCCTGTTCCGCGATCCATCCGGTCAGCACGCCGAACAGCGCCATGGGCGCGGCGCCGCCTTTGCGGCCCAGCTTGCGGCCCACCAGGTCCATGGCCTGCACGCCATTGGCGCCTTCATAGACCTGGTTGATGCGGGCATCGCGGACGAACTGCTCCACGCCATTGTCGCGGATATAGCCGTGGCCGCCATAGCATTGCATGCCCAGGTTGGTGGCCTCGAAGCCCATATCGGTGCCAAAGGCCTTGATGATGGGCGTCATCAGGTCCTCCAGCAGGCCCGCGCTTTCCGCTTCGGGACGCGAGGACTGTGCGATGGAGATGTTGAGCGTGGTCCAGGCCGCCAGCGCCCGCAGGCCTTCGGTGGCCGCGCGCGCCTGCAGCAGCATGCGCTTCACATCGGGGTGCACGATTTCCAGGTCGGCGGGCTTGTCCGGTTCTTTGGCGCCGGTCAGCGCCCGTCCCACCCGGCGTTCATGGGCATAGGCATAGCCATTCTGATAGGCCACTTCGCCCAGCCCGATGCCCTGGATGCCCACGCCCAGCCGCGCCGCATTCATCATCCCGAACATGCCCGCCATGCCCGCGCTGGTGGAGCGTTTCTCGCCCGGCTTGAGCGGCGTGGGCTTGGGCCCCAGCCGCCAGGCAATGGCGTCGTCGAAGTTCAGCACACAGGTGGCCTGGCCCTTGATGCCCATCTTGTGTTCGATGCCGCCGGTGTTGACGCCATTACGCGGTCCGTCCGTGCCGTCTTCCTTGACGATGAACTTCGGCACCATGAAGAAATTGACCGTCGACAGGTCGTCATGGATCTGGCCGTTCTCGTCGGGGATCTTGGCGATCACCATATGGATGATGTTGCCGGTCAGGTCCTGGTCGCCGCCCGAAATGAAGATCTTGGTGCCGTTCATCCGGTAGGTGCCGTCGGGTTGTTCCACCGCCCTGGTCTTCATCAGGCGAAGGTCGGTGCCGCAGCCGGGCTCGGTCAGGCACATGGTGCCCGCCCATTCGCCCGAGACCATCTTGGGCACGATATGCTGCTTCATCCAGTCCTGGCCGGTGGCCAGCAGGGCGCCATAGGCGCCCGCCGTCAGCATGGGATACATGGCAAGGCTCTGGTTGGCGCTCATTCCCATTTCGTGGGCAGCCATGGTGATGATGGGCGGCATGCCGGCCCCGCCCGCGCTTTCTGGCGCACCCAGGCCACCCCAGCCGGCTTCGCTATAGGCCTTGTAGGCTTCCTTGAAGCCCTCAGGCGTGGAGACGGCGCCGTTCTCAAACCGGCAGCCTTCTTCGTCGCCCGACCGGTTCAGGGGCTGCAGCACCTCCTCGCAAAACTTGCCGGCGTTGACCAGGATATCGTCCACCAGATCGGCCGAGAGATCGGCGAAGCCCGGCAGGTCGCGCTGTTTCTCCAGCTCCAGTACCTCGTGAAAAAGAAAGCGGAAATCTTCGATCGGGGCGCGATAAATGGGCATCAGAACATCCTGCTGGTAACGGACGACTCTTACCCTGCGGGAGGATTCCCCGCCATTGTGCAGGCGCAAAACAAAAGGCCGGGCTAAAAGCCCGGCCTTCTGCGTCTGAGAATTATGACTTACTGGACAGCCGTCGCTGGCGCCGGCGAGACACCCTCGGCAGGGGCCGCCGGGCTTATCGCCGGACTCGTCGAGGCTTGGGCCTGTTGCTGGTTCAACTGCCGCGTGGTCTCCTTTTCGGCTGCATTGGCATTGGCCTGTGCCTTATGCGACATCCGGCTTGCCGGTGTCTGGCTGGCGGTGTTCACACTGCCGGCATTGTTTCCCGCGGTGGCGCTATTGATATCGCCGCTGGCCGTCATGCCGCCGGTGCTTCTACTGGCGCCGGCCGCGGCATTGGCATTGGCCGCGGCATTGTTGTTCAGCGAGCCGGCCGGCGTGGTGACATTGCCGGTGGTGTTCACGCCGGTGCCCACGGATGTACCTGCCGCGCCCGTGGTGGCGCCGGCTCCGATGCCGCCCCCTGCCGTACCGCCGGCACCGGCCGCGAAGGCCGGAACGGCAACGATAATGGCGCCGCACAGCAGGCTGGAAAGACAGACGCGGTTGAATGTGTTGTTCATTTTGATCTCCCGGTGGACCTCTTTGGAACAGCCACTTCGAGACCAGAGAACGGCTTGTGAAAGCGCTTGTTCCGAGAAGTCTTTTCGGAGGTTCCGCTACGCCGAGATCGATGCGGGAAAGGTGGTGATTACCGGGCCGGGAAGCCCCAGAAACATTGAACCCCGCCAGCTTTCACTGGCGGGGCAACAATGGGGTCGGGCGTAGGCTTCGAAGGTGCCCAACGGGCGCAACTATTCATAGGCTTGATTGTGCATGCAACAGTTGTTTTGAGATTCCCGGGATTTTTTGCGTATCTGCATACATCTCTGAAATGTCCGGCGCCATTTCGCTGCTGCAAATTGGGCGAATCGGTGGCAATTGCGGCTGGAAGCGCTTTCAGCCACGCTGGCATTGCCAGGAAAAATGCGGCAAAAGTGCCACAAGACCCCATAGCTCAGCAGGATAGAGCGGCGGTTTCCTAAACCGTAGGCCGGAAGTTCGAGTCTTCCTGGGGTCACTTTATCCAAAGCCAGCGGCTGCGATTGAAGTCGCGGGCATTCTGCACATAGCCCCCCACACGCGGCCCAACCGTCTCCGTTTGGGACAGAATCCGGATGGGAAGCCAGGGCATGTCGGCCAGCGCGATCCGCTCTGCCGCCTGCAGCAGCCGGATTCGGCGAACGGCACCGGACTCGCCTTCCGCGGCCGCCATCGCCGCATCGAATTTGGGATTGCGATAACCGGCATAGTTGCCCGGGCTCTCGCTGCGCAGCAGGTCCAGGAAATTCGAGGCATCGCTGAAATCGGCCAGCCAATTGGTGTAGGCCAATTGGTACTGGTGATTGCGCATGGTGCGCAGCACCAGCGGGTAATCCGCGGTGGTGATGCGGATATCGACATGGATCTGGCGGGCCATCGCCTGAAACACCGCGGCCAGGCGGCGGCTGTCGGGGTTGGCGGTTGTGAGATAGCTCAAGGCGAGCTTGTTGAAAGGGCTGAAGCCCGCTTCCTGCATCAGCCTTTTGGCCTCAGCCAGACGAGCCGGGTAGGGCATGGCCTTGAAGTCCAGTTGCGGACCGTTGCGATAGCCCTCTACGCCCGGCGGCACATAGGCATAGGCAGGCATCTCTCCCAGCTTCATGACCTTTCCCGTCACCGCTTCGCGGTCATAAACGAGATTGAGCGCGCGCCTCACCCGGATATCGGCCAGCGCCGGATCGCGGACATTCATGGCGATGTAGGACAGCGCCAGTGAGGGGATGACATGCAGCGCGCCCCGCATATTGGCCCTGATCCAGGGAAGTTGGGATGCGGGCAGCGGTGTTTGCATGTCCAGTTCGCCGGCGCGCAAGCGGCGCAAGGCGGCTTGGGTGTCGGTGGTGGGAAAATAATTGACGGTGTCGATCCTGACCGACGCGGCATCATAGAAGTCCGGATTTTTCGCCAGTGCGATGTGGTCGTTGGGCTGCCAGGCTTTCAGCAGATAAGGACCATTGGAGAAATAATGCCCCGGCGCGAAAGACGGCGCGGGCGGAAGCGGCAGCGCGGCCGGCAAGGTGAGCAGTTCGGGAAGGTAAGGTGCGGGGTGCTCCAAGGTGACGGTCAGCACCGATGGCCCGGATGCTACGGCGCCCAAAGCCGTGGCCGGCAACCGGCCGGCGGTAATGGCGCGGGCATTCTTGATCACCCACAACAGTTGCGCATTGCGCGACGCGGTCTTGGGCTCCAGCAACCGCCGCCAGGCGGAGAGAAAATTGTCCGCCGTCACCGGCTTACCGTCCGACCAGCGCGCCTTGCGCAGATGAAAGGTCCAGGTCAGGCCGTCCGGCGATGTCTCCCAATGCTCGGCGATCCCAGGGATAGGACGCGCAGCCGCATCCAATGTGGTGAGGCCCACCATCACATCGCCCAGGATGTTGGTCTCCACAATGCTGCCGGCGAAGGCAGGATCCAAGGATTCCGGTTCGGCGCCGCCCCCGCGATTGAGTACGGTTTCAGCCCGCACGGGAAGGGCGGCCAGCAACAGAAGCGCCAGCGCCAGCTTTTTCATGCGAACTGCTTTTCGCGAGCCGCCTGGTCGATCGAAACCCAGCGCGAGCGATGATAGTCCAGGGCATTTGCCTTGAAGCCCTTCACATAGGGCCAGGTGAGATTGAGATTTACCCAATAGAACAAGGGTGCCGCGGCATAGTCATTCAGGACAATGGTTTCCGCCGCCGCCAGCTTGCGGCCACGGCTCCGAAGATCCACATCGTGTTGCGCCGAATTCAGCATCGCATCGAACATGGGGTTGCTATATTCGCCCCAATTGTCGCCCCCGCCGGTACGATACAGGTCCAGGAAGGTGGAGGCGTCGTTGAAATCGGCCACCCATCCCGATTGCGCGATGTCGAAATCATGCGCCTGGATGGCGGGATAAAATACCTGCATGTCGTTCGGCAAAATGGCGATGTCGACGAAAACTTGCGCCAGCATCTGCTGGATCGCAGCCGCTACCGCGCGATAGATTCCCGGCGCGGTGGCGCGGATCATGTAGCTGGTTTCCAACCGGCGGTTGGCATTGTATCCGGCTGCCTGCATCAAGCCGCGGGCACGCTCCAGCCGTTCCGGATAGGGCATGTCGCGGAAGGGCAAGCCGGTTCCGTGAGGGTAATTGGCGATGCCCGGCGGCACGATCGCATAGGCGGGAAGATGTCCGGCCCGCAGGATGCGGCCGGTTATGGCTTCGCGGTTCAGCGCCAGGTTGATCGCTTCCCGCACACGGATGTCGTCGAACGGCTTGCGCTTGTGATTGAACGCGATGATGTCGGTGATCGACTGCGGCACCGGATTGATGGTCTGGGGCAGGTTTTTCCGGATCCAGCCTATCTGCTGTTCGGGAAAGCGGTCCTGGAAATCCAACTCCCCGGCACGGAAACGCTGCAGGCCCACGCCATAATCGTCGGTTGGATAGAAGAACACTTGGTTCAGCGCGACATTGGCGGCGTCATAGAAGCGGGGGTTCTTCTCGACCAGGATATATTCGTTGGGGATCCATCGCTTCAGAGTGAAAGGCCCGTTGCCGACATAGGTGCCGGGCCGCGCCCATTGCGCGCCCTTTGCTTCCACCAAATGCCGGGGCAGCGGCATGGTGGCGACATGGGTGAGCATTTCCAGCAGATAAGGCGCGGGATGAACCAGCTGAATCTCGAAAGTGTGCGCATCGACGGCGCGGACGCCCAAGGCTGTGCCCGGCAGCTTGCCGCCATTGATGGCGACCGCGTTTTTCACCAGGTAGAGAAAATAGGAATAGCTGGCGGCGGTCGCCGGATCGAGGATCCGCCGCCAAGAGAAAACAAAATCGTCCGCCGTGGCCTGTTCGCCATCCGACCATTGCGCTTCGCGCAAATGGAAAGTCCAGGTCAATCCATCCGCTGATGTCTCCCAATGCGTAGCCATGCCGGGGATAGGTTCGCCGGCTGCATCCTGGGTCATCAGTCCCACCATGAGGTCGGAGATGATCTCGAATTCCTGCACACCTGAGGACATGATGGGGTCGAGGGTGTGCGGTTCGGCGACATTGCCGCGGCGATAGACTCCCGCTGCGGGGATTTGACGGCGCGATTGTTGCGGTTTGCGCAGCGCCAGAGTTGTGCCGCCCGCTACCAATAGAGCACCGCCGGCCAAGGCCAGCCGCCGGTTCCATGCCTTGCCCGATGCCATCAAGACCTTTTACATTGCGCTTCCGGCCCCATTTGCCGGGTTTGCGACGACGAGTTCAACAGTTTTGCGTGGGGAATTGCGATGCGTGGGATGATTTTGGCGATAGCCATTGCGGGTGCCGCGCCGGGCCTGGCGCATGCGGATTCGCGCGAAGAGGTGCTGGCGGGGCTCACCCGTTGTGCCGCCCTGACCGACGACCGGCAATGGCTGGATTGCTACTATGGCGCCGCCCAGCCGATGCGTGCCTGGCTGGGCCTGCCGCCGGCGCCGCAGTCGCAGCTCAAGCTGGTGTCCGCCCAGCCGGCGCCGCAGCAGCCGGTCCCGGTGCTGCCTGCCACCGTCAGCCGGGCCGCGGTGCGTAGCGGCCCGCCGCCGAAGCCCAAAAGTTCAAGCATATTTGACGTGTTCGGAGGCGACGATGTCGTCAACAACGCGCCGATCAAGGCCTACGACATCACGGACAAAGGCTTCATCATCACCTTGCCCGATGGCCAGGTCTGGCAGCAGACCGAGGACGATGCCGCCAAATTTCCCGTCAACTGGCATCAACCCGCCTCCAGCATGCGGGTGACCATCGCCCAGGGCGCGATGCACAGCTTCAACCTTGTGATCAACGACGAAAACCGGCACCACAAGGTGAAGCGTATCCGCTGACCGCCGCTCCGGGCGGATCAGCCCAAAGACGCGCCAGCAAGCGCGTATCGATCAGTGCGCGGGAAGCTGGATGTCAGACACCGGCGATGGCGGTGCGGGAGGATTCCAGATTTTCTCATAAACATAGATCCCAAAACCGGCCATCACGAGCGCTATGATAATCGCCACCACAGTACGGGACTTGACGTCCGGTGCGTCCGGGGCATGGTGGAATTCCTGCAGA
>Ga0157379_10003421_pt1 | contig 13423 bp, 13 predicted proteins | sample S25metaG_FD_121802 | JGI IMG/M metagenome (GOLD analysis project Ga0157379, IMG submission 121802) | Switchgrass rhizosphere microbial communities from Kellogg Biological Station, Michigan, USA - S2-5 metaG | ecosystem: Host-associated > Plants > Roots > Rhizosphere > Soil | place: USA... | reverse complement strand
CGTCCGCGCTCCCAGCTCGAGATCGTGGACGGAGACCATCCGGCGGCGCGAGCGAACTCGGCCTGACTCATCTCGAGCGCCATCCGCAGGGAACGGATGACCTGTCCCGGATCCGTCTCCATCGCCGAGGGCATGGGAAGCAACGCGCATGCCATTGCCAACCTTCGACAACCCACGGCTTCCGTGGAGGCAGGTGACACAGACCTGACACCCGCGGCGGAGAATCAACGCCGGGAGCCCTGCAGAGGAGGGCCCGGAGCGTGCTCAGGGCTCGACGTGCACCCCGCGCCAGAAGGCCACGTGGTCCTTGATCTGCGCCGCGGCGTCCTTCGGCGCCGGATAGAACCACGCGGCGTCGGCGTTGGTCTTGCCGTCGACGACGACGTCGTAGTAGCTCGCCGTGCCCTTCCACGGGCAGACCGTGTGCGTGGCACTCTCGCGGAAGTAGCGGCGGTCGATGGCGTCGGGCGGAAAATATTGATTGCCCTCGACGACCTCGCAGCGGTCACTCTCGGCGAGCACGGCGCCGTTCCAGATGGCCTTCGGCATGTCTCCTCCCGTCTGCCGCCAGACTACGCCGCGCGCCGCTCCGTCGGAAGTCACGCGCTTGGCAGTCGCGGCGGTTCTCCGTATATGCGGGTTCCATGACGATCAGCGCGTTCATGAAGCATCACTATCGCCACTTCAACGCGGCGACGCTCGTGGATGCCGCCGAGGCGTGGAACACCCTTCTCGCCGGTGGCGGGCGGATGTTCCTCACCCTGGCGGGAGCGATGTCGACGGCCGAGCTCGGGCTGTCGCTCGCCGAGATGATCCGCCGCGACAAGGTGCACGCCATCACCTGCACCGGCGCCAACCTCGAGGAGGACGTGTTCAACCTCGTGGCGCACGATCACTACGTGCGTGTGCCCCACTACCGGGAGCTATCACCCGCCGAGGAGGCGGCGCTGCACGCGCGCCATCTGAACCGGGTGACCGATACCTGCATTCCGGAAGAGGAGGCCATTCGCCGCATCGAGAACGCGGTGCTCGAGGAGTGGACGGCAGCCGATCGCTCGGGCGCCCGCCAGTTCCCGCACCAGTTCCTCTACAACATCCTGCTGGCGGGGAAGCTACGCGGCCACTATCAGATCGACCCCAAGGATTCCTGGCTGCTCGCCGCGGCCGAGAAGAATCTGCCGATCTTCGTGCCCGGGTGGGAGGACTCGACGCTCGGCAACATCTTCGCGGCGCATTGCATCGAGGGCAAGATTCGCAACGTCCACACCGTCCGCACCGGCATCGAATACATGGCGGCGCTGGCGGAGTGGTACACCGCCACCTCCGCGCAGGGGCCGATCGGGTTCTTCCAGATCGGGGGTGGCATCGCAGGCGACTTCCCGATCTGCGTCGTCCCGATGCTGCACCAGGACCTGCGTCGCGAGGGCGTGCCGCTGTGGGCGTACTTCTGTCAGATCAGTGACTCGACGACGAGCCTCGGCAGCTACAGCGGCGCGGTGCCGAACGAGAAGATCACCTGGGGCAAGCTGGCGGAGGCGACCCCGAAGTTCATCATCGAGTCGGACGCCACGATCGTCGCGCCGCTCGTCTTCGCGTACGTGCTCGGCTGGTAGCGCCGGTACGCCGTCGATGAAGGTCGCGGCGCTCGTCCTGCTCGGGCTGTGCGCGTGCGCGGCGCCCGCCGTCCATCGCGGCGGTGAGGCCGGCGCAGGCACCTCCGGAGCCGTCGACTACGAGGCGGTGGCGCGCGACGCGCGCGCTCTCCTGACGGCTTTGGTCGCCGCGGACACGTCCAATCCTCCGGGCAACGAGGCGCGCGCGGTCGCGCTCGGCGTCGAGCGGCTCCGCCGTGCCGGCATCCCCTATGAGGTGACGGAGTTCGCGCCCGGAAGGCGCAACGTGGTCGCGCGCCTGCGCGGGGACGGCTCGGCGCCGCCGCTTCTCCTGCTCGCCCACACCGACGTGGTAGGCGCCGCGGGCCAGGCGTGGTCGAGCGAGCCGCACGTCGTCACCGAGCGCGACGGTTTCCTCGTCGGCCGCGGCGTCGACGACGACCTCGGCATGGCGACGCTGGCGCTGGAGGTTCTCCTCCTGCTGCACGAGAGGCACGTGCCGCTGCGGCGCGACGTGATCCTCGCCTGGACCGGCGACGAGGAGTCCGGCGGGGCCGGCATCCGCTGGCTCCTCGCGCATCGGCCCGAGACGATCCGAGCCGGGCTCGCGTTGAACGAGGGGGGCAGTCCCGTGCTCGGGGACGAAGGCCGGGTGAAGTTCGTGAGCCTGCAGACCGCCGAGAAAAGCTACCAGGACTACGAGATCAGCGCCCGGGGGCCGACCGGCCACTCATCCGTGCCGCTCGCGGAGAACGCGATCTATCGGTTGTCGGCGGGTCTGGCACGCCTGGCGCGCTTTCGCTTCCCGGCGCGGCTCTTGCCGGTGACGCGCGCCTACCTGGCGACGCGGGCAGGTGTCGAGGAAGCGTCCCTGGCGCGCGCGATGCGGGCGGCGGCGAGCGCGAACGGTGCGATTCCGCCGGCGGCCCTCGTGGTGCTCGATCGCGATCCGCTGCTGGCCGCCTCCCTGCGCACGACCTGCGTCGCGACCACGATCGCGGGCGGGACGCGTCGCAACGCGCTTCCCGCCGACGCGGCGGCGAACGTCAACTGCCGCATCCTGCCGGATGAGAGCACCGCCGACGTGCAACGCACGCTCGCACGGGTGCTGGACGACGCCGAGCTGACGATCCGGCCGACCGACGAGTTCGGCGCCGGGGCGCCGTCGCCGATCGACGGTGAGGGGCCGGCCGCGATTCGCCGCGTCACCGACGGCCTGTGGCCCGGTGTGCCGATCGTGCCGTTCATGTCGCGGGTCGCGACCGACTCACGCTTCCTGCGCGACGCCGGGATTCCGTCGTACGGTCTCAGCCCGATCGCGACGACCGAGGCGGACGCGCGGCGCGCCCACGGGGTGGACGAGCGCATTCCGCTGGCGAGCCTGCGCACCGGGGCGGAGTTCCTCCATCGCCTGGTGCTGGAGCTCGCGGCCCGCTGAGGGCGCCGCCGCCCTCAGTACCCGTGATCGTAACCGCGCTGGATGTCGGCCGTTCGCAGCGGGTCGGCACGCCCGACCGTGCGCTTGAAGTCATCGAGCGTCGTGGCGCTCACCTGTGCCCGCGCCAGGCCGGCGCCGACGGCGATCCAGGTCGCGTCGTCGGCATCCCAGTCGCGGACGCCGTGACGCGCGGCAATGGTACCGAGACCACGAGCGAAGTCGGGAGCCTCACCGTCGGCATCGACGTAGGCGTAGGTGTAGTCGCGAACGGCGACACTGTACGCCTCGTCGTCTTCGACGGTGGCGATCCGCACGGCCGGATCGGCGGCTTGCGATACGCGGGGCTCCGGGGCTGCAATGAGCGAACACCCGAGCGGGAGGAGGGAGAGTAGGACGACTACGACACGGGGCGGTGTCATGAGCGAAGCCTCCACGGCAAAGCGTAGCAACTTGGGGTCCGCCGATCGATACGCACCTCGTCGTGACAAGTCATCGAGCGTTCGCCATGGCGGATACCTCCGACGATAGCGATGGGCCGCGACATAGGCTAGCTTCGGCGCCGCCAGGAGGACGACATCGTGAACTTCGACTACAGCGACAAGGTCAAAGCGTTGCAGAAGCGGGTCAGCGCGTTCATGGACGAGCACATCTACCCGAACGAGCGCACGTTCCTGGCGCAGATCGCCGCGGGCGACCGCTGGCAGCCGACGCAGATCGTCGAGGATCTGAAGGTCAAAGCGCGCGCCGCCGACCTCTGGAACCTGTTCCTCCCGGAGAGCGAGCTCGGCGCCGGCCTCACCAACCTCGAGTACGCGCCGCTCGCCGAGATCATGGGGCACTCCCCGATGGCGTCGGAGGTGTTCAACTGCTCCGCCCCCGACACCGGCAACATGGAGGTCCTCGCTCGCTACGGCACGGCAGAGCAGAAGCGGCAATGGCTGGCACCGCTACTCGACGGCAAGATCCGCTCCGCGTTCGCGATGACCGAGCCGGCGGTCGCCTCGTCGGACGCGACCAACATCCAGGCGAGCATCAAGCGCGACGGCGACACCTACGTGCTGAACGGCCGCAAGTGGTGGACGTCGGGCGCCGGCGATCCGCGCTGCAAGATCATGATCTTCATGGGCAAGACCGCGCCCGACGATCCCGATCGCTACAAGCAGCAGTCGATGGTCCTGGTGCCGTTCGACACCCCCGGCGTGAAGGTCGAGCGCATGCTGTCGGTCTTCGGCTACGACGACGCGCCGCACGGGCACGCCGAGGTGAGCTTCGACAACGTGCGCGTCCCGGCCTCCAACATCCTGCTCGGCGAGGGCCGCGGCTTCGAGATCGCGCAGGGCCGACTCGGGCCGGGGCGCATCCACCATTGCATGCGCACCATCGGCGTCGCGGAGCGCTCGCTCGAAGCCATGTGCAAGCGCCTGTTGTCGCGTGAGGCGTTCGGCAAGCAGATCGCGCGGCACAACGTCTGGCAGCAGCGTGTTGCCGACGCGCGCATCGAGATCGAGCAGTGCCGGCTGCTCACGCTGAAGGCCGCCTATATGATGGATACCGTCGGCAACAAGGCCGCACGGGCCGAGATCGCGATGATCAAGGTCGCGGCGCCGAACATGGCGCTGCGGGTGATCGACGACGCGATCCAGGCGTTCGGTGCCGCCGGCGTCTCGGGGGATTTCCCGCTGGCGGGGTCGTGGGCGGGCATCCGCACGCTGCGCCTCGCGGACGGTCCCGACGAGGTGCATCGCAACCAGATCGCGAAGCTCGAGTTCCAGAAGTACATGTGACGCGTCAGCGCTCCGCGTCCACCAGGACGCGGAGCGTGCCGCCGGCCAGCAGGAAGCGCCGCTCGACGGCGGTGGAGGCGAACGTCGCGTCGTGCGTGACCACCACCTGCGCGACGCCGGTCGCGCGTACCCGCTGCAGGGCGTCGAGCACGTCGCCGCGCAGCGACGGATCGAGCGCGCTCGTCGGCTCGTCATACAGCAGCACGCGCGGCGCCATGGCGAGTGCGCGCGCGATCGCGACGCGCTGGCGCTGACCGCCGGAGAGGTGCGCGGGATACGCCGCGCCTTTGTCCGCGAGACCGAGCGTCGCGAGCAGGCCGCGCGCGGCGATCTCGGCCTCGGCGCGGGCGGTGCCGCGGACCCGCATCGGGGCGAGGATGCAGTTCTCGAGCGCGGTGAGGTGCGGAAAGAGCTCGAGCGTCTGGAAGACGAGGCCGACGTGGCCGCGCAGGCGCAGGTGGGCGCCGGCGTCGCCGTCAGCGTCGACGCGCACGTCGCCGACGTCGACGCTGCCGCGGCGAAACGGCTCGAGACCGGCAAGGCAGCGGAGCAGGGTAGTCTTGCCGGCGCCGCTGGCGCCGCTGATCGTGATGAGCGCCCCCGGCTCGGCACTGAACGAGACATCGCGGAACGTCGGCCCCGCGGCGCGCGCGAACGCATGCTCCAGCCCCACGACCCGCAGCATTCAGCGCTCCGTGTCCGTACCGCGGCTCATGCGGGGCGAAGGTGCCGGCCGAGCCGTAGCTCGGCCCAGCGCGCCAGCCGGGCGAACGGCAGGCCGATGAGCAGATACCAGGCGGCGACCACGAGCCCGAGGCCGAGGTGGTCGCGCGTCGCGTTGGCGAGGGTCACGTAGGTCTTGGTGAGCTCGGTCAAGGTGACGAGGGAGACGAGCGAGCTGTCCTTCAGGAGGGCGATGAAGTCGTTGGTGACGGGCGGGATCGCGACGCGCACGGCCTGCGGGCCGATCACCCAGCGCAGCGCCTGCGCCGTCGAGAGACGCAAGCACCAGGCCGCCTCGAGCTGTCCCGCCTGCACGCTCTCGAGCCCGGCGCGGTAGTTCTCGGCCTCCGCGGCGGCGTAGTTGAGCCCCAGCGCCAGCGCTCCCGCGACGAAGGGATCGAGGGTGATGCCGAGCTCCGGGAGGCCGAAGTACAGCATCACGAGCTGCACGAGGAGCGGCGTGCCGCGCATGAACTCGATGTAGCCGGTCGCCGCCCACGAGACCGGGCGCGGGCCATAGACCCGGGCCAGCGCGAGCACGGCCCCGAGCGACACGGCGACCGCCATCGCCGTGAGCGCCAGTGCGAGGGTCATGAGCGCGGCGCGCGCGAAGAGCGCCTGGCTGCGCGGGTACCACTCCCGCAGGCGCACGGAGAGCGGCGGCAGCGCGCCGACGGCGGCGCGCCAGGCGGCAAACGCCTCCGCGACCTGGCCGGAGGCCGGCGCCGGGTCGCCGAGGAGCGCGGCGGTCTCGGAGTTCCAGAGGCCCCAGCGCTCGTAGATGCGGCGCAAGGTCCCGTCGCGTGCCAGCCGGTCCAGCACGTCGTTCAGGGCCGTGGTGAGCGCCTCGTCCTCGCGGCGGGTGGCGATCGCGTAGCGGACCTCGCCGAACGAGCCGTCGACGACGCGCAGCCGTGGGTCGATCTCGGCGTAGTAGCGGGTGATCGGCCAGTCGAGCAGGACGGCGTCGGTGCGGCCGAGCGCGAGGTCGGCGTAGATCTCGTTCTGACCGCCCTCGTAGGTGCGCACGACGGCACCGGAGCGGCTGAGGATGCGCTCCGCGAGGGACCCCGGCAAGGTGCCGATCGGCCGGCCCCGGACCTCGTCCAGCGAGCTGGGTGCCGCCGCGTCGCCGCTGCGTACCGTCAGGCGCTCCGACGCTGCGTAGTACGGATGGGTCAGCCGGCAGACGCGTTCCTTCTCCGGGGCGACCTCGATGCCGTTCAACGCCACGTCGAAATCGCCGCGGGCGAGCAGCTCGAGCAACGACTCCCATTGCCCGGGCACCGGACGAGCGCGGACGCCGAGCCCGCGCGCCACCGCATCCGCCAGCTCCACCTCGAAGCCGATCACGTGCGTCGGATCCATCGGGTCCTGGAAGACGTAGGGGGCGCCGCCCTGTGCGTCCGCGCCCCATCGCAGCTCGCCCGCGGCGTGGAGTCGGGCGAGCGCGTCGTCGCCCGCCGCGGCGGCGCGCGTCCAGAGCACCGCGAGCAGCGCGACGGCGAGCGTGCGTTGAATCCGATACGTCCTCGTGCGATAGCCGCCCACGTCGGGAGGGAAGCCATGACATACTCGCTCACCGCGGAGAAGAGCGCGCCGGTACGCCGCCGCGCGCTGGTCACCGGCGCGTCCTCGGGAATCGGCGCCGCCTTCGCGGCGCGCCTGGCGCGCGAGGGGGCGGACGTCACCCTGGTCGCGCGCTCGCGCGAGCGTCTCGACGCGCTGGCGCAGCGCATCCGCGGCGGCGGGACGAGCGCCGAGGTCGTGGTCGCGGATCTGCGCGAGGCCGGTGACGTCGAGACCTTGGTGGCGCGTCTCGCGGCCGATCCACCCGACGTCCTCGTGAACAACGCCGGGTTCGGAACGTTCGGCTCGTTCGCCGAGCTCGACCCGGTGCGCGAGGAGGAGGAGATCCGGGTCAACATCGTCGCGCTGATGCGGCTCACCCGCGCCGCGCTGCCTGGCATGCTCGCGCGCAACAGCGGCGCGATCGTCAATGTCTCGTCGATCGCGGCCTTCCAGCCCGGACCGTTCACCGCCACCTACAGCGCCTCGAAGGCCTGGGTCAGCAGCTTCACCGAGGCGATCACCGAAGAGCTGCGCGGGACCAACGTCTGCGTCCAGGCCCTCTGTCCCGGCTTCACGCGCACCGAGTTCCAGGATCGGGCGGGGATCGATACCGGCAGCATTCCCGGCGTGGCGTGGATGTCGGCCGACGACGTGGTCGACGCCTCGCTCGCGTCGCTGCGCCGACGCGAGGCGGTCTGCGTTCCCGGAATGGCCAACCGGATGGTGGTCACCCTGACCGGCGTGGTGCCGCGGGCCTGGCTGCGGCGGGTCGCGGGGACGATGGGCCGCCGTTTCCGCTCGACCGTTCCGACCAGTACCTGAGCGGCCGCGGGTCGCCATGCGACCTGCCGTGCGCCTCAAGTTCGCCCCGAGCCGGCTCGATATGATTGCGTGGCGGTATTGCTCGGTTCGGGGTCCATCTCGTCGCGCGTCGGGGAGCACATGTCCACGCAGGTGTGGCACGTGTCGGTCGACACGCCGCTCCTCGACGTCGGACGCCTGCTGGCGGAGCACAAGATCAGCTGCGCCGTCGTGACGGACGGCGAGCGCCCGGTCGGCATCCTCTCCGAACGCGATCTCGTGCGCGTGAGCGCCGCCGATCCGACCGGGTGGGCGACGCGGACCGCCGGGCAGACGATGGTGCACCCGCTCGTCACCATCGACCCCGAGGCGAGCGTCGCCGAGGCGATCGCCGAGGTCGGGCGGCGCGGCATCCGCCGCCTGCCGGTCGTCTCGCAGGCCGGACGCCTCTGCGGCATCGTGACGCAGACAGATCTACTCCGGGCGGCGCATGCGCGGCTGCAGGACTATGCGCGCGACCTCGAGCGCATCGTCTCGGAGCGCACCAGCCAGCTGCGCGAGAGCGAGCGCCAGCGGAACGACCTGGTCGACCTGACGGTCCACGACATCAAGAACTGGACGCACGCGACCTCGTCCGCAGTCGAGGTGCTGGAAATGGACGCCCAGCAGCTCGGCGGGATGCTGTCGATCATCCGCCACTCCACGCGCAGCATCACCACGCTGGTGAGCACGCTCCTCGACGTCAACCGTCTCGAGGGTGGCTGGATGCCGTTGCGGCTGAGCGACGTGCCCTGGTCGTCCGTGTGTTGCCCCGTCGTCGACGACCTCTCGGCCATGGCCCACGCCAAGGAGTTGAGCATCGTCGCGACCGGCGACATGCAGCTCATCGTGCGCTGCGATCAGCAGCTGGTCGAGCGCATCCTGCTCAACCTGCTCGACAACGCCGTGAGCGTCGCCCCGCGCGGGAGCGCGATCGAGCTGCGCACGGCCACGGGTTCGGATGGCGGCGTGGTCGTGCGGATCGGCAATCGTGGCCCGGTGATACCTCCGGCGCTCCTGCCGAACCTGTTCCGCAAGCATCAGCAGGGTGCGGACCGGGTGCGCGGCTGGGGGCTCGGACTGACGTTCTGCCGGCTCGCCGTCGAGCACCACGGCGGTTCGATCGGCGCCATCTCTCCCTACGTCGACGGCGAGGGCGCTGCGTTCGAGTTCCGCCTGCCGCGCGATCCGGCCCCGCGCCGCGCGGACGCCGCCTCGAGTCCAGCCGCGGACACGGGCCCCGCCGGCGCGACGCCCGTCCTGACCGCCCACGCCTCCTGAGCCGTCCCACGCGTTGACGCTCGCCCGCGCCGCCGCTAGCGGTGGGGCATGAGCAGTCTGTTCGACCTTCTCGACGCGTTTCGCCCGGAGGAGTTCCACGTCGTCCATCGCCGCGATCTCGGCCTGACCGCGTTCATCGCCATCGACGATACGCGCCTCGGCCCGGCGACGGGCGGCATCCGCTGGCGCGCCTATCCGACCCCCGAGGATGGAGTGCGCGACGTGCTGCGGCTGGCGCGCGCGATGACCCACAAGAACGCGTTCGCCGAGCTCGACCTCGGCGGCGGCAAGACCGTAGTGCTCCACCATCCGGGGACGAAGGCGGCCGCGGCCTTTCCGGCGCTCGGCGAGGCGATCGAGGGCCTCGGCGGTCGCTACATCACCGCGTGCGACTACGGCACCACGGCCGCCGAGCTGGCGCTCGTGACCTCACGCACGCGCTTCGCGCTGCCGGAGGACGCGGCGGGAGGGCTCGACCTCGGGACGGCGACGGGCGTCCTGGTGGCGATCCGAGCCGTCTGGCGCCGGATCGGCGGGCGCGACGATCTCGAGGGCGCCCGGGTGCTCGTGCAGGGCGTCGGGGACGTCGGGCTCGTGCTGGTACGGCTGCTCCTCGAGGCGGGCGCGCGCGTCACGTTCAGCGAGGTCGACGAGCCGCGGGCGTCGCGCTGCGCGGCCGAGACCCGTGCCGTGCGGGTCGCGGCGGCCGACGCGCTCGTGGGCGACGTCGACGTGATCGCGCCCTGCGCCGTCGGCGAGGTGCTCACCGAGGACGTCGCGCGGCGCATGCGGGCGCGCGGCATCGCTGGTGCGGCGAACAATCAACTGGCGAGCGACGAGGCGGGGAGGATCCTGCAGGCGCGGGCCATCTGGTACGCGCCGGACTTCGCCGCCAACGCCGGCGCCGTGATCGTCGGCTTCGAGACTTTCGCCGGGCGCGGCGCGACGGCGCTTGCGACGGTGCGCCGCATCGAGCAGCGCGTCGACGCCGTGTTCGAGGCGGCGGCGCGCGACGGCATCACGCCGACCGAGGCGGCGGTGCGTCGGGCGCAGCGACGCCTCGACGAGGTCCGGCCGTCGCGCTAGCGGCCTGCCGCGCCCGGCCGGGGCGAAACACGAGGCGGAAGCCGAGCGCGGCGATGGCCAGCGCGGCCACTGGGACGTACGCTGGAGCGCCGAGCGCGCGCGGCACGTAGCTGACGGCGAAGACGAACCAGAGATAGTACATCCCGATCGTGTGCAGCCGCCGCCAGCGGCGCACGCCCAGCCAGGCGACCGCGCCGTCGAACGACGTCGCCGCCATCAGGGCGAGGAGCACGTAGCCGAAGCCGCCGACGACCGCCACGACCGGCTTCGTGCCGGCGAGCAGCTCCCGCCCCGACCAATGGTAGAGCGCGAAGATCGCTCCCAGATGCAACGCGTGGGAGACCGCGAACGACAGTCCGAGGTAGCGTCGGTTGGCGAGCACCCAGGCGCTGATCGGGCTGCGCCAGGCTCGACGCAGCGGCGAGGCGACGAACGCGGCGAGAAAAAAAGCGAACGAGGTCCGCGCCGTCGCCCGGATGAGCACGCGAATGCCGGCCTCGTCCAGGCCGTAGACCGCGGTCAGGGCGAAGACCATCGCCAGCAGGGCGACCGTCGCCCAGCCGAGCAATCTCCAACCCTTCGGCAGGGTCGCGATGCGCACGGCGCTTGGCATGGCGCCGACTGTGCCTCGGCCCCGGAGCCGAAGCAAAGTGGCGGACGCGGCTTGGCGAGGAAGGGCGGCGCTGGTACGAGGCGCCATGGACCGACGCGAAAAGACGTTCGTGTTGCGCTTTACGCTCGAGACCAGAATCCCCCCGGCTTTGCTCGACGACGAGGAGTTCGAGGAGGAGTCGTGGCTGGACGAATGGGAGACCGCGCTCAAGCCCGGCGTGATCCGCGCCGTCTTCGCCAGCCTGCGCGGCGTGCCGGGGTGGAGCGCGCGCGTGCGCAATCGCGGCATCTCGCCACTCGACGAGATCGAGATCGTCGTGAGCCGGCACTTCGCGACTCCCCGGGAGGATGACGATGCTGCGCAGTGAGGAACGGATTCTGACGACGCACGCGGGAAGCCTGCCGCGCTCCCCGGCCCTGGTCGAGCTGCTGGTCCGCGTCAGCAAGCGCGAGGACGTCGACGCCGCGGCGCTGGCGCGCGAGGTCGAGGCCTCGACGCGCCACGTGGTGGGCCGCCAACTGGCGGCGGGCGTCGACGTCGGCAACGACGGTGAGCAGCCGCGGGAGAGCTTCCTCACCTACGTGCAGCACCGGATGAGCGGCTTCGGGGGCTCGAGCGATCGGCCGATCATGCGCGACATCGTGCAGTTCCAGAGCTTCCTGACGCTCAAGCTCCCCGACTTCTCGCGCACGATGGTGAGCCTCCTGAACGCGCCGCAGGCCGTCGGGCCGGTCCGCTACGGTGACGGCGCGCCGGTCGAGCGCGAGTGCGACGATTTCGCGCGCACTCTCGCGCAGGAGCCGCGCGGGTTCCGCGAGACGTTCATGACCGCCGCGTCGCCGGGCATCGTCGCCGCGGCGATGACCAACGCCCATTATGCGAGCACGGATGAGTACGTCATGGCGCTCGCCGACGCGCTCGCGGTCGAGTACCGTGCGATCGTCGCGCGCGGGCACGTGCTCCAGCTCGATTGTCCCGATCTCGCGATGGAGCGGCACACCTCGTTCGCCGATCGTCCGCTCGCCGAGTTCCAGCGCTGGGTGGAGCTGAACGTGCGCGCGATCAACCACGCGCTCCGCGGCATCGATCCGGCGCGCGTGCGCATGCATGTCTGCTGGGGAAACTACGAGGCGCCGCACACACTCGACGTGCCGCTCGAGGCCCTGTTGCCGCTGCTCTACGAAGCACGGGTCGGCGCGCTGGTGCTCTCGATGGCGAATCCACGCCACGCACACGAGCACCGCTGCCTCGCGCAGTTCCCGCTGCCTCCGAGCATGCTGCTGATCGCCGGCGTCATCGACACGACAACCAACTACGTCGAGCACCCCGAGGTCGTCGCCGACCGCCTCGAGCTCGCGGCGCGCGCGGTCGGCGACCCGCATCGCGTCCTCGCCGGCACGGACTGCGGCTTCGCCACCGCGGCCGGTCTGGGCGAGGTGGCGGAGGAGGTGGTGTGGGAAAAGCTCGCCGCGCTCCGCGCGGGCGCCGACCTCGCGACGCGCCGGCTCATCGGGCCCGTCGTGGTGTAGAGGCGACGACTAGCGGTGCCGCCGGACCAGCGACACGGGCGGCGTGCAGCGCAGGGTCAGGTGATCGGTGTCGGCCACGCCGGCCGGGGTCGTGGCACGAACGCGCAGGATACGGGTGCCCTGCGGTACGAGGATGTTCTGGAAGTCGCTGCAGGCCCCGGTGGTCGCGGCGGGAGGCGTGAAGGAGACCAGCGCGCCCACTGTCGTGGCACCCGAGCCCACGAGCGAGGCGACGGCGCTCTTCAGCGCCGCTCCGTTGGCGATGTCGGCCGCGTCCCGGGGACGCTTGCTGCTCGGCCGCTGCACCAGGAACGACGCGATCGAGCTCGGCGTGCAGCCGGTGAGCGCGATGCGCGGATCGGCATTGTTGATGCAGACCGCGACATGGAAGGTGCAGGCGCCGTTGCCGTTCATGCCATCGAAATCGCAGCTCGGGTCGCCGTCGTGGCATGAGAGCTTGGTGCCCGGCACGTTGCGCTTCGGGATGTTGGCGCGCTGCACCGGCGGCACCGGCTCGACGAGCCATTCGCTGATGCAGTCGGTGCTCGACTTGCCCGATCCGGGGGTGCAGGCGCCGGGCGCGGGCAGCTCGCAGCTGCCGGCGGTGCCCTGGGTGAACGAGACCGCGAGCGAGAGCGTGCCACCGCCGGGGCTGCCGAACTGCGTCGCCTCGATGAAATAGGTCGTGCCCGCCGAGACGGCGAAGCCGATCGCCGATTGCAGACCGCCGTTGACGTCGTCGTTGCAGGCGACCGGCGCGAGTGCGCTGCATGTTCCGGTGTAGGCCGTAAGCACCGTGTCGTACGTGCTGCCGGCCGAGGAGACGGTCACCGTGCCGGTATCCGGTGCGGTGAGGGTGTACCAGACGCTGTTGGCGTTGGCGCTCTGCGCGGCGCCACAGTCCTGCACCGGATCGGTGGCGGCGCTCGTCGCGCCGTCGGTGG
>Ga0157379_10003420_pt1 | contig 13423 bp, 12 predicted proteins | sample S25metaG_FD_121802 | JGI IMG/M metagenome (GOLD analysis project Ga0157379, IMG submission 121802) | Switchgrass rhizosphere microbial communities from Kellogg Biological Station, Michigan, USA - S2-5 metaG | ecosystem: Host-associated > Plants > Roots > Rhizosphere > Soil | place: USA... | reverse complement strand
TTTAGTTTGCCCTTTATGCCCCGCCAGGGCGTCTTTCCGGACCATCGGATACGAAGATAGTTGAAAGGCAGTGGAAGTACCCAGAAAAAAGTATGGGTCGTTCCGAGAGAATCCTGCCCGCCATGCGTGATTTGCCTGGCTACCGATCCAGATAACCCCTTGCAATGTCACGCCGAAGAAGTGAGCTTTGGTTACAGCGATAATCCTATTGGTTAGTAATGCAACAAGTTGTCTCTACGCTTGCAGACAATAGCCCCCAACCTTTATTCCTTGCTCCTTTGTGCAGCTGTAGCGCTTTTCGGCCATCCTTGCGATTCCGTTTAATGGGGCTTCAAGTGCTGGACAAATCGTCGTCCCGAAAGCGTCATAGAATCAACATCTACTACAATATACACAGCGAGAGCATCGTTGCCCGTCACAAGCGTATGGCCTGATCGACCCTCGCAGCCTGTGGGCCACCGCCGTTTGGAGAGAAATAATATTTAACACCCCACGAAATCGCAGAATCAGTTCCAATACCGCCCATGATAAACTGATGTTATTTGCTGTGACATCCACATCGGGGACAGCATGTTCATCTCAATTGTGCTTGAACACGTGGACGTAGAGGTTGCTTTGCTGTGAGAAGTCAATGAGAACGTCAATGCCATCTTTGATTATGATAGCTGGCGACTGAAAAAATATTCTTAGCCTACGCCCTTCGTTTGTCCCCCCCCGTTATGTTACTGGATGGATCCAGTACTCTCAAACCATAATGACAAGAAGTGATATAAAATTACAGCGGTGTCCCACCTACTGTTGGGAGGTCTTTATCGGGCGTAGTTTGTTCTTCACTTCCAAGCACACCTGCGAAGGTGAAACTTGAATCAGTAAACTGACTCCGTTTATCTCAGTGCCGGTGGAATTGTGCTCGACGTCCTCTTTGAGCTGCCTCGGCATCGATGTCGGACGACGAATTGCGCCACAGGAACTTCATACACCAGCCACAAGGAAGGAGAGGAATCAGCATGAAAAGGGTTCCTAGGAACCACGTGGATTCAATGTGTTGCCGGCGTAGCTCCTGAGCGAGTAAAACCTCCTGCGCGATCCTACGACCCCAAACGTAGCAGGGCTTCCCATGCTACAGCATGGGCATAGTTGTCCCCTTTGGAGTATCCTATACTTCAGTCTAGAATCTGACCGTGTCAATCTCGTTAAGAAAATTAGATAAGTCGAAAAGGAAAGACGGAGGAAATTCGCATGCTGCAAGCCTTCCCACCAGCCAAGGTAGGAACTAACGTCATTGCTAGCGAAGAGATGGAGATGAGATACGACTTACAAGACGTCATCTCCGCACTCAAAGAGAATCCCATGGAAGAGAACAGCAGTCATTCATCGATGATTTTGGCGGAAGTAAATGTCCGTAGTCCTGGTGGCGATGTCGTTGACAAGCTTCCTCGATGGGTCCGAATTACGGTCATCGATCGGATGCTCGTCCCCGAATGGTACTGATTAAAAGCGTCGACATGGGAGCTATGACACGTGTTGATCCTTTATGCCGATAATCAAGAAGTGTAGGAATCTAAACTCGTTGGCCTTAAGAAGCGCTACAAAAGATGAAAGGCAGGAACGGGGGCGAGACACTCGGGAGATAATTCCAAGATTAGTAGAAATTGAGCGTTCACAATGAATAATGAGCGAGGCCAACCTCCACTCAGACCATGAGGGACTTTCTCAGCTACCACCGCATATCCGTACGTCAAACGCTTTGAGATGCCCTGGATTTCCAAAGGAGCTGTCATAATGTCCTGACCACGGTACTTTGTAAACAGCTAAGAGCCTTCTCAGAAGCAGCTTGATCCGCCCAGGCAATGAGAACGACTCTGCATCTGGAATGTAGCACGCTGGCGCAATCCGCAGGGCCGTGGTGTTAATTCCTTCTTTCATTCGGAACTGGTTTACTCACCCCTTTTTTACGACCTAATCCCTAAACATGAGCACTGTTCAGGGCACGATGGCTTCTTACCAGCGTTGAGTTTTGGTCGAATATTGTTGAAAGATAATGGATTGAATTGTATATAATCGTTCACATACCAAGTTACTAAGAGTCCTTCGGCACATCATTGGCGAAGAGAGGGTCACCAAAAGAGAGCAGGGTGACGGAGGATGACCTGTACTGGCTATCATTGTATACAGATAGTAGGAAAACTGAAGCTTACGTTAATTTATATTTTTTTAGCCCTGATTGTGCCCCTATGGGAGTCTGAGGTATATGGTCAGCGAGCAACCATACAGGTTCCCCGTACAAGTCGTTCGGATATCTCATAAATATAAGCTAGCTGATGAAGTCGCTTCAGTAAGCCCCTTCAATTCCCTACTCAGATCATGACACAATGGACGTATCGAATTTGTCAGTATGGTGAGAAGGGAGTTCCAGTGGAGAAGAGGTGGGTGGGTAGCTCTGTCGCGAACCGAAGGAATATAAACCCTAGTAGTGCCAAGAGAATCAACGTTCTTCTTTTATGAGAGATTAGGTTTTAATGCGGAATAGTACCCTACATAATATTGAGGGGACTAACTCATTCGGACTTTGAGGGGCATTGCGAACACTCTGTATCTTGCCAACTGATTTCAGGGTTCTGTCAACGAACGGGAGTATACACCAAAATTGAGTCTAGAACATCAAACCATTCGGTCTTCGATGGGCTTTCTGAGGATTCTTTGCATGACGCTGGTGTTTCGGATCGAATTACTCCTGACCGGGGGCCTTTCTCGGATAAGTGTATCAGAGACAAGGATTTGGTATAGCGGTTTCCAACTTGGGTTGAGTAGACCTACTGATATTCGTTGGGATGTTTGAATACCTGAGAAAGAGAACGGAGCTATTCGTCAGTGGTCACGCTAGAGCGTCTCTACCTGATAGGCTTCCCACTTGTACTAATAGCCGGGCATGGATCCACGTGCGCATACCCGAGGGAGAACTGCCGTTTCTACTTATAGGGTGTTTGATATTGTAAGAATATCTTTATGAGGATGGCTCCATACCGCTGTTGTGTGATCGCGACAGTGGTCGCCGTGAGTTAGGTATGATACACTATATCTTGTGCCGAGTTTGCACTTCGTGATTTGGTCAGGTAGTCGAAACAAGAGAGGTGGGTAAAATATTGTATCATCTCGTTAAAGGGGATCAGTTGGCCGGATAATTATAAGGGGAAAAGGGGAAGATTTGGGGTACGAGTGGATCTCTTCAGGCGGTGTTATAACACTCCAATTACTATCTCTCTGCTAACGACCTTTCTCCAATCGGAAGCGTACAAAATCAAAGTGGTGTCTCTTTTATTCACATAGCAACCATTCAATATGCGTGCACCATCCACTTGCCAATGCAGAAAGAGAATATTGAATGGCTTTCACTTCCTGCCGTCGTTAGAAGATCTCCTGGAAGAAGCACGGCGAAGGTATCGGCATTGGACATCTCTACGCGCCCAGATCCATTTAACCCTCTTCCATGAACTTTATTTGGTAGGATGTGTAAATATAGCAAACTATATTTCAAATCAGGAAGGATTTGCAGACGTAACATTTTATAATCCAATTCTCATCAGAAAAGTTGACACGGGGACACAATATATCTAGCCCAGCTAGCGCTATATAGCCCGTCTAGCTCGTAAACGCTCGTACCATGGAGGCTATGAAAGCTCTGGATGGTGTATAGACTCTCTACCCGTGCACACTTTGTTGATGCTGTGATTCCTCAAATTCCGACGCAAGGAGCAAATTGTGGTCGGGATCAATCGGTTCGATATTTCACGGTGGAGATACAGGATGCTTAAGAAATCCCAGTTGTAACGTCGTAGAGTAAGAATCAAAGACGCCGAATCCTCTCTGCACAAACCTAAACCGGTGAAACCATCAGTTATCATTTCGTTATGAATATGGACGATTCACCTTCATCCTCTGGTTAAAGCCCTCAAAGCCTGCGTTGCAGCAGCATTTCTCGCGCTTTGTTTGGTGGTACCTGTGCCAATCCCCAACGCAACACCATTAACTAAGTACGGGATCTACGTGAGTAACAATGATTTGTCCACAGGTATAAAGCTTACTGAGGGCCGTTGATGTCCAAGTAGGTGTGTTGCGGGGACCTGACTCAATATCGTTCCATACCAGGGACGCTACTCTTCGGACGGACTGAAGGTAATTGTGAAGATCCATCGCGCTATGATCTAGTAGATAGTGTTAAGATTGTGAATGTTTGACAGGGAAAGGCATGCGACCAAAGAATTGAGGGGGGTGCGAATGAAGGGACTCGACTCAAAAACCAGAGACTACTCACCATTAGACGACATTTCTTGAGATTATGAGGAGCGGATTGTTGGGACGAAGAACTCGTACGGATACCTGATGGTGAATCATCAACTTCATGGGCAGCTGGGGCTTTTATATCAAAGCATATTAAATGGACGTGATAAGACGAGGGAGGTATTCGAGGGAGAACTTGCGGAGTTCAACAAAATCTTTCTTTCGTTAATTCTTCAATGATGAAGCTCCGAAGTGGCGTTTATCTGACGCATATTGCCTCACTTGAGAGACATAGGAACGAGGTGATTGCCCTTTCGAGGTGTCGAGTGGCACTCCAGTCAGAACTTCCAATTTAAGAGTGCCTTCGAGAGACGTCGGACCTTGAGGAACGATGTTCCTTTCAAAACTTCGGTCTGATAACGCTCTGCCGAGGAAAGCCGTATAATGGCCGAGAGTAAAGTTAGACGGATGACGAGAGGGAAGATGAGCGGATATGAACCGAGAATGGAGAAGCAATCAAGAGCTCTACATTTGAAGCCGCACTGCGATTATTGTTATTAACTGGTGACCTAGGTATGTGATATGAACGCGTACCGTAGATGAAATGAATAATCCTGAGGAACCTGCTGGTCCTCCGAACCATAGTACAGCATGAACCGAAGCATCAACGAGATCCCAGTCCAAAGAAAGGGGCATGGATACAGTCGAAGCTTCTTCAACAAGGTAATCTTAGATCCCGAGGATGTTTTGCTTCCTCAGCGCTTTTAGAAGAGTTCGGGGTAGCTGAGAGCAATCAATTCTCAGGATCAAAACTCAACATTGCACTCGATATTCGTAATTAAGGAGAAATAGTACGTCGTAAATCGTGAAAAGGGCGGGAAGACACGGAATGAAGAGGGAGAACGACAGTAACGATGGAGGAGGACCCTCTGGTTGTGGTCAGGGGAAGCGTGAAAATGATCTGAAATCGTTGGCCTAACGGCCCGATAAAAGGCAATCTCTCTTGGTCGCAGCTCCGTTTTTGGTCGACAGGGAGAGGTAGCAAGTGGCAGTTTTCCAAATACGTTTAGGTATCACGGAGCGTCCCACCCCAGGAGTGAGGAAGAATGCTTCACGTATTGGAGAAAGCGTTCGGCTGCACACGAAGGACCTGTAGAGTCTTCCGGGAGATTTCTGGCGTTAATTCACTGTAGAAAGTTCGGATTGTCAGGATTCAGTGAGTCAATCGGGGATATATCCTAACTGCGGCTGATTGTCACCGTTAAGATTCCTGAAGGTTCTACCGCATGTCATAAGTCAGGCTTGTCATAATATCAGAAGAGGATCTACCTGATCTGTGATCCAGAGCATTATTAAATGGTCCCGCAACTGGAAATGTGAAGGTTTGAAGAAGTTCGGAGTAAGTGGCACATGGGATTAACAAGATAAGGGTAAGCCTCTGATTTAACGAGTGGCCAGACACGTGGTAAGCACAACAGGAGTTGAATTTCCGTCGTGGTCAAATTATGTTGATGTACAGAAAACTCCGACGAAGCCTCTTGAAATAGAGAAGAAATGAACCAGCGAGGCCGTACGGGGAACAATAGAGGAGCAATCTCTTGGTGTCTTCCGGTCTTCTGCGATTCGATCATGCCGGACCTATATTCGATGATGACGGCATCGTCTTTACGATTATCTGGCTTCAGTCCTTGACAAATGAAGTGAAAGAGCAAGGAAAGTTCGACAGGTGGCATGGAGAGGGAATGAGAACGAAGGGGTGGATAAATGAATGAATTGGCGGCACAATCTGGAAGAATTCCAGTTCCGTTCCACACAAAGCGCGTAAAGATAGTAATATCTGGTATTTGATCAGCGCCAAATGTGAGGACTAAGATGTAGAACGTACCCCGCACTTCCGATACCCCGCACTTCCGACATCTTTTTACAGTTAATCAACCATTTGACCCACGCCACAGAGGAATCTCATTCGCTCGTTCAGCAACACCCAGACAAGTTCACAGGCCTAAGCTCAGGATGAATATGGGTACCAGCACAATCCCTGTAGAAGCGTGCCGGCAACACAGAAGCAATCTACTCCAATGATGGCCCAGACGAAAACAAATGGGACTCCCGACTCGGGAAAGATGGTTGGATGAGCTGAGATTCGGCTTCGTATCATGAATGGAATAGATAGACCAGTAGCCTTTGCCAACGGAAGGACATGGGTACAGCAAGGCAGCGGAGTTGACCGAGTACGAAGGGGGCACAACCGAACCAAGTTCAGGCGCCGATTGGTTGCTTTGGGGCGCATTCTGGAGCGAACAACGACCAGCAAAATTCCAAAAGTGGCATAGACTACAGACAAGAACGTATTACTCGTCTGTAGTCCGCCAAGACACGGCAGGTAAGAAGATATTACTCGGGGAAAAAAGGCATTCACTGACGTTAACGATTTCTGTACATCTCCTCTGCCTCAGTGTGTAGGATGTGTGGAGAAACCTGTAAACAGATATATAGAGCTTGACGTTGCATATTATAACATTCATGCATGTTTCCTGTACAGGCGAAACGGCCGATCCTTCTTGATGTGCTTTGAGAGCCATTGAACACTGCGGAAAGATATACCTGTTCGGACAGCACTGATTAGAGACAGAGAACGAATGATGGTCGCTATTTGTCAGTCTTGATGATAAGCGACGGTACAAGATATTTCCACCGTCGAAAGTTCACCACGCTTGCGATGAGCCTATCCAAGCTCGCTGGGTGTGGTCGAGGGATGGTACGCCACCGGAGCCTTCATCATGGACGATCCATTTATCCTTTTGAAGAGGTCAATGAAAGTTTTGGGTGTGTGGTTTGACACTGATAAAAGCTTCATTCATCAAGCTTTCCGGGGTAGATTTGGCCACTGGACGTTTTGAGAACACGGTCCTCCAATAGTCGGAACAGTAATAAAGTAAGCAAAATTTCGGAATTGAATGAACGTCGCATTTGGCTGTATTGACTAGGATGTAATGGATAGTAAACCGATAGCCCAACACCGATTACTGGATGACGTACCCACCTCTGCCGAATTCTTATCCATTCCATGAACAGCTCGAAAATGGGACTCCTCATCATTGGCCAAACATCCTTAGCAAAGTTTCTAACATCTTTTGTAACCTTTTTGGCTTGCCAAGTCCGGATATCTTCCCCCAGGACTCGTCTTTTGTGACATGTCCGCTTCTCTGTGGATGGCTTTCGTGGGCTCCCTCTCGATGCTTTTGACGACTCTCTTGGCAAATGTGGCATGGCTTTCATCCCATAATGTCGTTTCAAGTCGCATTCCTCACAGGAACCGATGGATGGGGCGAGAGGGGCCGTTGTGGGGATATGGTTGGAAAACCCCGACCCATATCTCCAGAACTCCGCTTGGTCAGATGCTCCGCCATCGCTAACTATTTCGACAGCGTCTCGTTACAGGATGGACCGCCGCCCTCTCTGTCTCTTATACAAATTGTTTTAAAAAGTGGGAAAATTTTCCGAGATGCACGACGCCTCTGCCTCAATCCTGGGTATGGGTATCTGGGTGTCCACCCTTTCATCATTCACATGGTGCCGAGCTGGCAAGAGTTGATATGTTGAACATGCGACTTCCAAGACTTTCTAACTAATCATCACATTTCAGAGCCAGGGTATTCTCCGCTCATGACGTCTTACCAAGGACGCATAGCTGTGTCCACCGAGCAAACCTACACTCTACCTATATCTGGGTGTTGATCGAAGGTCGGAGGTCACAATGAATTCCGAAGATCTAATTGATCCATCTGATTGATATTTGGATATGCTCTCAATCCACATTTTGGATGGAGGACTAGGGTATCGCAAAAACGCTCTCAAAAACGCCTTATCGAGTCAGAAGTGCCCTCGAGTAAGACGTTTGGAATTGCACACAGACATTAATTTAAGGTATGTCTGGATAGTTGAAGGCTCGAACACCCATCACTTGACCGCAGCACGTCTGGAATTCATTCAACTTCGCTTCGATATATAGAATATTTGCCAGAGGCACAGTAATAATGCCTTTGTTTATTTATCGGGAGCAGGAAGGCTGGTTTATTGATTATTACCTAAACCGACATCTGTGGAGAAGACCAAAAGAAGATAATATTGAATTAATATATTTTTAATGTTTATTAAACCGCGACCTGTGTATATGAAGAGACTTTTAGGAGTCTGGTGAACTGCCGTAATGTAAGGCGCGGATTTAAACGGAATTTTTGTTTCAATCTCCATTGAAAGAGAAGTGCGGAAAACCCGATGGGTCGAGTAATTGGTTACGCACGCACTCAGAGAGTGATGGTTTCTGGATAGCCGCCGAATAAAGGGAGCTCTGAACGAAGCCCAAAGCCTAGGGCATTTCACCAGACGTCCGGCGCAGAGCTATGTAATTAAACCTTAATTTCATCTCGCTTCCGTCGTCCGGAAATTCCGGTCTACCCAAGGTCATTAAATTACCAAATATAGTGGCCATGGACCTTACCCATTTTTGTTGACTATCAACGACGCCCATTATTATTTCAAGCTGATGATAAATTTTGCAAGGCCGAACTGAGACCGATTCCCGGCCACAAGTCAGGGGCATGGTGTAATATTTCCAGATGAAGGATAGGAAGATTAACCGAAGGAGATGCGGGAATGAAATCCGCCACCTACCTGGCACCAACAGCAATGACACATAGTGGCATTCTTCCGCGGGTCATATCATTTGAGATGAAGTAGTGGTAGAAATTTTGGGACGAATTGGACACATGTTCTGCGCGAGAAGGAAGTGACCTTCATCGATATGGTGCCACCCACGCCACTGGTGATAGATCTGTTCCGAATACCAACAGGCAAAGGGAATATGAAGAATTTAACCTACGATTAGTCTTTCCACTCTCGCCGTTATCTGGGTGTTTCGCGTACGCAGTGACCATCTTTTAGTAGTTCTTGGCTACGCAGAAGCCTTAGAATCTTCCAGATTGCTGTAGTCAACCATCCACGGTGTTTACTAAACCGTTTTATCAAGGAAATATTCCACATGTGCTGTCCAATTCAGGGCCTCTCGTTCCCAAAGCCTTCAGCTCGCTTCGAAAATGTATTCTGATGACTAGACGAGATCACCTGATGGACAACACCAGTCATTCGCTTGCGTAGCGTCCTTGGAGCGCCCGGTATGGATTGTTCGATGGCTTCACAATCATGAATGCACCAGCAAGACGCGTAATGCCCCCAGCCTATCGATTCTGCTCCATATTCGCCATCCGTAGAGCGTAGATCTCCAGTGCGAGTTTGCACCATTGTATCTGCCTAATACCATGCGGGGATGGACATATCGTGGTCTTGGAAACGTTCCCAAAGTCTTCTGCTCCTAGCTTTGGCCATTAAGTTCGTCTTTCAAATAATGATCGTTTTCACCCTTATGCCTACAAACCTATAGAAACGTTTTAGCCTCCCATACGGTTCAGAGGTGAAAATGTTGACGCTGATCCCTGCCTTTAGTGACAACGACGGCTGAACGTTAAAACTCTGTAGCAGAATCCGTGAGCATTTATTCCCAAAGTCAAATTGTGCCTATGTGAATCGAAGGGCTCACAGTATCTCAGTATCCTAGTTGGTATGTCGCAAAAATCCAAATTTCCTGATCTAACCAGATTTGGCCTGATATGATTCAAGACTCTGACCAGGAGACAAAAAGTGTTTAGATTATGCTAAAAATGTTGTAAACAAATTCTGACGGAGGAAAGGGAGTTCTATCTGAGCCAAATCAGGCCGAATCAGGACCTTCAGCCGGTCAGGTAAAATGGACTTTTGCGACATATTTGAAGCACAAACTCACACACGCGCGCACATGCCGTCCATCGAATAGTACCTGACGCCGCAAAATATTCACCGAAAATTACTGAAATTTGATTTAGATACGGTGCTTCGCGGCTAAGGAGGTGGTTATATCTGTCAATTTACCACCAGCGTATACTATGTTAACATTTCCCTCTCCGAAAACATTATACTTACAGTACCTTGTAATCAGCCGAAGTCTCCCGTCCCCGATGTGTCCATTCGACTACATACCCTGCAAGAACCGCCGACATACTTCCAATGAATGACTTCATGATATCTCCGTCTAACCAGTCTACCCACGTCAGGATTGAATAATTGAGCAGGAGGCCTTACCAGTCTCTCCTCGTTGCCATTCAATCCATCTTACGAGTCCACGCCAATGTCGGTAGGCAGAATCCCTCTATCCATCCTCTAAGTTCCAGGATATTCACATATAATGCCATCACTCGCCATACTGGAGTTTGATTCTTGATTAATAGAAGACTCGACGTAGCTTGACATGGGAGAGCAGGAAGAAGAGACAAACAAACTTGAGTGGGAAAGATTGAGCCAACAAACGCCCCGAAATTGGATCCGGTAATTCGCTTCAGCTTTCCACGTCGAAATCGACCATTGAACTTGGCACAGCCAATCACGGCAATTTATTCGCCAGCGTTGTTCGCCGGATCGATGTAGCCTTGTTTTGCGAATCGTCGGTTTGTTCCAGACCCCTCCCTTCTTCTTGTTCTTTAAGTTTAACAGCAGCACGCCGAACGCAATACACTGTATTATCTTGCAGCGAACATTGGTGGTTACGAATCCTATTGTCTCTGGAATTTCTTGCCTTTCAAGTCGGGCATGGTGCACGGAGAAATCCGACGGCATTGCAAGGCGCATAACACAATACAGCTGGTCATCCAGTCGCAGTCTGTTTATGTTATTGAATTAGATTAAATATATTTGTCTTCGTACACAGAATTTATTTATCTATCCGACGCACAGAAGCCTTTAAATTCTCCCAATCCGCACTTTGTCTGCACATTTCGGCAAATTTACCATTTGGATTCGCAAGGAGTTTTCCAGGTTCGTCAAACTCTAGAATATGACCTTCAGGCCCTAACACCATAACTCGATCATAGTCGATAATGGTCTTCAATCTGTGGGCTATCGTTATCACCAAAGCCTCCGACAGTTCCTCTCGGATGGTCTTTTGTACCTGTGGTGAATTATTGTCGATCAGTGTGAGGTTTCAGAGCACCAGGATTGTGATTTCTCACCATATTGTCTAGTTGTAAGTCAATTGCGGATGTAGCCTCGTCCATAATGACCACTTGACTCCGTCTGAGTACCGCACGTGACAGTGCGACAAGCTGGCGTTCACCAGCACTAAGGGACCCTCTTTGGCTGATAGGGTTATCGAGGCTTGTAATTCGCCCAGTCCCACCGGCACTACCTGTCAAGTGACAACGCCTTAGAACGTCCCAGCATTCTTGGTCATTGTGCTCATCAAATGGGTCGATGTTGCTACGAATTGTTCCAGAGAAAAGGGAGACATCCTGGCTGACGATCGTCTAAAAATTGATTAGACGGACAGTACAAAGTTATTCGTAGACTTACAATACGAGTACGAAGGTCTTCAAGGCCAATGCTGCAAATATCTAAACCGTCCAATCTAAACAGTGTGATTAGCAACATAGGTCGTGGAAGATATATGGGTCGACACACATGATGTGCCCGCTTGAAGGTTCGATCATCCTAAGAAGTGAGAGTGCCAACGTTGACTTGCCTGCAAGCGAGAGTTCAGATCCGCCGATGTAATCGCTGAAAATATTTCACCATACCAGAACCTGTGCGTCCCACCTGAAAAGCCGGGTTAGCAGCCCAAGCACCTAGGAGGTGTTGGAAACGAACATACCACGCCTATTTTTTCCTGAGGTTTTATCTCAAAAGATACCTTGCTGAGAACTGGAGGTAGCTCCGATGCGTATTTGATCACGAGATTGTCGACGGAAAGACCGCCCGTATTGGAGGGCCAGTAGGCCGGAGGACGATGATTTGGAATTACCATAGGTGCTTCTTCTGGGATATCGAGATACTCCGCCACACGATCTACCGAATTAAAATCAAGTTCTAACTGTGCAGAAACTCTGCAGTACTGGAGTTAGTGAGCGAGACTTATGCCCACTATGACATTACATACTTGATCAATTGTCGACTTGCCTCAGCAAACACGCCAGCCTGAACGATAATCACAGCTGCGTATCCACTCTCGACACCCGCCCAAAGGGAAAATAATGTTGCACAAAAAACGACAACTGATCCTAAACCTTCACTTTCGTTAGTAACATGTCTCAGACATTCAATGGAGGACACACAATCGTATCTCCATCGCATCCAAATGGCCAATAACCACTGATAAAAATTATAGAGAAGAGGTAGAATGCCAACAAATAAAATTTACATACATACACATGATCGTAGCTTTGGAAGGTGTCGACCTTCTTATAGAATTGATCTTGATATCTACTTTCCATTGCGAAAGCTCGCACGTGGGCGAGTCCCTGGATGATGTATTATGAGAAGAGACAAAGAAATATATAATGGCACTGACATGGAGTAACTCATCGAATGCAGCAAAGGTCGGGGAAAGCGACGTCAGTTCGAGCCGTCGAAGATCTCGAGATGCCAAAATATATGCCGGTGCCAATCGAATATAGAGGTATGCAATGAGGATCGCTGCTGGGAGGAAAGTGGGAACCAAAACAACGATAATTGCAAAACTGGATAGGAAAGTCAAGATGCTAGATAGCGTTCTTCGTACGGAGTCGCCCAAAGCGCCTGATCAAAATGTCAGGACAGACGAAGAGAAGATAACCCAAATTACCCGCACCATCGATCGTTCCGAAATCTGTAACAAATCGGTTGAGAACTCGTCCAAGCGGGGTGACATCGAAGAACCGTATAGGTGCTCGACAAAGACGGAACAGCATCGCTCTGAAAAGCTGCCTTGAGGCCCGAAGACTAGTGTAATAGCCTAGGGCAATGTAAGATAGGGTACTGAATGCACCAGCAAGACAAATTGTCAGGAATATGAGGATCCAAGGTACGACGTTGTCAGAAGGGGAAGGAAGCCTCTCGAAGAAGGGTAACCGCTTAGACTCTGTTGTATTCCCATATGCTTCGCCCCATTGTGCAAGGAACATCTACATACTATTAAGACTGAAATGCTAGTATCGTATTCATTATTGCGCACCTGGTTTCCGGTTGTAATACCCCGGATGGCAACGAGCAAGATGAAGGTAATCAGCCATGGAATCCATCCTCC
>Ga0157379_10003419_pt1 | contig 13425 bp, 13 predicted proteins | sample S25metaG_FD_121802 | JGI IMG/M metagenome (GOLD analysis project Ga0157379, IMG submission 121802) | Switchgrass rhizosphere microbial communities from Kellogg Biological Station, Michigan, USA - S2-5 metaG | ecosystem: Host-associated > Plants > Roots > Rhizosphere > Soil | place: USA... | reverse complement strand
TCATGACGTTCAGGTTGTAAACATAGGGTAATCGCCCCATCTGAGCTCCGAAGTACTTGTTGAGGAACGATTGCTCGGCAAAGTTCCTGGGATATTCTGCGACTTCGAGTTTGTTCATCATGTCTTCGAAGACTACGGAATCAGGGCGCATGAAGAGCACGCCTGCATTGATGCCAACGACAAAGCCCACATTGTAGTAGACATCGGGCGTAGCAGCAAAGGTCCATGGAAGAGTGAAGAGTTCTTCAAAGTTCCTCCTGACAAGGGTATCGGCGTCCAAATACACAACCCGCTTGACTCCGATCGTATCGAGCTTCCAGAGGTTAAGCTTGGTATACTGATGACGATAGTGTCCTGAGATGACTTTATTAGGAGGAGGTTGGATGAAGGTAACGGGATGTGGTGTCCAGCCAGCGGACTTGGCACGACATAAGGATTTTTGCGACAGTTCTCCAGGCAGGTAGAGTAGAATCATCTTCGCGGTGACGTTAGCAGCTTTGATGGAATGGCCAAGGGTCATGACGGCGGGTGTGTACTCGTCGGTGTAAAGTGCAGATACAACGGCGCGGTCATCGTGTTCTGATGTCTCCAGCGACTCCTGTAGTGCTTTGAAGTCGGGAGATACGGCCGGGATATAGTTTCTGTAAAGCAGTCAGCAATACGATGTGCAGCAGCCAAAAACGACGCACAAGTTCTGATAATCCTCCAACGCATTAAATGACTGCACGGGTGGTGGGATTAAAGATTTGACCAGCGTCACAACCAAGAATACGGCATTAAGCAGAATCGACAAGAGCGCAATCGTCTCCCAAACCGAAAGACGTTGAAGCCTGATCCACAGGTTTGTGATAGTTTGCCGGATGGACGAGCGGCGTCTATGGTATCCTTTGCCACCAGGTAGGAGCGAATACTGGTAATCTGGCGATGAAGCCATTCAGGGAGGGCGGAGGAAGAGAGGATCGTTGGAAACAAACGACGCCCATCCTTGCCTCAAGCGCCCCAGGGTACCGCCCCCGGCAGCACCAGCCTCCGGCGCTAGTTACCCTCTTTTCACTTCCTTTCGTGGTACATCCCTGCTCAGAAGCATATCCCTGCAGCATATCCTAGCCATCATTGCATCCATGCAATGATAGTATTTCAAGAATTGACAAAGTAATTTTTACATACTTGTATTGGGAGAAAACAGTGATGTGATAAAGTCCTCAGAAGAGTTCCACTTTACGACTTCGTTCAATGTGTCTGACTTGACTTCTGTTACCATCACCATCCTACTTCCAAAGCAATTCGCGGCGCTGTGTTTGACAGGCGCATTTCCCGAAATGGTAAGGCGGCAGCGGGCGACGCTTTGATTACCGGTGTCCGACGACGCCTGAGCTCCCGTTCGTTTCGTGGGCTTAGACAAAGGAGCTTCATAAACCCAGAATTTTTTCACAATCCGTATGAGATGTATTCCAGGTCACTGGTCATCCTTTTCATATATGGAAGTCTTATGGAGTCTGGTCCCGAGCTCGCACCCTTATATATAGTCCACGTCCGTTGATCCGCGCCACTGCAGTGCGTCACCAGTGATACAGTATCCTTGAGACACACTTTCCCGCGGCAGAGATACATGGGGTTCAAGCACTGCAAACCAGTTGGCAACAACTACCCAATGAAGCTTTTCAACACACTAGATCAGAGAAAGATCATAGTGCAGACTGCAGACATGGTCATTTGGCGTTATTTCAAAAGGCCCTTGCTCCTTACACGCCAATTACAAAGTGGCCAAGCGAGGGGTTAGTCGATCACTACAGCCTCATGCGCATCACAAGACCATTTTTGAGCCCGTATGTCATTCGGGTCCCAATACGGGAATCCGAAGAAACTGCCCAAAAATATTAGATTCTAGTCATAATACCCAATAATATTAATACATGCGTATGAACAGCGATATTGATACAACAAGTCGAATTATACCACAAGCCATTAATCGAAATTTAATGAGCATCGCACTGTTCCATCTTCACCTCCTTTCGCATTGCATTAAACGAGTGTCGCCACCACCCCACCTCCTCCTTCCATAATCCTCCGTTAAAGTTCTTTTTCTTTTCGAAGAATTCCACTTCCTTCGCAGCAGACAACATTTCATGAGGGAAAGGCTTCACGGTGGTATAATGGACGATACGAATCTCGTCCTGTAGACTTGCCCATAGTGTTGCGCTACGCTGCTTGATGGCAAGGTTGGCGTTGAAGGTGTAAGGCATCCGATCCATCTGGGAACCGAAATAGATATTCAAGAAAGTTTGTTCAGCATAATTGGGGGGATATTCCGCCACGGCAAGTTTTGAGATCATATCGTCGAAGGTTGCAGAGTTGGGCCGGAAGAATAGCACACCAGCGTTGATGCCCACGACGAAGCCTACTGTGTCAAAAACATCTGGGACTGCCGCAACGTTCCAAGGTAAAGTGAACAAGACCTCGAAGTTCTTGCGCACGAGAGTATCAGCGTCAACATAAACGGCGCTTTTGATACCCAGCGTATCCAATCCCCACAAGTTGAGCTTTGAATATTGATGTCGATAATGGCCTGAAAGTGCCTTGTTCGCAGGGGGGTGGATGAACGAGACGGGGTGGGGCGTCCAGCCCGCAGCCTGGACTAAACAAAGAGATTTCTGAGAAACACCACCGCCTTCTGATTCGGGAATATACATGAGGACCATACGGGCTGTGATATTGACAGCACGTATTGAATGACCAAGAGTCATAATCGCTATGGTGTAATCATCGGTATATAACGAGGATACGATAGCGTGATCCTGGGGGTTGTAGGCGTCGTTAAGGAAGGAATGATCTGGGATGACTGAGATATTATTTCTGTAGAAGATGTTAGAACTATTCATGCATGAGGAAGAGGAGGACGCACAGTTGTTGAAAGTCATCTAACGCGCTGAAACTTTGCACAGGTGGACCCTTGAACGTCTTCACACAAACAAATACCAACCCGACCGCATTGAGGAGTGCCGAAAGGCTAATAAGTACGTGCCACACCGTCCATCGTCGTTTGGGCGTAACAGGAGTAGAAATGTTTTGGTCTTGAGTAGTAGGGAGGAGACTATACCCGTAGTCTGAGGATGGCATGGCAGATGGAGAACGAACCGAAAAAAAGGGGACCGCGGAGGTTGACCATTTCAGAGCCTTACAAAAACGTCAGCGCCTGCGCCAGACAAGCAGGCGCACCGCCTTTTACTCTTCCCGATCTAGTTCAGTCTCAATCGATAAGCCTATACCCGCAGCCGCAGAATCAACTTCGTCGGCGGGTGCCATCATCATTTAATGTCTAATAATGGCCGAAACAAACCTGTTTTATTCCTACCTCGCCATGTCGACCACCGTCTGCACTGGAAAACAGGATGATGAGAATTTATGAGGGGAGGCGCCATTAGGTAAATTACATTGCGCAAAGCGCTCGGCTTCGAGCATAAGCAGGACGCCCGGAGCGCCCAGCGGCTTGGCAACTGGCCACCTAGCCGCTCTTTGCCAACCCCGCCCCCTGCTCAACCTCTGCCAGCTTCCACGCCGAACGAGGAGCCTCCATACATTGTTCTTCTTCGCAAAACTCTGGTACGACAGGTACTTGAAAGGACAATGTTGTGCCAGAATCGATTGCCATCCAGGACGGCCTTTTCCGCCCTGATTCGTGTAGCAAACTCAATTGAGCACAGGGAATTGATACCCGAGCTCAAGCTCGCAGGATCCCATTTGGAATTCGGGGCATATGCGGTGCCTTCTCCGCAACGCAGAGATGCTCTGGTAAGGCAATGTTGGCGCTGTTCGTTGCTCAATGAACCTTTATCTGGAACATATCACATGTGCTACAGTAGATGTCAGCGAACAGGGAAGCTTTAGTTTGGACGCGTCAAATTCAATCAGAGCCATTGGAATCGCGGTTCGGGGGGACTGCGCTAACAGTCAATGATGCCTTTTGAGTACGACATCGGGTTTCCGAATAACATGGGGCAGGCTACAGGTGAGATCATAACGCAAATATACTACTCTTTGAAGGACACTTCTTGTTCGAGAAAGATTCTTTGATCGACTGGGATGGAGGAGCAGGAGAGCGGTTCTTTGGACTACTCAAGCTAGTCGTGCTTTGCTTGTCCAACAACTAATTGCCTCGAAGGGCCATCGCATAACCATTATCCGTCAGTTTATATTTTTGTCAAATTTCCCAGCATTCCGGAATGCCCACAGCAGGAGCTGGGACATGGGCATCTTTGTTACATTCGATTTCCGACCAATATTTGGCAAGCCGTGCTGCAGCGCGTTTTGGTGGTGAATTTTTTCCTGACACGTCTTTCCTGTCCATTAAATATCTCGCGTATCACTGATGATATCACCCATCATTTCAGTCACAAACGTTTATAAGGGGAGGTCATAATCGAACGAATCCATCCTGGAAAATTTTCAGGGTTCTATAGTGAGCGCGTTTCACTGGTCATGCTTTGAGGTTTAAATATTTTCAGTTCTGTGGTATGATACCATTTCCTCCACCTTGATCGATATGTCAATATGTCCACATGACTCATTTCACATTAGATGATGTAAAATATGTTTCAGAAAATGCCCAATATATTTCGCAGCATCTTGATGAGATGGCATTGGCCCAGGTTTTGAGGCTACCACTATAGGTAAGGTACATATATAGCCATCACGTTACGTCCAATAGAATAGCACTGTTCAAAAGCATCTTTGCTTGTGGTCTAATCATTTGATCCCACGGCTCCCCTCCCATCAGCGGAGCCATTCAAACACTTATACTCCGTTAGTGGATGGCATAGGTTCTAATTGTGAAAGGAAAAAAGAAAAGGCCTAGTAATTCCTCTACTTCATGCTCATGGATTTCCGACTCTCCTCTGCAAGTATCCCTTATACCATATATTCCGGCCAGAAGTACTGATCTGCCTCTTTCACCCAATTGCAAATCGGCAGGGTCCTCCGGAGTCCCCATCAAGGAATTCCGGCAGTTTCTCCATAACTTTGTTTGTTCTTTGGTTAAATGAACCACCATGCTCGTGTACATATACACTGTAAAACCAAAAACGGCCGAAAATGTTCTGTCAGATGTACCGCCAGACGGTACACTGCAGAACAAATGTTCCGATTTTTTGCCGCTTTGCATCGTTTTGAAAGCATTTCCGGCACTTCTAACCGGAACGCATGACAAAACCGAGCGATGTGCCGTTTAACGGCGCATTCACTATACAAAATGTCCCATCCTGAGGTTTACAGTGATATTCATCGTCAAGAACGACCATTGGGTAAATAATCCCGTCGAATCTATCTATATGCCATTGTCAGGCGATAGTGAGTTTGACCTTTGGCGTCGCCGACTGAGGCGATGCCATTCGGTGACCTAGCATCATCTCAACCAGTTAGATTTACAGCATCTATGCGTATTGATACAGCCTAAGCACCAGGGATGATTCTACCCTGCGTTACAACCTGCCTCTGCCGCCCGTTCATGCGCAGTGACGCGGCGCGCGCTGTGCAGGCCCTCGGCGCATAGCTATGGTCGTCTCAACTCTTCCCTTACTTCCTTCCTAATATCTTCAATTTCATTATGTTTCGCTTTTCTTCAATGTCTACTTCTGATTATGCCTACAGTCCTCTGCCAACACACAGAGGGTCCAAACCCCATGCACCGAGACGCCTAGCACTCATTTACATCGTGTCTGGCTTATCGATCCTCGTCAACGTTATCGGCATCGTAATAGTTCTTGTCAAGGTATTCACCCCACCCTTGGTTCAGAGTTTTATAGCATTGGATGATTTTCAGCAGCTGTGGGTTATCTTCCTTTTGCTTTTACCGATACTCATGACCCCACCAGAAATGAGATCTCAGTTATACCATACTCGTCGGATGCCTCGCTCCGTTTCCCATTCCCGCCCCTGACCGAATCTTATAATCCTGCTGAACATGCCGTTGTATCGTCAATGTATACCGACGATTACACAACAGCCATCATGACCCTTGGTCACTCTATCCGCGCGGCGAACGTCACAGCGCGTATGGTCCTCATGTACATTCCTGTCTCTGAAGGAGGCACAGTCTCGGCAAAATCCCTCTGTCTAGCCCAAGCGGCAGGATGGACTCTCCACCCCGTGTCATTCATTCTTCCCCCAGCGAATAAAGTCGTCTCCGGCCACTACCGACATCAGTATACGAAGCTGAACTTGTGGAAGCTCGACAAGATTGGTATCAAGTCTGCAGTCTACATCGATGCTGACACCCTCGTCAGGAGGAATTTTGACGAGCTATTTACCCTTCCATGGAACTTTGGCGCAGTTCCCGACGTCTTTGACAACGTTGGCTTCCTGGTGGGCATCAACGCTGGCGTGATTTATTTCCGCCCAAATTCTACCACCTTCGAAGACATGATATCCAAGCTTTCCATTGCACGGTATCCCCCAAACTTTGCAGAGCAAAGTTTTCTCAACGTCTATTTTGGCTCTCAAATGACACGGCTACCCTTCGCCTACAACTCCAACCTAGCCATCAAACTACGAAGTCCTACGCTATGGCCGGCACTCGTTTCAGACATGAGAATAGTTCACTTTACGACCTTGAAACCCTTTCCGAAAGCCCTAGACCTTGATGTGGAGGAAGAAGAACAGTTCTTCGAAGAAAAGAAGCAGTATCTTGACGGCCTGTGGAAAGATGAGGTAGGATGGTGGCGAGAGGCTTATACATCGATGAGGGGGAGTATAAATGTGGATCATTGTCCTTCTAGTATTTAAAAAAGCTATAGATCAAATGTCTTTACTTTAGCTTGTGAAGGTTGCGACGCTTCACATTGGAGGTATTGCTGATGTCTCTTAAATCGTTTGGATTGATTTCTGGGGGACAGTGGAGTACCTTCATTGCCCTTCGAATGCTGGCGAAGATGGAACTTATTCCTTTCCTTATTCAAATAGGACACCGGCAGCAACAGGCCCATTGACGTCGAGCTGGGTTCCCATAAATATCCAAAAGAGCCTCCAGTTCAAACCGCCGTAGTTGAACTCGTATCCCAAACGGTTTTGGCCAGATGGTATGCCAAGAGCGAAACTGATGGTCCGTCCTCATCGATACGCTTATTTCTCTGAATATAAAATCGCATCCCCCAGAGCAATCGCAGTATCACCAAGCGTTCTTGGCCTCGCTGGCATGATATTGGTAGTGCCCTGAGCTCTTTTCTATGTCCAGACGGAATAGCGAACTCTAAATGAAATGAACTGAAGAGGCCACTCACCCGGGCAGACGGCTCAGAGCCATCTCCTTGAATCCCGCGTTGTGAGAGAAACCCACAAAAGCGGAAGAAGTGGGAGATTACAAACTAACATCGGTGAACGATGTTATTTGCGTCAACCACTGCGGTTAGAATGTCATTCACCAACCCGTACCCAACATCCATCTAGCTCAGGACCGCTGGCCGGATATTACTAAATAAATTATCCCGTTATTCCCATCTTTCTTTCCCAAAAACCTGAGATTTAACGAGCCCCCGGGTGCGTGAATGCTGTGCGTGATGCGGTTTATAATCGAAGAAACGACTTCCGACAGTTGCATCATGACGCCTCAGAGTTTTTCTAACCCACGTGACATTTATCCATCCCTTCACGAAGAGTTAAAATTAAAGAAAAGAGTCAAACACGGTAAACCGGATGATCATATATATTCAATTATCCTGTGACTAGTTTATCCCGTAACGACAGTAAGCTTTATAGACTGCATTTCTGAAACGACTTGAAGCAAAATGATAAGCAGCACAAACAAATACAGGAAAACAATTTTAACACCTCTTTCACGCTTGATTCCATCATTCTCTAAAACGTCTGTCGCACTTACTCCGTAGTCACTTTCATCCCCTCGTTCTCTCGAGAAATGTCCATTCTCGCATCATGTGGCTGTGGACGAGCTTGCCTCGCTATCTCCGCGAGTGCCAAGTCAATCACGGATGTACTCTTGTCCGTAGGAAATGAGGTGACGATGGGCGTAGAGGGGGCTGTACTTCCGCCCTCTAAGTCCCACGATGAGCCTTCTCCAGTGGTCTTTCCTGGGGATGCGAGAGTCGTACCTCCGTACGAGAGATTCATACTCATAGGACGGACGTAAATGGTGAGGGGTTTGACGACATGACGGGTAGTTGCGTAGATTACGGAATCCATAGCGCCTGCGAAATTTGATCAGATAACAGGAGTCACGATGGACGGCTATGAGACGTACCAAGGGAGAAAAGGAAGAACATTCCCAAGATCCAGGCGCCTTCTGGGACTGCCTCGTCCCTCAGGCCAACAAGGCGAATCACTGCGATCGGTAATATAGCGGTCAGATAAGCTGGAAAAGCACAGTAAATACAGCAATGTTCTCATCAGGGCAAATTGAGAGCTTACCGACGGGATACCTAACAATAAAGGATTAGTAATATTTACTTGGACAGCGGATGGAACTTCTTACCAAAGCATTCTTTTTGCAATCATGACTCGCTGACGAGCAAACATATCGTTTAGTGGCATCGCCGAGCCATGAGGAACGTTCTCGGTGAAACTTAGTTTCCCTCGTAAAACGAGAAACACTAATCCGTACAATACAACAATGAGGATTGCTGCGATGAAGAGCTGCAATGACATTGGTTTCAGGCCTCGAAGTGAGATACATCGCGACATACGGGAACGTAATGAAGCAGTAGACGGGAAATAGCGTATTCAGAGGAAATGAAGCACCTGGATTCATCTTAGAATCATGGACATGGAAGGCAATAATTAGAACACACCAAGTCCCGGCAATAGAAACTTTGCAAAGCAAAATATAGGTTATTATCCGCACATACCACCCGATGATCAACAATAAAACTTACAAAAGGGTCCGCTCTCGGCCCGAGTCAACCCCAAGGGCCCAAGCAACGCTAGAATACATTTTGAGTCAGATCCGCATCTCCGGAAAAGGGAAGACTATAGATCACAACGACGCACTTAATGTAATGACGAACATCCAGCCAATGATCACAATTGTATATACCATTTTTCGCGACCATTGTTTACCCAATGCCAGACCACAAAATGTATGTGCAGCGATGACAGAACTCCTGTATAAATTCTTAGCTAATTCTTAGGAATAAATTTGGGCGCTCACCAGACCGTTGAACCAAGGTCACCCATTACGAGTGTAGCAGCTGACGGATGTCGTTAGGTGGGCCAATGACTACGGGACACGGATGCGCATACCTTGTACGGAGCATGCCTTACCCTCTTCTAGACGTTCCTGGATCGCCCATCGCACTTGGGTTATGCCTGATACGCTCTGGATAAGATCTGAGATCAACAGACAAACGACGAAGACGCTGGATAAAGGATGAGAAAGCGTTTTGGGGTAATGTGTAGTGGTTACGCACGCTATTTGTCTGCTTGTAAAGGGGGGTGCAACTTCTGGAGATTTTCGAAATGAGGATGAAAGAGCGGTGTAGGATATAGAGATAAGAAGCATGGAGACAAGGAGACAACTGAGGACGCCAGCAATGGCCATTATCTAGGCATTGCGTTAAGGTTTTAACGATACGAGAAGTCTACCCCAACGAACAACTTACAATCACACCTGCATGCTCAGTCCGTGATAAATAGACCATTTTGACTGTCTGTGGCACAACCTCTCCCATCGTGGTGTTTGTTGACATGTTGAAAGTAGCAGAAATGACAGGACGCTGAGGAAATGATCACCTCAGCAGAAGACGAGAGCCAGAAACTAGACCGTGGGGTGGCAGACGATCACCCTTCACATTTCGTCCGCGTCTCCAATAAGTATTCCTCCGTATGCGCGCTACAGGATACCTCACAATTGAATTGACTTTGAACAAGAACTCTGATACCCGGCTCGAAATAGCCTTATGTTCTAGCGACGACTTCGACCGCCATTTAGTATTGACCGCTAACCCTTCTGGGATGAAGTCGCCTCCGAATACGGTCGGCATGCAGGGTGAAGATCGATTTGCTGCGGTTCCGCATCGTCCATGGCGTCCACCGCCTTGTCTTGCTCGACTTCGAATTGATTGAGCCAGGGAGATCGTGGGCGTGTTGGTGTCATATTTCGAAGGCGTGCCTTCGAATTGTACGCGTAACGGAGTTGTAAATGAATGAAAAGGTTTACAACCACGCCCTTCAGAACTAGGGACTCACGATTACCCATATATGTCATCCTGAATGTTACCGAGACCAAGTTAGGCGTCGAAGAGCACTGGGAGAAGGAAGCACATTTACATCCGAACATGTGGTATCAAATATTTGCGGGCGCTTAGTGCTCAAACGACTTGCTCCCAACGAACACATTAGCGTTGAAAAGCTTTGAAGCTTTTACAAGGCTCAACCATTGATCCAGTAATGTGAACTGATATTACGCCGGTCCGAATGACAGCGACGCCCCGTATCAGGAAAGGAGCCACACTCTGCCATTCTTTTTTTCATTGTTCACGGAAAAGACATTTGATTGTGGTCAATTTGGTCAGCAAGCTTTTACCGTGCACTCTCATCGCCACTGTTCTGCGAAAGGCGTCTTCACGTCAATCCGGTGTCGGCAAAATTGGTGACCAGACATACTTGCCCTTAATTTAGATCAACTACAAGGGCATTTTTCTCGTGACATTGACGGCTGATGTGCCCAAATACTTCTACCCAGTTATTGTAACCTTTTCTACGGCGAAATTCACGAACCATGTCATACTAAGAAAGCCACCCGTTGAACATGCTTTAACAGGGCCAAGTTTCTGGAGGTGGTGGGAAGCTTCGTGCTTCTCACCTACCAGCTTCAGGGAAAAGGTTGTTTTCGCCACGCCAGGCCCAAGTTAGAAAACACTTACACGTGGGTTTGTTCAACATCTAGGTCCCAGTTGAAACAAGCTTAATCGAAATATTAAACGGAATTCCACCCTTGGATTTTCCGTTTAATATTTAGTTTAAACGGGACCTAGATGTTGAACAAACCCACGTGTTACAACCTGACCTTGGGACATACACCTTTCATTCTTTTTAACTGGAGCCCCTTCATTCTTTCTAAAAAAAGACGCCTTAAAGTACCAACAGATCAGCAAGTCTATACCCACCACCGATCCTGTAGCATTATGCATGTGGACAAATCTGTCAAAAGCGTAGACGACGTTGAAAGATTGTATTCAAGAAGTTCCCATCCACTGTTCGATTCCGCAGATAGTGGTTGAGGGTTGTGTCCGAGATGGATCCTGACGGGCATGCAGGCACCTGTCATTTTGGGCGACGGCTTAGAATAGTCAAGCTGAAAATACCTACTTTGTGTAATTTGAAATTAAATATTAAAGTGGGGTAAAACGGAGTATTCCTCCTGCCCGCGAATCCATCCATATTATCTACAGCAGCGTAGTAGTTGATTCACACGGTACATTCAATTACTATGGACAACTTAGTCTCAATTAAGTCTGGCTGATAGGTTGTTAGGATAAGTCCAGATGGATACCTAATTCCACTCTTATGCCACGACCTTGACCCATCAGGAACGTCACCGTCGAGACCTTGCCGTTAATGACTACAATATTTTCCATTCAAGCCAGGAGAGAGACTGGCGTTTTTACCCGAAATATAAAGCAGACTTATATTCCTATTTTCGTATATTTGCCTTTGTCGATATGTGTATTCTCATATATAAACTGATCCAGTATTCCAAACGAAAGTCTACGACTTTATTTAGAGTGGAGTTCGGCATAAGGAGTCTATTAAAGAGTCATCTCTATATTGAACTTCCCCATGTGTGACATCCTTGAGTGTATCGCGTCCGAGCAAGACCTGCCAAGCAACCTGTTCAATGGGGATATCCACGAGGAATTGCACCAACGCGATATAAGGTAGGTCTCATTGAGCCTCCGCTACCTTTAAGTGCCCAAACGGAGTCACTGTCGAAAATTGCATAGGCTCACGCACTGAAGGAAAAGAAAATAATCCACAACCAGAGGAACGTAGTTAAAGGGTATGAGTAAGAATCTCTGGTAATGGATTTTTAAAATATGCCCTGTGTGAGATGCCTATGACCAAAAAAAAAAAAATCCCCAAAATGCCGGAATTCTCTTCTTTGTAGCGCCATTTGTACTGTTTGATGTCCCGAATATAATTTATTACATAATATTTCACGGATGCTTACAAGCACTTAAAAGTACGCTGACACGGCTTTTTCTCTTCCCAGCACCCGCCACAGCAACACCATCCTCTTCCTTCCTTTTAAATGAATATCTTATTAATCTAGCCATGCCTAAGAGAAGCAAGGCATCCAGACAAAGAATCCAGAACCTTGATAATAGTGCCATAAAGGTGAGATCCACTAACTAGCCTCTTGGAAGACATACTCAGTTGAATAATGTCTTAGAAGTCAAACCTAGCAGGGATAGAGGATGAGAATATATCAGATTTGGAGGCAGGAGGCAGTGTGCAGTGTTATAATCAAGAACTAGATAATTTATTCTCAGTAATAAATACATTTACTGGTATAGACTCAAAATTTTCAATTGGAGCTGCTTCAGGGGATGAGGATAATGATCCAGAGTGGGAATTTGGCTATAGTTCATTATCAGAGGAGTCAGATGTTGAGCAGACTGAGCTCCAGGATGAAGCAACTTTGCTTAATTTTACAGCCAGGCTCTCTGAAGGGTCAGAGGCTTATATTGAAAGGCAAAGAAGACCCTCAAAGTACAAAATAATGGGGAAAGAGGCTCCAAGAACTAAATGAAGGCAGAGAGCAGAGACATTGAAGAGAACAAAAGCACTGTTGCATGACAATGATGCAACATCACATAGTATGACATAATGCAGTTATGTAACAGGTAGCATTGGTAATCTCTATACAGACACACATGTATGCAATAAGCTACAGCAGTGTCACCATAGAGCAATGTGTATCCCTCAGTACTTAACCAGTAACTGACTTCCATTGACACCTGTTTGCATAGCTCAGTGGTTAGAGCATCTCAACAGTATGGAGAAGGTCCCAAGTTCAAACCCTGGTCTGGTCACTTTTATTACATCCAACAAGCACTTCAAGCTCAAGGCTAGACAGATATCAGTTCATATTTTAAGCCCAATGAAGGGGACTCAGAACTCAGTGATATAGAGTATTTGGAAACCAAATACAGAGACAAAGAAGAAGAACAGGAGCAGCAGGAGCAGGAGCAGGAGGAAGAACTTATTGAAAAAAAGCAGTGTGTCCCAGAAGAGGAAGAGGAGAATACAGATGATGAGCTAGGTATTGATTATCAAGGCACAAGTGTTCAACATTTCCCCTGCATCAACTAACCAGCCTCAGGTGTCTCAGAAGAGGGAGAAGAAGATACAGATAATGAGCCAGGTATTAATTATCAAAGCACAAGTACTCAACACTTCCTCTACATTGACTCACCAGTC
>Ga0157379_10003418_pt1 | contig 13427 bp, 19 predicted proteins | sample S25metaG_FD_121802 | JGI IMG/M metagenome (GOLD analysis project Ga0157379, IMG submission 121802) | Switchgrass rhizosphere microbial communities from Kellogg Biological Station, Michigan, USA - S2-5 metaG | ecosystem: Host-associated > Plants > Roots > Rhizosphere > Soil | place: USA... | reverse complement strand
GTAACCTTGCCCTTTGGGCGTCTCTCCACAAACCGAAAAAATCGCACACGTTTTCGGGAACATAATGACTTTCTCGGGATCGTCTTCGGGGCCAATCCTTTTCACCGGATCACAGATACCAACCGAACCGTTACCAAGATCCCCCCACATCCGAACCACGTTCATTTGGTGTTATATACCAGCACAACTGGACAACACAACTTCTACCTTGAAATTCCGACGTTTATAATCACTTCTCATTGTCTAAAGCCCATAAAATATCTCCAATACTCTAGCTCGGATGGGTGTCCTTGGTCGCCCGGGCGTCGCGTAAGATGAGGACATCGGAGTGTTCCCTTGGTGTCCGAATGACCTTATTTTTATGTAGCAGACACTGATATTCATGATCACTTTGGTGCGTATTGTAGCGGCTTCCGTTCTCGAAAGGTGGTTGATAACCTTGTTTAAGAGATCTTAAAGTACGCTGTTGACTCTGGAACTATCAAGAACCCATCTACCTCTAGTGGGTACACAAGGAAACCACCCCCAACCGAATTCCAAGAGAAGCTTAACATGCGGGACGGCTGCTGCGTATTTACGGGAATGAGAACTGCCCGCAATGACATGTATCTCATTCCATATTCAAAAGGAAATGAGGTAGGCGGATGCTCTACGTGAAAATATATTTGCGCTCACAATATATTCTGGCGGGTTCAACTTTTCGTGAAAAACCGACCTCACGAGGATGAACCGGAACTCGAGAATCTGACCCATATCAGCGCTGTTCGTAATGGTCTGTACATGTCCGCAAGTATCACACGTGCATTCGAACGGATGCAGCTCGCTATCCTCATGGTTCGTCGATACTTCTAACCCTGTATTGACAATGTCAGACATCCCACCTCGCCATGATCGATTTATATGGGATGAAACGAGCTTCCCTATAAACGAACGTTCTACTTCTCAGTGGCTCTTACCTGAAGTAATGACAAATCCCTTTGATCGCATTTATTTCCCAAATAACAACGATACAACTTTTGGTAAAGGGGAGGCACGTACCAAGCCCCCTGATGTGTTGTTGCACTACACTTACGGTCTTGCAGCAGTCAAACGCTGGGGCAGGAACATCATGCTTCTCGAGGGTGATCGCTCGGCCGTTGAGCGATCTAAAGATCAGGAAGAGGTGAGTTCCAGTAGTTCACTAGACAAAGTCTCATAATTCAACATTACTGCTAAGCCTCAGGAAGCTGATCAGGAGACGAAGAAAGAATGGGATGAAGACGATATCATGTTATTCTTTTGGGGAAATTCCAAGGCAGCAAGGGACCAACGCGCAAAGAGAGAGCAGGACCATAAGGGGTATATCGAGAAATGGCAAGTATCCGTTCAAGATTAGCTGACCGTACTTACACATGAGGTCAATATTCATGGAATTGTGAAAGTGAAGACATAGCCTAGTCAGACTTTCCGTATTTGACATTCTTAACATCTCAGTATTGAAAGATGTTTCAATTGACTGGAAGACTCCAGGATCGCACCAACTTCCGACAAAATAAGCTGTTGACGGAGAGATTTTCATTGGATGGCGGCAGATATGTATCACCTACGAGTCGTCTTGTTCATAATTTGAATGGTAAGCTTTAAATGCTAATGCCATTCATTAGTGGAGAGAATATCAAGGTCTATTGTTCACTTACTCGTTTGAAAAGTTAAGTCTGGAATGAAACTCCGGGAGTGCAACCAAGTAACTTTACGCAGATGTCACTCTCAAAAGAAAAATAGAACCTAGGTTATTAGGAGAAAATATTGAGACAAGAGGGAAGAACTGCTTTTCATTCGATTGCCAATCAGCAAGTGTCCGATGGCCGAGAATTCTTGACCCATGTCATCACTAGGGGAGCACTAAGCGCTAAGTTACGTAATTTGGCACTGAACGCGATACACCTTAGATCTCTCCTGTCACTCTCTTCCGTCTGATACACCTTTTCTTTCAACCATGGCATCATGGATGAGTTATTTTACAGGAAAGAGAGATGCCAAACCAGCCGCTCGCGATGCAATTGTCAGTTTACGACAGCAGCTAATCATGCTGGAGAAGAAGGAGAAACACTTGAACGACAAGATCGAGGAAGAGGAGACGAAGGCACGGGAGAATGTATTAAAGAACAAGGCTGGTATGTCTCAACTCGTCAAGTCGCTTTAATTATCGGTCGTTTCTGAAGTCTGGAGTGCTTCTCCTCAGTGGCTGCTGCGGCATTGAAGCGAGTGAAGATGCACCAGCAGGATTTGAACCGACTATCGGGGCAAAGAATGCAGCTCGAGATGCAGATAAACACCATAGAATCAGCCAACCTTAATGCAGAGACCATGTTGGCGATGAAGAAGGGAGCGGATGCATTGAAGGCCATACATGGCAATATGTGGGTGTGCATTTAGATCCGAGAGTCACTATTGCTGACGATAAACACCGATCCTCCCACAGTAATATTGACAAGGTTGACGCAACGATGGAGGCTATTCACGAGCAACGGGCGATTGCGAATGAAATTTCAGAAGCGATTTCGAGCCCAATGGGTGCTGGATTGGAGTTTGATGAGGTATGCTGCGCAGTCTATGGAATCAAATCCTCGAATTTAACACTTCTTTAGGATGAACTTCAACAACAGCTTAATGAAATGGAGTCAGAAGCATTGTCAGACGCCCTTGTTGGTGCAGGTCGGGCACCGATTCACACACCAGCAGGCCCAAGTAAAGTTGTCGCAAGTGCGTACTTCCCCAATATAGGATCCAATATTTTTGCTGATATTTTGTTTTCCCTCAATAGCGCCGCAAGTAGAGGAGGAGGACGAAGAAGAGAAGCAACTCAAGGAGTTGCAAGCCGCATTGGCGATGTGACGTCGCTTTATTTCCTTCCACCTTTCTTTTGTACGTTTTGTACGGTCCCATCATCTGTGCCACTTATTACTCTGCATTACCATCATTGTTTAGTTTTTGTTTCTTTAGTAATGGATAGCTCTGACACCCTCTAACGTTATGTGTACAAACCAATTCACAGGACTCGCCCATATTTATACCAGCAGAGAAATTTAATGTTATAATGCAAATACACGAATGAAAGCAATGTTAATGGATACCAGAACAGGAGAAAGTGCGATGCGTTTGAAATGATATCTTGCACATTCAGAAGCCACGCATACCAAGCACCCTCCTCACGTCGCTTGTGAATCTTAGGGAATCCAGGACGGGAAGGAGGTCTAGAAGGGCTTCATCGGACATATCATGTGTCCAGCCTTCAATGGGAATTCCATTCGCTATTGGGGATGCCTCATCAGAACTCATGATAAGGAGAAAGCCTCAATGTGCGTGACGGACCTTGATTGACATTATAGCTTATTGGGGAGTTATCGATCAAGCAAACGCGCGAGAGATCTTGCTCGACCAGTGAAAGGTCTTTGGTGTATGATCCGCTTGGTAGTTGGGTGCATGACTAAGATAGATGTGTCGAAGTCACACCTCTACATGAAGAGATTAGCTTACCTCTCTGAAAAATCGTCGCGTCAAAATGCCTCTGCCAGCATCCAACCAATCAATTACGGGGTCGGCGTATTCCTGCATCGAAGCCGTAAAGATTACAAGGGTATACCAACCCGATACCTGTCCATCTGCTAAATAACCTGGAAATAGAAAAGGACCACGACCTTACCTTGCGTAAAAAATAATCTACGAACGGCCGCTTATATACATGGTAGAGTGTGCTTCGGCCGTTAAGAATAACTTCTACCATATGGCCAGCACCTTTATTACGCCGTCCACCTAGGCCTAGCAGTCCTGTTCCGCCAGTACCGTGACCAGTCATTGGGCGAGAGGTGGAATGTATGAGGGTCTCATCTAGATCAAGTACGAGAGTCTTTGGGAGATGAAATGGAGTCTTGCGGAGATGTGGATGTGGCGGTGGCGTCGAGGGGAGGGATATAGAGGGTGAAGGTGAAGACGATCGCGATGTCTGCGTAAGTACAGTTGATGCAAATGGATTAGGGAGGAGCTTCGATGACTTGGGTCGAGTGGACAATGCTAAGACGGTGGTAGTAATGGTCGATGGTGATAATTCTATAGAAATAGGTGAAATGATGTTTTCCTCCGGCTGTAGAATGGTTGACGAAGTGCTTGCGGACGATATTTCCAGATCAAGTTCTGGTTTCGGCTTCGCCCGCGCAACAATGGGATCAAAGTCCTCATCGCTGTCCTCAGGCTTTTCGCCCAGAGAACCAACGGACTCCTTGTCGCGGCCTACATCTCCAACTGCAATGCTCCGTGTTCGTGCACGAATAATACTATTCTGCACAAAGTGTCTCCAGGTCTCACATAGGGTATTCCATAGGACTACAAAGGCGCGAACCAAGTAGAGACGTCGTATCCGTTGCGGAAGCTGAGGCTTCTTCTGCTCTGGAGTTGTAGGCGGAGGTACCTGGACGATGTGAACTTTGCTTGGAGACCGAAGTGGCCCGAAGGAAGGCAGTGAAAACGAACGTTTCGCTGGTTGCCCCTCGTCTTCCTTTGATGAGGGCCGTCCCTGGGCAAACGACTTATTCCACGTCTGTGTCCGTTTGAGCCTTGGGATAGCATCGCCTTCTCTGTCTGATCCATCTAATGACAATAGATGCTGTTTCTCTGAGGTCGGAGTGGAAGGAGGGGTCCGCGCGGAGGCCAATACATCGAATTGACGGGATAAGTAGGTGAGGGAGTTCATTAAGGATGGCAAAAATATGCCCAGGACTACCTATAGATGTGCAAAAAAAATAATCCAGAATCGCGATGAAATCGAAGGAGGTACTTAGGTGAGGAACGAGGGGGCCCCGAGGGCTGCTGTGATCGCGAACAGCTACTTACGCGTGGGGTCAAGCATAGGCGCCGGTAAGATCACGTGACAAGGATATTCTTAGATTTCCCAATATTTTCGGATTCGATCCGATTGAATCCAAAGTCCTTTACCATTGTCAGGTGTTGAAGATCTGCCTTCTTTGGGGTGTGCGGTGAAGTAGCTTTTCGTTGGGGAGAACTATTCGCACAGGTAAAAAGGTACATGGTACAGTCCTGTCATTGTCTGTTTCTTCTCACAAACTAACGTACAATAGTTGAATTCCTTGGATTCATACTCCCAAAGCCTTGCGAATGGCTTCGCCAATGGGAGCGGCAGATGCGGGGTTCTGACCGGTAATAAGATTGCCATCAACCACCACCTTCGCCTATTGAACGGGCAAAAGGGTCAATGACAAGATATGTTTGCCAGCAAAGCGACACTCACTCCAAAGGGCTCCGCTGCTTTCTCGTATATTCCGCCTAGCTCCTTAACTCTGTCCTCAAGAAGGAAGGGGACGGCGTCGACCATCTTCGCCTGCTCTTCTTCGGTGTTAGAGAAGCCGGTGGCCTTCCTTCCCTTGAAGATGGAGTTACCATTTGTATCAGTGACTCCGACAAGGGCTCTGATTTAACATTTAGATATCGATGCATTATATTCGACTATAACCACGACTTACGCAGGTCCATGACAAACAGCGGAGGTGATTTTACCGGCGGCCCAGAACTGAAATACAAGAAGTTAGCATGATATACAGCTCAACATATTGCAATTCACCTTGTTGGCCAATTTGATATTCTCTGGATCAGAAGCCAAATCGATGACAGGACCATGTCCGCCAATATAGAAAATGGCTTGATAATGGTCCACATTCACTTCGGTGAGTTTCCTCGCAGCGTTCAACTTGGAGATCACTTCGGGGTTCCTCAAGAATTCAACACTTTCCTCGTCTTTAAACATCTGGAACAATCGTGAACATCTGTTAAATCAGTTTTTGGTAAACATTTTACACACTTCAACAGAGCCTTCATCGACAGGGGGATTAGGACCACCGGGGGCAGCTAAAGATCATTAGCAAATATCGATTTACTTCCACACCGCTCTCACCAAAGTCGATGTCAGCATGATCCTTGAGCTTAAAATACGGATGCGCAGCTGAAGAGAGCCGTCTCAATGAATATATGGAGATATGTAGATTATGAGAGATATACCCTCAGGAAGATACCATCCCTGCAAACCGTCCAGAAAATTATGAGCATTTCGTCACACTACGAATACTGTCAGATATGACTCGCAGTTTGTCCACCCTTCAGGTTCCTGTTGCAAGAAGTGAAAACGAAAAGTACACGGGGTCGCGACATGATGAGGGGAAGCTGATGTAGTATTGATAGGACTGGACTCAGAGCCCATGGGTTTTATACTGTCTCCACCGAGACCTAATCCCACGGAGCCATCTGTATCATCGGGCTGACATTTGTAACATTGCGCCCGGTTAGGACAATAATTTGAGCCGTAGCCTTTGAGACCTGACGAAATTGTAAGCATCAGTCGGGGTATCAGTCAGCATTTTATGATCTGCCGATCTCAATGCACTGACGTATGAAGTTCTCCAGTCCCTATACGAGGAAAAGAATGCAATAATAACACACGTTGGTAGAAGATGTAATTCCAAGGAGCAAGAAGTCTGACTGATGTTAACATTTAATTTAGATCGCTTGTAATGTGACCAGCGCGGGAACGAACTATCTGTTGAACAACGCGTCTACTCAGTCGCGTCCATCTCGCTAACCACCACTAACATGTCCACATTCTTTGGCCTGTGAGTAGTTATAACCCTCGGGGTTAATGAGAGGGTCCTGAGCTTCATAATCACAGTGGCAAGACGCGGACATTCAAGCCGAGGAAAGATATCCCAGAAGGCACGAAACAATACCAATTGCGCAAATATGCCGAAGCTACTCTGGTCTGTCGCGACGCGCTGGAGGATGCATTCGTTGCTGAAACTCCTACGCAGGGCTCAGGTAACCTTCGATTGGCCGTACAGTTGCCGGATGGCGAAGATCTGAACGAGTGGCTGGCCGTTCACAGTATGTTGTCCTAATCTTCAGCCAACCGACCCACCCCTAATTGCATGTTAGCTGTCGATTTCTTTAATCATCTTAATATGTTATATGGGACCATCACGGAATTCTGTACCCGCGAAGAGGTCAGCGATATTGTAATTCTTTGTTTGACGCAAGCTCAGGAGAGATCTAGTGTCCGATAATGTCAGCTGGTCCCAGGTGAACGCTTACCATTATAATTTGAGGTCCCCCGCAATCTCGCTCATCGTTTTTAGATATGAATATCTTTGGGAAGATGGCGTCAAGTATAAACGGCCCACCAAGTTGGCAGCTCCTGATTATGTCGACGCTCTCATGAGCTGGGCCCAATCTCTCCTCGATGACGAGAATGTTTTTCCAAACAAGATTGGTATGAATTGCATTTCCTCCTAATTGACTGTGGCTTTGACCATCTGTCCTCATCCTCAGGTGTTCCCTTCCCGTCAAAGTTCCGTGACACTGTCCGGACTATTGTCCGCAGATTATTTCGCGTGTATGCTCATTTATACAGCAATCATTTCGATCACATATGTGCCCTCGGCATCGAAGGTATCCCCAATTCTTTATATTTTATTCCGATTTCACTTAACCATTTTATTGGTAGCCCACCTTAATACAAGTTACCGGCACTTTTTCTTGTTTATCAATGAGGTAGCTCTTTGCAGCACGTGGTTTGTAGGGTACTAATGCATTGGTAACAGTTTGACCTGGTGGAGAAGAAGGAATTGGCCCCTCTAGACGAGTTGAACGAGGCGATTCTGGCGGAAGATAAGACTCGGTAATGCAGTTTCAGTTTTATCACCTCTATTTTGTGCTATTCTTTGCTTTGCTATCTATTATCTTAGTTCAATCTATTTGTTCATTTGCCGTTGTTTCAATGCAAGTATTGTATCACTCGGAGACTTGTCCCTCGCGTCACGGAGGCTTACCTTTAACGGGCTTGCATTGCATTACGATCGGAGTGCGACTGGAAATTTTATTTTGGTGAGTAACTCCAATCTCTATAACTCTCGCATGTCACTAATATTAGCGTGCATTGACTAGATTTCAATGGCTACAGAGTGTTGTAAAGACTACAGGATTTTATGAGTTACCGTCCTATTATTGCTACAATTGTCCATCGGATTGTCCTCGCTTTCAGTTCTTCTTCGAGAAGATGTCTCCAAGACCGAGGCTATCGAGGAGCTTATCAAGGCCCAAACCACCCAAGAGACCTTTTACCAATCCGTCGAGGTGTAAGGCGCCAAGAATATTAGCCACCAAGTTGAGGACACCCTTGAGAAGGAGACCGACAGCAGAAAGAATCTGGAAAAGAGGATCTACAAAATATGTTTAATACTAGGGAATTCTTTGGGTAGCGTCTAGTTCTCACCGTTCAAAATGGCGAGAAGTGGACCAAGATCCTTCTTCGCCTTTGGAAGATCTTTAATGGATTCCTTTGCCTTTTCAATCGTCTTCGCAACATCTCCAGTGAGCTTAAGGAATTTAAAGGTCAGTACTATGGTTCGAGACGGTATCCAAAAGAGGGGGCCCACTTTCGCTACGCTTTCCGCCAAATGATTCTCTTCGGGAGTAGCTTCATGGTTATCCTTCTTATGCTGGGCCCGTCGTTGAATCTTGCCATCTGGATCTGCACCCTTCAGTCCACCAAGAGTCTCATTTAGAATTTGGGAGGCTTCTTGAATGAGGGGCTTCATCTTGTCGACGAAGGCTTGCTCATCGATCTTCTCCTTCTTCTCTCTCTTCTTGTTGAGGTCGTCGATGTTCTACAACATGACAATCAACTATTCTTCTAAAAAAAGTTCGGTGAGGTGTCTGAAATACCTCATTCATCATCTTGAGAAGTGGTTGGATGCGTTCGAGACCGCGATCGCTATTCAAAAATTCCTTCAGCATCCTTGTCAATTAGTGCGGACGACACGGGACTTGCACAATGGCCGAAATGCGCTTTGCGATTTCTGCGTCGCTCTCTCCCTCCTTGATGGGCTGTACTCCCTGTCTTCCTTTCTCCTGGGCTTCCTTTGCTTGCTGTTCCTGATCAGGGGTCATCTTGTATTGTTCCTCCTGCTTGTTGTTACCAGTCGCCTTTCCGGCGATTCCGCCAACGGTATCCGTAACACCACCAACAGTGTGCGTGACACCACCGAGAATACCTTGGTTTTCAGAAGACATGTTGTGTTTGGATATGTAGTAGGTTAAATGTAAATAGATGTGTGTTTAATTGCTTCTCAGGTCCGTGCTATGGCCCCTCTTATATAGCATTCAGATACATAAAAATAAGATGTTTTTATGACATCAGTAGCAAGGCAGGATCCTCTCCATCAATTAAAGATCCACCCGTAAATTGGCCCCGGGGGTCACCGTGCTGGAGACATCCACAAAACCGATATAACCTGTTATTGGTTCGCGTCATAAGTGGCTAAACTTTAATCAAAAAAGAGACATATGTCTGGGCCACCCCACAGAACTGTCTATATATGGCTCAGGTGATAACATCGAGTTGCTACAAGTTCAAATATACACTGGATATCAAGATTAAGCTGCGGCAGGACCTGGAGCTGAAGTGGCCGAAGAGAAGTTAGATGCATCGTCTCCGGTCTCTATGAGTTTTGTAACCTGGGAATTTCGTCAGTTATGACAGAGTGGAAAGGTAAAATTAGAATTAAATATACCTTTCCAATCGCGATCGTCTTTCCTTCATCTCGAAGGGTAAATCGTCCCAATTGTGGATAGTCAACGAAACGTTCAACGCAGACAGGGGCAGTGGCTTCGACCAAAGCGACGATCTTCTGACCCCTTTTAGCGTATTGAGGAGGCTTCTTTGAGCGTCGTCCGGTCTTCTTGTCGAAGTAGCTAATCAGGGCCTGTAGTTGCGAAATAAGTGACCCGTTCGGAATAATTATTTTGATAACATACCGGAAGTGTTACTTCTTCGGATAATGTGTGGACATGCATAACGGCACTGTATCCAGCGCAAATGATATTCTTATGGTCCAAGATGGCCAGTTGAGCTTCGAATTGCATTACGGCCCTGACTGGCTTGTCTGGACTAGTGAGTACGAAGCCAGGGCTAATATCTTCGTCATCAACTCCACGCAACCGAATCCTCACATTGTCACCGCATTGCGCCGCCTGTAGTTCTTCTTCCATTTCGTTGTAAATCGCAGTGACTTCTACTGTTGTCTTGTTCGGCATCAGAAGTAGAGAGTCGCTTTTGTGGAGACGTCCTGACTCAATTTTGCCGACAATTACGGTTCCCATATCCTTGTATTTCTCGGAGACCGGAATCATGAGCGGTGCATTTATCTTTCGGTCGACCATTGGCATGGTGTCCAGGTGTTCAAGGAGGGATGGACCACTGTCTTATACGTCAAAAAACGAATCCTAGTGAATAAGAACAATGTGACTTACTCCCACCACGGACATTGCTGCTTTGTTGCGCGGTCCTTCAAGTTGATACCTGTGTATGCAGATACGGGGATGAAAGTGACGTCTGTCTTGGGGTTGAAGCCAGCTGCCTTGACGAATGGGACCATTTTGTCCTTAATTTCGTTGTATCGGGCCTCACTCCACTCAACAGTGGAGTCATCCATTTTATTGATTACGACGATGACTTTGGAAACTCCAGCGGTTTTGACAAGCATGATATGCTCGCGAGTCTGTCCACCTCTCTCGAAACCGGTTTCAAACTCGCCCTTTCGCGCTGAGATAACAAGAATGGCAACATCTGCTTGTGCAGCACCGCTGATCATCGACGGGACATAGGTCTTATGGCCTGGAGCATCAAGAATGGTATATCTCCTTGCGGGAGTTTCGAAGTAAGCACGGCCAACTTCGACAGTCTTACCCTATAGGGCTGAGTGAGCTTTTTTATTTTTATTTTTTATTTTTACGCACCTTGCTACGCTCCTGTGCAGTGGAATCCAACGCCCAACTCAAGTACCAACTCTCACGGCCTGCCTCCTTTGCCTCCCGCTCGTATTTCTCCATCGTACGCTTGTCTACCATACCAGTCAGATATAGTATATTTCCACCCATAGTAGATTTGCCGGCATCGACGTGACCAATGAAGACGATGTTAAGATGTTGCTTGCCAAAAAGATCTCCGATGACTTCCGAATCAACTACTTTGTGTACTTCTTGGGCGATGGCATCGGTATCTGTTTTGGCCTTACCCGCCGTGAAATTGTAAGCTTTGGTTGAAGGTGCAGGCGATGGTGTGCTTGTTGGGGGGGCAGATGACTGCGTTGATGAAGGTTGTTTAGGAGGAGCGGCAGCAGGAGCAGGTGTTAAGTTGCTGGACTCTTTTGATTCCGTCGATGGCTTTGGCATCGATTCTAAAGGTGGTTCTGGAACAGGTTGAGGAGGTTTTGATCCACCGATATTTAGTGAAATTGTAGGTGCAGGCTTTGGAGCATCGGTTTGCTCTGGTCGCTCGAGGGGTTGCAACGGGGACTGAGCAGGTTCAGAGGGAGGTTGAGATGGAGTTGGGATCTTGAACGATCGCCCTGGAACGAATTCGAAAGCGTTGATGTTGAGCTTGCTCATGGTGAATGAGGTGTGGAGAGTGCTCGGTCAGTTTTATGGCTCCGTTTAGCAGTGTCACGCTCCCAGGACCAACAAGCGTCCACATCTCCTTGGACATGAGCGCAGACCAGCCCGGGCAGTATCTCGCAGTTCTCAAAGCAGTATACGATTATGAGGCTACATCGGAGGAAGAAGTTTCGATGAAGGAGGATCAGATTCTCTTTTTGCTGGAGCGGACGGACGACGAGTAAGTGCCAAATCAATATCATGTCTCTCCACTGCATACTCACTTTATTCCTTGAAGCTGGTGGAAAGTGCAACATAAGACTGATTCAACTGATGACGAGAATGCTCCAGCTGGACTGGTCCCAGCAAGCTACCTGGAAGAGGTAATATTCATTTAAACATTTCAAACGTCATTGAACTCAGCATCCCGGCCAGACCGAAGCCAAGTCTGTGGCAAAGGCTCTCTATGATTACGAGGCAGCTACTAAGGGTGAACTCTCAGTATCTGAAGGAGAAGAGCTACTGGTCTATGACCAAGAAGATGACTGGCTTTTGGTGAAGACTGAACGGGACGGAGGGTTGGCAGGGTATGTGCCCGCGAATTACGTGGAAGAGGTGCGTAATAGAACACTTACAATGATTATTATCTTTAAATGGTATTTAAAGGGGACCGGTGAAGAAGAGGAAGAGACCCCTGCACAGAATAAGGTCTCACAGATAGTTGTGCCAGACTCTGTAGGTTCAGAGTTTCAATTTATCATACCATATTTATTAATTTATTTCATAGCCCCCTCTTCCACCTTCAATTCCGTATATGGACCCCGCAGACCGTGCCGCAGCTGCTGCGAACAAGGCAAAGGCAGACGATATCCAGACGTGGTCTATATCTGAGGTCGACAAGAAGGGTAAGAAGAAGAAAGGCACATTGGGCATAGGCAATGGAGCTATATTTTTTGCTTCAGAGTCTGACAAGGTAAGCTAGATTCTCTGATCCATGTATACATCGTTAAATTTTGCTGTAGACACCCGTACAGAAGTGGCAGACGTCGGATGTCGGGGATATCAAAGTCGAGAAATCCAAGCATTTGTATATCGAGATCGGAGGATCTACTCCTGCCAGTCTTCACTATAATGCTGGTTCTAAAGATATCGCAGACGCAATTGTCAGAAAGCTGGAAGCTTCCCAGAGAGCTGCTAATGGGGCCGCCACTTCTCCAACCCGAGCACTTAGTCCCCCGCCAGCTATCAAGTCTCCTAGTCCTACTGAGGATTCATTGCAGAGACCTAAGAAGAACGGTGTCTCTGTCCGCTTCAGTCCGGCACCTGACGTGATTCCAGCCCCCGAGACCCCAGAAGGCGATGAAGAGGAAGAGGTTTACGAACAAGCGGCTGATGGTGAAGCGGCTGTTGTCTTATATGATTTTGCTGCCGACGGCGAAGATGAATTGTCCGTGACAGAAGGAGAACAGTTGTACGTCTTGGATCGGGTGAGCAGCGAGGAATGGTGGAAATGTCGAAATGCGCATGGTGCCGAGGGTGTCGTCCCAGGGTCTTATATCGAGGTATTTTCCTTCACGGTTTATTTCGCTACGAGTAATCTAATATTTTTATTAGTTGACTGGTGAGCCTGGAACTGCACCATCCGCCAATGGTCACAACGATAGCGAAGCGCGTGAGCAAGCTGCTCGGGAAGAAGCTGCTCGAGTGGCCGCCGAGGCACAGCGAGCTCGTGAAGTCGCTGCTGCTCAGAGAGAGGAAGAAAACAGGAAACGAGAGGCGGAGCGCAGGGCGAAGGCGGCGGCTGTGGCCAAAGCGGAGCAAGAACGAAAGGAGCGCGAGGCTCGCGAACGGGAAGCAAGGGAAGCAAGGGAGGCCAAAGAACGAGCTGCAGCAGATGCTCGTGCCACCGAAGCGGCCAAGTAAGTACCTCAGTGTTGAGTTGCGATATGTAACTGACC
>Ga0157379_10003417_pt1 | contig 13427 bp, 20 predicted proteins | sample S25metaG_FD_121802 | JGI IMG/M metagenome (GOLD analysis project Ga0157379, IMG submission 121802) | Switchgrass rhizosphere microbial communities from Kellogg Biological Station, Michigan, USA - S2-5 metaG | ecosystem: Host-associated > Plants > Roots > Rhizosphere > Soil | place: USA... | reverse complement strand
TCACCGAGGCGCTCGAGGACCTGCACAAGATGTACTCCGCCGAGGAGTTCGCGCAGATCATGAGCCATCCCATCACCGTAGGAGCGTGATCATGGTCCTCCGCCACACACTCGAACAGGTCCGCGGCGAGCCCGTAGAGGTCTCGCCCATGGACGATAGGGTCCTCCTCCGTCGCAATGTGATCGAGAAGGGACGCCCGTTGGACGTGCAGCTCCTGCGCATCGCACTTCGCCGCGCCGGCGCGATCCGTGAGGACGAGATCGCGCAGATCATCGCGCAGAACAACGGCTACGTGCAGTACACGTGTCACCGCGGCCCGGGCGATGATTGCGACTACGTCGATCCGCCCGTGGTCACCGTCCACGCCGACGGCACGTGGGAGCGCGTGTGATGCACGTCATCCCCAAACTCAAGCTGCGCTACGCCAGAGAGTGCCGCGTCGGCATCGACGGCTCGCTCCTCCCTGCCTGGTACGCTGAAATCGGCGGCATGGCCATCACCAACCCGTACCTCAGCGACTGCGGCCGCTTCGAGGTCGATCCCCTGGCCCACTACGGCATGACGCCGGAGCAGGCCGACCAACTGTGCATCCTCAACGGAGTATCGAAATGACCGAAATCCCCCGCACCCTCAAGACATTCGGCGGACTGCCGCTGCAGATCGCCGCCATGGGCGACTACGTCGTGACCCAGTCCGACGCCGGCACCGTCCTGCAGGCCTACGCCGACGGATCCGTCCGCATCAGGTCGGACGTCCTGGTCGGTCAGAGTGTCCTCGACGCCGGCACCTTCGAGGTGACCGCCACCGCCGTCCAGCCGCGGATGGTAGAGGAGTTCTGACATGGCCGAGACGCACGACAAGACCGTCCTCGAGTGCCTCCCGCGCGACGTCCGCATCTGCATCCGCAACGGCGCCATCGCGTGCGTCGCGGACGACTACTGGGACCTCACGTACCACATCACGGCGGCCGTGAAGGCCCACTGCAACGTCGGACCGAACGTCGATCAGAGCCGGAAGTCCGACAGGCAGCTGGTCGAGGACCTCTCCAAATTCATGGCCATCTCGATGATGATGGCCCGGCTCGGCATCGCGGCGCAGCACGCGCCCTCGCCCAAGGAGGTCCGCGACGTGTTCTACTGGCTGTCGCCCGAGGAGCAGGCCACGCTCCGCACCGCCAGGAAGATCGACATGCTCATCAAGCTCACGGAGGACCTCGCATGAACCCGCACTTCGTCAACCTGCAGCTCCACGGCGCGCTCGCCCCGGCCGTGATGGTCCGTGCGCAGCACGTCGTGGCCGTCACGCAGCACATGGCTAACCCCAACGCGTGCACCGTCGAGCTGTCCTGCATGCCACCCGACCACTTCTACACGGTGGCCGCGCCGGCCCGAATGATCCTCGAGGAGGTCAACCGGATCCTGGACATAGAGACCGGCCGGGAGCCGCGAGTCGTGGCCCGGGACGCGGTCCGATCCGGGCCGATCGAGTGGCCGCCGATCGAAGCGCGAAGCGCCCCGCCCGAGCCCTCCCTGCACGACCAGTACAGCAGGATCGAGGAGGCGACGCGGCTGCCCGGCGACGCCGTTTGGGTCAGCCGCATCGCCCTGAAGAACCTCTTCGACGAGGCCGACATGCTCCGGCAGTACCACGACGCCGACCAGGCCATCGGTCGAAACGGCCTCTACTCCAAGATCGATGAGTCCGAGCACAGCCAGGCGCTCGCGGACAAACGCGCCGCCGAGGAGCGGATCATCGAATTCCGCTGCGCCTGACGCCTCGCGCGCCGCGCCTCGCACCGGGCAGCGCCATCCTCGGGTGACGCTGCCCGGGTCCACGAAAGAGTTCCACAGTGCAAAGTTCGCGCGTTAAACTAACGAATTTTAGCGCTCCACCGTGTACGTCCGGGAGACCACGGTGTATGTCCGGGACTCCCGGACTAGCTCCTCGTATAAGTTATCGATAGCGGCTCCCGGACATAGCTACACATTCCAACCTGAAGGCAGTGACATGAAGAAAGCGTACGAAACCGATGCCCAGCGGCGTGCACGATTGCTCGCCGCGATCACCGATTTGAAGGAAAAGGCCTGCACGAGGTGCGGCGTCGTAAAACCCAACGACCTCAAGCACTTTGGCAACAAGCTCTTCTACGACCGGCACACAATGGTCCCGACCGAGGTGTGCAAGGCATGCACGTCCGCCAAGATCGCGAACCGGTGGCGGAAGCAGAAATGGGAGGAGTACGACTACCAATGCTGGAAGGCCTCCGAGGCCGTCCGCAAGTTCAGGCGCGAGCGTGGCGAGAATCCCGACGTTCCCCAGGAGCAATGGACGGACCAGGACATGGCACTGTACACCGGACTCCTCCCAATGGCTCCGGACTGCCCCCGGCCCTTACCCGGGATTTGAGGGGCGTTACCGCTAGCCCACACACGGCGTTGGTCAGGGCTTTGTAACAATTGGTCCAGGATCGGGGAACATCGCACATCGCTCCGCGGTGCTCGCGGAGCCCAGTTCCAGGATTGATTGAGGGATACCGGTACGTGCGTCGCGCCTCGCACACTGACCTACCGGTACGCCGTGTGTGAGCCATCAACACTTAAGTGTCGTCCGGGTATAAACTTTTAGTATTTACCGGTATAGAACATTAATTTTATAAAAAGAATATAATAGAAAAAGAGCATAAGCAGTGTTACATTAAAGCAATATCTAATAATCATAGAAATTTATAATATAAAAGGATCCGGACCGTTCGTTAATGTCCCGTAGCGGTAATTACATAAAGTTATTTAAAATTAACGACTTAAGGTTTTATGAATAAACGGCGCTAGCGGTAAACCTTGGGCTGGGCCTATTAAAATACCGAAAAGGCGCTCCAAAGTGTGGCCTCGAGGGTTCGACGGGCGACGTGTGGGGTGCTACGATCGTGGCCTAGGGGCGCTTTGAGCGGGACCTAGGGGCCGCATCCGAGCTGGGCCTCGGTAATTCATGATCGAAGGAGTGTACAAGGGGTGCCAGAAGGGTGCATAATTGGTATTGAGCGATGTTGCTCAACGTGCAGATACGGAGATCACGAAATGACCACTGCCGACAGGCTCGACTCGATCGAGGCCAAGCTCACTGCCTTCGACGAGGCCCTCACTGCCTTCGGCGCGAGGCTCGACGCGCTCCGCTCGGAGTTCGACGCGTGGGGCGAGGGGAACAAGTCGAGCCCCGACAAGCGCCCGATGACCAACGCCGACGCGCGGCGGGTCCTGGACGGCGACGCGAGGGACATGGACCACAAGACCGCGGCCGAGGCCGTCGGCCTGACGTACGCCCAGGTCTACTCCGCGCGCCTCGAGTACACCTTCAAGAGCGTGCACAAGGAGCTCCGCGACGCGGGGTGGAAGAACCCCTGGAAGAAGTGAGGGCGGGGGGCGACGCGCGTCGCCCTTCGATTTGTCCCGACGCCCATGAGGGGCGAACGGGCGAACGGGGGCGAGTCCGGGCGGACCCGGGGCGATGGCGAACGGGCGAACGGGCGAACGGGCGAACGGGGGCGCCCAGGGGCAGGGCCCGGAGGGCGCGGATCCGCTGGGGAGGGCGCGCCGCGCGACGCCCGGCCGGGGCCGGGCGGGGACCGCCGGAGGGCGCTGGGTGGCAGCGGGGTGGCTGCCTAGTGGCCGCTAATTGGCCTCAAAGTGGATGTAGTGCCTGATCTCAGCCAGCAGATCTGGGTCTACAGCCAGTTCCCCCGCACTGGCTGCATCCTCCCAAGCAGCCAGCTGTAGGACCATAGCAGCCACCTCGGGCTTAAGTGGCTGCTGCTCCAGCTGCTCTTTAACAATTTGCACAATGCTCATTTAGGTGCTCCTTGGTTGTTACAGCTCCATTATACAGCACCCCGAGCTGGGGTGCAGCTGTTTTACATTCTGTTACTCTGGAGCATCGCAGATCGCGATGTCCAGAGCGTCCACGAGCTCTGGATGGGTGCTGCTGATGAAGTCCCGAATCTCGTCCATGAGGAGCTCAGCTTGCTCGAGCGTGAACTTCACATTGTGGAATTGCACGTCTACAGTGTGTAACATCTAAATCTCCAGTTGTGAAGATTCCATTCTAACAGCATCTGGCTACTGTGTACATAGGTAGTTCTACCTATGTACACAGGATGTCAGAAGCCGCAGATCCGGATGAGCAGGGTGCTCAGCCAGGACAGCCTGCGGGTGGGGACCGGGGCGGGGTACCTGCGGAGGTGCGGGATGGCTGCTTCCATGCCCAAATTGGCTGTGTGCTCTGAACGTTCCATGGTTGGCTCCTCGGGTGGGTTGGTGTACAGTGTAACTGTACAGGTGGTGGATTCCATAGTAAATAGGTAGAACTACCTATTTACTATGGACCGGGTCTCTCCGGTCCCGGGAGGCCTAGAGCTTCCCGCGCTTGGTGTAGAGTTTCACCATGAGGTAGAGCAGGAGGATGATCAGCATGGCTTGTACATAGGTATTTCTACCTATGTACTTCCTCACTTCACCCAGCTGTTCTTGAAGCCCTCGTCCTTCAGCTCCTTGTGGATGTGCTTGAAGGTGTACTCCAGCCTGCAGCTGTAGACCTGCCCGTAGGTCAGTCCGAGGGCTGAGGCTGCGTCCTTGTGCTTGGAGGTGGCGTGGACCCCGTTCAGCACCGAGCGAGCGTCCTCGTCCGTCATCTCCTTGGACGTGACCTGTGCGGAGGACTTGCTCTGGAGAGCGGCTTCCAGCGTGGTCACACGCTCCTGGAGGGACAGCAGGAGAGCGCACATCTCCTTGTTGGTGAGTTGGCGGGTGGTTTCCACGAGAGTTTGTTCCATTTGTTACTCCATTTGGTTATGCTAAACACCTATTTGTTTAGCATGTAGATATAATACAGCACCCATTTGTAACTGTAAACAGCCAGACGTACAGCCAGATGGTAACAGATTGTAATGATGGTTGTTACATCTCGATACAGTTGACCGACCGACGCTACCGCGCGCGACGCGCGATGTACAACACTATTACATCTTGTTACCTCTGTTACATCGGCGTCGCAATCGTTAACATCTCGTTACCTCTGTTACATCGTAGTCGTAGTCACGTACACCCTGTTACAGCGTTTACATCTTGTTACATGGCAGACAGACCGACGCACGGCGTTAATGTCTTGTTAATAGTCTGTAACCTGGCATTAATGCCCTGTTAATGTCGCGTTAATAGTCTGTAACCTGATCTTAATACTGTTACATCGTCTTAATAGTCTGTTAATACCGTATTAATACCGTATTAATATCGTGTTAATATCGTATTAATCTTCTCGTTACATCACGTTACATCGTTGGTCTTTTACTTCGCGTTACACTTCTTTACACACTGTTACATTTTTTAGGGGGCCCCTTTCCCCACGGCCCCGCGGCCCAGGTCGCCCGGCATTTTTGAAAAAATGGCTAATAACAGTGTTTCAGAGGTCCGCGACGTGCGAGGCGCATTGGATTAGGGTCCTGGTGCGAGGCGCGACGTGCAACGGGAAGGGTTCGACGACGAGGCGCGACGTGCGTCAGACCGAGCTCGGTCCTCCGGACGAGTTGGTTCCCAAATCCCCCGGATCGAAACGGTGTACACAGTGCCTCCACCACGGTATAATGGTCACAGCGCGTAGGAGATCGCCTTGGCCCACAGTTCAGTGGTTCGCGTCCGCTCAGCATCGGAGCAGGCGCTGGCCCTCATCCAGCAGGAATACCCCAACTACCACCCGTTGGTCAGTTTGGCGCGCCTCGCGCATCGCGAGGACGTCCTGCAGGACGCCAAGTTGGAGCTCGAGGTCCACAGGACCATTCTGCCCTACGTGGCGCCCAAACTCGCGAACGTCGAGGTGAAGGCGCACAACCCGGACGACCGTCGGGTCGTCGTCTCCCTCTTCGAGGACGTGGCTCTGCCCGACGGGCGGCACGTGATGGAAGAAATTCCGCTCGTGCGCGATGCCGTCGAGATCGTGCCACTGGACTAGAGCCGCCCGGGCGCTGCAATGACAAGAACTATCGGTGTACCCATCGAGCTGACGCATGGAAAATCCCCCTGGAGGGCTCAGATGCCGTTCGGGGAGAAAGAGACCGACGCGTGGAGGTTCCCCGCGCCGGCGCCACAGCAACCGCCCGAGGGGCAAGAAGGAGAGAGCAATGGCCAAGAAGATCCGGGCCCTGGGTGAGCGGCTGAAGGCCGCCGCGGCTGCCGCGGCGGCCTTGATGAGGGGCTCTGGCGTCGCGGAACACGCGCACGCCCAAGGCTACTTCACCGCGAAGTGCTACGACGCGCAGGGCAACCTCAAGTGGGAGGACACGTTCCCGAACGTCGTGACGACGGTCGGCGGCAACGACATCCTCGACAAGTACCTGGCCGGCTCGTCGTACACGGCCGCCAACTACATGGGCCTGATCGGCGCCGTGTCGTACACGGGCACGCCGGTAATCGGCGACACGATGTCGTCCCATTCGACGTGGACGGAGGCCGGCGGCACCAACGCGCCGACGTACTCACAGTCTGCCCGGCCCACCTGCGCGTGGTCGTCCGCCGCGAGCAAGTCCAAGTCCCTGTCGAGCCCGCTGACCTTCAGCATCACCTCGACCGGCACCGCCAAGGGCTGCTTCCTGACGACGGTCGCCACCAAGGACGGCACCACCGGGACGCTGATCTCGGCGGGCCTGTTCACGGGCGGCGACAAGGCTGTGGCCAACGGCGACACGCTCAGCGTCAGCTACTCGCTGGGCGTCTGAGCACAACCTCAAGGAGAACTGACATGGGACTGCCGTTCAAGGTGGGTGACAAGGTCAAGCAGAAGGTCTACGTCATCGAGGGCGTGGTGTCCGAGCTCGTGCTGACCGACGACAACTCGAAGGTCCAGTACGTGGTGGACTACACGGACCTCCAGGGCGAGCCGCACAAGAGGCCGTTCGAGGAGGACCAGATCGAAGCGGCTGAGTGAGGCGGTAGGTGGCAACCGTCAAGCAGATCTGCGGGACGAGGACGTCGCTGACCATCAGCGGCCTGTCCACGCTCGCGTCCGCCACCTACGTCGCGTCGTCTGCCAAGGACAACACCGGCAACCAGCCGATCGACGTCGTGGTGGAGGTGACAGTCGCCACGACCAACACGCCCTCCGGCAACAAGCAGTTGCTGGTGTTTGCGATCGCGTCGTACGACAACACGAACTACCAGTCGGGACCGACGAGCGGCACCACGACCACGGACGAGGCCAACCTGACCCTGCTGGGCGTGATCCCCATGCCCACGGCGTCCCAGACCGAGATCAGATCGTTCTCGGTGGCCGCGGCGTACGGAGGCGTGCTGCCTCCGTACTTCAAGGTCGTGTGCAAGAACGACCTGGGCGTGGCGCTGACCACCGGCAGCATCAACACGTCGGAAATCTCGGCGACGGTGGCGTAACGATGTCGCGCTTCGGCCTGTCCCGGGGATACAGCCGGCAGCCGGGGCAGACCGCTTCCCCGAACTGGCGCAGCAGCCTCTGCAACCGCCTCGTCTCCCTGGCCAACTTCGGCGTCGCCCACCCGCTCGGTCGGGCCTGGGACGTGGTCACGAACACTCCGTGGACGCACACCGGCACCACCTCGATGGTGAACACGAGGGTCGGGCGCGCCCTGAACGTGGGATCGAGTGCAGGGTCGCTCACAAATGCAGGGTTCACGCCCTCCAGCAAGATCACAGGGCCGTGGACTGTGCTCATGGTCGCGTCGGCGCCCGGGAGCAACACCGGAGTGTTCTTTTCGGCGAACACCCAGGCCGCGCCGTACTGTGCCAACTTCAGCGGCGTGTGGTCGATCAGCAACTCCGCCAATGGCTCCGTCAACGCCGACGGCACGATGCAGGTAGTGGCGTTCAGACAGTTCGCGACGACCGCCGACGTCACGGTGAACGGGGTCAAGGCCACGGGCAACGCACAGAACTACGCGGCGTTCGCGTCCGGCGCGGCCTACATCGGGGACTACGGCTCGAGCGGCGGCTTCCCGATCAACGGCAACATCGCGCTTCTGGCGGTGTGGAATCGTGCGCTCGCCGACAGTGAGATCAAGTCACTGTCCACCAATCCGTGGCAGCTCTTCTACAACCCGAGTGAGCTGCTCGAGTCGATCAACGCGGTGAGCTCCACCTACAACGTGTCGGCGTCCGAGGCGGCGAGCGCGCTGGACGCTCCGGATCGTGCCGGCGGCTCGAACTACACCCCGTCGCAGTCCGACTCCGGATCGGCCACTGATTCTCCGTCGGCGGTGGCGGCGCTCGTGGCGTCGATCGCCGAGGCGATGAGCGGCAGCGACTCGCCGTCGCTCCCTCCGCCGTTCAGCAAGACTCTGGTTTACGAGGCATGGAACGCCTCGGGCTCGAACACGGTGGTAAGCGGCTCGACCACATTCACCTGCTCTGCCAACGACACTATTCTGGTCGGCTTCGCGGGCCTGGCCAACGCCGACCAGGGCGCGTGCAGTGACAGCGTGCATGGCACGATCAGCCGAATCACGGGCGCGTTCAACGCCTGGTCGAATTCCAGTCAGACCTACGGCGGATTCGCCGCGCTCGCGGGAGTCTCCTCGGGCTCCCACACCGTCACACTGCCAACGGTTAGCAGCGGTGAGGACGCGGTGTTCTACATCTGGCGTCTGTCAGGCCTTCCGGCCACGCTATCGGTTACGTCCAAGGGTCAGACGCACCAGGTCTCGTCGTCCCAAACTTGCACCGTGACGACGGATCTGCCGGTGAGCTCGGGCGACCAGGCTTTCGGCATCAGGTTCCACGAGAACAGTGTTGGATCGACCGACACCCTCACGCGACCATCTGGCTGGGCTCAAGAGGGTACCGACATCTTGGACGGTTCGGTGATCCTGCCGACCAACGCTGCCTCACTGTCTATCACGAGCGGCTCCAGCACCCTGAGCGGTCAGTGGACGTCGGCCGACAGCGCGATCACTGACACGAGCGCGGCGATCGTGGTCTTCACGCCGACGTCGACCGGCAGCAGCTACGGCGTGAGCGCGTCGGAGTCCGGCTCGGCGGCGGATGTGCCGAGCGCGACCGGAGCACTGGTGGCGAGCTACTCCGAGGCTGCCTCGGGCGCAGATACTGTCTCCGGGACGTACTCGACGTCCTCCTCGATTTCTGAATCGGCCTCCGGGGCCGATTCATCCAACCGGACGATGTCGACGCCGGCCTCGATCGCCGAAAGCGCCTCCGGGGCCGATTCCCAGGACCGCACGATGTCCACGTCGGCGATCGGGAGCGAAACGGGCACCGGTTCGGACTCCCAGACGACGACCTCGGTCGCCGTGGCGTCGCAGAGCGAAGCCGGAAGCGCCTCGGAGTCCCAGGACCGTCTTCTGACGACTCCGGCGACCGGCGGCGACGTCGGGAACGCCCAGGACACAAATTCTACGACCCTGAGCGCCCAGGCGATCCAGAATGAGACCGGGAGCGCCTCGGACGTTCCCGGCGCAACCCAGGCGACCTCCGGGACGGTTTCCGAATCCGGCGGAGCGTCCGAAACCTCAGCTGCCGACGGAACGATCGTCACGGCATCTGCTTCTGAGAGCGGCGCGGCCGCGGAAGGATCATCTGCGATCATGGCCACCACGCTCGGAATCGTTGAGAGTTTGGCTGCGAGCGATCTCTCCTCCTGCATCGGAACCTTCTACGGCTCGGTGGTGGAGGCGCTCAGTGCTGTCGATTCTCCGGTCATCACCAGTGCACAATTCGCCCAGATGGTGGAATCTGGCGCGCTCGCCGAGGCCCAGAATGCAATCAAGTCGATCGCTACGGACGTCCTGGAGGCCATGGCGCTCACGGACGATCCGGCGTCCACCTTCGCCGCAGTGTGCCAGGCCATCGAAACTGCCGACGCCCAGGACGTGGCCGCGGCCACGTCCATGCTGACGGCCGCACTGATCGAGGCCGTTGCGGCCTACGAGTTCACGGATTCGCACGGAGTGCAGTTCTCCGTCATCGGTGAACTGGTTGCGGCTGCCGACACGTCAAGCGTTGAGACCTTCGTCAGTAGTCTGATCCGGATGTTCAGGTTCGCCGAGGATACCCGAATCTACTCGTTCGAGAACGAGAGTCGGGCCTACCGATTCCCGTCCGACAACGTGCGGACCTTCCAATTTTCGGGCGAGGCCCGAAACTACCGCTTCAAGGACGGAGGCTGAGATGTTCGACGACACCACCAATCCTGCCAAGCCCACGATCACGCACGATCCCAATGCGACGTTGGACTACACGTGGGACTTCAGCGGTCTCATCGTCGAGGGCGATGCGCTGGACACGGTCACCTTCCACCCGACGAATCCGGGCGTGACGGCGACTCCGGGCGCGGTACAGAACAACACAGCTGTGGCGTGGGTGAGCATCACCGACTCCACTCTGGTAAACCAAACGGTTGGCGTTACGGGTCGCTATACCACTACGGGAGGTCGCACAGACGACCGGACCCTCTGGTTCAAGATCAAGGAGCGTTGAAATGGCCGAAATCGAGTACCCTGGGGGATCTGAACGACGCCATCATGGGGAGCGCCGTCTGGGAGACCAGCGGATGGAGATCATCGCAAACTCGCCTCTTCTCAGGATCATCGTGTACATGGTCACGAGCGTGGGACTGCCCCTCATCGCTTGGGGCCTGAACAGCATCGTGGTCGAGATCCGGTCAATCCACGAATCCATCAACCAACAAAACATCGTGCTGAACGCGCACGAGATTCGGCTGTCTACGCTCGAGCGAGGGGAATCGTCCCGCGACCTCGAGATGAAGGCCGACAACAACAAGATCATCGAGCACGAGCAACGACTCAAATTCCTCGAGGATAGGGAGAACCGCAAGTGAATCCGCTCCAGCTCATCATCGCCAAGGACGGGTCCCTGTCCCAAACCAAGCTCGCCGCGGCGACGTTCCACTTTGCCATCTTCGTCACGGTCATGTACATCACGTACAAGACCGGCGACTTCAAGCTGGACATGTGGACGCTCTACGCGGCGGTCGCGGTGGGACATGCGGCCTTCGACAAGACCACTGCCCAGATCAAGGACTTCCAGGACGCGAAGCTGGCCGTGCAGAACGCCCCGGTGTCGGTCACCACCGATTCGCAGACCACGACGGCGACGACCACGCAATGATCGAATTCAAGCTCTACCCGAAGCAGCAGCGGGCGCTCATGTCGCCCGCGCAGGAGATTCTGTACGGCGGAGCCGCCGGCAGCGGGAAGAGCTACTTCATGCGCGTCCTCGCCATCCTACTCTGCATGGAGATCCCGCACCTGAAGGTCTTCCTGTTCCGGCGCCTGTACAAGGAGTTGTACATCAACCACGTGTACAGCCCGGACGGGTTCCTGGTCATGCTGAAGCCCTTTATCGACAACGGCGACGTGGTCTTCAACAAGTCGGACGGCGTGATCAACTTCTGGAACGGTGCACAGATCTACCTCTGCCACGCCCAGCACGAGAACGACATCAACAGCTACCTGGGCGCCGAGATCCACTGTTTGCTGATCGACGAGGCGACTCAGTTCAGCGAGAAGATGATCCGATTCATCCGGACCCGCGTCCGCCTCGGCGGCCTGGCCATTCCGGAGCGGTGGAAGGCAGTACTGCCCAAAATCATCTACGGCACCAACCCGGGAGGTCTGTCGCACTCGTACCTCAAGAAGGGGTTCGTCAGCTACGGCGCGGGTCACGTCTACAAGGCGCCCATCTCAGACGGCGGCATGCTGCGCGAGTTCATCCCGGCGCGTGCTGGCGAGAACTCCATCATGATGAGGAACGATCCGAACTATAAGGAACGGATCATGGGCCTTGGCGACGACCGACTCGCGCAGGCTTACCTCGACGGAAACTGGAATCTGGACGAGGGCCAGGCCTTCTCCGATCTGTGGGACCCGAACGTCCACATCGTCAACGATCTGGAGATCCCGAGAACGTGGACCATCGACCGGTCTCACGACTACGGCTACTCAGCGCCGGCGGCCACCATCTACTGCTGCGAGTCGGACGGCACGTACGCCACGATCGATGGCAACAAGATCGCTCTGCCGAGGCGATCCATCATCATGTTCAGCGAAATCTACTTCGCCGACAAGGAGGACAAGGGCCTGAGGCTGCTGCCCAACGAGCTCGGCGTCAGAATGCGTCAGCACGAGGAGATGGCTGGTCTGAGGATGAGGACCCAGGCAGGTCCAGCCGACACCACCATCTTCGACAAGGACAAGGGGATGGCGGCGATCCACGACGAGTACATCAACCAGGGCGTCCGCTTTACCAAGGGCGACAAGCGGCCCGGCAGTCGCGAGCGGGGCTACATGCTCGTGAGGCAGGGGCTGAAGGCGGCACTGACGAGGAATCGGGAGGCTCCGTGGCTTCTGTTCCACAGGCAGTGCGTGAACACAATCTCGCAGATCCCCGAGCTGCCGGTCGCCCCTGACAATCCGCAGGACGTGAACTCTGCGGCAAACGATCACATCTACGACGCTCTCCGATACCGTGCGCTCAAGGCGATCATGCGTGCCGGCGAGGGCGTCGTGTACGGAACCTGAGGAGGAACCATGGCAAAAGACATCACGAAGTGGGCATCGCCCGACTACCTCCGCTACCTCAACGCGTGGTCCAAGATCCGCGACTGCTTCGACGGCGAGGACCGGATCAAGAGCCTGGGCACGAGGTACCTCCCGCAACTGTCGGGACAGTCCAACGCTGACTACAACAACTACCTGACGCGGGCGCTCTTCTTCCCGATTACGGGCAAGACGGCGACGGCGATGTGCGGTCTGGCCATGGCTAAGGCTCCGAAGATTCAGACCAACGACATCATGGCGCCCTTCTTCAAGGACGACAAGATCGGGTATCAGTGGTCCGAGCTGATGATGACGACCTACCTGGAAGTCATCATGCAGGGCCGCTACGGCATCCTGATCGATGCTCCGGTCGTCGGTTCCACCATGCCGTCCATCTGCCCTTACATCGCGGAGTCCATCCCGAAGTGGAAGCTGGATCCGCTGACCGGACAGGCCGTATCCATCATCCTGAGGGAGATGCGTGAGGTCGAGGATCCGTCCGATCCGCATGCGGTCAACGTTCAGACTGTTCTGCGGAACTGCTTCATCGGCCCGGACGGTCTGTACCATGTGCAGGAGCTGAACGACGACCTCGAACCGGTCGGCCCACTCGTCACGCCTACGTTCATGGGCAACACGATCGACTTCATCCCCTTCACGGTGATCGGGGCGAGCGGCGTCCACTGGCAGTGCGACAAACCTCCGATGCAGGACATCTCCACGATCAACCTGTCGCACTACCTCACTTCCGCCGACCTCGAGTGGGGTCGCCACATCGTCGGTCTGCCAACCCCGGTCATCAGCGGCGTGGACTCCTCCACCCAGCTCAAGATCGGTGGCACGG
>Ga0157379_10003416_pt1 | contig 13428 bp, 11 predicted proteins | sample S25metaG_FD_121802 | JGI IMG/M metagenome (GOLD analysis project Ga0157379, IMG submission 121802) | Switchgrass rhizosphere microbial communities from Kellogg Biological Station, Michigan, USA - S2-5 metaG | ecosystem: Host-associated > Plants > Roots > Rhizosphere > Soil | place: USA... | reverse complement strand
GCTCCTCGACGACCCGCTCCCAACCGGCGTCGAGCGCGCTGAGGATCGCGGCCGACACCTGGTCTCGCAAGGCCGGCACCGAACGCTGGCTCGACCAGCCGTAGGTGACGAACTTGGTCAGCCGCAGCGACTCGCCCGGCTGGAGCTTCGTCGCGACGGTGAGCCGCGCCCAGTCCTGATGGGCGGCCAGTTCGGTGCGCACCTCGTGGGGGGCACTGATGACGTGGTCCATCGCCGCCGCCAGCCGGATGGCGCTGCGGTCCGTGCGGTGGACGAGCATCACCGCGTTGCCGAACTGATAGTGCTCCTCGGCGATCAGCGGCTGCCGGAGGTGCGCGGCGGCCCGGGGATCCTGGTGCCCGGTCGGCTGGCCGTCGGCGTTGGCCACCAACTCGGACTGGACGACCAGGCGCGATCCCGCGCCGACAGGCTCGACCTCGTAGACGATCGCGGCGATGCCGCGCTGGGTCAGCGAGACCAGGCGCGTCGAGGTCAGCCGTACCTCGCCCCCAGCCGGTGAGCGCCAGTGCGCGGTGCGGCGCAGCACGCCGGCGCGCAGGTCCAGCACGCGCTCGTGCTCGAGCAGGTCGCCGTAGCGGACGTCGAAGAGCTCGTCGCCGACGAGCAGCCGCATCGGCTTGCCGTCGGTGACGTTGATGATGGTCTCGCCCGCCTCGGGGTTCCCGTAGGCCGTCTCGGCGTAGGGCAGCGGGCGCGCCTCGTGCACGCCGTTGAGGTAGGTGCCGGGCAGCCCCGTCGGCTCGCCCTCGTCGAGGTTGCCGCGCAGCCCGATGTGGCCGTTGGCCAGCGCGAACACCGACTCGGACTGGGCGAGCAGGTCGAGGTTGAGCTCGGTCTCGCGGATCGCCCACGGATCGAGGGCGTACGGCGCGTTCTCGATCATGCGAGCTCCGACAGGTCGTCGACGACGACGTCGGCGCCATGTTCCTGCAGCGCCGTGCGCTGACCTACCCGATCGACACCTATCACAAGGCCGAAGTGCCCAGCCCGGCCCGCCTCCACACCTGCCAGCGCGTCCTCGTAGACGGCGGCCTGAGCCGGCCGGGCCCCGAGCCGCCGCGCGCCCTCCAGGAACGTGTCCGGCGCGGGCTTGCCCTTGAGCCCGTGGTCGCGCACGTCGTGGCCGTCGACGATCGCCTCGAACAGGTCGAGGATCGCGGCGGCCTCCAGCACCTGGCGCGTGTTGGCCGACGACGACACGACGGCGCAATGCAGTCCCGCGTCGCGGGCGGCGCGGACGTAGGCGACCGAGCCGTCGTAGACCTCGACGCCGTCCTGGGCGATCAGGGCCTGGACGAGGTCGTTCTTGCGCTGGCCGAGCGCGTGCACCTCCGCGTCGGAGGCCTCGATGCCCCGCGAGCGCAGGAAGCCGCGCACGCCGTCCTCGCGCGGCAGCCCGTCGACGTGGCGGTCGTAGTCGTCCTGCGTGAACGCCCGGAACGGCTCGGGGCGCTCGCGCAGGTACTCGTCGAACATCTGCTTCCAGGCCCTGGCATGAACCGTCGCCGTCTGGGTCAGGACGCCGTCGAGGTCGAAGAGGCAGGCCGTGATGCCGTCGGGGAGGCCGAGCACGCCGTCCATCCTCGCACGGCGGCCGCGGCGTCACGCGTGGGTCGGGACCTCCAGCGGCAGGCCCGCCGCCTCCCAGTCCTGCTTGCCCTCGGCGTACTTGCGCACGTCGGTGTAGCTGTAGTACATGGGCCCCGAGGGTCTCGACGACGGTGACGCTGCCGGCGGCGATCCGGCCTGCAGCTCGGTGCGGGTGACGGTGTCGCGCATGGCGCCCAGGCTCGCGGCCCGGCGGGCGCGCGTCCAAGACCGGTCGCCTCTGCCGCGATACGCGCTGCGTAGGATCGCCGGCGATGACCCCCGACCTGCGGCTCATCCGCTACTTCGTCGCCGTCGCCGAGGAGCGCAACTTCACGCGGGCCGCGGAGCGCCTGCACATGGCTCAGCCGCCGCTGAGCACGGCGATCCGCCAGCTGGAGCGCCAGCTCGACGTCCGGCTGCTCGACCGCACGCCGCGCGAGGTGCGGCTCACCGCGGCGGGCGAGCTGTTGCTCGACCGCGGCCGCGCGCTGCTCGCGCACGCCGACGAGGTCATCGACGCGGTCCGCGCCGTCGAGAAGGCGCCGTCCGGGCTGCTGCGCGTCGGCGTCAGCCCCGCCGCGCGCGTCGGCCTGGCGCCGCAGCTGCTCGCGCGCTGGAGCGCGGCCGCCCCGGGCGTGATGGTCCACGCCGGCGAGGCCACGACCGGTGCGATGCTGCGCGACGTGCGCCAGGGCCGCCTCGACCTCGCGCTGGCCTTCTGCCCGACGCGCGAGGACCTGGCGGGGCTGGACTCGGTCATCGCCCGCGACGAGCCGGCGGTCGTCCACGTCCGCGACGACCATCCGCTGGCCGCGCGCGAGACGCTCGCCCTCGCCGACCTGGCCGGCGAGACGCTCGTGGTCGCCGGCGGCCCCGACAGCGCGGGCTTCACGGCGGCCGTCGTCGCGCACTGCCGGGCGGCCGGCGTCGCCCCGGCCACCGTGGCCGACCCGTATCCCGACCTCGGCGGCCGGGCGGTGCGCGAGGGGCTGGGCGTCGTGCTCTACGTCGCCACCGCGTTCGGGCCCGACCTCGAGGGCACGCGGCTGGTCCGCGTCGCGCCGGAGGTGACGCTGCCGTTCGTTCTGGCCTGGCGGGCGGGCGCGCGGACCGCGGCGCTCGACGCGGTCCTCGCCGCGGTCTGACGAGCGCCGGCTCAGCCGATCCGCGAGCGGCGGCGATGCATCACGAACAGCATGGCCGCGCCGACGGCCACGACCGCCAGCGCCACGATGCCGAGATCGCGCACCAGCGTGCCGATCGCGTCGCCGGCGAGGTAGGCCAGGGTGCCGACGGTCACCGCCCAGCTGATGCCGCCCAGGGCGTTGAACACCAGAAACGACTGCCACGGCATGCGGGTGATCCCGGCCAGCCACGACGCCCACACGCGCAGGCCGAGGATCCAGCGGCCGAAGAACACCGCCTTGGGCCCGTGGCGCTCGAAGAACGGCTCGCCGGTCTCGAGCACCCGGCGCCGCGACGCGGCGAAGCGGCCGGGGCGCTCCAGCAGCCGGCGTCCGCCGTGCCGGCCGATCGCGTAGCCGATGTTGTCGCCGATGATCGCGGCCGAGGCGGCGAGCACGAGCACGACCGCGAGGTCGAGCCGCCCCTGGCCGGCCAGCGCGCCCGCGGCGATCAGAGCCGTCTCGCCCGGCACCGGCGCGCCGCCGGCCTCGGCCATGATGAGGCCGAAGAGCGCGGGGTAGCCGACGTGCGCGAGGTCCATGCACCATCCATCCTGACGCACCCGCGGGGCGCAGAACGCCTGCTCAGAACGGGGCGGTCTCCATCGCCCGGGCGAACTCGTCGACCGAGAGGCCGTTGCGGGGCAGCGGCGTCGGCGCCGCCCGGTCGCTGCGCAGCCCGTCCAGCAGCAGCCCCAGCATGCGGCGCCAGTGCTCCGGCGCGACCGACCCGGTGTACAACGCCCCGGCGGCGATCATGAACTGCATCGCCGGGACATCGGTGGGCACGAGGTCGGCGCGCAGGTCGCCCGTGGCCTGCGCGCGCCGCACGAGCTCGCTCACCCGCGGGGCCAACTGGTCGCGGGCGCGGGCCACCTGGCCGCGCCCCTGCGCGCTGCCCAGCACGACCTGCTGCAGCCCCCGGTCGGCGACGTGCCGGGCGCTCGCGCGCTCCATAAACCCGACAAAGCCGTCCCAGGGATCGTCGGCCCCGAGCGCCTCGTCGGCGAGGGCGACGAGGGCGCCGACGCGGTCCTCGAACAGCGCGTCGATCAACTCCTCCTTCTTGGGGAAGCGCCGGTAGACGGTGCCCACGCCGACGCCGGCGGCCTCCGCGATGTCGTCGAGGCTGACGCCCAGGCCGCGGGTCGCGAACAGCTGCGCCGCGGCGTCGAGGATCCGCTGGCGGTTGCGCTGCGCGTCGCGGCGCAGGGGTCGTTCGTCGGTGGTCACCGGACCGAGGGTAGCGAAAGTGGAGAACACATCTCCAGTTCTGTGCTACCGTGCCGATGACCGAACTTGAGGCGATACCTCCGTTTCATCCTCGACCCCTCTCTCCTCCATGGCTTCCCACACCGATCCTCATCACGCCCGCCGGTGGCTCATCCTCGCGGTCCTCGGCCTGGCCCAGCTCATGGTCGTCCTCGACGCGACGATCGTGAACATCGCGCTGCCGTCGGCACAGCACGACCTCGGCTTCTCCGACGACAGCCGGCAGTGGATCGTCACCGCGTATGCGCTGGCGTTCGGCTCCCTGCTGCTGCTCGGCGGCCGCATCGGCGACCTCTTCGGCCGCAAATGGGTCTTCGTCGCCGGCTTGGCCGGGTTCGCACTGGCCTCCGCCGCCGGCGGCGCCGCCCAGAGCTTCGGCCTCCTCGTCGCCGCCCGCGCCGCCCAGGGCGCGTTCGGCGCGCTGCTCGCGCCCGCCGCGCTGTCGCTGCTGACCACGACGTTCACCGAGCCCAGCGAGCGCAACAAGGCGTTCGGCATCTTCGGCGCGCTGGCCGGCTCGGGCTCGGCCGTCGGGCTGCTGCTGGGCGGCGCGCTCACCGAGTACCTGTCGTGGCGCTGGTGCCTGTACGTGAACCTTGCGTTCGCTGGACTGGCGGTCGCGGGCGCGCTGGCGCTGATCCACAACGCGCGGCCGGCCCAGCGCGCCCGCGTCGACGTCCCCGGCACGCTGACCGCGTCGGCCGGGCTGTTCGCGCTGGTCTACGGCCTGGCGCATGCGTCGACGACGAGCTGGGGCGATGCGACCACGCTCGGCTTCCTGGCCGCGAGCGTCGTCCTGCTCGGCGCGTTCGTCGCGATCCAGCGGCGGGTCGCGCACCCGCTGCTGCCGCTGCGCATCGTCGTGGACCGCGACCGTGGCGGGGCGTACCTCGCCGTGTGCCTGTCGGGCATCGCGATCTTCGGGATCTTCCTGTTCCTGACGTACTACCTGCAGGAGACGCTCGGGTTCTCCCCCGTCGGGACCGGGGTGGCGTTCCTGCCGATGACCGTGTCGATCATGATCACCGCGACGACGGTGCAGACGCGCGTGCTGGCCCGCACCGGTCCCCGGCCGCTCATCGCGCTCGGGATGCTCCTCGGCGCGGCCGGGATGCTCTACCTCACCGGCATCGGCGTCGACTCGAGCTACGCGTCGGCCGTCCTGCCGGCGCTGGTCCTGCTCGGGGTGGGCTTCGGCCTCGTCATCGCACCGGCCATCAGCATCGCGACGCTCGGCGTCGACCCGCGCGACGCCGGCGTCGCCTCGGCCATGGTCAACACCATGCAGCAGATCGGCGGCTCGATCGGCACGGCGCTGCTGAGCGCGCTGGCCGCGAGCGCGGCGACCGCGTTCGTTCACGCCCGCCGGCCCTCGCCGGACGTGATCGCCGCAGCGGCCGTGCACGGCTACACGACCGCCTTCGCCTGCTCGGCGGCGATCTTCGTGGTGGCCGCGGTCGTCTGCGCCGCGCTGCTGCGCCCGGGCGCGAAGGCCCCGGCCGCGGCGGGCGAGCCGGTGTTGGCGCACTGAGGTCGTGGGTGGTGGCGGCCGGCGCTCGACCGATCATCGAAGGGTGACGGGCGCTCGCGGCGCCCCGGACGCGAGCGAGTCTCCGCCGGCGCCCGCGGCGCGCGGGTGTGACCGTCTGGCCCGGCTCAGCGGACTTCATGCGCCCACCCCGGGCGGTCGGCTGGATCGCGGCGTCCCGCGCCAGCGTCCTCGGAGCGCGGTACGCCGCACGGATCACCGAAGGGAACGAGCGCACGCGGCGCCCCGGACGCGAGCGAGTCTCCGCAGGCGCCCGCGGCGCGCGGGTGTGACCGTCTGGCGAACTGGTGGTACGCCAGACGGGCACACGAGTTCCGCCGGCGCCCGCGGCGCGCGGGTGTGACCGTCTGGTCCAGCTGAGCCGGACTCGATGGGCCCACCCCGGCGCCCAGCGCCGACTGTGACCGTCTGGTCCGGCTGGGCCGGACTCGATGGGCCCACCCCGGCGACCAGCGCCGTCGTGTGCCCGTTCGGCGAACTGGTGGTACGCCAGACGGGCACACGAGTTCCCGCGGACGCCCGACGCCCGACGCTCGACGCCTCACCGCAGCAGCAGATCCACGTACCCGTCGGCCACCTCACGCGCGCTCAGGCGCCCGCGTGGCCGGAACCACAAGGCGGTGTGGTTGACCATCCCCAGCAGCGCCATCAGCGCGAGGCGGCGGTCGGCGAAGACGAAGGCCCCCGCCTGCTCCCCACGCGCCAGCACGCCGTCGAGCAGCTCCTCGAACCGCTTGCGCGCCGCGCGCACCGCGCGCCACTGGGGCCCGTGCTCGAGCACGTGGCGCTCCTGCTGGAACACGAGGACGTGGTCGCGGTGGGCCTCGACGTGCTCGACCCACATGCGCACGAGGCCGCGCAGCTCCTCCTCCGGCGCGCGCCGCTCGGCGACCAGCGCGCCCGCGCGGTCCAGCAGCGGCGCCATCAGCTCGTCGCAGATCGCGACGAGCAGCTCGTCCTTGGAGCCGATGTAGTGATACAGCCCGCCGGCCGCCAGCCCGGTGGCGTCGGCGAGATCCTGCATCGAGGTCGCGTGGAAGCCCCGCTGGGCGATGACCGCCGCGGCCGCATCGACCAGCGCGACGCGTCGGCGCTCGTAGCGCGCGCGCAGCGCCGGACGGGTGGGCGGTGGAGCGGGCAACAGGACTTCGACGGAGCATTCGAACTTCGAGCGCTCGTTCGGTATTCTCGGCCGCATGGTGCCACACGCGGCGCCCCTGCGCGACCTCTCGCCGGTCCTGATCGCCAACCGCGGCGAGATCGCGATCCGCATCGCCCGGACCGTCCAGTCCCTCGGCCTGCACACCGCGGGGGTCGTCACGGACGACGACGCCGCCGCCCACGCGCCCCATGCCGACGCCGTCGACACCTGCGTCCGCATCGCGTCCTACCTCGACGCCGCCGAGCTCGTGCGCGCCGCCCAGGCCGCCGGCGCCCGCTCCGTGCACCCGGGCTACGGGTTCCTGTCGGAGAACGCCGCGTTCGCCCAGGCGGTGGTCGACGCGGGGCTGACGTGGATCGGCCCTCCGCCGGCGGCGATCGAGCTCATGGGCGACAAGGGCCGGGCGAAGGAGGCCGCCGCCGCGGCAGGCGTTCCGGTCGTGCCCGCGGGCGACGACGGCGGCTTCCCCGTGGTGGTCAAGGCCGTCGCGGGCGGCGGCGGCAAGGGCCTGCGGGTGGTGCGGGCGCCCGAGGAGCTCGAGGAGGCGACCGCCGCCGCGCGGCGCGAGGCGCTCGCGGCGTTCGGCGACGACCGCGTCCTCGTCGAGCGCTACCTCGAGCGCCCGCGCCACATCGAAGTCCAGGTCCTCGCCGACCGCCACGGCGGCTGCATCCACGTCGGCGAGCGCGAGTGCTCGCTGCAGCGCCGCCACCAGAAGGTCGTCGAGGAGGCGCCGTCACCGGTCGTCGGCGCCGCCCTGCGCACCCGCATGGGCGCGGCCGCCGTCGCGCTGACGCAGGCCTGCGGCTACGAGGGCGCCGGCACGGTCGAGTTCATCACGGACGCCGACGCGACCGAGTTCTACTTCCTGGAGATGAACACCAGGTTGCAGGTCGAGCACCCGGTCACCGAGTTGGTGTACGACATCGACCTGGTCGCCGCGCAGCTGCGCATCGCCGCCGGCGAGCCGCTGGCGCTGCGCCAGGGCGACGTCGTCCCGCGCGGCCACGCCGTCGAGGCGCGCCTGTACGCCGAGGATCCGGTCGCCGGCTTCCTGCCCGCGGCCGGCACGGTCCGGCTCTATCGCGAGCCGGACGGCGTCGGCGTCCGCGTCGACTCCGGCGTGCGCGCCGGCACCACGATCGGCACGGCCTACGACCCGCTGCTGGCCAAGGTCATCGCGCACGGCCCCGACCGCGACACGGCGCTCGACCGCCTGGACCGCGCGCTGGCGACCTTCGCGATCGCCGGCGTCGCGACGAACGCGGCGTTCACGCGTGCGCTCCTGGCCCGCGACGACGTGCGCGCCGGCGAGCAGGACACCACCCTGCTCGAGCGCGTGCTCGACGAGCACCCGCCGGCGACGCCCGACGACCTCGTGCCCGCGGCGATGCTCGCGGCCGCGGGCACCGCCCGCCCGGCCGGGCCGTGGCGGCGGGCGCTGGCCGACGGGCTCGGCGAGGCGCGCGTCGGCGGCGGCGCGGTCACCGTCGGCGACCGCACGTGGACGGCCGCGGCGATCCGGGACGACGGCCACGGCGACGTGCGCATCACCCTCGACGGCGTGCAGCGGCGCTACGCCGTCGCGCTGCACGGCGACGACGTCTGGATCGCGCGCGATGGCCACCACGCCGAGGTCCGGGCGGCGCGGCGCGTGCTCGGCCCCGACGTGCCGAAGGGCTCGCTCGAGGCGCCGATGCCCGGGACCGTGCTGCAGGTGCGCGTGGCCGACGGCGACACCGTCGCCCCGGGCGACGTCCTGCTCGTGCTCGAGTCGATGAAGATGGAGCTGTCGATCACCGCGCCGGCCGCGGGGGTGGTCGAGGGCCTGGCGCTCCGGACCGGCGACCGGGTCGAGCGCGGCCAGCCGCTCGTCGCGGTCCGGGTCGACGAGGAGACGCCGTGAGCGACCGCGACGGGCACCTCGAGCTGATCGCCGACCTGCAGACGCGGCTGGCGCGCGTGCGGGCGGGCGGCGGGGAGCGCGCCCGGGAGCGCCATCTCGCCCGCGGCAAGCTGCTGCCCCGCGACCGCGTGGAGCGGCTGTGCGATCCGGGGACGCCCTTCCTGGAGCTCGCGCCGCTCGCCGCCGAGGAGCTCTACGACGGCGACGCGCCGGGCGCCGGGATCGTCGCGGGCATCGGCGTCGTGCACGGCCGCCACGTCGTGATCGCCGCCAACGACGCCACGGTCAAGGGCGGTGCGTACTACCCCATGTCGGTCAAGAAGCACCTGCGGGCGCAGGAGGTGGCGCTCGAGAACCGGCTGCCGTGCATCTACCTCGTGGACTCGGGCGGCGCGTTCCTGCCGCTCCAATCCGACGTCTTCCCCGACCGCGACCACTTCGGGCGCATCTTCTACAACCAGGCGAGGATGAGCGCCGTCTCCATCCCGCAGATCGCCTGCGTCATGGGCTCGTGCACCGCCGGCGGCGCGTACGTGCCGGCCATGAGCGACGAGACCGTCATCGTCCGCGACCAGGGCACGATCTTCCTCGGCGGGCCGCCGCTGGTGAAGGCGGCCACCGGTGAGGAGGTCACCGCGGAGGAGCTCGGCGGGGGCGACGTCCACGCGCGCACGAGCGGCGTCGCCGACCACCTGGCCGCCGACGACGAGCACGCGCTGGAGATCGTGCGCGGCATCGTGGACACGTTGCCGGGCGACGCGCCGGCGCCGTGGCGGCGCCGCGCCCCGCGCCCGCCGCTCGGGGCGGCCGACGACATCCTCGACCTGGTGCCCCTGGACTCGCGGACGCCGTACGACGCACGCGACCTGCTCAGGCTGCTGGTCGACGGCGGCGAGCTCCAGGAGTTCAAGGAGCTCTACGGGACGACGATCGTCTGCGCGTTCGCCCACCTCGACGGCCACCCGGTCGGCATCCTGGCCAACAACGGGATCCTGTTCAGCGAGTCGGCGCTCAAGGCCGCGCACTTCATCGAGCTCTGCGACCGGCGCGGGATCCCGCTGCTCTTCCTCCAGAACGTGTCGGGGTTCATGGTCGGCCGCGAGTACGAGGCGGGCGGCATCGCCAAGGACGGCGCGAAGATGGTCACCACGGTCTCGTGCGCGCGCGTGCCCAAGATCACCGTGATCGTCGGCGGCTCGTTCGGCGCGGGGAACTACGGCATGTGCGGACGCGCCTACGGCCCGCGGTTCCTCTTCATGTGGCCCAACGCGCGGATCAGCGTCATGGGCGGCGAGCAGGCCGCCGCGGTGATGCGCGAGGTCGGCCAGGAGGAGGTCGGCGCGCGGCTGGCCGACCAGTACGAGCATCAGGGCCGTCCGGTCTACTCGACCGCGCGGCTGTGGGACGACGGGATCATCGACCCGCGCGACACTCGCGCCGTGCTGGCCCAGGCGCTGGCGGCCTGCGCGAACGCGCCGCTGGGCGAGCAGGGCTACGGCGTGTTCAGGATGTAGGGGTCGCCGTCGGCGTCTCCAGCGTCACGCCCAGGTCGCCCGTCGGGAACGCCCCGACCGTGAGATGCACGCGCCGGACCGCGCCGACCCCGCGCAGCGGCACCGCGCCCGGGATCGGACCGGCCGCCCCGCGCAGGACGACGCCGGCGCCGGTGAAGCGGTGCAGGAGCTTCAGGTAGCCCGCGTCGTCCTGAACCGACAACACCACCTTGCCGAGGACGCGCCCATCGCGGGCACGCACGGTGCGCTGCGCGGGCGCGAGCACGTACGGGCCGCCCACGTCACCGATCAACCGGCCGCCGCGGGCGAACGCGCGGATGCGCACGACGTGCAGGCTGCGCTGGCGGAAGAAGCGGATGATGGCCGCGCGCAGCGCGACCGGGTCGCGGGCCGCGACGGCCCGCTGGAAGCCGCGGTCGGTGGCGACGTGGCGCAGCACGCGCTGCGTCGCCGGCCCCGACGCCTCCGCCGTGTACAGCCGCAGGGCGGCGTCGCGCACGACGTTGGCCCGGGTCGCGGCGGCCGTCGCCCCGCAGTCGCCGCCCGACGACGCGGCGGCCGTCGGGCGCAGCCCGATCGTCAGCGGGCCGGCGGGCCACGCGGTCGCCCGGACCGTGATCGGATCGTCGACGCCCGGCGCGACGTCGACCGTGGCCCCGGTGATCGTGCGGATGATGTCGGCGATCGCCGTGTCGCCCGCGACCGCGACGACGTACCGGCCGACGGGATGGCCGGCCCGGTCGAGGATCTCCCCGCGCACCGGCGCCAGGGCGGGCGCGCGGCCCAGGTCGGCGAGCACGTGGACGCCGCGCGTGACGATCAGCCGCCGGACCTGGTGCTTGAGCAGCGGGTGCAGCGCGGCGAGCGTCGCGGCCGGATCACCGGCGTAGACCGCGGCGGCCAGCGCGGACGCGTGGGACAGCCGCCGCCGGACCGCCGCGACGTTGCGTCCGCCCGCGGCCTGCGCGTAGATGCGCTGGGCGATCGCCTGCAGCTCACCGTCGACGACCACGGGGCACGCCGGCTGGCGGCCCGCGGCCCGCGCCGTCGTCGTGCGATGGCCCGAGGCGGCGCCGCACGCGGCGAGCACGGGCAGCGCCGCGGCGACGGCGAGGCGCACGAGGACCGTGACGCGCGGGCGACGACTCACGCCATGAGCGTCTCGGCCCCACCTTCGCGCCCGCTCAAGGCGGGGTTGAGATCCGGTGGGTCGGGACAGGCGGGCACGCGCAGGACGAACGCCCCGGCCGCGGCGCGCAGGTCGCCGCCCTGCGCGCGCGCCAGGCCGCGCGCGATCGCGAGCCCGAGCCCCGCGCCGGGCGTCCCGCTCGCCGCGCGCCCGCGGACGAAGCGGACGAACAGGCGCTCGGCCTCGGCGTCGTCCACGCCGCCGCCGGCGTCGGCCACGGTCACGGTCCAGCCGTCCGCCCCGTCGGCGGCCGCGGCCGCGACCCGCACGGTCACCGCGCCCTCGCCGTGATGGTCGGCGTTGTCCAGCAGGATCCGCAGGATGCGCGCCGTCGCCGCCGGGTCGGCAAGCGCCAGCGCCGCCTCGCCCTCGACGGTCAGCGACCGGCCGGCGGCCTCCAGCCGCGGCTCGAACTCGCGGGCGATCGTGCCGGCGACCGCCGTCAGCTCGAGCGGCTCGGGCGCCAGCTCGGCCTCGCCGTCCACGCGCGAGAGGTCGAGCAGATCGGTGGACAGCGCGACGAGCCGGTGGGTCTGGCGCAGCGCCGTGTCGGCGCGGGCCGCGGTGACCTCGGGGCCGCCGCGCCCGTCGCGCGCCTCCTCGCGCAGCAGCTCGAGCGTCGCCTGCAGTGAGGCCAGCGGCGTTCGCAGCTCGTGGCTCGCGGTCGCGACGAAGGCCTGGCGGGCGGCCTCGTCGGCCACCAGCCGGCGGCGCATGTCCTCCAGCGCCCGCGCGACGACGGCGACCTCGTCGCTCCCGCGGACGTCGACCGGATGGCCCAGGCCCTCGTCGCGCAGCGCCTGGGCGTCGTCGTGCAGGCGGCGCAGCCGCCGCAGGACGCTGCGGCTGAGCAGCATCGCCAGCACCGCGCCGACGACCAGCCCCGCGGCCAGCCCCAGCGGCAGGACGCGCCGGATCACGCCCTCGGCGGCGCGCGTGTCGTCGAGCCGCTTGCCGATCACCAGCGTGAGCGGGTGCTCGTCGTCGCCGCTGACGCTCACCGCGAACGCGCGCCCGTCGTGCTCGCCGGAGGTCACGCCGTCGCGGCGCGAAAGCGCGTGGGCGCGTTGGACCGCGAGGTCGGGCAGGACCGGCTCGGTCGGGTCGACCGCGGTGTCGGCGAGCTTGCGGCCCGCCTGGTCGAAGACGACGATCCGCCCGCCGGCGCGGCGCTCGACGCGCTGGGCGATCCGCAGGAGCGCGCGCGAGTGCGGATGCAGATCGCCCTCGGGCACGGCGCGCAGGTCGGGCCGGACCTCGCGGACCAGGCCGCGCAGGTCGGCGAGGCGCTCGCTCTCCAGACGCTGGCGCAGCAGGGGCGCCATCACCGCGACGGCGGCGACGAGGGTCGCGATGCTCGTGACCGCCAGAGCGACGGCCAGCCGCGTCCGCAGCCCCGTCGCGCGGGTCATCGTCCCAGGCGGTACCCGGCGCCGCGCACGGTGACGATCCAGCCCTCGTCGCCGCCGGCGCGGGCGAGCTTGTCGCGGACGAAGTGGACGTGGACGTCGACGCCGCGCGGGTCGCGGTAGGCGTCGTCGCCGTAGATGGCCTGCAGCAGCTCCTGGCGCGTGCGGACCGCTCCGCCGGCGCGCAGCAGCGCCTCCAGGACCGCGAGCTCGGAGCGCGTGAGCGCGACGGGCGTGCCGCCGACGGTGACTTCCAGCGCGGCCGTGTCGAGCTCCAGCGGGCCGTGGCGCAGGAGCGGGGCGTCGCCCGCGGCCGGCGTCGCCTGCACGCGCCGCAGGGCGGCGCGGACGCGACTGCGCAGCTCGGCGATGCCCACCGGCTTGATGACGTAGTCGTCGGCGCCGGCCTCCAGCGCGAGGACGACGTCGGCCTCGCGGTCGCGCGCGGTGAGCATCATCACGTACATCTCGGTGTCGGCGCGGCGCAGCCGACGGCAGACCTCGACGCCGTCGGGGCCGGCGCCGAGCGCGACGTCGAGCAGCACGAGGTCGTGGCGGCCCGAGCCCAGCGCATCGAGCGCGGCATGGCCGTCGGGCGCGACCTGCACGCCGTGGCCGTCGGCCGCGAGCGC
>Ga0157379_10003412_pt1 | contig 13436 bp, 13 predicted proteins | sample S25metaG_FD_121802 | JGI IMG/M metagenome (GOLD analysis project Ga0157379, IMG submission 121802) | Switchgrass rhizosphere microbial communities from Kellogg Biological Station, Michigan, USA - S2-5 metaG | ecosystem: Host-associated > Plants > Roots > Rhizosphere > Soil | place: USA... | reverse complement strand
CGGATGACCTCCTCGTCGGGCAGCGCGAGCCCCTGCCGGACGATCTGCGCCATCTCCTCGCCGTAGCGGTCGCCGCGCTGCGCGAATCGTTCGCGATGAGCGTCGGCGACCTCCGTCAGGAAGATGGCCATGAAGTCGCGCAGGATCCCGTCGAACAACGCGTCGGGCTCCCGCACGCGGATCACCTGCGCGCCGGCGCTGCGCAACCGGGCGACCGTCTCCGTGAACGCGGCCGCGACGTGCGGCGCGGCCTGGTCGACCCACGGCCCGGCGAGCACGCCGATGCGCGGCGCCGAGGGCGAGACCCCCGGGCCACCCGACCACACCGAACGATCCCAGCCGGGCGCCAGCACCGACAGCGCGAGCGCGACGTCGCCGACCTCCCGGGCCACGATGCCGACGTGGTCCAGGGACGCGGCGAGCGGCAGCATGCCCGCGGTGCTGATGAGCCCGAAGGTCGACTTGAAGCCGACCACGCCGCAGAACGCCGCCGGGCGGAGCGTCGATCCGGCGGTCTGCGACGCCAAGGCCAGCCCCACCGATCCGGAGGCGACGGCCGCGGCCGAGCCGCTGGACGAGCCACCGGGCGTGTGCTCCAGGTTCCACGGGTTGCGGGTGGGCGGCGAGCCGGCGCAGGCGAACTCCGTGGTATGCAGCTTGCCGAGCACGATCGCGCCCGCCCCGCGCAGGGCCGCGACCGCCGCGGCGTCCGGTGTCGGGCCGAGGCCGTCCAGGGCCCGCGAGTTCGCCCGCAGCGGCAGGCCGACGGCGCCGAAGATGTCCTTCACCCCGACGGGGATCCCCGCGAGCGGACCGCTGCCCGGCGCGCCGGCACGGGCTTGGGCGAGCGCCCCGTCGCGGTCGACCGTCACCCAGGCCTGGATGGCCCCGTCGACCTCGTCGATGCGGGCCAGGACGCTTTCGACGAGCTCGACGGCCGAGAGGCGTCGGGTGTCCAGGAGCTGCCGCGCCGCCGAGACGCTGAGCTGCCAGGGCTGGGTCGCCGTGGTCCCGGCGGTCATCGGCCCTCGCACAGCGGGCGGGGTTGCGCTTCGCGCCGGGTCATCGCGGCAGGCCGACCCAACCAGCTGCCGCCCACGGTGTCAACCGCGGTGGCGTGCCGACCTTGACAGCACGACAACCGCTTGGTTGGGTAGCGCGACGTGACACGGGTCGCGGTCCTCGACGACTACCAGCGCCGGGCGCACGCCTACGCCGACTGGAGCGATCTCGGTCCGTCGGTGCAGGTGGAGTTCCACCACTCGCCGATCCCCGCCGACGAGCTCATCCCGGTGCTGTCGCGCTACGACGTCCTCGTGCTCATGCGCGAGCGAACGGCGCTGCCCCGCGGCATCCTCGAGCACCTGCCCAAGCTCCGCCTCGTCGTCACGACGGGGATGCGGAACCTCGCCCTCGACGTCGCCTATCTCCACGAGCGGGGCGTGGTCGTCTCGGGGACGACCGGCGTGGCCGCCGCCGGCGGCGTCCCGGTGACCGTCGAAGTGGCCTGGGCGCTGATCCTCGCGCTCCTCAAACGGGTGACGGTCGAGGACCGCGCGCTGCGCGAGGGGACCTGGCAGCTGGGCCTGCCGCGGACGCTGGCCGGCGCGACCCTCGGACTGGCGGGGCTGGGTCGACTGGGCGCCGCGATGGTTCCCGTGGCCGACCTGTTCGGGATGAGCGTGATCGCCTGGAGTGAGAACCTCTCACCGCAACGAGCCGGCGAGGTGGGAGCGCAGCGCGTGGACAAGCCGGAGCTCCTGGCCCGGTCAGACGTCCTGTCGATCCACCTGCTGTTGAGCGAGCGCACGCGCGGGCTCTTCGGCGCCGGAGAGCTCGCGCTGATGAAGCCGACCGCGGTGCTGATCAACACCTCCCGCGGGCCGATCGTCGACGAGGACGCCCTGATCGGGGCGCTGGAGACGGGCGCGATCGCCGGCGCGGGCCTCGACGTCTTCGACCAGGAGCCACTGCCGCCCGACCACCCGCTGCTCGGCGCCCCGAACACCGTGCTGCTGCCGCACCTGGGCTACGTCGACGAGCCGACGTTCCGCGCGTGGTATCGCCAGGCGGTCGAGGACATCGCCGCCTTCCTCCAGGGCGAGCCGATCCGGCAGCTGACGTCCTGACCGGCGCTGGAGGAACGCGGCATCCTCGACGATCAGTCCCGCGCCACCGGCAGCTCGAGCAGCTGGTTGACGAAGTTGGACCACCCACGACGCGGCGGGCCGTTCAGACGCAGGCGGACGTCACGCGCCCGCAGCTCCTCGAACAGGATCTGCACCTCGAGCTTGGCCAGCGACATGCCGATGCAGCGGTGGACGCCCGCTCCGAACGCCAGGTGCTGCTGCTCGGAGCGCCATGGGTCGAAGCGGTCCGGCTCGGCGAACGCGTCGGCGTCGCGGTTCGCCGACGGGTAGTAGAGGACCAGAACGTCGTTCTTGCGGATCTGCTCGCCGGCGAGCTCCGTATCGCGGGTCGCCGTACGGGCCATCTGTATGACGGGACTGATCAGCCGCACGTACTCGCTGATCGCGAGCTGCGCCTCGCCCTGGTCCAAGGCGCGGTCCGTCGCCTGGCGGACCTCCTCGTCCTCCAGGTACATCCGCATGGCGTGCGCGATCGTCGTGTTGGTGGTCTCGTAGCCGGCGGCCATCATGACGAACATCCACTGCAGGAACTCCGGCTGCGTGATCTCGCCACGATCGACGCAGGCATTGAGCGCTGTGAACATGTCGTCGGCGGGGTTCTCGCGCTTGAGCGCCTGCATCTCCTGGGAGAACACGGCCACCTCCTCGATGAGCGGCACCATGTTCAGGATCGGGCGGTCGCCCGTCGCCCCACCACCCTGCTGCGTCGAGGCGAAGACGGCCCTGACCCACTTCACCATCTGCGGCGTCCGATCCGCCGGCGCGCCCATGACCCGAGCGATCACGTACGCAGGAATCGTCTGGGCGAACACCTCGACGACATCGAACGTCGCGAGGCCGGCCACGCGATCGATCTGCTCGCGGACGATGTCGCGGACCCAGGGGTCGAAGTTCGCCACCACGCGCGGGGAGAAGCCCTTGGCCGCGGCACGGCGAAGGCGTGTGTGCTCCGGCGGGTCCTTCATCATGAGCGTGTTGCGCGAGGGGACGTCCATGTCCTCGCTGATCATCGACGGGTACGCGGCGCCCAGCCTGGACGTGAACCGGTCGGTGTCGTGCTCCACTGCGACGATGTCGGCGTACCGCATCACCGCCCAGTAGCCGCCGTTGTGCGTGCTGACCGTCGTGGGTTGCCAGTAGAGCCCCGGGCGCTCACGCAGGCGCCGGAACACGTCGTAGGGCATTGCGTCCGCGAAGGTCCCCTGATCGGTGAGGTCCGGAATGACGTGCTCCGGCCCGTCCACAAGCTGCGACGACATCTCTCTCCTCCTGGTTAGCGCGCCGGGCCGACGAGCGACGCACCGCCGTCCAGGCAGATGCTCTGCCCGGTGATGAACCGCGATTGCTCGGACAGCAGAAACCGTACGAGGTGGCCGGTGTCCCATCCCGAGCCCTCGCGGCGCAGCAGCGAGGCCTGGACCCGGAGCTCGCGCCGCTCCGGCGTGACGTTCGCCGCGACGAGCGGGGTGAAGACCGGGCCCAGGATGACGCAGTTCGCCCGGATGCCCTGCGGTCCGTGATCGACCGCCAGGGTCGTGGTGAGGGCGATCACCGCGCCCTTGGTGACCGTGTACACCGTCGAGTTCAGCGGCCGGATGCTCCGGAGCGAGCCGATGTTCACGATGGCTCCCCCGTCCCCACTGGCCACCATGGCCGGGACCGCGTATTTGCACATCAACATCATGGCGTCGACGTTGAGCGCGAACATCGCGCGCCAGGTCTCGAGGCTCATCTGGGTCACGTCCCCGGGCTCGGACCGGCCGACGTTGTTGTCGAGCACGTCGACCCGGCCGTAGCGGGCCATCGTCGCCTCGACCACCGTGCGGCAATCGTCCTCGTCGGTGACGTCGGCGGTCTGGCCGAAGGCCTCGCCACCCTCCTGCAGGATCAGATCCACCGTGTGCTGGTTCAGCTCGGGCGTGCGACCCACGACGCAGACCTTGGCGCCGGCCCGGGCCAGCAGGACCGCGGCGGCCCGGCCGTTGGTCACCCCGTCCTCTGGCTTGGTGATCGGGCCGCCGCCGCCGGCGACGATGGCGACCTTGCCGTCGAGCCCGTACTCGTCCGCTACCGCCCGTGACGCCATGAGCGTCTCGTCCTCTTCTCCGCCTCGCTCGTGGACCCTGAGCCCGTGGCTCGCGGCGACGCTAGCACGACGCGGCGAGGTCTCGACAGAAAATCTGCACCGCTGGCGCCGCTTTTCACCGGCAAGTACTCTCGCGCCGATGGAGAGCGACGTCGCGCAGACGCTCACCGAGCTCGAGCGCAAGCTCAAGGAGCTCGAACGGGAACTGGAGACCGTCGGCCGCGAGGCGGACGCCGAGCCCGATCCCGAGCCTGCGCCCGGTCCGTCCGCTCAGGACGTCCCGGCGCCGCCCCCGGCCGCCGACGGCGCGCCGGCCGCGGTCCCGCTCGACCCGCCGGCGCAGGAGTGGTACGGCGCGGGCGCGTCATGGAGCGGGACCGGCTTCGCCGTGCAGCCCGTCCCGGAGCCCGAGCCGGAGCCGGCCTCGCACGTCGTCCCTCCGCCCCCGCCGGGCGTCACGCCCACCCCGGCGCCCGGGCTGCACCACCAGCTCGACGAGCTGCTGGCCTTCCGCGAGCGGCTCGTGGAGTCGACCAACGAGCTCGTCGCCGAGCTGTCGCGCGTGCTCTCCGACCTCGGGATCGAAGTCGCGCCGCCCGAGCCGCCCGGGCCCGAAGCACTGCCGTTCTCGGGCGCGCTGGTCCTCGAGGCCGGCCCGTTCCCGGACCTCGCGACGCTCGCCGCGTTCGAGCAGGCCGTCGCGCAGACGCCGGGCGTTGCCGAGGTCGCCGTCCGCGGGCTGGACCGCTCCACCGCGACGTTCGACGTCGTGCTGGGCGAGACGATCCCGCTCGGCGGCGCGCTGCTGGCGGCCTCGCCGGTCCCGCTGACGATCACCGCCGCGGAGCCCGGCCATCTCGCGCTGGCCCTCTCGCCGGCCGGGGGACCCTCGCCCGGCTGATCGCCGGCCCGGCCCCGTCGCGTCATGGACGAGGGGGTGCGCATCGCGTTCGAGGCTGGTCTGCCGTTCACCGGCCTGCGGGACTTCCGCCCCGACGAGCGGCTCTGGCGCGGGGTGGCGCCGGACTGGGCACTGCGCGAGCGCGTGGTGCCGCTCGTCGTCGTGGGCGACCGGCTGAAGCTCGCCGCCGCACGACCCGACGCGGACCTCAGCGCGATCCAGGACGCCTACGCGGGCGTCGACCTGGTGATCGCGCCGGCCGACGAGATCGACGCCGCGCTGGGCGGACATCTCGGCCTGCCGGTCGTCCGCCTCGCCGAGCACGACCCCGACCCGGCCGGCCTGCTGCGCCTCGGGCTGCCGGTCCCGCTGCCCGCGACGGGCGTCGTGGCGCGCCGGGCCGCCCTCGACGCGCTCGGCGGCTGGGATCCGGAGAGCCGGGCGCCGAGCGCCCACCTCGGGCTGCGCCTGCGGGCGGCCGGGCTGGCGGCGACGGTCTGCGGGGTGGAGGTCGCGGCGGCGCAGGCCAGCACGCGCGCGCAGCGGGCGCGCTGGTGGCGCGGCACGGGCCGGGCCTGGGTCGTCGCCGCGCGCCGTCCGCGCGACGCGATCCGGCGGCTCGGCCGGATCCGCACGGCCGCTGCGGGCATCGTCGCGTTCGTCACCCTCGCGGCGGCCGGGACGAACCTCCTGGTCCTCGGGCTCGCGCGCGTCGTCCGGCCCGGCCGCAGCGATGGGTAGGTTCCGGCCCGAGACCCCCATGCCGTGAGCGACGACGAACCGCCCATCTCCTCCGCCGCCGACGAGCTCGCCGAGCGCCTGGCCGACCATGTCCGGGCGGCGCTCGCCGAGGCCGAGCGCGACGCCGAGCGCCTGCGCGACGAGGCGCGCGCGTACCTCGAGGAGCAGCGCCGCCGGATCGACGCCTTCGCCGACGAGCGGGCCCGGCGGATCAGCGCCGTGGGCGACCGGCTGCTCGCGCTGGCCGAGACGCTCGCCGACCGCGGGGAGCGGGCCGCCCGGCTCCGTGGCCCGATCGACGACATCCTCGCCGCGCTCACCGCGGCCGCCGAGGCGATCGCCGCCGAGGCCCGGCGCCCGTCGATCACGCTGCCCGAGCCGGGCGAGGAGCCCGCGCCCGCGGCGGTGACCCGGCTGACGACCCGACCCCACGCGGTCCCCGGGCCCGCCGCTCCCGACGCGCCCGCGGCCGCCGACGACGCACCCGCCCGGGTGCGCCAGATCGCCCGCGCGCTGCCCCGCCGGCCGGGGACGCCCCGCCGGGTGCCGCCGCCCGAGCCGCCGGATCCGCCCGATCCCGAGCCGCCCGACGCGGCCTGAGCCGCGCTCAGCCGTCCGCGATGCGTCCGCGGCCGGCCGCCTTGGCCGCGTAGAGCGCGGCGTCCGCGCGGGCCAGCAGCGCCGCAGGCTCCTCGCCGGCGGCGTGGCAGACGACGCCGGCCGAACAGCCGATCGGCGTGGGCGTCACGTCGCGCAGCCGCTCGGCCATCGCCCGCGCGCCACCGACGTCGCAGTCGGGCAGCAGGACGGCGAACTCGTCGCCGCCGAGACGCACGAGCAGGTCGGACACGCGCAGCTCGCGGCGCCACGCCGCGGCCGTGTCGCTCAGCAGCCGGTCGCCCGCCTGATGGCCGTGCCGGTCGTTGTAGGCCTTGAAGTGGTCGAGGTCCAGCGCAGCCACGCAGACGGGGCGGCCCGAGCGTGCCGCGCGCGCCAGCTCGACGCTGACGCGCTCGTCCCACAGCCGCCGGTTGCCCAGGCCGGTCAGCGGGTCGGTGCTGGCGAGGTCGCGCAGGTCGTCGCGCGCCTGCCGCGCGGGCGTGACGTCCACGAGCGTCGCCAGCCAGCCCGCCGGCCGGTCCCAGGGGTCGCGCTGCTGGACGGCGGTGACATGCACCCAGCGCCCGGCGGCGAAGCGCACCTCCACGGCGAGCTCCCCCTCGGCCGTCGCCGCCGCGGCGGCCCAGGCGGCGTCGAAGCCCGCACGCTCGGCCGGGTCGATCGCGTCGCGCCACCCGTCGCCGAGGACGGCCTCCGGCGCCCGGCCGACGAGCTCGGCGGCGCGGTCGTTGAGGAAGATGCAGCGCCCGTCGGGGTCGGTCTCGAGGATTCCGACGGGGGCCAGGTGGGTCAGCGTGCGCCAGCGGTCCTCGCGTGCGCGCAGCCGGTCCTCGGCGCGCTCCTGGGCCCGGCGGCGCTCGATCGCGAACCGGATCGCGCGCAGGAACGCATCGGGCGGGTGCTCGCGGCCCTTGACGAGGTAGTCCTGCGCGCCCGCCTGGATGGCGGCGAGCGCCAGGTCGTCGTCGTCGTGCCCGCTGAGGACCACGACCGGCGCGCTGATGCCCGCGTCCTGCAGGGCCCGCAGGCCGTCGAGGCCCTCGGCGTCGGGCAGCCCGAGGTCCAGCAGAACGCAGTCGGCGGGCCGCTCGCGCAGGTCGTCCAGCGCCGGGGCCAGCCGCTCGTGCTGGCGGACCTCGACGCCCTCGGGCATGGCCTGGGCGAGCAGGTGCGCGACCAATCCGGCGTAGGAGACGCTGTCCTCGACCAGCACGACCGAGGCGGGCGAAGCGGCCATGAGGGCCACAGGTTCGCGCGCGGGGCGGACGCCAGCCCCGCGCGGCGTCTACGATCGGAGCCGATGCCTGACGTGATCTCATTCGCCCGCGGCGCCCCCTCGCTGGACATCGTCGACGTGGAGGGTCTGAAGGCTGCGGCCACGCGCGCCTTCGAGCGCGATCCCGCCGGCACGACCGCGTACGGCACGGCCGTCGGCTACGCGCCGCTGCGCGAGTGGATCGCCAACAAGCACGGCGTCGACACGTCGCAGGTCATCGTCACCAACGGCTCGATGCAGGCCGACGCGTTCCTGTTCGACACGCTGGTCAAGGCCGGCGACGCCGTCGTGGTCGAGAAGCCGACCTACGACCGCACGCTGCTGAACCTGCGCGGTCGCGACGCGGACGTCCGCATGGTCTCCCTGGAGCCCGACGGGATCGACGTCGCCGAGCTCGAGACGCTCCTGCGCGACGAGAACGTGCGGCCCACGCTGGCCCACGTCATCCCGAACTTCCAGAACCCCGCGGGCTACACGCTGTCGCGCCCCAAGCGCGACGCGCTGCTGCGCCTCGCGGCCGAGTTCGGCTTCGTGATCTTCGAGGACGATCCGTACGTCGACATCCGCTTCACCGGCGAGTCGCTGCCGACGATGCTGTCGCTCGACGCCACCGGGGCCGTCGTGTACGCCTCGTCGTTCTCCAAGACGGTCTGCCCGGGGATCCGCGTCGGCTACCTCGTCGGTCCCGCCGAGCGGATCGCCGAGATCCAGCGGCTGGCGACCAACACCTACATCTCGCCGAACATGGTGGCGCAGTCCATCGTGTACGAGTTCTGCCAGTCGGGCGGGATCGACGCGTCGATCGCGACGGTCAAGGCCGCCCTGGCCGCCCGCGTGGCGCGGCTGACCGAGGCGCTCGAGCGCGAGCTCCCCGAGGCGCGCTTCCAGGCGCCCGAGGGCGGCTACTTCATGTGGGTCGAGCTGCCCGACGGCACCGAGATCGACCGCGTGTTCACCGAGGCCAACCAGCGCGGCGTCGCGATCGTCAAGGGCACGGACTTCCTGCTCGACGGCGGCGAGAACACGCTGCGCCTCGCCTACTCGGGCGTCACCGAGGACCAGATCGACGAGGGCGTGCGCCGGCTCGCCGACGCGGTGCGTGCGGCGCAGGGCGCCGTCGCCTGAGGGGCGGCCGTCGCGGCGTTCGCGCAGCGGGCGCGCGCGCGCTCACAGCAGACGCGTCATGACCAGGTCGCCGTCGTCGTCGCCGGTCACGGTGAAGCCCGCCGACTCGTAGGCCCGACGGGCGCGGGCGTTGCCGGCCAGGACGCCGAGCGTCAGCGCCCCGAGCCCGCGCGCCGCCGCCCAGTCCGCGCACGCATCGCACAGCAGCACCACCGCCCCGCTGCCCCGGGCCTCCGGGGCGACCCACATCGCGTTGAGGATCGCGGCGTCGGCGCGTGCCTCGTCGCGGCGGGCGAGCGCCAGACCGAGCCACGCAGCGCCCGGGTCCTCCACGACGAAGGTCCGCTGGCGCTCACCGGCGTCCGATGCCGTGGCCCAGGCATCCCAGAACCCCGCCGCGTACGCCGCCTCGCGCGCGTGGCTCGACGTGAACGCCGCGGGATCGCTCGACAGCGCCCGCAGCCGGATCTCGCGGAGGCGGGCGCCCTCGCCCGCGACGACGTGCCGGACCCTCAGCGCCCGTACCGCTCGCGGCCCAGCACGAGCTGCCCGGGCAGCGCGACGCGCGGCGGCGGCGACGGGTCGGCGACCACCGAGACGGTCTCGGCGACCGACCGCGTGACGGTGCACGTGCCGTCCGCGGTCTCGATCACGACCTCGTCGGGATTGCTGGACGCCAGGGTGCCCTGGAGGCCCGGATCGAGGCCGGCGTCCTTGAGGTAGTGCAGCAGGTCCTCGGCCTCGTTCTCGAAGCGGACGATCGTCACCTGCGCGCCCTCGGCGACGTCGGCCAGCGGCACGCTCGCGACGCGGCTGCCCACGTCGATCGGGTGGCCGTGCGGGCAGGTCGTGGCGTCGCCGATCGCGGCGAGCATCCGCTCCTCGAGCACGGGCGACATCGCATGCTCGAGCCGCTCGGCCTCCTCATGGACCTCGTCCCACGGAATGCCCAGCACGTCGGTGAGGAAGCGCTCGATGAGCCGGTGGCGCCGCACGATCGCCTCGGCGTGCTCGCGCCCGGACTCGGTGAAGGCGATCACCTTGTCCGTGCCGCGCGTGATGTAGCCGTCGCGCTCGAGGCGGCCGACCATCTCGTGCACCGTCGGCGGCGAGAGCTGCATCGCGCGCGCGAGGTTCGCACCGGTCATGGGCAGCGCGGCCTCATAGAGCCAGAACAGGGTCTCCAGGTACTCCTGCTCGGCAACGGTGGCCTGGGCGTGCTCGGTCGGCATGAGGACATCCATCGTACCGGCGCCCTCAACGCGCCCGGGCGCCCGGTCGGTGGCGCCGGGGCGGCGTGGTCTCGAGGCGCTGCGCCATCGCGACCATCCGCTCCTCGGCCAAGGCCATGAACTCGCGCGCGGCGGGCGACAGCCGCGCACCCCGGCGGCTGATGAAGGCGAACGTGTCGTAGATCGGCTCGGCGAACGGGACCCACCCGAGGCGCTTGGGCACCCGACGCCCGAGCGAGAGCAGGATGCCGCGGGCGAGGATCGTGTCGCCGAGGCCGCTCGCGGCCAGGTCGAGCGCCGTCTCGACATCCTCGACGTCGATCTGCGGCTCGATCGTGACGCCGGCGCGCTGGGCGAGCGCGAACAGCTGGCGGCGCGTCGGGTCCTCGAGCCCGAAGCTCGTGTCGGTGAGGATGAGCGGCGCCGCCGCGAGGTCGCCGATCGTCACCGGGCGCCGGACGCGGGCGGCGATCGCGCTCGTGTAGACGATCTCGTCGCGCATGATCGGCCGCACCTCGAGGCCGGAGTCGTCGATGGGCAGGGCGATCAGGCCCGCCTCGAGCTCCCCGACGCGTACCGCCTCGGCGACCTCCGAGGAGTTCTGGCCGACCAGGCGGACGCGGACCTGCGGATGGCGCCGGCGGAACGCCGCGACGATCTGCGTGCCCGGGTACCAGCGTGCGCTGCCGAACGTGCCGAAGGTGGCCAGCCCGCCGCGCAGCTCGCGCTGCTGCACGACCGCCTCCCGGGCGTCAGCGACGGCCGCGAGCGCGGCCTCGGCGTGCGGGCGCAGCGCGAGTGCGGCCTCCGTCGGCCGGATGCCCCGCCCGACGCGCACGAAGAGCGGCACGCCGAGCTCGGCCTCGAGCCGGCGGACCTGCTCGGAGAGCGACGGCTGCGCCAGCCGCAGCCTCTCGGCCGCGGCCGAGAACGAGCCCTCGTCCAGCGCCGCCAGGACGTACTCGAGCTGCTGCAGCGTCATGTTCGTGACCTCAAGGTAAAACCTATAGGAGCCGTAGGTAACCAAGGCTAGGGCGAAGAGGCGATGGGACCGATCATGGGGCCATGCAGACCCGCGGGATCGCCCTCTGTCTCCTCTCGGCCTGCGGCTTCGGGGCGATGGCCATCTTCGCCAAGCAGGCCTACGCCGCCGGCATGACCGTCCCGACGCTGCTGTCGCTGCGCTTCGTCCTCGCCGCGACCCTCTTCTGGGTGCTCGTCGCCGTGCGCGGCGCGGCGCTGCCCCCGCGGCGCGTCATGCTCTTCGCGCTCGTCCTCGGTGCGGTCGGCTACGCGGCGCAGGCCGGGCTGTACTTCGGCGCGCTCACGCACCTCGACGCGTCCCTCACCGCCCTGTTGTTGTACCTCTACCCGTCGCTCGTCCTCGTCGGGGCGATCGCGCTGCGCCGCGAGCACGCGACGCCGTCGCGCCTCGCCGCCCTCGGGCTCGCCTCGACGGGGACCGCGCTCGTGCTGCTCGGCGGCGGCCTCGGCGCCGTCGACGTCCTCGGCCTGGCGATGGCGTTCGGCGCCGCCGTCGTCTACGCCACCTACATCCTGGCCGCCGACCGCGTCGTCGCGGCGGTCGACCCGTTCGCGCTCGCCGCCCTCGTGATGACCGGCGCGGCCGCCTCGACCGTGACCGCCGGCGCGTCGGCCGGCGCGCTCCATCTCGGCTTCGCCGCCGGCGGCTGGGCCTGGCTGCTCGTCCTGGTCTGCGTCTCGACCGTCATGGGCACGAGCGCGTTCTTCGCCGGCCTGCGCCGGGTCGGCCCGGCGACGGCGTCGATCGTCTCGGCGGCCGAGCCCGTGGTCACCGTCTCGCTGGCGGCGCTGGTCTACGCCGAGCGCCTCGGCCCGGGCATGGTCGCCGGCGGCATCCTCGTGCTGGGCGCGGTCGTCGTCCTGCAGTGGCGGGCGGGCGGTAGCGTGGCGTCCGATGACGCTGCCCCTCGAACCGCCGCTGCCGCCCCAGCTCGCGCGCTCGCGCACAAGCCTGCCTGAGGGCGACGACTGGGCCTACGAGCCCAAGTGGGACGGCTTTCGCACGATCGCGTTCGTCGACGGCGACGAGTGCTTCCTGCAGTCGCGCAACGGCAAGCCGATGAGCCGCTACTTCCCGGAGATCGGCTTCCCGTCCGGGCGCTACGTGCTCGACGGCGAGATCGTCGCCGCGTCGTTCGACACGCTCGGCCAGCGGATCCACCCGGCGAAGTCGCGCATCGACCGGCTGGCCGCCGAGACGCCGGCGCGCTTCATCGCCTTCGACCTGCTCGCCCGCGACGACGAGGTCCTCCTGGAGCGGTCCTACGACGAGCGCCGGGCCGCTCTCGAGGCGCTCGACGGCATCGAGCTCACGCCCCTCGTGCGGGCGGCCGCGGACGCCGAGCCGTGGCTCACCCAGGAGGAGGGCGTCATCGCCAAGGAGGTCGCCGCGCCCTATCGGCCGGGCGAGCGCACCGGCATGGTGAAGATCAAGCGCGTACGCACGATCGACGCCGTCGTGCTCGGCTGGCGGCCGGGCAAGGCGGAGGGGACGGTCGGCGCGCTCATCCTCGGCCTCTATGCGCCCGACGGGCAGCTGCGCGTGGTCGGCCACTCGTCGGGCTTCAGCGCCAAGGAGAAGCACGAGCTGGTGGACAAGCTCGCCCCGTTCGAGACGGGTCAGCGCGGCGCCGGCGCGCCGTCGCGGTGGTCGTCGGACCGCGACCTCGAATGGGTCGAGTTGCGCCCCGAGCTCGTCGTCGAGGCGACGTTCGACCACGTGTCGGACGGGCGCATCCGCCACGGCGCGAAGGTCCAGCGCTGGCGGGAGGACAAGGACCCGTCCGCCTGCACGGTGGACCAGATCGATCAGTAGGCGGGCGCCGGTGGCGGTCTGAGCACGGACGCGCGGGATGTCGTTCGGGGGCGAGACTTCGATGCTCGCGCCCTAAGGCCCCATATGCGGGCCTTTCCCAGCGAGCATCACGGAGTCGTCGCACGACGCGACCTCCTGGCGGCGGGTGTCGGGCGCCGGGCGATCGAGCACGCCCTGGCCACCCGCGATCTGTACCTCACCTACCGCGGCGTCTACGCGGTCGGTCGACCGGACCTCTCCGCGTGGGGTCGCCGGCGGGCGATCGTCCTGGCCTGCGGCGTGGGCGCGGTGCTCAGCCACCAGTCGGCGGCCGGCGCGTGGGGCCTGCGTCCCGACGGGTCGGCGCACTGGCACGTGACCGTGCCCAGCGACCGGTCACCCGTCGCGCCCGTGCGGATCCACCGGCATCCGCTGGCTCCCGACGAACACACCGTCCTCGAGCAT
>Ga0157379_10003409_pt1 | contig 13441 bp, 9 predicted proteins | sample S25metaG_FD_121802 | JGI IMG/M metagenome (GOLD analysis project Ga0157379, IMG submission 121802) | Switchgrass rhizosphere microbial communities from Kellogg Biological Station, Michigan, USA - S2-5 metaG | ecosystem: Host-associated > Plants > Roots > Rhizosphere > Soil | place: USA: Michigan... | reverse complement strand
GTTCGGGTAAGTCAACGAATCTGGTTCGGAGTCTTAGTCATGTCAAGTGTGTCTTGGAAAGATTGAAAGCGACGGTGGGCCGAGCGGGCGCGTCCAGTTATAGGTATCCTTCAGCCTGATTATGCACAAGTTTTCATGGCACCTATTGGCAGGTCTTTAGGACAGCTGGGCCATTCACCCAGAACAAGGAAGCACGTACGGTACATCTGGGGAAGGGGTTTGCAACCCCTTCCCCCGGAGAGGGGATGGGGACCTGGCCTGCCAGCCGGGGAGGCCGGCAGGAGGGGGCGCGCCCCATCCCTTTTGAAATTCGCGGCTCGTGAATCCCACATCCCGTCGTGAATGTGGATTCAGTCTGCCGATTTTTGGTGTGGGCATAGCTCCATCAAGTTTACCTGACCATACGCGTGCTGGGATTTGCCAACGCACCTCTTCGCTCACACGCCCATCTCGTGAACTCCAAATCCCCATTGGTAGCGGTATCTGTTAATATATAAAACTAAATTTGACGTGTATTCGTTGCACAATCCATTGCACAAAACGTCCCAACCGAGGGGCATTTTGCCCCAACTGAGAAGGTGCAACGCGATTTAAGTGATTGAATCCGCTCGGTAAGATGTGAACGGCGGCGAGTTAGAAATCCGACTCTCTATCCGTTTGAGCTACGCGCTCTCGGACGGATTCAACCCCCCTTGAAACAACCGCGCTTAGTTTAGCGCACTCGCTTCGCCGTCCGTACTAGCGACCAAGCGCCGCCCGCCTGCTATTCTGAACTCGATCTCCCGTGAAATTTCAGATACAGGATTCTGCGGAGTCTCCGACTGCCGAGCACAAGATGGTGGGCCGCCTTGTCATTGGCCTTCTGGTGCTGGTCGCCGCGCTGGTGGGAGCGACCGCCGGACTGCTGCTTGTCTACTCCACCGATCTGCCGCAAGTCGGTCAACTCGAGCATTACCGGCCCAGTTCCATCACCGAACTCTACGACGATCAGGGGCGCACCATCGGGTCGTTTGCGCTGCAACGCCGGGTGGTAGCCAGCTATAACGACTATCCCGAGATCCTGCGCCAGGCGTTGATTTCGATCGAAGACAAGGATTTCTACCGGCACTGGGGCGTCAACGTCTGGCGCATCGCGGGGGCTGCCTACCGCGATATCCAGTCTGGCGGCAGGGTGCAGGGCGCCTCCACCCTGACCATGCAGTTGGCGCGCAATCTTTTTCTTTCGCCTGACCGCTCGTTTCACCGCAAGATTCAGGAAGCGCTGCTGGCGGTGCAGATCGAGCGGCGTTTCACTAAGCCGCAAATTTTCACCCTGTACGCGAATCAGATCTATCTCGGCCACGGGGTATACGGATTCGAGGCTGCTTCGCAGTTTTACTTCAGCAAGCCGGCGAAACGATTGACTCTCGAGGAAGCCGCGCTGCTTGCTGGCCTGCCCAAATCGCCATCCTACTATTCGCCCATCACGCATTCGGACCATGCTCTCAAGCGGCGCAACCTGGTCATCAATTCGATGCTCGAAGACGGGAACATCACGGCGCAACAGGCGGCGGAGGCGCGCGATCAGCCGATCCATCTCGAAGTGGCCCACGACCCCGATTCGCTGGCGCCTTATTTTGTCGAAGAAATCCGCCGCTACCTCGAGGGTAAGTACGGCAGCGACCAAGTTCATGAGGGCGGGCTGAAAGTTTACACCTCGCTCGCCATGGACCTGCAACACGCCGCCAACCGCGCCCTATTCGACGGCCTGGCGGCATATGAGCGCCGCCATGGCTGGAGGGGACATCTGCAGAATGTATTGGGCGGCGAGGTAACGCTCGCAAACTATCAGCATCCGGATTGGGATAGCGATCCCGAGGTCAACAACTATGTTCACGCCCTGGTCACGGCGGTGACACCGGCCTCCGTGACCATCCGATTTGGCCGCTACTCAGCGATGCTCGCGCCCGCCGATGCGGCGTGGACCCGGCGAAAACTTGCCGACATCCTGCACCCGGGCGATATTGCCTATGTGAAGATTATTTCGCTGTCGGACAACAAAGCGCGAGTCACCCTGGAAGAAGACTCCGGTGTGCAGGGCGCGCTGGTCGCGATCGACAATGCCACGGGCGAGATCAAAGCCATGGTCGGCGGACGCGATTTCAATCTTTCGAAGTTCAATCGCTCTACTCAGGCGCTGCGCCAGGTGGGATCGTCCTTCAAGCCCTACGTCTACACCGCAGCCATCGATCGCGGCGCCACGCCGGACGACACCATCCTCGACGCGCCGGTTACATTCCCGATGCCCTCAGGCCTGCCGTACGAGCCCCACAACTACGACGAAAAGTTTGAGGGCACGATTACGCTTCGTCGCGCGCTGGCGCAGTCTCGCAACATTCCCGCGTTAAGGCTGGCCGACAGCATCGGAATAAAGACCGTCATCGACTACGCGCACCGCTTCGGCATTACTTCCAACATTCCGCCGTATCTGCCGGTCGCCCTGGGCGCGGTCGAAGTCACTCCCATGGAGCAGACCTCGGCCTACAGTGTTTTCCCCAGCGACGGCGTGCACATCACTCCCCGCTACATCACCAAAGTGACTGACTACGAAGGCCGCACTCTCGAAGAAAACTTTCCTGATGTGAAGGATGTAGTCAGTGCCCGCACCGCGCGGACCATGACGGCCATGTTGCGCGAGGTCGTGCTGCACGGCACGGCCATTGCCGCATCTTCAATGAAATATCCGCTCGCGGGAAAGACGGGCACAACCAACAACTTTACGGACGCATGGTTTGTGGGGTTCTCGCCGTCCATTACTTGCGGAGTGTGGATTGGTTACGACGAGAAGAAGTTCCTGGGCGCAAAGGAAACCGGTTCCCGCGCTGCATTGCCTATCTGGATGGACTTCATGAAGGCTGCCCTAGCGGGGAAAGACCCGGGAGATTTCCAGGCACCGCTAGAGTCGACACCCGCAGCACATCCAGTCGACACGCCGGACACCGCGCCGGCGGGAGATGAAACGCGCTAGCCACCACGGTCCGTGTGGGGACGGGTCTCCAGCCCGCCCGGGCCGAGCAACTCTCGGCTAGACTATTTTGCTAACGCCGCGAAACTCTCGTCCAGAATCCGCGCCGCCTCATCGACATCGGTCTTACCAATATTCAAGGGCGGCGACATGCGGATCACGTTGCCATAGAATCCTCCCTTGCCCACCAGCAACCCACGCTTGCGCGCCTCTTCCATCAACCCATTTGTGCTCGCGGATGCCGGCTTCTTCGTCTCCCGATCTTCCACCAGCTCTAGCGCCTGCATCAGCGCCATGCCGCGTACGTCGCCGATAATGGCATGCTTGGCCTGCAACTCTTCCAACTTCTTGCGGAAGTATTCGCCGACCACAGCCGCATTGGTCCGCAAATCGTCCTCTTCGATGATGTCAATGACTGCCCGGGCGGTCACGCTGGTCACGGGATTGCCGCCGAAGGTCGAAATCGTCATTCCCTGAAAAGAATCCGCGATCTCCGGCTTGGCCACCGTCAATCCGATCGGCGTGCCGTTGCCCAAGCCCTTGGCTGCGGTGATCATGTCGGGCTCAACTTCCCAGTGCTCGATGCCGAACCATTTGTGACCAGTGCGGCCCCACGCGGTCTGCACTTCGTCGGAGATGAAATCGGCGCCGTACTGCTTGACGATGTTGAAAGCCAGCTTGAAATATTCCTTCGGCGGTGTGATGAAACCGCCCACGCCCTGAATCGGCTCGGCGAGAAATGCGGCGATGCGTCCCGAGGTCGAAAACTGAATGACATTTTCGATGTCCTTGGCGCATGCCACTTCACACGAGGGATACTTCAGCCCCAGCGGACAGCGATAACAATACGGATTCATGGCATGCACGATGCCAACTTCAATCGTGCCCTTGCGCCAGGTGTGCATGCCCGTCAGTCCGCGAGTAAGCGAGGAGCGCCCGCTGTAGCCGTGCCGCAGGGCCACGACTTCAAAGTTTCCGGTGTGCATGCGAGCCACCTGGATTGCCGTCTCATTGGCTTCCGTCCCGCTGTTCGTAAAGTAGGATTTCTTCAGGGCTCCCGGCGTGATCTGGGCCAGTTTCTCCGCCAGGTCCACCATCGGCACATTGGGAAAGCACGTCGAGACGTGCTGCATGCGATCAATCTGCTCTTTGGTGCGCGAGGTCACCCGCGGATTGCAGTGGCCGACGCTGATGGTAACAATGCCCCCGAAAAAGTCGAGATACTTCTTCCCTTCGACGTCCCACACATGCTGCATCGAGGCGTGGTCCATGGGCACAGGATCGGAATAATAGGTTGAGACTGAAGGGAAGACATATTCCTTCTGTTTGCGGTTGATCTCTTCGCGCGTCAGCTGCGACTTATCGGTCGGGACCACAGTAGTGCTCATGTTTGGCCTCAGGCGAAACGCCTACTGGAATACGAGTCTCTCGACAGCCATCATCATAAACCACTAGCCGGCTTTGGTCGGGCGTTGCTCTCTCCCCGGGATCGCGGCCGCGCGGGCGCCGTTGCGGAATTGTTCCAGCGCTTCGAAGATGCGGGGGCCATAGAGTAGGGCCTTGTATTCGCCAAATCCGGAGATGCCGAGTAGTTCAGGGATCGAGCCCGGTTGCCTGCGGCAGATTTCGTCGAGCGCGGAATCGTGCATCACTACAAAAGCAGGAACGCCCTGCTCCTTCGCTGCCGCCCGCCGCCACGCCCGCAAATATTCGCGCAGCGCGGGATCGATATCCGGGACTCCGACTGCCGCGGCGGGCGCGGGCATCCGCGGGGTCGCGGGCGGTCTCAACGTCGGCTTTTCTGCCTTCACCGATTTGACCAGCCAATCGGATTCACAGCCACAGGCATCGCATGCGCCGCAAGTGGTCCACTTCGGACTCTCCCCGAAATGCAAACAAATCTCCCGATGCCGGCAGCTATTGGACTCGGCGAAGCGACGAATGCTGTGATAGCGCTGCCACGCTCGCTCCCTCTCGGCAGGATCAACGATCTGATCGGCGAAATACGCCAGCAAGGCGGCGTCGCGCTTCTGCCATAGCAGGATGCAGTCCGCCGGCTGCCCGTCGCGCCCCGCCCGGCCCGCCTCCTGGTAATACTGCTCGATCGACTTAGGCAGCGCGAGATGGACCACCGCCCGCACTGAAGCCTTGTTGATGCCCAGCCCGAAAGCAATCGTGCCGACCAGCACGCGCACTTCATCAGACATCCAGCGTTCCTGATTGTTTCTTCTCTCCACCGCCTCCATCTTGCCGTGATAGCCGATGGCCGGAATCTGATGTTCTTCGAGAAAGTCCACCGTCTCTTCAACCTTGGCGATGGTAGGCGCGTACACAATGATGCTGCTGTCTTTGTAGTTGCGCAGGGCTCGGAGGAGCAGGCGAGGCTGCGCGGTGCCTTCGCACTGCTTCACCAGATAGCGGAGATTCCGCCGGTGAAAACTGGCGATGCACTTATGGGGATCGCGCAATTGCAGCTGGTGCAGAATGTCATGACGAACCCGCTTGGTAGCGCTGGCGGTGAACGCTGCGATGGGATGATCGGGAAAGTTCGCCCGCAGCCGGCTCAACTGCCGGTACTCTGGCCGGAATTCGTGGCCCCATTCCGAAATACAATGCGCTTCATCAATAGCAAAGAAGGCAATCGGGACCCGTTGCAGCCAGGCGATGGTGTCGCCACGCGCCAAGCGCTCCGGAGAAAGATAGAGCAATCGGTATTCGCCCTGTGACGCCTTAGCTATGACCTGGGCCTGCTTTTCGCTGGGTAAAGAACTGTTCAGCACGGCGGCGGGAATTCCCATCTGCGCCAGCTGCGCCGCTTGGTCCTGCATGAGCGCAATCAATGGCGAGACCACGATTGCGGTTCGTCCCAGCATCACTGCCGGCAACTGGTAGCACAGTGACTTGCCGCCACCGGTCGGCATCACCACACAACTGTCCTGCCCGTCGATCAGGCTGCGCACGATGCGCTCCTGCAAAGGCCGGAACGAGTCGTATCCCCAGTGACGCCGCAACGTCTCCAAAAGATTCTTTCCCGGCGCCACATCCCCAGCAGCCATGGCACCAGTATAGATGCTGCGGTGTACAGTCCCGAATCGGGATGACGGCGGCGGTACTGGTCCGTTGGTCGCGGGCGACTCGTCGCGGCGAAATGCCGGCGCCCTGACCGTCACCAGCAATACTATAATCTCGCTAGATGAAGTCCTTCTTCCGACTCGTCCTGTTGGCGCTGTTCTTGTTGGTGGTGGCCCTGGTCTCCGCACTCACCGCCATGCGCCTGGCCATCCATGGGCACGAAGTCGCCGTACCCGACCTGGTCGGTAAGAGTCCCGCTGCAGCTCGTATGATCGCGGAGCAAAGTGGATTGGAGCTCAGCGTAGAACGCCAGTACTACAGCCCCACCGTCCCGGAAGGAAAAATTATGTCTCAGCTCCCGCCCGCCGGAAGCCAGGTGCGGAGCGGCTGGCAAGTCCGCGTGGCTGAGAGCCTCGGACCACAGCGCGTCGCCATCCCCGACGTTATCGGCCAGAGCGAGCGGGCCGCCAACATCAACATCCGGCGCCGCGGGCTGGACGTCGGCGCCATCGCTCAAATGCAATCGCCGGATGCCCCAGACAGCCAAGTCCTGGCCCAAGCCCCGCCCCCGAATGCCAGCGGCGTCTCCGCTCCGAAAATAAGTTTGCTGGTCGCCGCTCCAGCACAGCCGCAAGCTCTGGTCATGCCCAGCTTCGTCGGACAACCGCTCGGTACCGCCACTCAGACCGTACAGGACGCCGGACTGCGCGTGGGCGCCGTGACCATGGCCGCTGCTCCCGAAGGCTCTTCGTCGATGGCGCCATTCCCCGGCAGCATGATCGTGTCGCAGAACCCGGCAGCGGGAGAGAAAGTGTTCGCGGGCAACGCGGTGAACTTTGAAGTCCGCTAGCCCCACTCGCTGTCAAAAGGCCACCCCGTGGTTTGCTGGTTTCCCTACCGGCGTCGACCCTAACCTAGCTCTTTTGCAGGATCGCCACGAAAAAGCCGTCACACGGGTGCACTCCGGGGACGGTCCTCAGAAACCGCCCGCTCACCAGCGAATCTGGTTTCCAGACCAGCTCGCCTTCAGCCTCCAATCGTTCCAATTCGGCCCGGCAATCGAGCAAGCTGAATGGCGCTTTCCCAGAGAGCGCTGCCTCGACGACCTCCTCATTTTCTTCCGGCTCTAGCGAACAAGTGGAGTACACCAGTCTTCCTCCAACCTCGACCTTCTGCATCGCCGCTAGCAGAATCGCCAGTTGCCGCCCATGCAAGTCGGCCAGATCTTCGGGCGTCAACCGCCATTTGATTTCAGGATTGTGAGCCAGAGTACCCGTGCCCGAGCAGGGCACATCGGCCAATACACGATCGAAGCCGGCGCCCGGCACGAACTCGAGCACGTCCGAGCTGATCACTTCAACGTTGCTGGCTGGAACCAGTTTCCGCAACAGCCGGGCCCGGTGCGCACGCAACTCCAGAGCAACAATGTTGGCGTCCGGATTCCGCTCCGCCAGCACCCGCGTCTTGCCACCGGGAGCCGCACAACAATCCAGAATTCTCGAACCCCTGCCTACCAGTAGCGCGACCAGTTGCGAGGCTTCGTCCTGGATCGCCACTCGACCTTCCGCGAAGGCACGCGTGCGGGAAATATTTCCGGACCGAACGCGGCGCGCGGATGCCAGCAACTGCCCGGCAGCAAGATCGATCCCATCAAGCCTTAGCTCGGCTTCCGCTCCGGCCTCAGCCAGGCGAACCGCCGGGGTTGGCTCAAGCTGGTCGTACCTGCAGACCTGCTGCGCCCGGGCCAAGCCGAACTGCCGCACCCAGCGCTCCACCAGCCACAGCGGATGCGCCAGTCTCGTGGAGAGCTCTGCCGCACTTCCATACTGTGTCGCTTCAATCTGCACCGGCGTCGGCGTGGAGCGCGGTAGCGCTGAGGCACTTCCCGCCAGCTTCCGCAGCACAGCATTGGCAAAGGGAACAGCCGACCCCTTGCGGGCACGCTTCACCAGTTCCACACTCTCATGCACGGCAGCGCGTCCGGGCATGCGGTCAAGAAATAACAATTGATACGCCGCCAGTCGCAGAGCCGTCAGCACTTCAATGTCGAGCTTCTCCACTCGCTTGTCAGAAAATCGGTTGATCTCCGCATCCAGCAGCGACCGCCACCGCAGCACTCCCATTACCAGTTCGGTGGCCAGGCCGTGGTCCGCGGGCGACAACTGGGCATATTGATTCGAGTGCAATAGTTCGGATGGGTAAGCTTCCTGCTGCGCAATGCGGAGCAGGACGTCGAATGCTGTGGCCCGAGCGGGAGAAGTGGACATGGATTTCGAAAAGCTCAATTGTTAGTGACAAGCTCCCGGTTGTCAGTTTCCCAGCTTCTCGCCGACCCGGGGTTGATAGCCGTGGAGGAAGTCGGCCGCGGGCATTCGTTTCTTGCCTTCGAGTTGTACTTCGAGCAGTTGCAGCGCGCTTCCTCCGCCACAACCGACAAACAGGCCGCTCTCCACCAGGAGTTCAGCGGTTGCCACAGCGCGCTCGACTGGCTGCGCCGCCCAGATGTGGAGATTCTTTCCACGAAAGCTGGTGTAGGCTCCTGGCCAGGGCTGAAAGCCGCGCAAGCGATTTGTGATTTCCTGGGCTGTGCTTTGAAAATCAACCTTGCCGTCTGCTTTCGTAAGGATGGGCGCCAGCGTGGCTTTGGCATGATCCTGGGGCTGCGGACGAACCGTTCCAGACTGCAGTCCGCGCAGGGTTTCCACCATCAGGTCGGCGCCGATCGCAGCCATGCGCGGCGCCAGAGTTACAGCTGTGTCCTGCGGCGCTATCGGAATTTCCTTCCGCAGCAAAATGTCCCCGGTATCGAGGCCGGCATCGATTCGCATGGTGGTGACGCCGCTCACGCTCTCGCCCCGGGCAATGGCCCATTGGATGGGCGCTGCTCCGCGATATCTGGGCAGCAACGAAGCGTGCAGATTGAGATTCCCCAACCGCGGCAACTCAATCATCCACTGCGGAATGATGCGCCCATATCCCACAACGATGACGGCGTCAGGCGCGATTCGGGCAAACTGCCCGCGAAATTCTTCGTTGTTCTTGATCTTGTCCGGTTGGCTGAGCTGCAATCCCAGTTGCAGTGCCCGCTGCTTGACCGGGGAAAATGCAAGTTCCATACCGCGGCCTTTCGGCCGGTCCGGCTGCGTCACCACGAGGGGCACCGCGAACCCGGCTTCCACCAGCTTTTCCAGAGTTGGCACGGCGAACGCCGGTGTGCCGCAGAAAACGAGATTGAGCGGAGAAGGCATCGGACGTCATCCGTCGGACCTCAGACTACGGCCTGAATCCAAATTCGAACCGCCTGTGCCGACGCCCGAGGTCCGACGCCCGGCGCCACTTTCCCCTACCACTCTCCCGCTTTCATCAGCTTGCGGATCTTGCGTTTCATGAAGTCCCGCTTCAGGGCGCTGATGTGGCTGATGTAGAGCTTGCCGTTCAGGTGATCGGTCTCATGCAGAAAGGCGCGGGCCAATAAATCCTCGCCGGTTTTTTCGAACCATTTCCCGTTCACATCCTGTGCCCGGATGGTCACTTTGCGCGCGCGTGAAACCGGCTCGCGGAATTCGGGGATGCTCAGGCAGCCTTCGTTCTGAGTGTGGCGGCCTTCGATCTTGATAATTTCCGGATTGGCAATCACCAGCTTGGCGTCTGGATCTTCCTTGAAAGTGACGTCGATGACCGCCAGCCGCTTCGAAATTCCGATCTGCGGCGCCGCCAGCCCCACGCCGTGCGCCGCGTACATGGACTCGAACATGTCATCCACCAGCTTCTTCAGATGGGCATCAAAAACGGTGACCGGTTCGGCGGGTTTTTCGAGGACCGGATTGCCAAACTTCACAATGGGATAGATCATGCAGGTTTTGTCGTCAGCCTGGCACTCAGTAATTCTTTACTTGCTCCAGATATCCCCTCAGATTGCGCAATGTTTCCCTCGTCGAATCGCCGCCGAATTTCTCCAACGCGCAGCGGGCCAGGATCAGCGCCACCATGGCCTCAGCCGCTACTCCCGCGGCCGGCACCACGCAGACGTCCGAGCGCTCATACGCCGCCTTGACGGGCTCCCGGCTGGCGAAATCCACCGACTGCAAGGGGCGCCGCAGAGTTGAAATCGGCTTCAGATATCCGCGCACGATGATGTCTTCGCCATTCGACACCCCGCCCTCGATGCCTCCTGCATTATTTCTGCTGCGGGTAAATCCCGTCCCCGCCTCATAGCCTATTTCATCGTGCACGGCGGAGCCCGGAGATGACGCGGCCGTCACCCCAGCACCAATTTCGACCGCCTTCACCGCTTGCAGCGACATAACGGCGCCCGCCAGCATACCGTCCAGCCGTTCATCCCACTGCGCGTATGTGCCCAGCCCGGGCGGGACTTTGTGCGCCACCACTTCGAAAATTCCGCCTACCGAATCCCCCGTCCTGAGCACCTTGTCCACTTCCTCTTTCATTTGCCGCTCAGCCTCGGGATCAGCGCAATTCAATACAACCTCGTTGCGGTCCGCGAGACCGCGGATATGTTCCCATGCCACATCTTTCTTCAATGCGGCGCTGCCCACAGCGACTACATGGCTGAACACTTCGATTCCCAGCTCGCGCAGGAACAACTTGGCCAGTGCGCCAATCGCGACCCGCGCGGCCGATTCCCGGGCGGACGCGCGTTCCAACACATAACGGGCTTCCGAGAAATTGTATTTCAGCGCTCCCGCCAGGTCGGCGTGTCCGGGACGCGGCGATGCCACCCGCTTATGCTTTGTGGAATCGCCCTCTTCGACCGGAAGCGATTCCTGCCAGTTCTTCCAATCTTTGTTTTCGAGCAGGATCGCGATGGGCGACCCGATGGTCGCGCCGTGACGCACACCCGACAGGATGTGAGCCTTGTCGGTCTCGATCTTCATTCTTCCGCCGCGCCCGAAGCCCTGCTGGCGGCGCCACAGTTCGTGGTCGAGAAAGGCCTGATCCACTTTCAGGCCGGCAGGCAGTCCCGAAAGGAAGGCGACGAGCGCCTCGCCATGAGATTCCCCCGCAGTAAAGTATCGAAGCATTGTCTTGGAATTGTATCCGATGAAATGGATTTGGCTGATAGCTGAAGGCTGAGAGCTGAAAGTTACTTCGTCCCGTTCGGATAGACCAGAATCTTACTCGCCTCACCTGTCTTCAGACGCTCCATGGCCTTGGAGAAATCTTTCATTCCGATACGATCCGTGATTACAGGATGAAGATCCAGTTTCCCCGCCTTCAACAAGGCAGTCATCTGATACCAGGTCTGATACATCCGGCGCCCGCTGATGCCCTGAACCGTGATGCCCTTGAAAATAATGTCCTCGGAGAAATTCAATGCAATCGGCTTGGACGTCAGCCCCAACAGGGAAATACGGCCACCGCGCCGGACAATGTCGAAGGCGGTGCGAATGGCGCTGGGATGTCCGGCCATCTCGAGTACAACATCCGCGCCCAGCCCGCCGGTCTGCTCCATCACCATGGCACGCACGTTGTCTCTCGAAGGATCGAGAGCAAAGTCGGCTTTCATCTCCTTAGCGAGCCGGCGACGATGCTGGTTCACTTCGATCGCAAAAATCGTAGTCGCTCCCAGCGCGCGCGCTACCGCAATCGAGAATAGTCCGATCGGACCACACCCGGTAATGGCGACCGTCTTGGCCGCAATCTCTCCCGCGAGAACACTGTGCACAGCGTTGCCCAGCGGATCCAGAATGGATGCATATTCTTCTGGTATTGCGGGATCGAGTTTCCAGATATTCGATTCCGGAATCACCACGTATTCGGCGAAGGCTCCGTCGGCGTCCACGCCGATGATTTTCACGTTCTGGCAGATGTGGGCTTCGCCGGTGCGGCATAGCAGACACTTTCCGCAAGCCACGTGCATTTCCGCGGACACGAAATCACCTTTGTTGACGCTGGTGACTTCGTCGCCGAAGGCCGCCACCTCGCCGCAAAACTCATGCCCCGGGATCAACGGCGGATGTATGCGGTTCTGCGCCCAGCGGTCCCACTCGTAGATATGCAGATCGGTACCGCATATGGAGGCAACTTTGACCTTGACCAGTACATCGTTCCGGCCAAACCCAGGGACTTTGACCTCGCGGATCTCCGCGCCCGGCGCGGCTTCCGGCTTTACAACCGCAAGCATTGTTTTGGGCATTTTATGAGTTCGAGATAAACCGGTGAAACTTGATTTTAACACCTGCATTGAGGGGCATCTATTTCTTCCCCCACCCGCCGCCGCCCGGACTTTCAATCCTGATGCGATCCCCCGAGCGGAGCCGCACATTAGCTTTGCCCGACAGTTTCTCCAGCGAACCGTCGTTCCGAAGAACGGATGCATTTCCCGCCGAACCATCCGCACCTCCAGCGAGTCCCCGGGGACGGTGCAGGCGCCGATCCGCCAGCAGGGTGACTTCCGCGTCAGTCAGAACTTCGATTTCGCGCACGATGCCGTCGCCGCCGCGCTGCTTGCCCTCACCTCCGCTTCCGGGCCGCAAAGAATATCGGCGTACTCGCAGGGGATACGAATACTCCAGCGCTTCTGCAGGCGTGTTCAGTGAATTCGTCATGTGCGTGTGCACGCCCGAAATGCCCGGCTTGGTGGGGCGAGCACCCATGCCCCCTGCAATGGTTTCGTAATAAGCGAAGGGCCCGCCGGTACGGGGGTCCATTCCCCCGATCGTAAGATTGTTCATGGTTCCAGAAGCCGCCGCTGGAATGCGCTCGGGAACTGCCTGCGCCAATGCGCGCAACAAAACATCCACGATCCGCTGCGAGGTTTCTACGTTCCCACCCGCGACCGCCGCCGGAGGTCGCGCATTCACCACAGTTCCCGCTGGGGCAATCACCCTAATCGGGCGCATCAGTCCCACGGTCGCCGGCACGTCTTCCGCTAGAAGACATCGGAACACATAGAAACAAGCCGAATATGTAATCGCCTCGACCGCATTGATACTCCCCTCGACCTGCGGATCCGACCCGGTGAAATCTATGGTTACCACTGGCTGTCTGGGGACGGAGCGGAGCCCGCCCTGAGCGTAGTCGAAGGGCCCCGTCCTAGCCGGGTGGGAGACCCGGCTCCGCGGATTTCTCTCAACCTTCAATGCCACCACAATCTTCACCGGCCGGTCGCTGATTCCGTCGCTATCCATGAAGTCTTCGGCTCGATATGTACCCGGTGGCACGCGCCTCAGAAACGAGCGCATCATGCGCTCGGAATAATCCAGCAACGCCCTAGATGCAGATTGCGCCCGCCCCAATCCGTAACGCACACAGACTTCGCGCAGGCGCCCTGCCCCGGTGTGACAAGCCGCAATCTGCGCCCCGAGGTCCCCTTCACGCTCATTCGGGGTGCGGACATTGCTC
>Ga0157379_10003406_pt1 | contig 13449 bp, 13 predicted proteins | sample S25metaG_FD_121802 | JGI IMG/M metagenome (GOLD analysis project Ga0157379, IMG submission 121802) | Switchgrass rhizosphere microbial communities from Kellogg Biological Station, Michigan, USA - S2-5 metaG | ecosystem: Host-associated > Plants > Roots > Rhizosphere > Soil | place: USA... | reverse complement strand
CGCGGTCGGGGCCATCGCGTTCGCCTGCTGGCTGCTGCTCATCAACGGCCCGGGCTCGTCGAGCTTCTCGCCGCAGGGGCGGTGATGGCGCGGCGCAAGGGACTGTTCGGCCACTACCGGCAGTTCGAGGGGCTCTCCGAGGCGGAGGTCAACGCCGGGCTGCGCGAGCGGGCGGCGCAGCGCCGCGCCCGGGCGCTCACGCGCGCCGAGCCGCTGGACCTGTCGCAGACGACGTGGCCCGAGTACCCGCATCCCGCGATCGTCAACGCCATCACCTTCGCCGCGCGCCGCGGCCTGCACCGCTACCGCGACGCCGCGAGCGCGCCGCTGCGCGCCGAGCTCGCCCGGCGCCACGGGGTCCCGGAGGCGCGGGTCGTCGTCGGCGACGGGGCGGCGCAGCTGCTGAGCGCCGCGACGACCGCGCTCATGGAGCCCGGCGACGAGCTCGTCTGCCCGTGGCCCTCCTACCCGCTGTACCCCGTCGCCGCGCGCCACGCCCGCGGCCGGGCCGTGCCCGTTCCCGGCTTCGGCGGCGCCGCGGTGCTGGCCGCGATCGGCCGGGGCACGCGCCTCGTCGCGCTGTGCAACCCCAACGACCCGACGGGCGAGCTGCTGGGCCTCGACGCGCTCCGCGCGCTGCTCGAGGCGCTGCCCGAGCGCGTGGTCGTGCTGCTGGACGAGGCGCTCCGCGACTTCGCCGACGCCGAGCCGCTGGACGCGACGCTCGCGCTGCTCGAGGCGTACCCCCGCCTGCTGATCTTCCGGACGTTCTCGAAGGCGTGGGGGCTGGCCGGCCTGCGCTGCGGCTACGCGCTGGGCGGGCCCGGCGCCGAGCCGCTGCTGGAGCGGCTCGCCCCGGCGCTCGGCGTGGACGACCTCGCGCAGGCCGGCGCGCTGGAGGCGCTGCGCACCGTGGGCGACGTCGCGGCCCGCCGCGGCGCGGCGGTCGCCGCACGGCGCGCCGAGCTGACCGCGGCGCTGCACGAGCGCGGCGTCGACGTCCCCGCCTCGCAGGCCAACGTGCTGTGGCTCGCCGCGCCGGGGCCGCGCGGCGGCGCGGAGCTCGCCGACCGACTCGCGCGCGCCGGGATCGTCGTGGCGGGCGGCGCCGCTCTCGGGGCGCCCGACCGCATCCGGGTGACCGTCCCGCACCGGGCGTCGGACGCCGAGCGCTTCCTGCGCGCGCTGGACGCCGTCCGCGGGTAGACCGCAGACAGGCACCCGACCGAGGAGCTCCACCCCATGTTCATCGCCGGCGTCATCGCCATCTGCGTCGTCCTGCTGATCCTGGCCTTCTTGGCCCCACGGCTGTCGTCGCACCCCCAGCGCGGCGTCGACGCGACCTTCGGGGCCGGCGCCCGCGGTGCGGGCAAGGCCCCGGGCAAGCTCGGCCGGTGGTTGTCCAAGCCGTTTCGCTCGAGCCGCAAGGCGGCCGACAAGAGCGCCGGCGCGGGGCGCCGCGGCCGGGCGAAGATGCCGTTCTGAGAAGCTGTTTCACAATGAGAGCGCGGCCTGAGCGTGACCGGATTCGTGGATGCCAGGGCCGATGCGCGCGGTGAGTCGGGCTGGTGGCCCGGCGATCCGCGCGCATCGGTCCTGGCGCCGCGAGACGGTTCGCTCAGGCCGAGCTCTTTGGGAAACAGCTTCTGAAACAGCGCGGTCAGCGCCGGGCGGCGATCGTGACCATGCGGCTCGTGCCGCGCACGTGCGCGCCACCGTCGTGCGGGAGCCCGACGGTGCGGACGACGATCGCCGTCGACCGGGCGCGCAACCGGATCGCATAGCGCCCGTCGGCGCCGATGTGCGCGCGGCGCAGCGGCACCCACGTGCCCTTGGCGGTCTGGCGCTGCAGCGCCGCGATGCCGTCGCGGGTGACCGGGGTCAGCCGGCCGCGCACGGTCACCTGCCCGCTGCGGGCGCGCTGCACCGAGGTGATGCCGGTTCGCACCGCGCTGCGTAGGACGAGCGTGGGGCTCAGGATCGACGGCGCACCGTCGGCGATGACGAGCGCCCGGGTGGTCGCGGTGATGGGCGGCAGCGTGAAGCTGTAGGCGCCCGAGCTGCCCGTCGTCACCGGCTTGAGCAGGTCGGCGAACGGCGCCCCGAACGGGAACGTCGTCGTCTGCAGCCGCACGCGCACGCCGCTGACCCTGCTGCCGCTGAGCTTGCCGGTCAGGGTCACCGCGCTGCCGTAGACCACCGGGTCGGCGCTCGCCGTCAGCGTCGCGCCCGTCGGGGTCGTCCCGGCGCGGAAGGAGCGATCGCCGCCGCGCGTCGTGCCCGCCGAGTTCTCGGCGACGAGCCGGTAGTGATAGGTCCTGCCCGCCTGCAGGCCGCCGATCGCCGCCGACACCGACCGGCTGCTCGGGCCGCTGCCCGCGCTCGCGGCCGGGGTGCTCGCGCCGTAGCTCTTCGTCGGGCCGTACTCGAAGTGGTAGGTCGTCGCCGCGTTGTTCGGGTCGACGCTGCCGGTGAGCGTCGCGGCCGTGGGCGTGACGCCCCGGACGCCGCCGGTGCTCACCCCCGGCCGCGCCGGCGTCGGCGGCACGGCGTCGGTCTTGAACGTGGCGTCGGCGCCCTGCGTCGTGCCGTCCGGGTTCGTCGCCACGACGCGGAAGTGGTAGGTCGTGTCGGCCGTGAGCCCCTGCACCGGGATCTCGACGGTGACCTCGGCGCTGCCCGAGCCCGCGTCCTTGCTCGCCGACTGCAACCCGTAGGCGGTGCTCGTCCCGAGGTCAAACCGGACGCTCGTCGCCGCGCCCTCCGGGTTGACCTTCGCGGCGAGCGTGGCCTCGGTCTGGCCGACGCCGGTCGCGGCGCCGGTGTCGGCGACCGGGACGGCGGCCGAGGCGGTGGCGGCCGGCGCCAGGACGACGGCGGCGGTGACGAGCATCAGAGCGCGCATGCTGGTCACTCAGGACACCGGAGCGACATGGAAGTTGCGCTGCCGGGCCCGCTCAGCTCGAGGTGCCGGACTGCCGCAGCAGCGTCCCGGTCGTCTGCGTGAGGATCTTGCGCCAGGCGCGCGTGCCCTCCTGCTCGGCCGTCGCGAAGTGCTTGACCACCGAGCGGACGCGGTCGGCCGAGATCTGGATGCCGTGGCGCTCGGCGATCGCGCGGAAGTCCTCGTAGTCCTCGGCCAGGCGCAGCGTGACCGACTGGAAGCCGTGGCGGGCGATGTCGATGCGCTTGGCGAAGTTCATCACCGACGTCTGGAACATGAGCTCGTCGTCGGGCTCGGGCTCGATGAGCACGATGTCGACGCCCGGGTAGCGCTCTTCCCACTGGTTGGCGAGCTCGTGCAGTCGCTGGTAGGCCATCATCTTGAAGGCCTGGTAGCCGATCTGCGGCAGCCCCATGTCGCTGACGTGGCGGCGCCGGGCGCCCTCGGGCAGGCCGGCGCCGTCGTTAACGTACGGGACGAGCGGGTTGACCACGATGATGAGGCGGGCGCCCGCCTCGACGGCCAGGTCGAGGTTCGTCGTCGACACGATGCCGGCATCGATGAGCTCACGGTCCCGGAGGCGCACGGGCTTGTAGAGCATCGGCAGCGCGGTCGACGCGCGGACCGCCGTCGAGATGGGCACGTCGTCCCAGCCCTCCGCGCCGAAAACGACCCGCTCCCCGGTGTCGAGGTCCGCGGCCGCGAGGTAGAGCGCGCGGCCGAGCAGGCGGAAGTCGTCGGTGCGGCCGGGCTCTGACAGCACGCTCTGCAGATACGCCTCGATGCCCGAGCCCGTGTAGAGCCCGGAGGGCAGCCCCTCGGCGAGGCCGAGCGCGAGGTCCATGACCGAGACCGCTCCGAACTGCGGCGCGAGCTCGCGGAGCACGCGGACGGCCTTGAGCGGCAGCGCGACGCCCTTGCGGACGTACTCGCCGAGGTTCGGCCGCAGGACCTGCCCGAGGCCGATGTCGCGAAACGGCGCCGGCCCCTGCTGGTTGACGACGCGCATCATCTCCTCGGGCGTGATGCCGTTGGCGGCCAGCGCGGCCACGAACGCGCCGGCGCTCGTGCCGACGTACACGTCGAACTGGTTGACGGTGCGGTTGACCGAGAGGAGATCGAGCGCGCGCAGCGCCCCGATCTCGTAGACGCCCCCGGTGAAGCCGCCGCCGCCGAGCACCAGCGCGGTCTTCGACGCGCGCGTGCGGCGGGTGCGCTTGGCGCCGGCCTTGCCGGGCGCCGACCGGTCGAGCTTTACGACACTGCCCATGAAGCGCACCATCGTATCGGCGGACCCGGTGCGACCGGCCGGTCGAAGGTGCAGCTAGATTGCGGCGTCGTGCGCCGCCGCCTCCTGTCGCTGCTCGCGCTGCTGTCCGTGTCGGTCCTCGTCGTCGCCGCCCCCGCGCAGGCCGTCGACCGCGCCGGCCTGCGGTCCGTGCTGACCAAGCTCCATGCCCGCCTCGGCTCGTCCGCCGGGGCGTACGTCGTCGATCTCGGGACCGGGGACGTCCTCTTCCGCCATCGCGAGAACCTCGCGCTCGCGCCGGCCTCCAACGAGAAGCTGTTCGTGACCTCGGCCGCGCTGCTGCGCTTCGGGGCGACCGGCACGCTGACGACCCAGCTGCGCGCGGCGCCCGGCGCGGTCGTCGACGCCACGGGGGTGCTGCGCGGCGACCTGTACCTCGTCGGCGGCGGCGACCCGACGCTGGGCGACGCCGGCCTCGACACGCTCGCCGGCCAGCTCGCGGCCCACGGCGTGACGCGCATCGACGGCGGCGTCCTGGGCGACGAGTCGCTGTTCGACACGCTGCGCGGCGGCCCCGACTCCGCCTTCCGGGCCGACGGCGACCTGGGCGGCTGGCTGAGCGCCCTGTCCTGGGACCACGGCCGGGCCAGGCCGGGCGGGCCCGCCCAGGCGGCGGCCACCGAGCTCGGCAAGCTGCTGAAGGCCCGCGACGTGACCTACGGGCGCAAGCCGCGGGAGGGCGCGCTGCCGGCGCCGACGATCGGCGCGGCGTCGGCCGATCCGCCGCTGGCCGAGATCGCCTCGCCGCCGATGGCCGCCCTGATCGCCCAGACGAACATCCCGTCGGAGAACTTCTACGCCGAGATGCTGACCAAGGCGCTCGGCGCGCACTACGGCGGCGCCGGCACGACGGCCGCCGGCCTGGCGGTCGTACGCGACCAGCTCGCCACCTTCGGCGTGCATCCGCGGATGGTCGACGGATCGGGGCTGTCGCGGGCGGACCGCACGACCGCCCGTGAGGTCGTGCGCCTGCTGCAGCGCATGGATGGCCAGGACACCGCGGCGACGTGGGAGGCGTCGCTGCCGGTTGCGGGCGTCTCGGGCACGTTGAAGACCCGCATGCGCAGGACCGCCGCCGCGAGCCGCTGCGCCGCCAAGACCGGCACGCTCATCGGCGTCAGCGCCCTGTCGGGCTACTGCACGACCGCCGACGGCACGCGGGTGGCGTTCTCGTTGATCGAGAACCGGGTCTGCACCACCTGCGCGAAGAAGGTCGAGGACCGGATGGTCACGGCCATCGCCAAGCTCGGGGCCTGACCGCACGCCCGCGGGAGGACGCACGCGTGGGGCCAACTACGCCGCTGCCCGCGCCAGCACCGCCGGCGGGGCCACGCACGCCGCGACGCGCGCCCGTGCGCGGTGCAGGCGGCTCGTGATCGTCGCCTCCGACGTGCGCAGCGCGCCGGCCGCCTCGGCATAGCTGAGGCCCGCGACGTCGACGGCGACCAGCGCCGCGCGGAAGTCGTCGGACAGCGTCGCGATCGCCGAGAAGACCTCGCGCGCCTCGGCCGCCGCGCGCGGCTGCGCAGCGACGCGCGGGTCGGCGAGCTCGAGGCCCTCGGGCAGCGCCGCGGTCTGGGGCCGGCAGGCGCGGGCGCGCAACTGGCTGAAGAACACGTTGCGCAGGACCCGCACGAGGTAGGCGAGGTCGTCGTCGCCGCGCAGCCGCCGCGGGCGCGCAAGGACCCGTGCGTAGGTCTCCTGCACCAGGTCTTCGGCGTCCTGCCGGTGACCGCTGAGCGCCCACGCGACGCGGTAGAGGCGATCGGCGTGGTCCCCGATCCTCTCGCGGTCGAGCGTGCGCGCGGCGCTCGCCGGCATCAGCGGTGATCAGTCGGGATCGGAGCCACTGCTCCTTCGACGGCCCAACCGCCCGGATCTTTCACGACCCGCCCAAGGAGTGTGGACAGCCGCACCTGCGCCGTCGCAGGTCATGACTCAGTCCGCGAGCAGGCCGAGCAGCCCCGCCTCGTCGAGGACCTCGACGCCGAGGCGCTCGGCCTTCTCGAGCTTGGACCCCGGCGAGGCGCCCGCCACGAGGTAGTCGGTCTTCCTCGACACCGAGGAGGTGACGCGGCCGCCCGCCGCGGCGATCCGCCGCGTGGCCTCCTCGCGCGTGAGGTCGGGCAGCGTCCCGGTCAGCACGAACGTCCGCCCGCCGAGCGGTCCCTCGCCCGGCGGCGGGCCCTCCTGCTCGAAGCGCAGGCCCTGCGCGCGCAGATCGGCGATCAGCGCGCGCATCGGCTCCTGGGCCAGCTGGTCGTGGATCCGCTGGGCCATGACCGGCCCGACGCCCGGGGTCTGCTCGATCTCCTCGGGTGTGGCCGCCAGCAGGGCGTCGATCGTGCGCAGCTGCGCGGCGAGGCTGCGGCCCGTCACCGCGCCGACCTCCTCCAGGCCGATGGCGTACAGCACGCGCTCGAACGGCCGCGCCCTCGAGGCGGCGATCGCCGCGACCAGCCGCTGCGCGGAGACCTCGCCGATGCCCTCGAGCGCGACGAGCCGCTCGGGCGTCAGCCGGTAGAAGTCCGCCGCGGTCCGCACCAGGCCCGCCTCCTGCAGCAGCGCGACCTGCTTCTCGCCCAGGCCCTCGATGTCCATGGCGCCCTGGCCGGCGAAGTGCTTGAGCAGCTGCCACTGGCGCGCCGGACAGACCAGGTTGGGGCACCTGGTGAAGACGGCGCCCTCCGGCTTGACCGTCGGCGTGGCGCACGAGGGGCAGCGCGCGGGCGGGCGCGGCGGCGGCCGGCGGTCGGAGCGCTGCGCGACGTGCGGCGCGGGCGAGACCACCTGGGGGATCACGTCGCCGGCGCGCAGGACGATGACGTCGTCGCCGACGCGCAGGTCCTTGCGGGCGAGGTCCTCCTCGTTGTGCAGCGTCGCGAGCTTGACCGTCACGCCGCCGACGCGCACGGGCTCGAGCGCCGCGAACGGGTGCAGGTCACCGAACTTGCCGACGTTCCACATGATGTCGAGCAGCCGGGTGACCGCCGTGGTCGGCGGGAACTTCCAGGCGATGGCCCAGCGCGGGTCGCGCCCGGCGACGCCCAGGCGCCGCTGCAGCTCGAGGTCGTCGACCTTGACCACGACGCCGTCGATCTCGAAGTCCAGGGCGCCGCGGCGCTCCTCCCAGGCCCGGCAGCGCGCGACGACCGCGTCCGGCGCGCCGAGCCGCACGATGTCGTCGTTGACGCGGAAGCCGTGCGCCTTCAGCCACTCCAGGCTGTCCCAGTGGCTCGTGAAGCGCACACCCTCCGCGACGCCCACGCCGTAGCACCACATCGACAGCGGCCGTTGTGCCGCGAGCCGGGGATCGAGCTGGCGGATCGTGCCCGCCGCGGCGTTGCGCGGGTTCATGAACGTGGACTCGCCCGCCTGCGCCCGCCGCTCGTTCAAGGCCTGGAAGTCGGGCAACGACAGGTACACCTCGCCGCGGACCTCGAGCAGCGCCGGGACGTCGTCGGCGTCGATGCGCAAGGGGATCGACGGGATCGTGCGCAGGTTGTGGGTGACGTCCTCGCCCGTCTCACCGTCGCCGCGGGTCGCCCCACGCTCGAGCACGCCGTCGCGGTAGCGCAGGGAGATCGCCAGGCCGTCGATCTTCGGCTCGCAGACGTAGGTGAACTCGGGGTCGTCGATGCCCTCGCGGGCCAGGTGGTTGCGCATCCGGGCCACCCACGCCTCGAGATCCTCCGCGCTGCGCGCATTGGCCAGGGACAGCATCGGCAGCGCGTGCGCGACCTTCGCGAGCCCCGCGACCGCTCCGGTCCGCCCGCCGCCCACGCGCCGGGTCGGTGAGTCCGGCGTGCGCAGCTCCGGGTGCTCGTCCTCGAGCGCGCGCAGCTCGTCGAGCAGCGCGTCGTAGGCGTCGTCGCCGATCTCCGGGTCGTCGAGGTCGTGGTACCGGTGGGCGTGGTGGTGGAGCTGCTCGCGCAGCTCCGCGGCGCGTCGGGCGGCGGCCGGGCTACTCAACTTCCTCGGCGGCCGGCGCGAGCAGCCGCTCGAGGTCGGCCGCCGAGAGCGGGCCGATCCCATCGTGGTAGGTGAGGTCGAGGTGCATCGGCGTGACGGCGATGCGGCCCGCGGCCACCGAGGCCAGGTCCGTGCCCGGCACGTCCTCGAACCCGGGGTCGCTGCCGTAGATGAAGTACCTGCGCCGTCCCGTCTCGGGGTCCTCGTCCTTGATCTGCAGGCGGTCGCGGTAGATGCGCTTGCCCAGCCGGGCCACGTCGACGCCGGTCGGGCTGCCGGCCGGGACGTTGACGTTCAACAACGTGCTGGGCGGCAGCGGGACGACCTCGAGCTCCTCGACCACGCGCGCGGCGAACCGCGCCGCCTCGTCGAACGCGAAGTCCAGCCCTTGGCGGAAGTCCATCTCGCGCCGCATCGACTGCTGTGAGATCGCGATCGCCGGGAGGCCGAGCACGAGCCCCTCCATCGCGGCGGCCACGGTGCCCGAGTAGGTGACGTCGTCGCCGAGGTTGGCGCCGTGATTGATCCCGGACACCACGATCTCCGGCGACCAGTCGTCCACGAGCCCCAGCCCGGCCAGGCGCACGCAGTCGACCGGGGTGCCGTCGGTCGCGTAGCCGTGGGTTCCGTCGCCGAAGTCGATGCGCTCGACCGACAGCGCGCGGCGCGTGGTGATCCCACGTCCGATCGCGGACCGGTTGCCGTCCGGTGCGATCACCGCCAGATCGACGCCCGGCGTCTGCAGCAGCGCACGCCGGAGGCACTGGAGCCCCTCGGCGTCGATCCCGTCGTCGTTGGTCAGCAGTACACGCACGCCGTCGAGGATAGGGGCCGGTCGGGCAAGTCGCGGTTTGGACGACGGCGCGAGGTGGGCACCCTTGAGGTGGTCCGCATCACCAGTTCCATCCACCCCGAGGAGACTCCACCACCATGTTGCTCATCCTGGGCATCGTGTTGTTGATCATCGCGATCGCCGGTGGCGCGATCATCCACCCCGTCCTGTTCGCACTGGCGATCGTCGCCCTGGCGCTGTTCTTCAGCGGCTACCGCGGCCGCACCGCGTTGTAACGCCCACCGTTCAGGAGGCGTAGCCGACCGCGGCGAAGTAGAGCCCGTGCGGCGGGGCCGTCGGTCCCGCCGCCGCCCGCGCCCGGCCCTCGAGAAGCTCGCCGAAGGCGGCCACCGAGCGCCGCCCGCCGGCCACCTCCAGCATCGTCCCCACCAGCACGCGGTTCATGTGGCGCATGAACGCGTCGGCCTCGATCCAGAACTCGAGGACGTCGCCGTTCTCGCGCCACTCCGCGCGCAGCACGTCGCGCGAGAAGCGCACGTGGTCGGTCTCGGTCGGCGTGAACGCGGTGAAGTCGTGGGTGCCGGCGAGCGCCGCGGCACACCCGCGCAGCGCGTCGCGGTCGACGCGATGCGGCCAGTGCAGCGCGCGGCCGTGTTCGAAGGCCGACGGCGCGCGCCGCGCCAGCACGCGGTAGCAGTACGTGCGCGACGTGGCGTCGCGCCGCGCGTCGAACCCGTCGGGCGCGGCCTCGCAGGCCAGGACGGCAACGTCGGCCGGCAGCAGGGCGTTGAGCCCGTCGGCCGTGACCGGGGCGTCGGGGTAGGAGGCGACCTGCCCCCAGGCGTGGACCCCCCGATCGGTCCGTCCGGCCACGGTCAGGTCGATCGGCCGATCGCCGCGCAGGCGGGCGAGCGCGGCCTCGACGACGCCCTGCACCGTCCGCAGGCCGGGCTGGCGGGCCCAGCCGGCGAACGCCGTGCCGTCGTATTCCAGGGTGAGGCGCGTGGCGGCCATCCGGCCGCCGAGCTTACGACCCCTCCTCAGTAACCGGATCGCGACGGCGCCGGCGCGCTCGTCGCGGCGCGGGTGATCGCCTTGCCGTCGGGAGCCACGACGTACCACGGCGCGCCGAACCCGTTCGAGTCCTGGCCGTTGACGTCGCCGGGCCTGACATCGCCGGCGTAGCGGTACAGCGGATGCCCGGCGTAGGTCAGCTGGCGGCTGCCATCCGACCGCGTCGTCGTGCCGACCCGGCCCGCGATCACGCCCGTGCCGGCGCGCGGCGCTGCGCCGACGGTGGCCGGCGGCCAGCCCTGGGCGCACGCGCCGGTGCACGCGCTCGTCGTGCCGGCGTCGGCCTTCCAGAGGTAGAGGGTCCGGCCCTGGGCGTCGACGAGCATCGGCCCGAGCCCGTGGTCGGCGGTGGCCAGCGCGGCGCCCGCCGCCGGCGCGGAGCCGGACGCCGACGAGGACGGTGACGAGGAAGACGAGCCGCCGCCGCAGCCGGCGACGACCGTGACCGCCGCCGCCAGGGCGGCGAGGGCGAACGGGCGCTGCATGATCGAGGACCTCAGTGCTCGAGAGTGGAGTGGACCGCATCAGGAAGGACACCATCTCGGGGTGTTCCTTCCGGCCGGCAGGCGGCGCGCCCGCCGTCTCCGGCGAACGGGTCGGCGGGCGCCTCCCCCGAGCGGCCCAGCAGGGCGACGGCCGCCGGCGGCAGCAACCACATCAGGTACAGCGGGGCCCAGTAGTTGGCGGCCAGCTGGCAGAGCGCGAGCGCCGCGGCGCACAGTGCCGCGAGCCGCCGCGGGTCGCGGGCCGCGGCGTCGTCGAAGGCCAGCAGCGTCGTGCCTCCGAGGACCGTCGCGACGGCCAGGCCCTGGGCCAGCGGCTGGAGCGCGCCGAGCCCGAGCGCGCCGTACACCGAGCTCAGCGAGCGGCGGCCGAGCTGGAAGCTCATCGCGTCGAGCATCGACGACGGCCCGTGCAGCCCGCCGAGCGCCAGCAGCGCGGCCAGCACGGCCGCACCGACCGCGATCGCGGCGCCGATGGCCCCCAGCCGGGCGCGGCCCCGGTAGCGCGCGACCCACAGCGGCACGAGCGCCAGCGGCGCGACCTTCGCCAGGGCGGCGGCGGTCACCAGCACCGTCGAGCGCCGCGGATGCGCGCACCAGACCAGTGCCCAGGCCAGCGCCGCGAAGATCAGGACGTCGTTCGTGCCGCTGCTGGCCGTCAGGAGCACGGAGGGAAACGCCAGGCCCACGAGCAGCCCGGCCGCGCGGTCGCCGCCCAGCGCACGGGCGATGCCCCACGCGCCGGCCAGGGTGAGCACGGCGGCCATGAGCAGCGCGCCGGTCGTCTCGTCCCAGGTGGTGGACACCGGCCACAGCAGCGCGGCCGGCACGTACGCCGCATAGGCCGGCAGCCCGTAGGTGTCGCCGTGCACGACATCGCCGGGCAGGTGGCCGTAGGGCAGCACGCCGTGCAGGAGCTTCGTGGCGCCCTCCATCGTGGCGAACGCGACGTCGACCGAGCCCGTCGACGTGGTCGTGACGACCGCGACGACGACGGCCACGGCGCCCGCCGCGAGGACGGGCAGGCGCGGCGCGGCGGACACGGCCAGCAGCGGACGGCCGGCGAACGGCGGCGCCCCAGGGCCGACCGCGATCGCCACGCACCGCGCCGCGAGATAGAGCAGCAGCAGCGCGCCGGCGCCCTGGCCCGCACCGACCCGGCCATGGTCGAGCAGGACCGTCGGCACGACGGCGGCGCCGAGCGCCAGCGCGTCGAGCGCGGGCACGAGCCGCAGCGGGCGGCGCAGCGCGGCGAGCAGGAACAGGGCCGTTAGCGCGGCGAAGGCGAGCGTGTGGTGGGTGACCGGCGCGCCGTAGGACTGATGGCCGGTCACCGGGAAGGGCTGGAAGACGTCACCCGTGTCGCGCACCCCGGCCGAGGCCGTCACGACGCCGTGGCGCAGGAACGTGACGCGCTCGAGGTGATCGTCGACCCGGTCGACGGACGTCGACGTCGCAGCTCGGGCCTGCGCGTGGATCTCGGGCGCGCCGGCGGCGATCGCCACGGCCTGGGCAGCCGGGACCGGCAGCGGCGGCTCGGCCCGGCGCGCGGAGCCGACGGCGGCGACCAGCACGAAGGCGAGGGCCGCCACGAGCATCGCCAGGCCACGCGGGGAGGGAACGCGCACGCCCCCGCGATCGGCAGGCGTGCCGCGATCTGAAGCCCGGGCGACGACCCCTGACAACGACGACGGGCGCCCGGTGGGCGCCCGTCGGCGGTACTCGAACGTGTCGCGAGCTGCCTCAGACCAGCTCGATGAACACCATCTCGGTCGCGTCGCTGCGACGCGGGCCGAGCTTCAGGATGCGGGTGTAGCCGCCCGGCCGGTCCGCATACCGCGGTGCGACCTCCTCGAAGAGCTTGTGCACGGCGAACTTGTCCTGGCCGAGCGCGGACAGCGCCTGCCGGCGCGCGTGCAGGTCGCCGCGCTTGGCGAGCGTGATGAGCTGCTCGACCTCGGGCTTGACGGCCTTGGCCTTGGCCTCGGTCGTCTTGATCCGCTCGTGCTCGATGACCTCCTTGCAGAGGTTGGCGAGCAGCGACTTGCGGTGCGCGGTGTCGCGGCTGAGCTTGTGACGGGTCTTCTGATGGCGCATGGCGGGTGGTTCCTCAGTCGTCGCGCAGCGCCAGCCCGCGCGCGTGCAGTGTCTCGATGACCTCGTCGATCGACTTCTTGCCGAAGTTCGGGATCGCGGCCAGCTCACCCTCGGACTTCGAGATGAGGTCGCCGACCGTCTGGATGCCCGCGCGCTTCAGGCAGTTGTAGGAGCGCACGCCGAGCTCGAGCTCCTCGATGAGGATGTCGTGCATCGGGCCCTGGCTCGTGGCGCCCGCGCCGTTGACCCCCGGCACCTGGCCGCCGGCGTCCAGCGCGCCGCCCGGGCCGGCGCGGAGCTCCTCGATGCGGTCGGCGTCGGTGAAGATCGCCAGCTGCGAGATGAGGATCTCGGCGGCCTCGCGCAGCGCGGCCTGCGGGTCGATCGACCCGTCGGTCTCGATGTCGAGCGTGAGCTTGTCGTAGTCGGTGCGCTGGCCGACGCGGGCCTGCTCCACCGAATACGCGACGCGGCGCACGGGCGAGAAGATCGAGTCGATCGGGATGACGCCGATCGGCTGGTCTGGCGACTTGTTGTCCTCGGCCGGGCGGTAGCCGCGGCCGCGCCCGATCGTCATGTACATCTCGAGCTTGGTCTTCTTCTCGAGCGTCGCGATGTGCACGTCGGGGTTGAGGATCTCGACGCCGGCGGGCAGATCGATGTCCTTCGCCGTGATCTCACCGGGGCCGGTGACGACGAGGGGCGCCTCGATCTCGGTGGCGTCGGAGTGCATGCGGCACACGATGCCCTTGAGGTT
>Ga0157379_10003402_pt1 | contig 13461 bp, 16 predicted proteins | sample S25metaG_FD_121802 | JGI IMG/M metagenome (GOLD analysis project Ga0157379, IMG submission 121802) | Switchgrass rhizosphere microbial communities from Kellogg Biological Station, Michigan, USA - S2-5 metaG | ecosystem: Host-associated > Plants > Roots > Rhizosphere > Soil | place: USA... | reverse complement strand
CGTAGACGAGTGCGTGTACTTTGCTATGTTTCCCCGACGTGCCACTAACTTCCTCACAGCAACACTTACACAAACAAGACATGGTCGGACGTCTCTGGTATCGAACTAGACGAGATCAACAAAATGGAACGTGAATTTCTTCGAGGGGTCGATTTTCGCCTTTATGTCAACACAGAAACGTATAAGGCATGGGTCAAGCTCTTGCAAGGCCTCGTGTCAGCCAAGGAGCGAGACAAGATGCAATGGGGCTATTCCCGTCGCTACAGCTCGCTGCATGCGCCTACCCCTCGTTTGTCCGTCCCCAATCTCACCGCACGCGCCCGTTCCGTCTCGCCACTTCCATCCCTCAAAGCAGGCTATTCATTTACGTTTGTCGCGCCTCCGGCGTATAACAGCAATCCTTTCTCAGAGGCGCAGAAGGCCGACACTCGCCGGTCTCATGTGCCAGCAGGCCCCGGCTCAAAAAGACAGGCAGTCGACGCCTTCTCACCTCGCTCTGCTGCACTCTCAGGGCCACCTTCGAAACGGCCCATTTCACTTGACATGAGCGTGGTTCGACCGACGCATGACGCGCCTGCCAGTGCTGGCTCCGCCTATCCGTTATCTGCTTTCGCCAAATTATCACTCAATAAGCTTGATACCCCCTCTCGTTCCAAACCTCGATCATCGCAGCCAGCCGAAGAATCATCGGCTCACACGCTGGCTGCGCCATATAGCATACACGACCGAATGTCAACACCCGAACCAGAGGTATGCCCATCCCTCTTAATTTTTACCCGTTCTCGCCTGATTTTTCGCTCTCAGAATTTATATTACTATGTCCTCGCCAGTTCTCCTGCTGATGCCGAAGGCGATAATCGCGCTCGCAAGGCTGTTCTTCGCTCGCACCAACCCACTTACTATACATCGCCAGAATATGTCCCAGCCCCGCAACCCATGTATATTCAATCCGCACGCGCCAGTCCCGTCCAAGCCCTTCCATCATTACGCTACCTCAATTCGCATCGTCAACTCTTGCACCACTATCCTATAACTAATCCTAATACCCCACAACAAATCCTGCCTCCTATCCGCGTACCCGGAGAAGAGGATCACCACCACCAACGGCCTCCTTATTCAGGTCAGCAATCACAGAGTCGCGTACCAGTGGCTCCGTTTGCCAATGCTGGTCCACCAGGGGTACAACAGTGGACTCCGGCTACGACCAGCCAGTTGCACGCATACACACACGCGAGATACGCATTCCCTCCAGTCGCGTGAGATCCTTGTTCCTCATACTCAGCTTTTTTTTTTTGCCTGCCTATTTTGTTTTCGTTTTTTGTTGTTGCTCCGTCTTGCAATCAATTTCCCCCGCCCATCTTGCATCAGCCTGTTTAGATCACGCACCACAATGTCTCGACTCATCAATCCTTGCATATCAATTTTTTTTCGTTTTCTCCTTTGTGCAACTATTCAGAACTGTTTAACATTTTGACCAGTCATGGACATTCTGGCAGACGACATATTTTTTCACTGTAGATCCGATGCATATTTACATTATCTCCATTCGTATTGATTAACCCACATCTGTACTGGCCAACGAATTCAAGTGAATCATAACATGTCAAAGCCCGATGGCCCGAGACGCTTAGAGAACTGCTCAGGTTGAGGTATCTAGGCACTTGTTGGGTGGCGATCCTCCAAAGGGAGAAAGCATGAAATATTTCGTTCGCCGCCCACGTGCAAGGCATAGCGATCACGAACAGATCTTTTATTGTTTTCGGCACTTGTCTCAACAACAAAGACCGTCAAAGAACGGCTGGGAAAGGTGTCATCTGAATCCCCCTCTGCGCAAGACCGAAAGACACCACCATCATCAGAAACCCTTTGGTCTTTCGGTCTTGTGGGCCGCATACCATTAGGTATCGCCGCCGGCCCCAACATCCCATGCCTGCCTTGGCTACAATTTATTTTATCTCGTATGAGCTGCCTGGCTCATGCTGGCTAAGCCTTGTTTTAGAACCTTTTGACAATGGCTATCTTTGATTGACTAATGGGTTTATTTCGCAGCCCCGGTCGGGAAGGGCCCGTCACCTCACTTCTCTTTTCACGCAGAGCTTGTATCGCATGTGTCTAATAACTGTGTTTTTATTATAGTACAATTCGGGTTCGCAATGGGCAACGAGGCAACTGAACGCTGTGCAAACGAGTCTCCTATATGTTCCATCCATTCACACCGCCAAGGGGTGGTGGACCAGAGAAGTGTTAGTCTCCAATCAATATAGGCCCTTACGCCATTGCGGCGTCGTACGAGCCTCGAGGCATGCTACGGTACAATGGAATGATAGCTTCGGGAACTCACATCGACGTCTATCTCATCTAATAACATTGGAGCAGACAACAAGGCGTCTTGTCAAGGACTCTCCTAAACTGGTTAGTTTTGAAATATACGCAGGGCTCTGAGGAAAAATAAACCAGGGCCTTGCCGGAACTCTGGTGTGGTGGAGAGCCAAGTATCCCAGGATATGTGATGACAAATGGAGATAATCCGAAGCGGCGCCTGTGGACGCGTCCCAATCGCGTATTTGCGCCCGTCACACGGCTCCTGGACCCACTCCTCCTCCCCGAATCGAGCCTAGCTATCCCATCCCCATCCCATGTCAGGCAAGAAACGGAAGCCACAGCAACATCTCTCCGGTGTCCAGCACCTCTTTGACTCTATCACTGGCACGTCCTATTCTTAAACCCCATGTTATCCCCGCAGCCTCCGCCGCCTTTTCTCAACGACTAACCCCATCTCTCAAAAGACCTCCTGATAGATATCAAGCCCAAATTCTCAGGTGACAAATCCAACAACGTCTCTCTAATCACACAGCTGTACAAGCTTGCGAACCTGGCCGAGTCATTTACCGAGCAACGCCCGCGTTCAAACAAGACTTGGCTCAGCCAGGCTGACGACCTTGACAGAGAAGGTCAGTCCCACTTTTCCGCACGTCGCCTCACAACATTTACCACCTCCATCCCGTGTTACTTTGCACTTATCTCACCCATCTGTTTTCCACGGCTATCACTAGGCGTCAATCTTTGGAATTTATCGGGAATACTTCGTCAAAGGAAGGATCACGATGATCCCAAGCTTTTCACAGCGCGTGAGCAGTGAATCCCTTAAGGGGCTCCACACATACCGAACCTCCTTGTGTGTCCTTGTTCTCCGTACTGACGGAAATATCTTTCTAGTGCGCCTCGCAGCTTTCCGATTGGTAGAAGCAGGTTTGGAACAGAAGCCTGGCATTGAGAGTATGCTTCCCTTTCCTGGTTGCATCCCATTCAACCCATCCAAATGGTTACAGCGCTTTTACACGTATTGCAGTTGGCAAGCAAGACAGGGTCCGCCCTCGCAGGTTCTGTATTCCCTTTGCAATCAATCGAAGTGCCTCACCCCAGACTGACTCCCACACGCTAATAATGAAGACATAGGGAACCATGATCTCGCTGGTGCCGTTCTGGGTGCTGCAGCCAAGGTGAGCCTCCCGATCTGGCAAAACTATCAGGCATCGATGGTCCCTCCCTCTTCAGATCGAAGAAGACCTGAATAGTGCAGAGGATCCTGACAACACTCACGCCCAACCCAAAGCCTGCGCCTTGATTGTGTATTATACGTGTCGCATGGAAGCTGTGCGACCCCCTTTGATTGCATCTCTATTTGCATGGTATTCTCATTTGTGACTACGCCCCCCTCTTCTTAGGCTTGGAAAGAAGGCAACGAGGGAGTTGCTCAATACATGCTTCGCAAGATTACAGGCATGCGTGCCATTTTTTCCGTTTTATCCTGTCACGTCTCTAATTGCAAACCCTCTTCGTCGGCTAGAGGGAAATGATTCTCGCCTCTCCTATCTATCCGCTCAAGATGTGAGTTCTCCCGTCGATGTTCCCCCCGAATTCCGCCTGCTCCTTCCGAGTTTATTCAAATCATGTCTCAGCGAGAGCAATTGGCATCGAAAATATTAGAAATCGGAAAGGCGATCGCTCATGAACACGCCACCACCGAGCCATCCAGCTCACCGAAACGAGAAGGCAAAAGAGCGCTAGAAGCTATTAAATGGATCCAGAGTGCTTTGACTCTCATCGAAAAGATTGCTCAAGAGACTCCCGGGATTTTGGAACTTAAGGCAAGATTATCGATGAAATAAGATTCCCGGCTTACCCTCCTTTGTTTGCTTGTTAGCGAACTATCCTACGAAATTTAGGTAATCAACTCTTTTGTTTTTATTTAACATCTGCGAACAAAGGACCTTGATTTCTTTTATCACAGCGCGAACCTATTACTTGGCCTCCTCGGCTGACGCAGAGAACTTAAACAAAGCGGAAGCCACGCTGTGGGAGCTCATTACATCCATTGATGGTGCATGTGATAAGGTAAGGCTCCGCCGTCAATACTCGTCAACATCGCAAACGGAAGACCATTTATGTGAAATAGAAGAGCCCGGAGTTCCAGCAAGCGAGATGGATGCGCCTTGCCGTCTTGAAAAGGAAACATGCCCCTGATAGTCTTTTGTTGGAAGGTTGGGTCTCTCGTCTATCGGGATCCGACCAAGATGGTATAATGACATTTACTTAGGTTTCCAGTCCATCATCGAGCACTGTAGCTTCACCGAAGCGGAAATTTCTGAGTAAGCTTCGTGCATCCCAGTTTCAATTATGTCTGTCTAATGTTCATTTCCCTCCCTAGTGTTCTCCAGGAGTTACGCGGCATGGGGCAACATCAGTCAGTGAAATATTTGCCATCGATTCGTGATTGTTCTGAGATTGTAATGAAGCCTCTTGGTCATGCAAGTCACAAAGTACCTTTTAGAGGCGACGCTCGCCACCTCTGATAATTCCGGGAGATCGCTGGCCGATAAAATATTGCTTGCACTGATCTTCCATTGCTCTAGAGATCAAGATCACCAACGTGCCATCAAGACCGTCCAGGAAGCTTGTTCTCGTGAGCGCATACATATCATGTTTTTCACGAATCTATTTCCGAACGGGTTTACCAGAAATATCGGAACTTGATGACTATGACCTTCCAAAAGTGCCGACTACGGCCTGTCAATCTGTTTGTCTCTCCTTTGTCTCCGGGTGAATATTCTCAAGCCTTTTGGGCCCCTTTTCTTTTTCTTTTTCTGACAGCTGCTATGGCAATTTGGTGACCGGCATTACAATGCTAAATCCTACAGCAAGGCGGCCGATTGGTATCTTCTTGGGACACACGAGGCATTCAACTCGATGGCCAAACCCAACTATCCAAGATGTTTTCGCAAGGCTGCCCTTTGTTATATCCAGCAACAAGAATATGCTCGCGCCACCGCTGTTATCCGGAATTGCCGAAGCAATGAGGCCGCTACTCATTATGTCGTCTTTCTGAATGCTGTTCAACAAGGTCGGTCCCGTGCCTCTCAACCGTTTAAGAGCGAAATGTGCAAATGTGAGAGCTTACACAGGGTTCGAGAACGAGGGTATGCTCCAGAAAATATGGGTGAGCACAGTCCCCAATCTAACATTCATTCAATTGCAGCCATCCTTGCTGTCCGCGATATGGTGCAAGCAAAAGATTTCGATCGGAAAATGTTACTTCTCGCAACCCAACTCGCCCACGATGCAAATCTCAAATCAGTGCTACTGACGGTTTTGGATTCTTTGCTTACTTATCTCAGGTCGCAAAAAGGATTCAATAATGATGTAGAGGCACTGACTATGATTAGGTGAGTTACACACTACATCAGCCTGGACATCGATGAACTTTGAATAAAAGATGCATCATTCGCCTTGTGATTGAGCTCGTTAAGCAACCAGCTGCCGAATTGTCTGGTATTATTAACCAACCCTGAAGACGACCATTGACATCTCCAGTAGGAAAACCCTTGTTCCGAGCTTGGTTGGCCACTTCCGAACAGGTGAGATTGTTAGTCGCCTCTGGGCGACTCTTGTAATCAGTGTTGCATTGTTCTAGCCGAAGTTATATGTGAATCCGCGCTTAAAAAGGAAGAAAGGTCCCTCATTCTTAAAGACATTTCATGGCTGTGGCGGACAGCATACAACATGGCGATACAAGGCTGCGCCGAATGGGAGGAATCTGAGCTGCATCTGTCAGAATTATTCGATCTCTCTCGTGCCGTAATGCCCCCTCTCTGCTGGAAACATTTATACATGTGCTAAGCATGTCATAGTTTATGGAAGCTTACCAACGAGCTACGGTCACTGACCAGGATCCGACATTACGAAATCACATCATTCTCGCTGCGTTCTCTAGTATTGCTTGCCGCGTCTTCGCTGTTCGCCGGGAGGGAGAACATGAATCCCAGGTTATAATTAATTTTATCCCCTCATACACTATAAAATTTAACTGCGATAATAGTCCGACACCAGAAAACGGATCTGTCGCGATATCAAAAACTTCAAGACTCTTGTCGATGCCGGATTCCTCAAAGGAAGTTTCCAGGATACGTCTGAGGAAGACTCGATGAATTCAATGATGCATATCACCCTTGTATTCGAAACCGAACAACGGTGTATTCTGAAAGACTGGAAGGGTGTTCTCGCTTCGATTGATGTTCGTGCGATTCCCCCCTGCATTGACAGCGATGTGACTTGGTATATTAGGAAGCTTCACAATCTTCTCGGGTAAAGGCAGCGACTTTCGAAGCGATCGCAGATATTTTGGTGGGTCTCCTTCCCGCGCCGTTATATTCTTGGCTCAACTGCGAGAAGTGGGTCGAGAAGGATTGCCCAGTCAACGGTGTGTTGGACCAATGCCCCGCTATCAATGAAGCTCACGGGAATCTGCCCCCAAAAGTCCTCTATTCAGCACTGGAAGCTATACTGCATGTGTGCCTCAATCTCAATAATATGTCGGTTGAGAAGTTCTCGCGGTGGCTTCGCGCCATATGTACCGTCCTCCTCGCCAAAAACACTTCCACAGACAGAATTAAGGCAGTCGGGTATGTCGAACAAGCAGTGAGCGTTATGGAAGACACCTGTTCAGATGATTCCAAAAACGTAAGTAGTCAATATTTATCCCCTTCAGCCTAAATTTCTCCTTGTTCCCAATAGACATATCCGGCAGACGAAAGGCAGTGGCTTCTCAGTACTGCTTATAATACCGGAGTCGAATGTCTGGCGTGAGTTTATATCATAATATTCCCATGTTAATTCCGCAATACTGCCACTTCCAACAGGGCGTCGCATCTCGATGAAGCAAAGCGATGGTTTGAATCTGCGGCAACCATAGCTCGATATGTTCCAAATGGCAAGGAACGAGCACAGAAGGTTGGTTTCCGAGCCACCTTAGGGAATCAGGTTAGGTGAACACTGAGATTTATGCCCATCAGATATCGGACACGTATAGCAATCTTCTCGCACGATATGGAAAGTCGGAAATGTAAAGATGAACGTCAACAAGTGGCGGTGGGATGATCCAGTCAGATTGGTAACCCAAAGGAGTTTGAGGGAGGGACTATCGTTTTCGTGGTATGAGATTGCACTCCTTCTAAAGATTCAGTAGTGGAAGAGCAAGATGTAGGGCTCATAATGCTAGACATTAATCATAATCACGCAGTTGATAATTATCCCATCCATGGAAAAATTGCACTTCAATCAGCATCTAATCATTGAATTTATTCTTGCATCCCTGTCTAAACATGGGTAGCCTCGTGGTTATCAACGGCACCCGAAACTGAAGGATTTAGTAAGATTTTCATCAATCATGGTAATCTGAGTTCATGTGAGTACCAAGTGAGCACCTGGTGAGATCATTACAGGCTACCCGACATCGAGTTGTCAGTGTCCACTTTGACATGGAGGCTTTAGCGCAGGAACTCGCTCAGTATCTGCTCGAGCGGCTGAAAGAGTTCGTCATGGTTTCTTGGGGTGGATTTCGGGGAGTGATTGTTGTTCTTCTAGCCTAGATCCGTCCTGGAGACTCTGTGTCGGAATTTCAGGAGCTCCTGGTGTCGGAAAGGTCTTTTCCTCACACTCATCTCCGTATGCCTGCCAGCTCACCATGCAGGACACTTTAGACAACCCTGTCGGAGCGCATACAATACCATGTCAACGAACTGCACAAAACTTCTCATCCGACGGCCAATGAACCAGTTGTAATTGTTGTTCCCTTGGATGGTTGGCACCTCACCCGCAGCACGTTGGAGACGTTCCCTGATCCCAGGCTCGCCCGCGACCGTCGAGGAGCACACTGGACCTTCGATGGTGATTGGATTATCATTCTGACATTTCTTAACGCTTATGTTCGTGGAAAGGGGGAGGCTATGTCTCCTTCATAGAGAAGCTCCGTAAACCCATAACCGATGCGGATGTTACAGCACCCTCGTTCTCACATTCCCTCAAGGATCCCGTTGAAGATGATATTTTGATACGACCCCACCATCGCATCGTTATCATTGAGGGTTTATATTGTTTTCTGAGCATCGAACCATGGGCAACGGGCGGGAAGTCTTTGGACGAACGGTGGTTTCTGACGGTGGACCCCATGGTCGGGAAAGAAAGGTTATGTAAACGCCATGTGGAGACAGGTGTAGCAGAAAGTTGGGAAGAAGCCATCTGGAGAGCAGAGAATAATGATATCCCCAGTAAGCTTGCAAGTATCTATTACGGGCCCATCAAATGTAACTGATCAATACAATGAACAGATGGTATTTTCATCCAAGAGAATATGTTACCACCAACGAAGGTGATCGAGTTGGATGATGATCTTACCCAGGTATCTAAAGTTTGAATGATTCGGTAATAGTATCCGCGTATACATTATCCGGATACTATTGCGAAGAGAAGTGTTTAAGATTGTACAGGAGTGCTCTGCCCTGGGTGTTTCCAATAGCAGCGTATTCACTGCCTGGAGAAAAGCACATCGAAGTGACGTTTCCCAATGGTGTAGTCGCCGTTGGCCAGTTGGCGAAGACTGTTAATGAGGGGAGGTGTACCTAAGAAAGTTTAATAAATATTTAAAGAATTGAAGGACGGCGAGATCACCATTTTGAGTTGATCCTTCTTAGTTTTGCTGGCAAGAGCAAGAATTTGAGAATCGTGGTTGAAACACATCATCGATATTGATGTCGTCAAATTACCAATCGTTTTCAGTGGTTTAGGATTATTAGAGAATATAGGGTCGACGCTCTCTGAACCAAATATGTTGACGAGACCAGTGTTCGAACTATATGGATATTTTTCAGCACGTCAAGAAGGAACATTTATTAAGAACAAGGAGGGCTCACCCGATAGCAAGATATGAGTTATTACGTGATCCTGACATGACGATACTGCCAAATCCACCTTCCTCTTTCCATCGCCGTACACATTGTCGTCCGCCGACGTCCCATAGATATACCTCAGCATTTCCCCCAAGAGTCATTAGTTGCTGGTCATTCGACCACCAAAGATCCTTGATCCCAGAATTCATTTTGAGACTTCCAACGACCTGGCCTCCACCTCTGCGCCAGTCAACCAGGTGTACATAACCTCGTCTACCAGCCACGGCGAGTATGTCACCAGTAGGTGAATAACCACAAATCTCCATGCTAAGATCCTTGGTATCAGGATTGGAGGCATGGGTTCCCCAAAGACCTCGAGGCGATCTGATGCAATTGCCGCTCTGAAGGTCATAAGAATAGTAGAATGGTCTTTGTCCCGTTAGAAGAATCGAAGAACCGGATGGGTGAAATTGGGCTGTAGTGACAGGGAGCGACGGAATATGAACGGATTGAAGATGCGGATTCGTATGGCCGTCGATCTGATAAAAAGATGAGCATTACGTTTTCGCGGGAGAAAACATTCGATTAACTCACGTTAAATAATCTTAGTCTTCGATCGGCGCTGGTGATCATGAGGAGAGGAACAGATGGAGATGGGTGGAAATTAACAGAGCTTATTGCGCCTTCCGCCTTCGCCGACTGGTTTGCATCGCGTAAACGTTCTATGGATAGTTGTCCGCTTGGGAGTGCTTGTTTTCTCCTTGAAGACAACAATCCACCCGAAGTGCTGAGGATTGCGTCCAGTTGGTTTTCATCGTCGAAAACAACATCTTGGTCGGAAATGGATGAGCGTCGACGCTTCTTTTTACGTTGTTGATCTCGTGCAATTGAGGCCCATTCAGGTGCCGGGTGGACCTTCTCGTATCTAAAGGCTGTGGTTAACGACTGGATTCAAAGAGTGCCAAACTGGTGCATACTGTCGGCGTAATTTTGCTTCATAGTCCACTCCACCGACTTCATCTTCATCTGTCGTATCCCGTAACTTCCGTAGACGTTTATCAGATACTAAAGATACTTTTACATTCGCATCGTCAGGGTCTTCCCAGGCAGATTTTTTTCGTCTTAGAAATTGAAGGGAGCCAAGTTCAGAACGACTTTTTGTTTGAGAGGACGATTGTTCTGGTTCCGTAGGTGACTCGAATTCCTTTCCTGGATAGTACTCCCCACCCACAGATTCCAGAGGACCGTTATGTATAGTAGAGGAACCTGCGTCGTCCACGAAAAATATCTGCAACCTTGATAAGTCAAACGCGTCAGAAACGGTCAGTTGTTAACTCACATCTGAGTCCATTACGTTGTCAAGATCTCCTTCGTCTTCAACTCCAGTATCTTTCGAATACCCGTCATTTAAAGACGCCCCTGCTTGAGCTGAACTCGTAGGCAAAAAGCTCGTGCCAAACAGAATGGCTTCAAGTCTCCGCTCTTCCTCATCCTTCTCTTGGTCACCGAATACTGATTTCACTGCTCCTAATGGTTGGATTTCAGTGTCTTCATCTTGTAATTCTGTCCGTTGACGTTTTTTTGAATGTTTGCCCATTGCGCATAGAAAGAGGAACGTGTAAGCGCCAGATTGCCACCGGAACCAAATCTCTTTCGCCACTCAAACATTCAGAATTCTAAGTTCAATCGCGGAAGTCAGATAAGCATAATGAGATTCAAAATTTAATCAAGAATATGTATACTTGGCCTATTTTGGAGGGGGGTTTTGGGTCATTCCGACAAGCCCGAAAAGAGCTACTTCCATGCATCCCACAAGATTTAGAATAACTAGCACAATTATTACAGGTGGAATAAGGGTTTAACTTCGAGCTACACTATGGGATTTCAGTCTTCCGAGTGTTCGGTCTCTTCCCAAGAGCTCCATGGTGGTAATCAAACTTGGTCCATCCTGAAAGTAGAAATAGTTAATAGTTAGGTTGCGAAACGGACCATGCACCCGTAGGTCTGACCTTCATGGCAGTTAAAGCATGTCTTAAAGGTAACATGATCTCCTTAGATGTACAACCCAAAGTCTTCTGCATCGCCTGTGTTCGAGCAACCAATGTATCATGGTCCCAGTATGAATAGTCCACTGGCAAAAACTCTTCGATACACATTCCGATAGAACGTTCTATAGCGTGACTTGTGAATACGATGTAGATAGGAATAAAGTGATTCCTTACCGTAAACTTCCTTTGGAACGCTGGCTTTCATTTTCAAAGCCTCATCAGAGAACCAATCTGGGTCCGCGAAAAAGTACGGTGCGACTACTCCAATCTCAAGGATGTTCGAAAGTCGCGCCTAATAAATTTAGACAGAGTTTAAGAAGAGTTATGATACGCACATCTAAAAGAGTAATGACTTTCGCAATGTATTCCTCATCGATGAATTGGCTGAAATAATTATTACAGACAAACCTAGATTTGATAAAATTAGACCGACCTATTGGGAAATGCGGTTTGAATAACAGGAAGAGCTTTTCTCGTAAGATCAAGTAGCTTTTCTGGCTGGGAAACCTTTCTTCGGATATGTTCTTTATTCAAGTGTGGCAGGACAGTGGGCTCGAGGATACCCCGACGACTGGTCAAAGCCGTAAGATCAAACTAAACGAGGTAACTCAATTTAATGAACAGTTCGCCAAATTCCAACGTACCCTGTTCTGGAGCTCGTCAAGTGTAAAGACATCTGGCACACTTTTGCCATGTTGCGTCTTTCCATTCTGCTGCCCAGAGCGATTGCCCCATCCAACCAAGGCCAGCCAATTTAATAATGCATCAGGTTCCCAGCCCTTTGCCTATAGTATCATTTATTACTTTATTTTCTGGCGGAGTCAAGAAAGTGGAACTCACGATATAATCTGCAACCTGAACGTCGCCCATCCGCTTCGACATTTTGGTTCCGTCAGGGTTCAGTAATAGAGGTAGATGTCCAAATTTAGGAGGGGGGATTGAAAGACATGCATAGAGATCCAAATGTAAAGGGAGAGAGGTCAACCATTCCTGCAAAGTATCAACAGGCGTCGATGAATATTGAAAGGTAACTCACTTCGCCACGAAGAACATGAGTAATTCCCATTTCACTGTCATCAACCACTGAAGCAAGGTGATAGGTAGGGAATAAATCTGATTTCAGTAGGATGGGGTCAGTTGGAAGCGATTGGTGTGCATCCTTTAGAGTCCCGAAAACTAAATCGGAGGGAGTGGTTCTCTCGGGCACAGAAGCTTCCTAGACGAGATGCAAGTAGTTTCAGCATGTAGGCAGGATGGATGAGCAAAAAATCCATCACATGTATACGGATGACGGATTTTTCTCCCGCTTTGACACGGCGAGCGACTTCTTCCTCTGTCAAATGCAAACATCTTCTATCATATGTGGCGCTGGATTCTCTTTTCTTTAAATTTTCTTTAATCTCAGAAAGCTTCGTGGGGGTACAGAAACATCTGTAAGCATGTCTGGCCTGCGAAAGATTCGAAAGACTCAGAGGACATGGAGCATGGTACGGATATGAACGCACCTCGAGCAATTTATTTGCAAAGCTGTGGTATAAATCTAAGCGTTGAGACTAATAAGAAAATTAGCATGAATAATTTGTGCTCGAAGAAGAGTAAATGCCTGAAAATAAGGAGCATGTGGTCCTCCAATGCCAGGACCTTAAAACCACTCATTAGATCTAGACAGGAGTACAGCACGCTCTTCTTAAATTCACCATAATCGTAATGGAGTCCTGCCCAGACTAAAGATTGGCGTATATTATCCACAGAGCCCAGAACGAGTCTTGTCTAGAAATGAAAGTTGAGGTCAAATTTGAGCTGTATTTGCGAGCATTGGGGCTGACATTATCGGTGTCTTCGATCCTTAGAATCCATTTTCCGCCAAGTTTCCGAGCGACCAGATAGTTTAGTAAAGCTGTTCGTAAACCGCCGAGGTGAAGTGCGCCAGTAGGTGACGGTGCAAAGCGGAGTAACACCATGTGACTCTTCCATGAACATCAATCTCTCTTATGCTGCTCTGCGACGGTTCTACTCGTAGTTCTGGTCGTCCCTCACTTAGAGTGCCGTAGCTCTTTGTATTCAAGTTCAGTGTCGATAGGGTTGTTCAGAAAGGCTGTTTCTCCATGCAGCCTTTTTTAGTATGTCATGGTTCCAAATATTTTTCTTTCTTCTGTAATAACAATGGTTAAGTTCATAGTATTCTGCTGATT
>Ga0157379_10003400_pt1 | contig 13462 bp, 12 predicted proteins | sample S25metaG_FD_121802 | JGI IMG/M metagenome (GOLD analysis project Ga0157379, IMG submission 121802) | Switchgrass rhizosphere microbial communities from Kellogg Biological Station, Michigan, USA - S2-5 metaG | ecosystem: Host-associated > Plants > Roots > Rhizosphere > Soil | place: USA... | reverse complement strand
TGTCTCTACAGCTGGGTCTTGCTACTTGGAATATCTCTTTTGCCTCTTCCTCCTACAGTGGAGGTCTGGGATATCTCATAGCCGATCTCAAAACCTCCCGAACTGTTGCTGTCCTAGGGATCTCTCTATACGTTCTAGGCTTTGGCTTGGGGTGAGTGGTTTCACTATCCCAGTCGGTATGCGCATTTACCGAACTTATTAGACCCCTCTGTTTCGCCCCTTTGAGCGAGGTGAGCAAACTTGTTGTTGGCTTTGCCCTTTCTGACTCTGTCAGATCTATGGTCGAGTGAGACACCATTTTTGCATTTTCCAGCCCTTCTCTTAAATGCCACACTTTAGAGGATTGTCTTCTTAGTCACATATACCCCCTACCTTCTTTTCCATCTTGGAGGTGCACTTGGTAAAAACATCCAGGTATGACCTTTTCCTCTTCTGAGGGCACTCTTTACCTCTTCTAGACCATCGTTATCTGCCGTTTTCTGGCTGGAGTGGCTGGCTCCGCCCCCTTGACTAATGCTGGCGGCCAGGTCAGTGATATGTGGCACCCCCGAGATAGGATTGTCCCCACAACTATACACTCCCTTTGTGCATTCTTCGGACCAGGTTTGTCTCCCAGTCAATGGTTGAAAGAAATTAATGAAGCTGTGTCCAGTGTCCGGTCCAATTGTTGGAGGCTTTGTATCTCAAAGCTTTCGTAATGGGTGGCGTGAGGATCCTCATTGAATACATTTACATGGTGCTGATTGTGAAGATTGAAGGCATCGACTTCTGGATAATGTTTGGATTATCTGCACTGGTCGTTATCATTTCCTTTTTCAACCTGTCGGAGACTGTGAGTGTCCTTTAGAACCATTCACAGGGAATGGAAAACCAAATTAAAAACGAAATGGTTATCTAGTATCCCCCTGTGCTGCTTCGTCAACGTGCAAAACGCCTACATGCGGAATCCGACGGAAGGTTGCACTATGCCAGCGTGCATGATCACCTAAACCATGTATCTAAATCGGACATATTCTTCCTAAATATGAAACGCCCTTTTGGTGAGCGCTCAAATTTATTGTCCATTCTGTTATTATATAAAGTTACGCAGTATTTCTTTTTACAGAACCAATAGTTGTTTTAGTCTCATTTTATGTTGGGATAGCATACGCAACGTTATATGCCCAATTCGTTGCCTATCCTATTATATTCCGGGAACATCGCCATTTTTCTCCTGGAAATACTGGCTTGGCCTTCCTTGGTATCGCTGTTGGGCAATGGATCGCTGTTGCAAGTTCCCCGTTCCAAGGTCGACTTTACGCGTTTGCGATGAAGAAGCGTGGTGGCCGCGTCTTTCCAGAAGCGTAAGAAATATCTGAAATATATTTTAACAAAGCTAATGATCTTTCAGACGCTTATATAGCGCGATGGTGGGAGGAATAGCGTTGCCCATAGGAATGTTTTGGTTTGCATGGTATGAAACTGAAATCTTATCCTTCCCCTATCCCATTATTTCGATAGGACATCATTCCTCTCCGTTCCAGCTATGGTGCCCATTGTTGCTGGGATTCCTTTCGGACTTGGCACAATAATGATCATGACGAGCCTAACTGCTTATCTTATGGACATATATTCAATTTATTGCGCAAGCGCACTGGCCGCTTGTGTTCTCCTCCGATCCCTCTTAGCGGCTGCATTCCCTCTTTTCAGTCCAACAATGTTTACGTTATTGGGTGACCAGTGGGCGGCAAGTGTCTTTGCATTCGTTGCAGCTGGGTGTATCCCGATCCCATTTTTGTTCTTCGTGAGTCTCGCAGTCTTGTGCACATTAGGGTGCAATCCACCAACTCGGAGGTGGTTCATCTTTGATTAGAAATATGGCGAATGGATTCGCTCAAAGAGCGCATTTGCGTTGCACACAACGTCGGGAGATGATGAGGTTAGGGAAGTTTTTCCAAGTCCACCTGACTCGTTGCCGTGATGAAGGGTTCGTCTGTGGACGCGAAAAGGGAATTCTGGTGACTCCTTTGAATACGTGGTGTAGGTATCTACTTCTCAGATGCTTCCTCTGATACTGATGCAAATCATACCAGTAGAGAAAAGTACTAATTAATTGGCCGATCCTACACAGTAAAATCTCTTTTAACTCAAAAGACTCCAGGAACAGAATTGATTTCTTTGTTGCATATAATATATGGTTCCGAACTGGCCTGGAGCTCATGTAATGGTTGAAATTCGCTTATCATGAATATGACACAAAATTCACACAAAATTCACAACAAAACTGACAGGTTGGCGGTGAAGGAGCCACTTAAGAATTTATAGAGGAGTCGTCAGAGTTGGTAATTATAAATTTTATGTAGGAAAATTTGGAATCATACATCAAAATGTCTATACTATGCATGCGCGTGCAAGCGTAGATTCGGATGTGCACTAAAATAACAGTCCCCATCCATTAGAGTAGATCTGCCTATCAATCCGTTCATGCCAAGGTATACAGAGCAGCACTGACACCTGCAAAGAGTGCACCAAGACCTAATGCAAGGCGCTCAGCACCACTAGGGGTAGAGCCCGCCATTGGAGCAGCGGAGGCGGTGGCGAAGGCACCAATTCCAGAAAGAGCGGGACTTCCGGTTTGCTAGAATGACAGATGAGAACTTGCAGAAATATACTCATAATTCTGAGACGTACTGGTCCTTCATTCGTGCCGATGCTACTGGCCTTAGCCAGGAAGGACGAGAAGGTGTTCCCGGAGGCTGGCGGGTTGATAGCGCTAATGAAGAAATGTAAGAACCATTGATTTTTCCAATGAATATTGAGTGATAGAACTTACAATACCATTCCCATACCACAATGCCCAAGTGGCACAGTTTGCTGTGGAAAGAAAGATGTTAGAAAAAAGGACTCTGGTTTGTGCGAATTCTAATTACTTCACAGAATACCCAAATGGCTAAAATTAGGTCATTAATGAAAATGTTATATCTTATACACAGATATAAACTCACGGGCAGTATTATTGGTGACTGTGATTGTGAAGGAATTGCCTGCAGGTTGAAGACCGCTATTGAAGCCACCATCGGCGAGTGTGCAGGGGTTGTCAAATGTACTTTGCGATACTGAGTGGTTGAAGGATCTAATTATAATTAATCACTTATGTAGCTTCGACTACAGATTTTTTAAAGCTCACGACATGAAGACAAAGGTCACAGTATCATTCATATTGGCAGTAACATTGGAGGGGTTGAACATCAGGGCGGTTCCTCCACCAACGGCGACCTAGTTGATTTAATTGAGAATTATTTAGCACAACATTCTTGGAATATTAGAAAAGAAAAACGCACAATATGTTGTGAAGCACTAGAGGCAGTTGGGAGGGCAACCGAAGTAGGGGAGGCGGCTGGCGATGATGATGCTCCTCCAGTAGGGCCTGGGGCAGGTCCGTAAATGCCTTGTCCAGCAACAAGAGTAACTAGCGAGCTAAGAATAAAGAATTTCATGGCTTTCGTGATAGGACAAGAAATAAGGCCAAGTTTTTGTTTGTGGAATGGGAAGCGTGGAGTCTGCCAAGTGAGGATGAAGGTGACTTTATATGCAGCGGAAGAAAGAACTAGTCGTGAGACGGAATAGATGCATGATGTTTGGGATAAATTTCTCATGTCATATTCGCGCAGTCCTGATTATGCAAGCCTTTCCAAAACAGCGTCCGCCGTGGGTGCTTCGGGGATGAAGAGAGAGCTTCTCCCACGATTCACTTTTTCGAAGCGGTCTCGAAATTCACCCACCAAACTACCAAAAGTCCACCTAAGATAAAAGTTATCAGAATGCTAGAATTCCTGAGACCTCTACAAATCCTCATACCGTCTCGGACAAAGTAAGTTAGAGTCGGAGGGCAGTGGAGCCAGCTGCGGAAGGTTAAATCTGGGGATCCCGGTTCGGTCCTATCACATCGCGAGGAGACAAAGAACTGAAGCCGATACTTCACAGGCCACCCTACTCACGACCCTTTTAGATGTCTCAAATGTGCATCGGAGCTCGCGGATATTAGTAGGAATGACCATTTCGTGTCCCAGTGACGCCTATGTGGAATGCTGCGGACGCCTTTTGTATTAAAGACATCGTTCTCGTTCTTCAGAGTGCCAGGACAAACCTTTACGGCACACAGGCTCTGATGTTCATTTCTCCTCAGTATATGTGGGTTTTCTTTTAGGCAAATTTGAATTTGACTTGCTGAAGAGCTTCTGGTAGTCAATGCTATTCTCTCTAATGGGGTTGATAATACAACATCCATCGCTTGGTAGTCGGGAGGGGATGGAGTAAACATAGGGAAGGGGAAGGGATCTGTGATGGCGACCGAGAAGTATCTTTCATCAATTCACGCCGGTATGCCGAACCCAGAGATTCACACTAACCTCACCTTGTTTTGCCTATTTCTGTCGAAATAGCCCAGTCAGAGATAGAAGCGACACAGATTGTGGTGGAGTGGAAAAGAGAACAGATACTTACAATAGAATGGCAATTTATAAACGGCCAATAGGCTTTATGTTGAATCTCCCAGACCATCTAAGTTCGTGGAAGATAAGATCTACGGGCGAGCCTCCCTGTGACTTAGAAACATCGGTCAGCAAAGTGCTATTCTCAGGCTGAAAAGCATGTGACGAAGGAGAGTATTTAGAGATGTGAGTAGGAGTGTATCAAGCACGTAAACACTGTTGGCGCCACAGAGCCGTTTTAGATGGCTGGATATCTTACTTGAAGCAGAATGAGCGGTTTGACAGGCCAATCCCATGATCTTCTTTCCTGTCCATCGATAACGGCGTAAATGTTTTGCTAGACAGAGCTGAGAAATTGAACAGTATTGTTGAAGGAAGTCTTGACGTATAGAACACAATCCATGTACTTCGTCCGCAATAGGCTCTTACGCCACACAAATGAGAAAGCCTATAAATAGTTTTAGCTGCCCTGTTCCGCACCTCCGAAAATCCTACACGTTTAAACAATTGGGCAAAAATATATGTATGTTGTTGCAGGGCAAGGATATCTTAATTTGACTTTCTCTCACACAGCCGAGAGAAATTGGAAAGAGAAGTGATGGGCCAACCTGAGGTTGGAGGGCAACAGAGCAAACTTAGGCCGTCAAATTCCATCTTTAAAAAGGAGAAGAAGAAGGAAGGCCACTCTCACATGCAAAATAATATACCTCTCTACAAGTCGGAAGAAAAGAATACAACTCTGCATATCTCGTAATCTATGCCTCAAAACGGTGATAGGGTAAGAGCTGAGACTAAAGTTGTCAAGGGAGAGAGGGGACGACATTCAGAGGCGTAAGACGAATCGTAAAATAATATGCCAGCGGAGAGTATATGAACTTCCTTGTCCGCATTCCAGTGAGTGGAGAAAAACTGAATGCAAGGTGTTCAAGGTTATATCCTGGACTTAGAACAACTATACTAACCTTTTACAAGTTTTGGAGTCAACGAAATAAATACTTGAGTTGAGACATTTTGACCCATATAATAACCAGAGAAATATTAAAAAAGTAGGGACACGGACACTTGTGGACGCCCATGGTGGCGTCCAAAATGATTCCGAAAAACTGTAATGTTTGCGATCGAAGGAGTTACTATTCTTGGTGAAGAGTGTTGATGATGTAGGTTAATGAAACCAATCAGATTGATTCTATCTTTGTGAGGCTCTACCACCTCGGAAGCACTCTGATGTCCCCGTGTTGTCGTACTTTTAATATAGGTGTATCACTACTCATGGACATTCTCTACAAGCATCAGATTCTCGTAAAAACGGCAGCACGACTGTGAGGGTTTTGAGCAAGAACAAGTGGATATCAACGACGGTTCGGGTCTAGATCAGGTGGACGAGGCCCACACCATAGGAACGAGAGGAAGCGTTAACGTTCTTCATTGTTAAAGAACCTTCTCAGCTGACAGGTGTTGCCTTCGCATCCAAGAGATGTCATAGGTCATGCATCTTAGCTATCTTCCCGCGGACTGCACAGGACTATTGAAATCTAAAACCAATTAGTACGAGATGAGGACAGTTAGGACTCTTAAGAAGAATTGAACATTCTGTGCAAGTCATGATAAAGGCTCTACGATGACTGGCGACCTTTGAAGTCAGGTTGACAGGAATGATTCGAAGAGACGCGCAACTGGCTTGATGCTGTGCTGTGAACAAAGAGCAGAACGACGGGAAAAAGTCGACATAAAATAGTGCAGTCGAGTGTAAAACACTAGAATTTGCAGGAATTAAAGAACGAAAGACTGGCGTAGAATGTTTTCTGTAATTCATAGTGGTGGCGGGCTTCAGTGGGGATTGTTTGGACTTGTTGACGCCGACGTTCTCAGCGCGTGACCGTCTCGATCCGTCTTCCTTTGGACTACACCACTGCCTCTTTCCCCCTCACGTCGCCATCCCTCCTGTCTTCACATCGTCCCTCTACAGTCTCCACGTCGCCCAACGCGCTCGTCAACCCGTCTCTCCCGTGGTTTCTAGGCTGCTTTCCCTTCCTTTCCGCCTAAATGTCATCCGCTTTGAAGATGGGTCCGTTTCTCTCTCCTCTCCTCGTCGAATGGCTATTCTGAGCTTTCGTTTAGGCATCGATGATCCCCATAAAGTAGTCAAAGTCCTGGCCCAGGACGGCAAGACGGGTCAACAGAAGGACCTATCCTACACCAACTGCAAAGTCATTGGAAATGGCTCCTTCGGAATCGTATTCCAAGCTAAGGTCGTCAATGCAGCGAAAGGTGAAGAAGATATTGCTATTAAGAAAGTGTTGCAGGACAAGAGGTTCAAGGTGTGTCCTGGGCTCCGTCTCCGGCCAACAGTGTCACCAAACCGTCCATTTACAGAATAGAGAGCTTCAAATCATGAGACTAGTGTCCCATCCAAATGTCGTTGATCTTAAGGCATTCTTTTATTCAAACGGGGAGGGAAAGGTATGTTACTATTGTGATCCGCTGCTGCGAGCGTCACTGATCATATTTCATTGACAGAAGGACGAAGTGTACTTGAATCTTGTGCTTGAATATGTACCCGACACTGTATATCGCGCAAGTCGCCACTATGTCAAGCTCAAGCAACCCATGCCTATGCTACAGGTCAAATTGTACATGTACCAAGTATTACGCTCGTTGGCGTACATCCACTCTGTTGGCATCTGTCATCGCGACATAAAGCCTCAAAACCTTCTTTTGAACCCTGCAACCGGTGTCCTCAAACTATGCGATTTTGGCAGTGCCAAAATCCTAGTTGCTGGGGAGCCGAATGTGAGCTACATCTGCTCCAGATACTACCGCGCACCTGAGCTCATCTTTGGAGCAACCAATTACACAACTAACATCGGTATGTCCCCCTATGTTGTCCATAAAGCCGGTACTGACTTGAACCGTGTTTGCAGATATCTGGTCGACGGGATGCGTCATGGCAGAGCTGATGCTCGGCCAACCTCTCTTCCCAGGCGAGAGTGGGATTGACCAATTGGTGGAGATTATCAAGGTGCTCGGGACACCATCGCGTGAGCAGATCAAGACGATGAATCCCAATTATCAAGACCATCGATTCCCTCAAATCAAACCCCACCCCTTCTCCAAGGTTTGTGATTCAAGGGGCCCTCTGAATGCCAGCTGACATGAGGCACAGGTATTCCGGCCACGCACACCACCTGAGGCTGTGGATCTTGTTTCAAAGTTACTAGAGTACACGCCAGAGTCGCGATTGAGCGCGATTGAGGCCATGTGTCATCCCTTCTTTGATGAATTGCGCGTTGAAGGTCAAAGAATGCCCAATGGCAAGGAGTTCCCACCGCTATTTGATTTCACCCGCGAAGGTATGTCGCACAACTCCGTCTCTGTGAGCTATAACTGACGTGCTGTTGCTACAGAACTGTCGATTCGCCCAGACTTGATCCGCCAGCTTGTGCCCCCGCATTGCGAGTCTGAGCTGGAATCTCGAGGAATCCGCTTGGATTCTTTCGTGCCGATACCGCTAGAGCAGCTTCGGATTACGCTGGATTGACGTAAAGTCGTATATTGTAGCCTGGTCTGCCCGATGTGTCTGTTTGATTTCTTTCTTTCTCTCTTCTCCTGTCTGCTTTCCCCTCTCATTTTGATTGTTTGCTGGAGTGCAGTAGTACGTGTCCGTTGAAATAAATGTTTTCTATTTGTGCAAAATGAAAATCAAAGTTCGCCAGAGTTGCGCTGGATTGCCTCATAGGGTAGAACGCCTTTGCTGAGTCAGCACTCGCACGCAATCTTAAGTGATGCAGGCTGTCCCGACATATAACTCCCTCCCAAGCTTCCCCGCTCTTGTCACCGTCTTCCATGTCTCCCAAGTCCCAGCTCTGCGATCCCATCCCACCCCCTCAAAATCTTGCTTCAAATAGTCACACGTCGTCCCCGTCGTCGTCGCCACCTCCAGTGCCAAGACCAGCATTCGATGTCCTCTCGCACGACGAAGTAACGACAACACGCCGGGAGGAGTCCACCATACTGTCAGAGCCTGCCCCAGCAACAGTACCTCTCATTCCAGCACGCAAATTATGCGTGCGTCACCAAAGGATGGCAGATGAAGGAACCAGCCAGAAGCTGCAGAAGGTATGTCTGATTTCTCTCAGATATTCGGTTCCACGCGCTAATGGCGCATATAGTCACTCGACGCACGCCCTGTGAAGGATAGGGAGACCGTCAACATGATTTGGTCCACATTCAGCTCTTCCTCGCACCCCCGTCGAGCCCTTATCCTCCAGGGTATCCTTACCATGTGCTGCTTCTCTCAGTTGTCGCTCCTGACAGAGCAGTTGCAGCATCTGATTCGTCTGGACCCATTCCATGTTTTGCCACGTGAAGTGTCTCTCCAGATCCTGAAGAACCTGGACGCAATCTCTCTCGGACGAGCAGCTCAGGTCTCCAAGCATTGGAAGGGTCTCGCGGATGATGATATCCTCTGGAAGAACATCTGCGAGCAACACATTGACAAGAAATGTGCCAAGTGTGGTTGGGGTTTGCCATTGTTGGGAAAACGTCGCCAGCGGACATTGCCCTCGCCTTCGCAGTCTTCTTCCTCCATTGCTTCCATTGCCACCAAGTTCGAAGCGGACGATTCGGGATTACCAGAGGGCCGTCCAACCAAGCGCCAACGGATGGAAAGCATTCCCGAGGACAGCGCGTCTGATCTTCCTCATCCCGTCTCTCGTCCTCCGACTTCCACATCCGAACTTGCAGTCACACGACCGTGGAAAGACGTATATTGTGAACGCCTCACAATCGAACGCAACTGGAGAAGGGGCCGATGCAGCATCCGTACTCTCAAAGGTCACAACGACGGCGTCATGTGTATGCAGTTTTCAGAGACGATGTCTCATCCCTCGTATCCTGTTCTCATTACCGGGTCATATGATCGCACAGCTCGCGTATGGAACATGGACACTGGCGAGGAGAAGACTCGGATGGTCGGCCATACTCGAGCCATTCGCGCTTTGCAATTCGATGAGGCCAAGTTGATTACTGCGTCCATGGATCGGACCCTCCGGGTTTGGAACTGGCGCAACGGCGGTTGCATTCGTACCCTCGAAGGCCATACCGAAGGCGTCGTTTGTCTCAATTTCGATGACAATGTGCTTGCTAGTGGAAGCGTCGACACCACGGTCATGATTTGGAACTTCCGTACTGGAGAACGTTTCACACTCCGCGGTCATCGTGACTGGGTCAACTCTGTCGTCCTTTGGGACCCTCCAGATGTCGAACGTCCTTCCGAGCCAGCTTCAACGGGCGAATTCAACATTGACCCTGGCAAGATGCTTTTCTCCGCCTCTGATGACGGTTCTATTCGACTTTGGGACCTTAATCGCCGTACTTGTGTCCGACAGTTCATGGGTCATGTCGGTCAAGTTCAGAGCATCCGTCTTGTCACTTTGGATCCCGATGCACCAGAGACTGAGCTTCTTGCGCCATCTCTTGTCGAAGAAGGCGATTTAGAGGAAGAGCGAGTGACTGCGCGCGTACCTTACGGCGATCCCCGATCTTCCTTGCCCTCTGGTTTGCCAGGATGGGCTTCTGCTTCAGTCAGTCTTCCTGGCCCCATTCCAGCTGATCATCCTGGATTCAATACTGAGCCGTTTTCACCGCCGCCTGGCTTCGATCCTTACGCATATCAAGGTTCCCCGGACGAGGTACCCGGGCAACACACGTACCTTCATACTGCGAAGGGCAAAGGTAAAGAGCGAACGCGTTCGCGATCTTCCTCACCTGGTAGGAAGAAAGGACCTACCCCTGTGCTGGTGTCTGGCAGTCTCGATAACACCATCAAGGTCTGGGATGTGGAGACTGGCAAATCCGTAAAGACGTTGTTTGGACATATTGAAGGAGTTTGGACCATTGCATGCGACAAGTTGCGGTTAGTGAGTGGCAGCCACGATAGGACCATCAAGGTATGTGTAATTCTTCCAATACCCGATTATTACAAGTCACTCATTCCGTTTTAGGTCTGGGTGCGTGAAGAAGGTCGTTGCATGGCCACTCTGGTTGGTCATCGTGGCGCTGTGACGTGTCTAGCCCTAGGCGATGACAAGATTGTCTCTGGCAGCGATGACGGTGACATCAAAATTTGGGACTTCTCTCCATAATTGGGAGGGGTGGTCTCTTATGTTTTCGTATGATTTTTCTTCCCAGGCTGTTTGACTGCTTTTGGACCTTTATTATTGTGACACCTGTTTGTATCTTCTGCGACATCTCTAGGATATCTTACTTTCTGGATCATTCCCTTCATCTTTATTAGCGATACTAATACCCCTACTCGTATATTACAGTTCCAAGACTAACCGCTCTGCGCCCTCTGTTAACTTATTTATTTTTGCTGTGTCTTTGTCTGCACATACATACTGTATTACGTTATTTCAATCGTACTTAGATGATCATATTTCTTCAAACTATCTATAACAAGGGAATAAGTTACATATGCGAAGAATGGTACAAATGCGCGATATAGACAAGATGAGGGTATTAATTAAATTTACATAATCCTAAGATGAACGAATGAAGCCAGTGGCCATGAGTTCTCGCCTGTGGGAATGGTAATCCTCAAGCTCCTCCTTTTCCAGCTGTTTAGATCTTTCATCGAGCCAAATGTTGAGCGCATCGTCGAGAGAAAAGGGGCCCAACTGGTTGGCTACAAACTGACGGATTTCTTCGACTGCACTCGGAGCTGGAATGATTGGAATAGAATTGTCTTCATAACCAAGGATACGCTTGATCATCTTGTTCAGACGATAATAAGGCTGGAAATTGACGAGTTGAAGATTGTTTTCTTGAATGAAAGTTTGCTGGCCTGGTGCGGAGTATATTGAACGAATATCACGAAGGTGGACGGCTAGAGTAAGGGGATAAGAATGTTGTCATATGTCATTTAAGGACTCACATAACCAGGGTACAGCAGACGGCCTGCTACTTTCCAGGGCTTTTCTATAAGCCTGGGAGTTATTTTCGAGAGACATCAGCTTGTCCATGGCCGTGTGAATCTTCTTGCTGGGTTTGTCCAAGGCTGCTGTCCGCTTGAGGCAAGATATGGAGGGTGAGGTAAGCCCCGCGAAAAGAGCGCAGGCAGATGAAAAGTTGCGCATATTCTTGCATTCCTACAAAACTGGGTTAATATTCTGACAGGATGGTTAAAATGAAGATTCACCTCAGCTACGCGCAAGAAGAACCGCATATTTTCAATTCTCTGAGACTGGTCATCGAATTTCAAAATCAACTTTTGAATCCACCGCGAGAGCTTGTCGCTTTCTTTGAGAAAGACAGAGACTGCATTCTCCTCCCTAGGATCCTTTAGCCAGCCAATGCAATCAGAGGGGAGTATTTTGCGGAATTGCTCTCTTTCCAATAATGTCAAGGCTTCAGCAAAGTGACGAGCAGAATTCGAGGATAGATGACGATTGGAGGAAGACGATGAAGGTGTGAGAGAAGGGATTCGCTGTGCAGATCGAAGGGAATAGAGCTATAGTCCGAAATTGATTAGGAATATCCGCAAAAGTAATGATTTAACTTACTCGATCGTCAATTAAGTCAAGCAACTTTCGAGTCAATTGTATGATTGGCTGTGGCGAAGTATTGGACTCCAGAGATTCAACAAACTCTCGCATTTTCTCAAGGAGAGGTTTGTCTTTGAGACATGCGTGTTGTCCACCTAACCATACTTCTAGTACAGATAAGACACTGTTAATGGGGTAAGTATAGTATTTTGGCCAGATAGGGGCACTTACCCATGTCGTCCACTTGCGCGCAGAGCGGGGTCATATCTGGGCGAAGATACGCGGTTGAATGCCTGGGATAACAATGTGAAAACCTGTTCGGCATCCGTGAAAGCTTTATATGATGAAAGAAAGACTTCTTGATATTCGCAGTCTTTCCGATAATCTGTGGATGCTATCAATTTATATACACTATTATCTTGAATTAAGCCCATACCTGAGGTATCTTGTATCAGTCTCTCCACTAAGCTTTCCAGTGTACCCGTAGCTACATTGCCATCCTTGTCATAAGAAAGGAACGAGTCCGTAGGCGGCACATCATAGACTGATCCTGGGCCGCTGGATGAGAATTCGGTTAGAGGGCCCTCGGATGAGGGTGTAGCTATTGAAACGTTCCCGATGGAGACTTTGCCAGATCCAACTGGGGAACCAGGTCCATCTCTCAGGAGGCTAATGTCGGATGACCCACGGTTGTTTGAAGTTGAAGACAAATGTGATACGCTGTCGAAAGGATCGTAAAGAGAGATGGGAATATCTTGTATTTCAGCAAAGTTTCTGAAGATATCCAAAATATCTGCAAATTCCCCACTCTGCTGGTCTTCTGATGGCTTAAATCCGGTTTCAGAATGACTGGATAGATGTCCTGTAGACTTTCGAAATGAATGACTATGGATTGCATCAGCGGTCGCCGGGCGGATATCCTTCATTTGCGGCGTCTGGGGTGTTATTCTCAGTGGAGCATGATCCCCTGGCCGGGGAATGTTGGCGGGGACTGCAGGAGCCACGGAGATTGGCGGGGTTCTGGTCAAGAGAGAGGTGGTTCTCATTAGAGCTCCAGGTGAGGAAACCGTCGATGTTGCAGTGGACGGGCGCATTGCTGAAGATGTCGATGAACGGCCAACAGAGGAGAAGACGTGCGGGGAAGCGGAAGGGGGCGTCGTTGATAAGGGAATACCAGGGATGATTTGAAGATTACGGGAGAGAACGGGTATTGGAGCGGAGCTCGTTGAAGGACGCGACTCCTCAGGCGTGTTAGAAGAGCTGAAGCTCCGTGACGCCACTTGTGGGGATCCATGAGAACAACATCAACATGAGAAATAACTTGCGAGCTTACTTCTGGTACCAGGGGGGATAGGGTTGGAAGCTGCAAACTTCGCTTGAAACTGGCGCATCTTGGCTTGTATCTCAGTCATTGTGGGTCGACGCTTTGGATTGTGATGCCAGCATAGT
>Ga0157379_10003397_pt1 | contig 13466 bp, 14 predicted proteins | sample S25metaG_FD_121802 | JGI IMG/M metagenome (GOLD analysis project Ga0157379, IMG submission 121802) | Switchgrass rhizosphere microbial communities from Kellogg Biological Station, Michigan, USA - S2-5 metaG | ecosystem: Host-associated > Plants > Roots > Rhizosphere > Soil | place: USA... | reverse complement strand
ACGCAGCGACGTGGCTGATCTGTTGATGTATGTGAATGCGCGGCTGTGGATCGGGCATTTCGACTTGTGGCCCGAGGACGGCACGATCGTCTATCGCCATGCCATGATCTTTCCCGATGCCCGCGCCAGCGCCGCGCAATGCGAGGCGCTGCTCAATCTCGCGCTGGAATCCTGCGAGCACTACTACCCGGCATTCCAGTTCGTGCTATGGGGCGGCAAGACCGCCGAAGAAGCCGTCGCGGCCGCGGTCCTGGAGTGCGCGGGACAAGCGTGATGTGATTTTTGGGGGGAGAGGGGTCTTTAAGAGATGAAGGATCGCCCCATCGTCCTCATCGGCGCCGGCCGCATGGGCAGCGCCTTGCTGAGCGGCTGGGCCGCGCGGAATATCGCACTACTCGTCGCGGTCGAACCGGCGCCGTCGGCGGCGCTCAAATCTCTGTGCCGGCGACATCACATCGCGCTGTTTCCGCACGCCGGGAGCATTGATTCGTTGGGCGCGGCCGCCTGTATCGTGGCGCTCAAACCGCAAATTCTGAAGTCCGAAGCCGAACGGCTGCGGCCCTTGGCGCAGTCGGGTGCGCTGATGATTTCCATTGCCGCCGGCACGAACGTCGCGACATTGCGCCGTGCCTGGGGTGCCAACGCGCGGATCATCCGCGCCATGCCGAACACGCCTGGCGCCATCGGGCGCGGTATCACCGCGCTCTATGCCGCGCCCGGAACGAACGCCCGCGACCGCAAACTCGCGGGCCACCTTTTGGCGGCGCTCGGCGAGACGCTTTGGCTTTCGAGCGAGGGGGCCATCGACAGCGTTACCGCCGTGTCTGGCTCCGGCCCGGCTTATGTATTTCTCCTGGTTGAAGCGTTGGCAGCGGCCGGCCAGGCGCAGGGCCTGCCCCGCGCCACCGCGCAGAGGCTGGCACGCGCCACTGTCGTGGGCGCGGGGGCATTGCTTGACGCCGATCCGGCGCCTGCCGCGCGTCTGCGCCAGAACGTGACCAGTCCCGGCGGCACGACGGCCGCGGCGCTCAATGTTCTCATGGCCAGAAATGGCCTGGCGGCGCTGATGACGCGCGCCGTAACAGCCGCGCGCCGCCGCGCCCGCGAATTGGGCGCTTGAGGCGTGCGCTCATTCCGCGCAAAGTGCCGCCATGGCGTTTCTCGACACCAAGTCGCTGCCGGTGATCGTCCGCAAGCCGGGGTGGCGCGGGCGTTTCTTCGATTCACCGAGCATGTCGTTCGCGCAATATGAATTCGACGCGGGCTCTTCCATCCATGAACATTCCCACCCACAAGAGGAAGTCTGGCAGATCATCGAAGGCGAGCTCGATATCACCATCGCCGGCGTGACGCGCCGCGCCGGACCCGGCTTCGTCGGCATCGTGCCAGGCAACACCAGGCACTCTGTCGTCGCGGTGAGCAACGGGCGCGCCTTCATCGTCGATTATCCGCTCCGCCCGCCGGAGTGAGCCGGCACGTCGCTTTATTGGGCGATTGAGTAACGGTGTGATCCAAACTAGAACTCGCAGCGGCCGAACCGGGGCGATGCGGGGACATGCCTTTCAACTCATACCCGTACCTTGCCTTCCTGGTCGTGGTGGTCGTGGGCTTTTGTCTGTGCGAACGTCGCTGGCCGGCTGCCCGGCGCGGCTTTCTCGTGCTGATGTCCTACGCTTTTTACGCCTGGTGGCGTGCCGATTTCCTCGTGCTCCTCATCGGTTCGACGCTCATCAACTATGCGCTCGGCGCGGCGATCACCGAGCGCGTGATGCGGGGCCGCGCCCTGCACGGCCTGGTGCCGCTGGGGCTGGCATTCAATCTCGGCCTGATCGGATTGTTCAAATATGCCGGGCTATTCGTGCGCACGGGCGATGATCTTTTCGGTCTGCACTATCCCATCCCGCACCTGTTCCTGCCGCTGGCAATTTCGTTTTTCACTTTCGAGCAGATCAGCTATCTCATCGATGCCGGCCGAGGCCGAGCGCCACGCTATTCCTTCATCGACTACGCGCTATTCGTCAGTTACTTCCCCCATCTCATCGCAGGACCGATCGTGCGGCACAATGATCTGATCCCGCAGTTCCGCAACAGCCGCACGCCGGCGCAAACAAGCGAGGATACCGCGCTCGGCCTGACGCTCTTCACCATCGGCCTGGCGAAGAAAACCCTGATCGCCGACAATCTGGCACCATATGCCGATACGATCTTCGCCGCTGCTCAGCAGGGAACGCATCTGGGCGCCGGCGATGCCTGGCTCGGCACCTTGTTCTTCGGCTTTCAAATCTATTTCGATTTTTCCGCCTACACCGACATGGCACTCGGTTCTTCGTGCCTGCTCGGCATGCGCCTGCCGCTCAACTTCAATTCACCGTACAAGGCGGCAAGCGTGATCGAATTCTGGCGGCGCTGGCACATCTCGCTGTCACTGTTCCTGCGCGACTATCTGTACTTTTCGCTCGGCGGCAATCGCCACGGCACGGTGCGGCGGTACATCAATCTCATGCTCACCATGCTCTTGGGTGGGCTATGGCACGGCGCCAGCTGGACTTTCATGCTGTGGGGCGGCTTGCACGGACTCTACCTGGTGCTCAATCATCTCTTTCGCGACATGGCGAGAACGTTGCACCTCGCCCCGCCGCCTGCCTGGCGTGCTTGCGCCAGGGCCAGCGCAGTGCTGCTGACTTTCGCCGCGGTGACGCTGGCCTGGGTGGTGTTTCGCGCCGCCGATCTCGGCACGGCAGGGCGCGTCCTTGCCGGTCTCATCGGTCTTGGCCGCTCGCAGCTTGTCAGCGTTTCGCCGCTCGCCATCGCAGCCCTTGCCGCCCTCTTCACCATCGTCTGGCTGGCGCCCAACAGCATGCAGATCACCTGGCGCTTTCGTCCGGCGCTTGCGCCGGAACAATATAGCCCGGTCGCAGACACGAACTGGCTCGTCTGGCGCCCCGATGCACGCAACGCCATTGTCTATGGCGTTCTGTGCATCGTCGCGGTGCTAGCGCTTTCCAGTCTTAGTCCGTTCATCTACTTCCAGTTCTGAGCGATGGCGCGAGCGAGCTATTCCACCTGGTTCCTCGGCACGGTGGCGTGCGTGCTGGCGGCGTTTGCGCTTTTCAATTTCTGGGCTGACGATTTCGTTCTGCGCCATCACGCCGGTGCGAGCCTGCAGACCGTCTCCGGCTTCGAGCGGGTATTGAAGCCGGCCTGGTTCGCTTCGATTTCGCCCGCTGTCGTGATCGTCGGCTCCAGTCGGGTGCGCAACGGCTTTGATCCGGTGTTGCTCGATCCGGCGTTCGACATTCGCAGCTTCAACTATGGCGTCTCCAGCATCAGCGCATACGAGACGCGGCGCTTCGTGCAGGACGCCGCGGCCCGGCCCTCGGTCAAAGTCATCCTGGTCGCACTCGATGCTTTTTCGAGCGAGGGTGCCGTGGCTCGAACTGGACAAGGCTTCGACGAAATGCGTCTGGCGGTGACGGCCGATGGCGCGCCGACGCGCAATCGCAGATTTTGGTTGTCTGCCACGCGATATCTGAGCGGCGGCGCACTCGGCATGCATGCGTTGGGACTTTGGCTGCTGGCGCACCTGTCACCGTCACAGAACGCAGCCGACCGCCCTGACCTGTTCGAAGCGTACGGCCGGATGACGCCGGCGATTTTTGCCGCCGACATGCGCCACCGCCGTAGCCGCGTCATGCAGCTCAGCGCCCACGATCATGCGCAACTGCGCGCCATGCTTGCCGCGATTTGCCGGCGTCCGGTGCGGCTCATTCTGTTCTTTCCACCCGACAATGCCGCGATGATCGCGCGATACGAGGCCAATGACAGCAACGGGCTGCATGCCTTCAAGACCATGGTCGTGGCCGACGCGATCCGCCACAACTTCACCTGCGCGAGCAAGCTCGCCGTGTTCGATTTTCTGCGACCCAGCGCGATCACGACGGCGCCGTTCGTCGCGGGGGCGAGCGACAACTATTCCGACCTGGTGCATTTTCGTCCCGCTGTCGGCGTACGACTGTTGCGGGTGATGCTCGATCGCGCTCATGCCGGCAGCGACGCCGCGCTCGGCCACGACCTGGCGAGCGGCGACTAGGCGCAATCAGGCCGCGCGCAGGATGGCGTACATGTTGTCGTTTACCGGAATACGTCCGTAAAGCCGGAAGTAAACCGAAAATCCCGTCGCCTTGGCCAACCATGCCAACGTTGCGGGCGTGAAATATTGCACATGGTCGGGATGACGAAAGCCTGGCCACTTCGCGCCGAGAAGCGCGCGATTCCAGCAATCGAAATTCGGCACCTTCACAAGAACGATGCCGTCGTCGCGCAGCACCCGCCGCACGCCTTGCAGGGCCTCGCGCGGGCGCGCTTCATGCTCGAGATACGACCATAACGACACGCCGGTGAAGTGGTTTTGCGGAAATTGTCCCAGGCCGCTCACGCCGTCACTGTTGATGAGTGCGCCGCCGCGCGGCTCGAAGACGGCCCGGGCCTGCGCCGCTGCGCCAGCGTCGATCTCGATCCCATTGGGAACATAACCCGCAGGAAGATCGGCGAAAGACTTTCCCGTCGCACATCCGACATCGAGCACCGGCCCGGGTTTGGCCCATGCCGTCAAACCGCCGGCCGGCGTGGCGTCGCCGAACAGACCCAGCCGCCAGCGCGTCATCAAGTCGAGCCGCGCCAGAAACGGTGACTGCTTCAACCGGCGCTGTTCTTCGCGCTTGTGCTGCTGGGTCCAGGCGATCTCGTCATAGAGCGCGCTGTAGTTCGGCACATACTCAAGATAGATGAGTCCGCAGCCAGGACATTTGAGCATCGGCCAATCGGGATGGGCGTAGCGCACCGCGCTCGCCTGCCGCGAGGAAACCGCGCAGTTTGGGCAGTCGCGGTGAATTCGCGAACGTTCGGCAGAACTTTTTTGCATATGACATTGTATAATTTAACCGCTCGACCGCAACCCTGGCTTCGAAGCACTTAGCTGGGCAGCCGGATCGTCGCGCGCAAACCGCCAAGCGGGCTCTTCTCCAACAAGATGTCGCCGCCATGGCCGCGCGCAATGTCGCGGGCGATGGCAAGTCCGAGTCCCGATCCGCCTGCTTGCAGGTTGCGCCCTTCGTCGAGGCGGTGAAACGGGCGAAAGGCTTCGTCGCGCTGTTCGGGCGCGATGCCCGGACCGTCATCGTCGACAATGATTTTGGCGTAGCGGCCGTCGCGCAGCACCGACACCTTTGCGTGCCGGCCGTGCTTGAGCGCATTGTCGATCAGATTGGTGGCGCAACGCCGCAAGGCCTGGCGCTTGACCGGCAATGCGATGGGCTCTGGCGCGTCGACGGCGACCGTGCCGGGTGCGATGCCGCGGGCTCCAGTTGCCGCTGTCACAGCATCGCGCACCAGCTCCACCAGGTCCGCGACGGCGTCGGCTTCACCGCCTTCACCGCGCGCGAAATCGAGATACTCGTCGAGCATATGCTCCATCTCGATGATGTCGGCGCGTATCGCCTTGTTATCGCCGCTGTCTTCCATCATCGCGAGTTGCAATTTCATCCGCGCCAGCGGCGTCTTCAGGTCATGACTGACCCCGGCCAGCATCTCGGTGCGCTGTTGCACATGGCGTTCGATGCGTTCGCGCATGGTCATAAACGCGCGCGCGGCACGACGTACCTCGCTGGCGCCATAGGGTTTGAAATCGGGCACGGCGCGGCCCTTGCCGAAGGCCTCGGACGCCAGCGCCAACCGCTCGATCGGTCGCACCTGGTTGCGCAGGAACAGAATCGCCACCGCCAGCAGGATCAGCGATGAGCCCACCATCCATACGATGAAGATGTCCGGACTGGTGACGGTCACCCGACTGCGCGGCACCACCATGCGCAGCACGCCATCATGCGCTTCGATGTCGATGTCGATCGTATTCTGGGTGCTGGTGACCTCGAAGGTGCGTCCGCCTGGCATCTGCTGGGCGACGATTTCGTCGAGCGCCCGATCGATGGTGCTCGGCCGATGGCGCCGGGCCGGCAGCTCGATCGTGCGGCCGGGAAGGAAGAGCACGGGATAGCCGAGCATCCGCGTTGCCAGGGTCCGCAGGACGGCGCGTTCGGCCAGCGTGTGGGTGTCTTCCAGTGCCACGAGGAAGGCGGCATCGGCGGCGATGTCGCGCGCCATCCAGTGTGTGGTGGATTCCAAGTCGCGCTCGAAGAAGACATAGGACACCACGCCTTGCAGCAGCACGACGGGCGTCACGATGATGAGCAACGAACGCCAGAACAGGCCGCGCGGCAGGAAGCGCTTGAGCAGCCGGAATGGATCAAGGCGCGCCAGCCCGCGCGCTGGCTCAGGTGACGCGATCTGGGACAAGGACATAACCGACGCCGCGCACCGTCTGCAGATAAAGCGGCAGCTTGGGATCCTCCTCGATCTTGCGCCGCAGGCGCGTCACCTGCACGTCGATCGATCGTTCCAGCGAGACGCCAAGGCGCGTGCAAAGATCGGGGCGCGAGAAGGCACGGCCGGCGTTGGCGGCGAAGAGCTGCAGCAATGCGGCTTCCGAACTCGTCAGATGCACGGGCTTGCCCTTGCGACTGAGCTGGCCGCGGGCGGGATCATAGACGGCGTCGCCCATCTTAACTTCGCTATGCGCCGAACGCGCCGGCGGCGTCGCCCGGCGCAGCAAGGCTCCGACTCTCAGCAGCAATTCGCGCGGCTCGAACGGCTTTGGCAGATAGTCGTCGGCGCCGAATTCGAGCCCGGCGATGCGATCTTCGGCATCGCCTTTGGCAGTGAGGATCAGGATTGGGACCTGCGAGTGGCTGCGCAGCGATTTGGTCAGGTCGAAACCGGATTCGCCCGGCATCATCACGTCGAGTACCAACAGGTCGAACGCCATGCTCTTCATCAGGGCGCGCGCATCCGCCGCATCCGCCGCTGCCGTGACGCGATAGCCGTTGGACGTGAGGTATCGATGCAGCAAGGCGCGCAGGCGTTCATCATCGTCCACCACGAGCAGGTGCGGATCTTCCATGGCGGACTGGGCGGCGGTCATGGCTGCTATTCCGGGCGCCTTGTTTTCCTGCCCCTTGGCGGCGGTATAATGGCCGCAAAGGGACGCTAACCCCTTATGATAACTAGGCCCTGACCGCGTGCCGGGCAAGGGCGAAAGGATCAAGATGGCCGACGTCATTCCCTTCGACCAGCGCGACGGCGCGTTATGGTTTGACGGCAAGCTGGTGCCCTGGCGCGAGGCCAAGGTCCATGTCCTGACCCATGGCCTACACTATGGCTCCTGCGTGTTCGAGGGCGAGCGGCTGTACAACGGCCGCATCTACAAGCTGGCGGAGCACACGGCGCGCCTCTTCGAATCCGCTCGCATTCTCGGCATGACGATTCCGTTCAGCGAAGCCGAGATCGACAAGGCCTGTTACGCGGCCGCCGAAAGCCAGGGCATCGTCGACGGTTATGTCCGCCCGGTGGTGTGGCGCGGCAGCGAACAGATGGCCGTCGCGGCGCCGGATTCCAAGATCCACGTTGCCATTGCCGTGTGGCAATGGCCGACCTATTTCGATCCGGCGGAAAAACTCAAGGGCATCCGCCTCGACATTTCGAGCTGGAAGCGTCCGGCGCCCGACACTGCACCGACTCAGGCGAAGGCGGCCGGCCTCTACATGATCTGCACGATGTCTAAGCACGCCGCCGAGGCCAGGGGCTATGCCGACGCGCTGATGTACGATTATCGCGGCTACGTCGCCGAGGCCACCGGCGCCAACATCTTCTTTGTCAAGGACGAGAAACTCGTCACCCCGATCGCCGACTGCTTCTTGAACGGTATCACGCGCAAGTCGGTGATCGAACTCGCCAAGGCGCGGCAGATTCCAGTAATGGAAAAACACATCGAGGCGAAGGAACTTCCCGGCTTCAGCGAATGCTTCATCGTCGGCACCGCGGCCGAGGTGACGCCCGTTTCCGAAGTCGGGCCGAACCGCTACAAGCCCGGCAAGATCACTGAGACACTGATGAACGACTATGCCGAGGACGTGCGCCGCCCGGTCAGCCAGGTAAAACTCGCCAAGGCTGGTTGAACGTTCCTACTTCTTCTCGCGCTTGGGGCGCAGTAGCCAGAGCGCAAACAAACCCGCCGCCCAGACGACGAAGACGATTGTCTGCCAGGTGAGAAACTGGTGCGCAAAGTCGGCATCGCGCGGCGGGATCGGCTTGCCGCAATTGCCGAGCAAGCACTCGTAGAGCGGAACGTCGAAAAACCGGATGAGCCCGTAGATGAACACGCCGAGCATGACGAGGACGATGGCGGCAGCGAGATGGCCGCGGAGCTTCTCGTTCATGGTGACTCCGCAAGAGACATCGATGGTTGGATGGCGTTCACAGATTGCGTCGCCATAGCGCGAACAGCCGCTCCCAGTGCCGCTCGGCCGCGTCCTTGTTGTAGGCGGGGCGCTGCGGGAAGGCGAAGCCATGCTCGACTTTGGGATAGAATTCGACTTCGGCCTTCACGCCCTTCAGCGATTCACGCAGCGGCGCGATGTTTTCGACCGGCATCCAACGATCGACTTCGGCGCAGGCAAAATAGACCTCACCCCTTACGCGATGTGCCATCTTGTGCGGACTGTCGGCGGCCTCGGTGATCAGCATGACGCCATAGATCGAGGCAGCAGCGGTGAAGCGGTCGGGAAACTGCGCCGCGGCGTTGATCGCATACTGTCCGCTCATGCAATAGCCGACCGCGCCCATCGGTCCTTTGCGCGCCGCCGGATCGGCGTCGACGAATGCCAGCAGCGAGCGGGTATCTTCCATGATCAGGGGGATCGTGAGCGAACCCATCAGCTCCATCATCTGCTTGCGCCCGGGCGAATTTGGATCGGAGGAGAGCGGTCCCAGCTCCATGACGCCCTTGCGGTAGTAGAGATTGGGTAACACGACATAGTAGCCGACGCTTGCGAAGCGTCGCGCCATGTCGCGCAACTCTTCGCGGATCGCGGGTGCATCCATATAGAAGAAGATAACGGGATGCGGTCCGCCGCGCTCGGGATGGACGATGAACGTCGTCGTCTTGCCGTCCTTGGTCGGTATGTCGATGGTGCGTTCGATCATGATCACCTTTCCCTTTCGTGATTTACCGTCGCTTCGAATTTGGATGAAGCGAGCTTCGGCCCTCGCCCTTCGTCCTTCGACAAGCTCAGGATGAAGGGCCCAGGGTGAGGGCCAAGTCTAAGTCCTCATCCTGAGCCTGTCGAAGGATGCATGAGGGCGCGTTGCGTCGTTCTAGCGATGTACCCAAACCAATAGCACCGCGCCCGCGACAAGCAGAGCAATGCCCGCGGCCTCGCGCAATGTCGTCTTCTGCTTGAACAGGACGTGGCTGACCAGCTGCGCGAACAGGACGTCGATCAGGCCAAGCGTCCGCACGCTGGCCGCCGTCGCCAGCGCGAAGGCGAGGAACCAGAATTCGGAAGCCGCCGCACCCATGAAACCCGCGAACAGCGAGGGCCGCCACAGCCGGAAGATCGCGCGCAGTACCGCAGGTTTGGTCGCTGCCAGGTACGCACTCAGGACCGCCGCCTGCACCACGAGGCCGACAGCAAGCGTGAAGGTCGCGGGCAGGAGGTAACCCGGCAGGTGCAACGCTAAAATGCCACCGCGATAGCCTATGGCCGAGATCGCAAACAATCCGCCTGATGCAAGTCCCAGCAGCGCCGGGCGCAGTCCGCCGGCCGGCTCGATCCCCAGGCGCAGTGAAATCAACACCACGCCGGCCGTGGCGATCACGATCGCTGCCACCATGCTGGGCGTCAGCGGATCGTGCAGGAAGACGAGGCCCAATCCGGCGACGAACAGCGGTTCGGTTTTCAGATACGCGACCGTAACGACGAAGGAGCGTTCGGTCATGGTCAGCAGCATCAAGGCGGTGCCGCCGATCTGGGTCAGCGCTCCGGATACCACCCACAGCCAGAAGGTCGCGTTGGTGTGGGGCAGCGAGCTTTGCGTCGCGACGGTGGCAACGGTGAGAAAGAGCAATGCAAACGGAAAGCCGAAGAGAAAGCGCACATGGGTGGCGCCGACGGCGCCCAGGCTGGCGGTGAGCTCGCGCTGCATGGCGTTGCGCGCCGTCTGGCCTGCCGCCGCGACGAGCGTGAAAGCCACCCACAGAAAACTCATGATTTGCGCCAGCGCTCCGCTGCCGCGTCGTCGCTGTCCCTGGCCTCGACCCAGCGGGCGTTTCCGTCGCGCTCTTCCTGCTTCCAGAACGGCGCGCGGGTTTTCAGATAGTCCATGAGGAATTCGCAAGCCGCGAATGCCGCGCTGCGATGTGACGCCGCGACCGCAACCAGCACGATGCGCTCGCCCACGACGAGCCTCCCCGTGCGGTGGATGATAGTGACGCCGCTGAGCGTCCAGCGTGTTGCGGCCTCAGCGGCAATGCGTGCGATCTCGCGCTCCGTCATGCCGGGATAGTGTTCGAGCGTCAGCGCGCTCAGTCCGCCATCGCCGCGCACATAGCCGGTGAAGGTGGCGACCGCGCCGGTCGCAGGCTGCTCCGCCGTCAGCGCCTCGACCTCGTCGGACACGTCGAAATCTTCGGCCTGGATATGGATGTTCGGGTTCATCCTCCGGTCACCGGCGGAAAGAACGCCACCTCGTCGCCCGCCGCCAGCACGGTATCGAGCGGTACATGCACCTGGTTGACCGCGGCGCGCAGCCGCGTCATGTCGGCAAAGGCCTCGCCATAGCCGCCGCCGCGCGCCTGCAGCAGGCCGGCAAGATCGCGCACCGTACGCGTCTGGGCGGTGTGTTCGATCGTTTCTTCGCTGCGTCCCACTTTCTGGCGCACCCAGGCGAAATACAGGATATTCACGCGGCCCCCTCGCGACGCTTGCGCGTATAGACGAGACCGGCGCGGAAATAGGAATAGCCGGTATAGACGGTCAGCGCCGCGGCCACCCAGAGCGCGGTGTAGGCCAGCGCCAGCGAGCCCGGCACCCAGCGATCGGCAATCGGCCCCAGGATCATCGCGCCGATCGCAATCATCTGGATCGAGGTCTTGAGCTTGGCGATGCTGGAGACCGGCACGCTCACCGACACGCCCGCCAGGAACTCGCGCAGGCCGGAGATCAGAATCTCGCGCGTCAGGATGACCAGCGCCGGTACCAGCTTGAGCAGGCTCGGCAGCCCGGTCGTGAGGTTGAATTCGCGCACGGATCCTTCGGCGACGAGCATCATCAGCGCCACCGCGACCAGGATCTTGTCGGCGATGGGATCGAGCATGCGGCCAAAATCCGACCCGGCATTGAGCTTGCGCGCCGCAAAGCCGTCGAGCGCATCGCTCAAGCCCGCAACGCAGAACACGGCGAAGGCGATGAGCCGCGCCACCTCGCCGGGCAGCACGAAGGCGATGGCAAAGACCGGCACCAACAGGATGCGCAGCACGGTCAGCGTGTTGGGGATGCGGAACATGGGAAGAACTTAGAGCAATTCCAGTGAAGATTGCATGGCCGCTCAGCTGCTCGGATGAAAGAAATCGTAGATTTTCTTCGCCATCGCGCTGCTTACGCCGGCCACTGATTCGATGTCGGACACGCCGGCGGCTGCCACTGCCCGGGCAGAGCCGAAATGCTGCAACAGCGCCTTTTTGCGCGCTGCGCCTATGCCGGCAATCTCGTCGAGCGGGTTGACGCCGATTGCCTTGCTGCGCTTCTTGCGATGACTGCCGATGGCGAAACGGTGCGCCTCGTCGCGCAGGCGTTGCAGATAGTAAAGAACCGGACTCTTGGGATCGAGGCGGAACGGCGTCTTGCCCGGCAGATAGAAATGTTCGCGCCCGGCGTCGCGATCCGGACCTTTGGAGATGCCGACCAGCGTCACATCTTCGACGCCGAGATCGGCGAACACCTGGCAGGCGACGGAAAGCTGTCCTGGACCGCCATCGATCAGCGCCAAGTCCGGCCATTTGGTTTTGGGATCGTCGCCTTCCTTGACCAACCGCGCAAAGCGCCGCGTGAGAACCTCGCGCATCATCGCGTAATCGTCGCCCGGCGTGAGTTCGGTCGATTTGATGTTGAACTTGCGGTACTCGCCCTTCTCGAAGCCTTCGGGGCCGGCCACGATCATGCCGCCCAGCGCATTGGTGCCCATGATGTGCGAATTGTCATAGACCTCGATGCGCTTGGGCGACGCATCCAGGCCGAATACTTCAGCCACGCCCTCGAGCAATTCGCGTTGCGCCGAATTCTCCGCCAGGCGGCGGCCCAGCTGCTCACGCGCGTTGTTGAGCGCCATCTCGACGATCTCGCGCTTCTCGCCGCGCTGCGGCACGAGCACTTCGACCCTCCTCTCCGCGCGCAGCGAAAGGGCCTCGCCGACCAGGGCGGCATTCTCGATCGCATCCGACAACAAGATGAGGGCGGGCGCGCTGCGCTCGTCGTAGAACTGGCCGACAAAGGCTTCCAGCACTTCGCCGACCGGCATCTCGCGTGGATGGCGCGGGAAATAGGGCCGGTTTCCCCAATTCTGTCCGGCGCGGAAGAAGAAAACTTGGATGCACGTCTCGCCGCCCTGGTTGAAGGCGGCAAACACATCGGCGTCGCTGAAGGTCGAAGGATTGATGCCCTGGTTGAGCTGCACATGGCTCATGGCGCGGATACGATCGCGCAGGCGCGCGGCACCTTCATAGTCGAGGTTCGCTGCCGCCTTGTTCATCTCCTTCACGAGGATGTCTTGTACGGCGCGGCTCTTGCCGGTCAGGAACAATTCCGCCTCGCGCACCAGCTCGGCATAGCCCGCCTGGTCGATGCGCCCGACACAAGGCGCGCTGCAGCGCTTGATCTGGAAAAGCAGGCACGGCCGGGTGCGCGACTCGAACACCGAATCCGAACAGGAGCGCAGCAGGAACGCGCGCTGCAATGTGTTCAGCGTGCGCCCGACTGCGCCGGCACTGGCGAACGGTCCGAAATAGACGCCCTTGGTCGTCTTGGCGCCGCGATGCTTGAGCAGCTGGGCGAATTCATGGTCCTGGCGCAGGAGGATGTTGGGAAAGGATTTGTCGTCGCGGTAGGAAACATTGTAGCGCGGCTTCAGCTTCTTGATCAGGTTGGATTCGAGAAGCAGCGCCTCGGTTTCCGACGCTGTTGTGACGAACAGCATCTCGCACGTCTCGTGGATCATCCGCGCGATGCGTTCATTGTGGCCGCCCGACTTGGCGTAGGACGCGACGCGCTTCTTCAGGCTCTTGGCCTTGCCGACATAGAGCACGTCGCCCTTGGCATCCATCATGCGATAGACGCCGGGCGCATCGGGCAAGGTCTTGAGATAGGCCGAAATGCGCTCGACGCCCTTAAGGGGCGCATCCGGTGTTTCGGTCGTCTGATCTGAGGACATAGTGCTCATACTATACTCGATGTCATCCCCGGCGAGCGCGAACGTAGTGAGTGCGAGGGAAGGGGCACCTAGGTGGAAAAATTCGCGTCGGT
>Ga0157379_10003396_pt1 | contig 13467 bp, 10 predicted proteins | sample S25metaG_FD_121802 | JGI IMG/M metagenome (GOLD analysis project Ga0157379, IMG submission 121802) | Switchgrass rhizosphere microbial communities from Kellogg Biological Station, Michigan, USA - S2-5 metaG | ecosystem: Host-associated > Plants > Roots > Rhizosphere > Soil | place: USA... | reverse complement strand
GGCGAGCGTAATGCCGGCCAAGCTCGCCGAGGTGCTCGGCCTCACCGAGAAGGTGCGCGCCATTCCCATCGTCGAGCCCGATGTCGGCCATTCGATCGGCCTGGTCGTGCCATACCGTAACCCTTTGACACCATTGATCAATGCGCTGGTCGCCGAGGCGAAGCAGCTCGCGCCGACTTTGGGCAGCAACACCTTGCCAGACCGCCCAGGCGGGACGCGCGAGGCGAAACCGCCTGCGGCTAGAAATCGGCGGCCGGTTCGGGCGCGATCATGACAGAGCGCCGGCGCAGCTCGGGATAACGGGCTTGAACTGCGGGCATCTTCTGGCGGGCACGGATGAGATGCTAAGAAGCCGTCCGTGCTGAGCCTGTCTCCCGAAGAGCTGACCGCGATCAAGCTCTCGTTGCGCGTCGCCACCCTAGCGACCCTGGCGAGCCTGCCCTTGGGCATCCTCATTGCCCTGCTGCTCGCCCGCGGGAGGTTCTATGGCCGCGCGCTTCTCAATGCCCTAGTTCTTCTGCCCCTGGTGCTGCCGCCAGTGGTCACGGGCTATGTGCTGCTGCTTCTGTTCGGACGCCATGGGCCAATCGGACGGTGGCTCGCCGACACTTTCGGCATCGTGTTGGCATTTCGCTGGACGGGGGCTGCGCTTGCCTGCGCCATCATGGGCTTCCCCTTGATGGTGCGCGCGATGCAGCTCTCCGCGGCAGCGGTCGATCGCAAGCTCGAGCAGGCGGCGAGCACGCTCGGCGCCAATCCGCTCTTCGTGTTCACCACCGTGACCTTGCCGTTGATGGCACCGGGCATCATCGCCGGCGCCATCCTCTCCTTCGCCCGCTCCATGGGAGAGTTCGGCGCCACGATCACCTTCGTGTCGAATATTCCGGGCGAGACGCAGACCCTGCCGACGCTGATCTACACCTTCACGCAAAGTCCGGGCGGCGAAGTCGGCGCGCTCAGGCTCACCCTCATCTCGCTCGCGATCTCTCTTGGAGCGATCCTGGTCTCAGAGGCGATCGCGCAGGCCCTCAGCCGGAAAGTCAAAGAATAGTGGTCGGTGCCCCCGAATTAGACCTGTGACTTCCGATTTCCATGATCAGGGCATGATCGCCACGCCCCACGGCAGCCTGCCGACCGGCACCGACTTCTCCGCCTTTTGCGACGCGACGTCGATCACCGTGAGGTCGTTGGTGAGCCCGTTGGCGACGTAATATTTCTTGCCGTCGGGACCCATCTCGCCGTGCCAGGGACGCTGGCCGACCAGGATGTAGTTCTTGACCTCCTTGGTGGCCGTATCGATGACCGCCACACGATTGGCGGGACCAAGCCCGACGAAGGCGTATTTGCCGTCCTTGGTGAAGTCTATGCCGACCGGCTGCAACTGTTCCGGTCGCACGCCCGGGACTTCGAAACCGATCTTCTTGGTGACCTTCCAGGTTTGCGGATCGATGATCGAAATCGTGCCGCCCACCTCGGATGACACCCACAGCTCCTTGCCGTCAGTGGTGAATTTCGCTTCGCGCGGACGCGAGTCGACCAGAACGTTGGCGATCAGTTTCTTGCTGGCATTGTCGATGATATGAGCCATGCTCGTCGATTCGGAAGTGGCAGCGGTGTATTTGCCATCCGGGCTCACGCCCATGCCTTCGGGCTCGACGCCGACCGGCACCTCGCCGATCACATCGCCACTCTTGATGTCCATGATGGTGACGAGGCTGTCGTCCTCGTTGGCGATGTAGATGATCTTACCGGTCGGGTCGATGGCCATCAGCTCCGGGTCGGGGCCGGATTCGAGCTCGCGGCTCTTCTCCAATGTCTTGGTATCGATCACGTCCATGATATCGCCGTCGCCGGCGGCAACGAACAGCTCCTTGAAATCGGGGCTGAGCATTATGCCGCGTGGACGCCGCGACACCTTGATCGTCTTGGTGACTTGCAGCGTGTCGGCGTCAACCACGGTGATGGTGTTGTCCTTCTCGTTGGACACGAAGATCGTGGTCGCGAAGGCCGGGGCGGCAAAGAGAAGAACCGCGAGCGCGCCGGCCGCGGCGGTAACAATGCGAGTCATGGGCGTTCCTTGATGATCATTGAAGCTTGCACTTGGTCTCCGGCTGATCGAAGCCAAGAGTGTCGGTGACGTTATTGGGGTGCAGGAAGCCTTCCTGAGGGGAGACCGAGACGGGCACACGCGGGCCGCCGCCAAGAATGATCGGCTGGCGCAATTGGTGGTCCCAGGGCCGGAAACTCATGGCCTGTCCCTTGAAACCCTCGAGCCTGAATTGGTCGGAGAGAAGATAGGCCTTCACTTCAGGCGGCGTGAGCTTCCCCGAACGCATCACGCCATCGGTCAACGCCCTGCCGCCGAGCCACGCGGTGTAGTCGCGCTCGGTCGGCGCGCGCTTGGCAATTTTCGGTATGGCATCCTGCAAATGCATGGCGCCATATTCCGTATAGGAGGAGTCCCAGGCGATCGCCTGAAGCCCTTGGGTCCCCACGATTGGCCGCGGCAAGTAGGTTCGGTACGCGAGGTAGTCGCCGAAGCCGTCATCGCTGTTCACGACCCAAACCACGTCATGGTCGGGAGCTTGCTGCGTTACCATCGGAATCTGGCCCTGCACTTGCTGGTAGCCTGAATCCGTATTCCTTGCTCCGGGCGGTAGATCGTAGAGCTTCTCGGCGACCACCTTCCCGCCGAAACGCGCGGCGGAGCGCTTTATCATCGCGACATAATCCTGGTCTTCCGGCGTATTGCCGTGCACTACGAACCAGCGCGGCCATTTCTTCCAGATCAAATATTGCGCAAGCGCGTCGGCGCGCATCGCGTAGCTCGGAATGATGTGAAACACGTTGGTACGGCACTGCTCCTCCCTAAGGCTATCGTCGCTCGCGCGGATGTTGACGAGGATCGAGTTCTTGGCCTCGGGCAGGTCGGCCACGGCAAGAAGGTCCTTGGGCTCGAGATCGGCGATAATGAAGGCATCGCCCTTGGCCAGGATCTCTTTGTCCTTGGCGACGATGTCACCATCGGGCGGAATGATGGCCTCGACGAGCTGGAAGGAATTGCCCACGAAGCGCCCTGCCTGGTTGGCTTCCTTGATGATGAGGCGCGCGCCTTGAATACCTTTGTCGAAAATCGGTTTCTCGGCATAGGACAACGGCAGCGGCTCGTCATAGTGCTTGCCGAGATAGACGATCGTCACTGGCGGCTTGGTCTCGACGCCTGGCATAGGAGCTGCAGCAGGCGTCTCCGGCGTCTTGGGCGTTTCGGCAGCTCCCGGCGCTGGCGCTTGCGGTTTCTCGGCGGCTCCTGGCGCTGACGCTTGCGGCGTCTCGGCGGAAGCTGGCGGAGGCGCGGGCGACGTGGCGGCGGGTGGCGCTGAAGCGGGAGGCGTTTCGGGGGCGCCGGCAAGAGCCGGCTCGAGCAACGCAAAGGCGAAAACACCGAGAGCCGCGAAAGAAGTAAGGCACCTGGACGCGCGACACAATCTACCGACTGACAAACTCATAGACGAATGCTTGCTCCTAAAGCGGGCGAGGTGGAAGAGCGCGACAACTCGAGAGGAGTGTGGTGCGAGGGTATTTTGGGTTCGCGTCTATTTCTCAGACATGGCTTCGAATGGCAATGCGCACTGCACAATATGACAAGCGACCTGCCCGCGCTAATAAGCTCAAATCTCCGGATATATGGGAATTAGCAATCTGCCTTCCAGGTCGTGGCAAGCTTTATTGCCAGCGTTTGCAGTCGGATCGCGCAAGCAAAAAGCCGCCAAGACTGCAAAGACTTGGCGGCTTCGATGCGTTTCCTGAACGAAATTTAATGCGAGGCGCGGCCCGTCATTGCACGGGCTTGTCCACCTTGGCCTGAGAGTTCGGGTTGACCGTCCGGACCCAGGCAATGATCTTCCATAGATCGTCAGAGCTTTTCATGAGAGCTCCGAATGGCGGCATCGGCCCGACAACGTTCTCCGAACCTTTACGAACATATCCCGCCTGTTTCAGGCCGTCGGAACCCACCGTTACGAGTCGGAACAGCGTGTCGTCATCGGGACCGTAAACCCAAGTGTCATTGGTCAATGGCGGGCACATGCCGCCGCCGCCGCCACCACCATGGCAACCGTTGCAGCTCAGGCCCATGTACTTCTTGTGGCCCTCCTCAGCGACGTCGGCCCACTTACCGTTATAGGGATTATGCAAGCCACCTTTGGGCGTATTCTTGACGAGATCGGCCGGAGGCGTCGTGTCGCCTGCCTTGCAGCATGCACCGCCGGCAGCCGCGCTGCCTCCAGCCGCTTCACCGGTTGGCGCCGCCTCGCCAGTTGCCGCGCCGCCCGCAGCCGGCTGATCCCCGGCCGGAGCTGGGGCAGGTTGATCCTCGGCGCAGGCCTTCCACGCAAACGCGCCAAGCCCCGCGATCACAACAATTGTCAAAAGTCCCGAGATGATTTTGCGCACAGTTCCGTTTCCTTACCCTAGTTGCGATTTTTAGTTTGAACTTGTCGGATTATGAGGTCGGTGAGATTCACCGAAGGCACTCACGAAATCTAATCACAGGTTGCTTTTCCAGGACCGGTATTTGCCACGGAAAACGGCGTTGGGAAACCACAAAAGCCGGTCAAGGTAGCTCCTTGGCCATGGCAGCCAAAGTTTCCCGACCGGCATTTGCGATCATCAAGGCGCAAGCGGCTCACGCAAAGAGGCCTAGCCGTCGATCGCTGGGGTTACTGCTTCATCCTTGCAGGAACCACTTTTTCGGGAGGATTGGCTCCAGGAGGATTGATCGAACAGATGAAGGCGATGATCTTCCAAAGGTCGTCCGAGGTCTTGACGGCAAATCCCATCGGCGGCATGGGGGCATGCACGCTCCCATAGGTGATGCGATCGAAGCCCCGTTTTTCCAGCTCCGCTGAGCCCAATGTCGCGAGCCTGAACAGCACATCATCGGTGTTGCCCCAGAACCAGATGCCTTGCGACAAGGCTGGGCACATGCCGCCGCCGCCACCGTGACACTCGTTGCATCCCGGCAGCCGGAAATCTTTCACCAGGTCCTGCTCTTTCGCGAGCTTGGCGTAATCCGGATAGGGACTATGCAATTGGCCCGCGGCGATTTTGTCCACCAGTTCAGTTGGCGGCGTGGTGTCGCCGGCCTTGCAGCACTCACCGCCCGCTTCGGCGCTAGCCGGGCCTTTCTCTTCGGTTTGTTTGGCTGGTTCCTCGGCTGCATGGGACGTCCACAGCCCTGCCCCGACCCCAACAAATCCTAATACGAACAGTCCGACGATGATTTTGCGCACAGCTTGGTTTCCCCTCACCCGAGTACTTCTTGTCATACCGTTGTCTTGACCGCGACGATAGCGGCCCCGACAGAGGTGCGGCATTTTGGCTCGTAGGATTCGTGGTTGAAGATCAGTTGGTTACGTCGAAATCCATGCCTTCGAAAGTGTATCGCGGGACTTGCGTCCAGATGCCGTCCTCCTGCACCGGAACCTTGTGGATCTTCACGTTATCAACCTGAAGCTTGCCGCCCTTCTGGTTCACCCAGAAATCGATGTCGTAATACTCGTCTTTGCTCCCGGGCTTCCGGAAGTCGGTGCAGACGAAATACTCGCCTTCCTTCTTCAAATGGCGCACAGGCTGGTGAATCTCGACGAAGTCGAGCGGTAGCGTCTCCCCCGTCTTGTCGTCCTTGATCTCGAGCGCGCCGTTGGCGTCCTTATGGGTCGCGATGTAACTATGGATCGCGCTCATTACCTGCCAGGCGCGGGTCACTTCCATGTCGCCGGGATGCTCCTGCACCGGAAGCCACCACCAGGCGACCGGCATACGCGTGACCATGATCCAGCCGTCGCCTTCCTGCTTCGGCCCTTTCTGCACCCTGATGTCCATGAGATTCAGTTGATCGCCTTCGGGCTTGAACCAGAAGTCGATGGCGTATTGCTTCTTCGCCTCATCCTTGTCGTGGAAGATGACATTGGCAAACCAGCCATATCCCTCCATGCCCCGCACGATCTTGATCCGCTCGTAGATGAGGTTCAGGTCAGCATCGAGCTTCGGGTCATGGAACACGAAGGCTCCGTCCTTCGAGCGCTCGACGATCACCTCCTGCACTCTCTTGTCGACGTCGTCCTCCGTAAATTCCCTGGTCGCTTTTGCCCCGGGCGCAGGCGTGGCTGACTGCCCAGCTTGAGTGCCCTCCTCGGCCATGACTGCCGGCGCACACACAGAAAGGGCCGCGGCGAAGACCGCGGCCCGTGCTAGCGAAATACCGATATCGAAACCGAGCTTGGTCATTGGCTTGTGCTGCCGCTCGACGGCGTCGGCACTTCCGCCGATTTCGCCGTTGCAAGCACCTTGATCGCTTGTGCTGCCTCAAGATTGCCATTCAGCTTAGCCACATCGGCCGCGGTCTGACCCTGATTATCCTTGGCGGCAACATCGGCCCCCGAGTCGATCAGAATTCCGATCATCGGCGGGTTGTTGTGGCTCGCCGCGACCATTAACGGGGTCACGCCGCTCTTCGACTTGGCGTTGACGTCGGCACCGCGATCGATCAGGCCCTTGGCGATATCGATCGGACGCGTGCTGCCAGGGAGGAACATGGCGCCTTCGGCCGGCTCGGACTGCCCGGCAGCAATCATCAACGGGGTGAGTGCATCGGGACCTGACGGCGCATTCACGTTGGCACCGGCATCCATCAATGCCTTGGCAGATTCGTATTTGCTCTCGCCGATGGCGAAAGGCAACGGACGGTATCCTTCGGGACCCGCCTTTTCGATATCCGCGCCGTGCTCAAGGAGCACCTTGATGGACGGGATGTGATCGCGCGCGATCGCCGCAAGCAGAGGGGTCGTGCCGCTGCTGTCGGCCAGATTGACGTCGGCACCAAGCTCGATGAGCAGCTTGACCATGCCGTCGTGGCGTTGCCTCGCGGCGCTTTGCAGCGGGGTCCAGCCCTGATTATCGGCCTTGTTGACGTCGGCGCCCTTGCTCACGAGAAATTTCACGCGATCGAGATCGTTGGCGATGATCGCATTGCTCAGCTCTTGGGTGATGTCGGCGCCTTCCGCGAGCCACTGCTCCACCTTTTCCTTAGTGACCACCTGATCGGGTGAAGCGAGCTCGGGATGAGCCTTGAAGTCCTGCTGCGCTACGGCGGTGTAGCTACCATGGGCGGGCAAATCGCCCTGCACAAGACAGCGGCTGCATTGCACAAGCGGCACGCCGTAGTCCCTGAGGATTTTCTCGATCTCGTCCTTCTTATCCTCCATGGCAAATTCGAGCATGTATTTGAGGAAAGCATCGGTCTTGCGCACGCCCGCAGCGATGTCGAATTCAAGGGGCACGGTGTCTTCCCAAAGATTCACCGGCTGAATGGTGATGGGCGCGCCTTTCGATTTGACCCAGCCGGCGAACGGTCCCCAAACCGCCGCCACGTCGAGATCGCCGTCGACGACCTGTTGCACTTGATACCAGGGCTGATTTTCCGGCTTGAGGTCGGCATCGTGGGTAACGACGTGAAGCTGCAGATTGGTGACGCCGTGCTTTACCAGCGCCTCGCGGACGCCTGACGTCTGAAACACGCCGATCTTGAGATCCTTGAGCTTCGGGTCATCGAAGTTCTCGATGTCGCTGCCCTTGTCGTTGCGATAGGCAAGCACGTAGGTCGTGCGATAAATCGGGTTGGTGGTGAGCTGCGACCCATAGCCGGCCGGGACGCTCATCATCACATCGCACATGCGCGCGTCGAAGGTCTCGCGATTGAGCGCGCGCTCGAGGAAGGGACGCCAGTAGAAGCTCACTTGCGCTCCCATCGTGTCGCCGAGCACTTGGGCGATCTTATTCTCCATGCCCTCAAGATTGATGTCCGAGTAAGGCAGGTTGCCGGGATCGGCGCAGACCACGAGCTTATCCAGCTTCTTGTCTTTATACGCGGCCTTAGCCGCGGCCCTGATGGCGATCTGCTCGCTTGGCGTGAGATCCTTGAATTCCTTGCTGAGATCGCGCCGGATCGTGGGTTTTTGGGCGTTGGCCGGGATCGGAGCGAAGACAAAACCGGCGAGGCAGAGCGCCGCCGTGAGGGTGCGAAGATGCTTGGAGAACATGGTTCGTAAGATGGCTGTTTTAGGGACTTGCAGGGCAGTGGCCTGCATATTGTACCCCTCGCGTGGAGGGGCATTCTATCCCTTTATAAAGGAAATGACGCCCGATGCCGCAAGGGCATCGGGCGTCGTTAGTCTAAGAAGCTTCCCGCTACTCGAAGAGACGGAAGACGTTCAGCTCACCGCCCTGCGGGATATGATTGAGGCCAGCGGCCTTCGTCATAGCCGTAGCGCCGATAGCGCCGAACTTGTCATTCAGGTCGAGGCCCGCGGTAACCGGGAGACCAATCCAGCCGCCGATGCCGGAATACACGCCGACATACTGCTTGCCGCCGATTTTCCAGGTGGCCGGGTTGCCGATGATGCCTGAACCGAGCTTGCGGCTCCACAGGATCTTACCGGAACTCCGGTCGACTGCGCGGAAGTCACCGCCGAGCGAGCCATAGAACATCAGGCCGCCATCGGTAACCATCGTGCCGCCCCAGTTCGGATACGGATCCGGGATTTCCCACACGGTCTTGCCGGTCAAGACATCGTACTTCTTCACCTTGCCGGTAGTACCTTGCTTCTCAGGATACATGTACACGTTCGCGAACACGTAGACCGTGCCCTGGTTCGTGTGCGTGCGCTCCTGGGGCTCAAGCTCCATGCACCAGTTGTTGGTCGGCATGTAGAAGATGTTCGGCTCCTTGGGATCGACAGCACCAGGCTGCTGGTCCTTGCCGCCCATGGCAGACGGGCATGCTTCCACATTACGGCCACGCTCGAGCGGAGAGTGCTCGCGCACTTTCACCGGACGGCCGGTCTTCATGTCGACCTTCTCGGCCCAGTCCACCGTCACGTATTTCGTGGCGCGGAGCAGCGTGCCGTCAGTGCGGTCGAGCACATAAGCAAAGCCGTTACGATCGAAGTGAGTGAGGGCCTTCCGCTTTTTGCCGTCGACTTCCATGTCAGTCAGGAAGTTCTCGTTGATGCCGTCATAGTCCCACTGATCGAAGGGTGTCATCTGGTAGGCGAACACGGCCTCGCCGTTGTCAACCTTGCGGCCGAAGATCGTCATCGACCACTTGTTGTCGAAATCGCCAGCATTGCACTCTTCGTGGGTCTTGTCGGGGCAACGATAGGCTGGGCTCCACAGGCCGGGGTTGCCGGTCGAGTAGTAGACCATCTTGAGCTCTGGATCATAGCTGTACCAGCCCCAAGCAGCGCCGCCGCCGATCTTGTAGTCCTCGCCCGGGAAGGTCTTGATACCCAGGTCTGAACCAGCCTGACCGAATTGCGGGTTGGCTTTGTTGGTGTCGGCGGTCAAGCACACGTCCTTGTCGGAACCCGTGCTTTGGCACTCCCACGCCTTCGAGCCATCCTTGAGGTTGTAAGCCGTGATGCGGCCGCGAGCGGCGAATTCGTCGCCACCGAAGCCTTCGATCACCTTGTCGTCGGCGATCAATGGAGCGGGGGTGATGGTCTCACCTTTCTCCGGCCAAGCATGCTTCACGACCCAGACTTCCTTGCCGGTCTGGCCATCGAGGGCGATCACAAAGCCATCGAGGGTGCCGTACACGAACTTGCCGTCAGCGTACGAACCGCCACGGTTGACGGTGTCGCAGCAAGCCCGCGGAACAGCGGACTCGTCGCGGTCAGTCGTCTTCACGTAGCTCCAGATCTGCTTCGGGTTGTCAGCATCGGTCAGGTCCAAGGCCTGCACGACGTTGCAGTTCGACATGGCCGGGCAGCCGGAAACCATGAACAGCACGGTCTTGCCGCCAACGTCCTTGATCACGAGAGGCTGACCCTCATGACCGCGGAGGGCGTTGGTGCCCTGCAGCCATACCATCTGCAACTTGCCGACGTTCTTGGTCGTGATCTCGGCTAGGTCGCTGTGACGCGTAAGAGCGAAATCCCGGCCGGGGGCTGGCCACTGATCGGGATCCTTCATACGCGCAAGCTGCTCCTCATCGGAGCCAGCCATCGCCTGACCGGAAACGCCCATCATCACCGCGACGATGGCTCCGGCCAGGACACCAAACTTTATTTTCATGTCTTTCTCCTCTCCCTAGCTTACTCAGTTCACCGAAACGAAAGCTGAGCTATTCTCATTGCTCGGACGCGTTGCACCCTTGAGCGAAATGCCAAGAGAGCATTGAGCCCTTGCAGATTTTCAAGCTGTCACTGTGGATATGGGAGGTTGCCCGAAAATATCGAAGCAAACAGATACGCCTCGCGCCCGCTCCTGGCGGCGGGTCCTCCGATGAACACATCACGCGATGACACCTCACGAGGAATCACAGCCTAGCGCAGAGTGCGTCGCGTCGTTTATCGAATTCGCGATGAAACGAGCTTCCCACACATTGCCAAGCTGCAGGCTCATAATTGCCAAATGTAATGGGTTTGCAAGTGAAAAGTGCTCGCGCGAACAAAATGTACTGGCATCTGATCCTTTTCGCTGCACTGCATCAAGATGCCGGGCCCATAGCCAAAACATGTCAAGTCAAATCTTGCGCAATTTATGTGCGAGCATGCGCACTTGATCCGCTCACTGAATTTTCGCCGAGGTTACCTGCGCGTAATCACGAATCATATTGGGTTGCGCGAGCACGAGATACTCGCGGAATTGCGCGCCGCCGCTATTAACGAAGATTGCAATTAATCGCGGGGGACCTTCGCCGTCGCCGAGGGCAGATGTTGGATCGCGATGCGCATCAGCTCGGGCAGCGTGCGCACACCGAGCTTGGCCTTGAGCTGGGTGCACGTGTTGGCGACGGTCTTGTAGCTCACGTGCAAATTCTCGGCGATGACGCCGTAAGGCTTGCCTTCAGCAACGAGGGCGAGCGTCTGAAGCTCACGCACTGTCATCCGGCGCAGGGGATTGGTCGTCCCCCTCGCCTCCATAAAGGCAACCTCAGAAGCAAGGTCGTGACTGAGATAGGGACGGTTCTCGCGCACTCTCTGAAATGCCTTGAGCACTTCATCCGAGGACGTGTCCTTCAGCACGTAACCTGTGGCGCCCACTTCCAGCGCGCGGCTGACGATCACCGGATCAGAATGCATGGTGAGCACGAGAATCGGCGTTTGCTGATCGTGCAAACGAAGCCTTCTGATGAAGGAAAGTCCACCCAGCGCCCCGGTGCGCATGGCGAGATCGACGATAATCACGTCTGGCTTGTGCGTGCGGTAGAGGCGGAAACCCTCGGCGAGAGTTAATGCCTGAGTAATCTGGTTGACACCGGCGTCCTCGAGCAGCTGCCTTACGCCTTGCAACACGATCGGATGGTCGTCGATGACGAGAACGCGGCTCATCAAAGTGCTCCTACCCACTCAGGCTCGCGCGCTTTTTTCTCTCTTTCAGCCTTCACGGGAATTTCGACATGGATCGTCGTTCCCCTGGAGCGCGCGCTTTCGATCACGCAGCTCCCGCCAAGCGAGCGCACACGCTCGGTCATCGCGGTGAGGCCGAAGCCCTTCGCTGTCGAGGGCGCAATTCCTTTGCCATCGTCGCTGAGAGTGAGGCTTAGCTTGTCCGGCTTTCGCCGGCTGCCGTTGCGGCGAATCGCAGACTCCTCTAACAGGTCGACAGAGAGATTGCTCGCCTTGCCATGACGGATCGCATTCGTGATGCCTTCCTGAATGCAGCGATAGAGTGCGAGGTCAATGGCCTCTCCGTATGAATCGGCCAGCGCGCCGAAATTAACCATGATATGCGCATCGGAATGGCGGCGCTGGAAGCCCGCAATCAGCTCGTCGAGAAGGGCAGAAAGTTTCACCTTTCCTAGCGGGCCCGGCCTCAGCTTCTTCAACAAGGCCCGATTCATTAGTTTAAGCCGCTCGGTGATCGACAAAATCTCGCCGACGCGCCGCGTGATCTCGGCCGTGCGCCCGTCAGGTCTCTGATTAGCAAGCATCTGAATCGAGGACGCATTGGCGGTGATGCCGAACAAACATGGTCCCGCCTCGTCGTGCAATTCGTTAGCGATCTCGCGCCGCTCCTCCTCCTGCACACTGATCAGCTGGCGATACAGCCGGCTATTCTCATCGCGCGCAGTGCCGAGCGCGCACGCAAGCGTATTGAAGCGTTCGGTGAGGACGCCGAGCTCCTTGACCTTTGGCAAAGCAAGCCGCGTCGCATAACGGCCCTCCTCAAGACTGAGCATGCCCCTGGAGAGATGGGCAAGCGGATCGAGGAGGCGGCCGAGCACCGCGTAAAGAACGAGAAGGATCAATGCGTTAAGAGTGAGCCACATGATCGCGAGCGAGGAAAAATCGCGCCAAGCTTCGGCAATCTCATCGGAGGGCTCGCCGATGATGATCACGGGATTGGCATGATCGATGGCGACCACTCTGACCGCGCGCCCGACGAGCTGGGGCCGCACCAAGGCTGCGAACCAGCGCGGCGCCTGTTCCGGACGAGTCACGCTGCCGGGCTGGGGCGATACGACGGTGAGCTGACCCATCGTATCCATGAACATGATGCGAACGTGACGGAGATGCTTGAGCTCGAGCGGCAACTCCTCCTCGAGCTGCTCCAGGCGGTCTTGGGCTGCGAGATCCTTCATGGTCGCGGTGACGAAGCGCTGAGCAATTTCGAGAGAGGCTTCGATTTCGACGCGGGTCGCGCTGCGCGTGTTGATGATGGAGATGACCCCGGCGAGAAGCGCCGCAATAAGATTGATGGCGCCTATGGCGATCAGAAGTTGCGTCCGGACCGGGCGGTCATACCAAAGCTTTTGCAGCATGGCTCGATCGTCTCCACACCGACTTTGCCTCCGCTCTTCGATTAAGGGGAAACCCCTCTTTTCCTTGAGCTTCCCGAAACTTCATTCGCCGCTTCCATATCTCATTTCGGGAGACTTTGGCAGGAGAGCAGGCGAAAAGTGCAGTCCACGTCGGCGGTGGTGAAAAAGCAATGGCAAAGCTGGCAATCGGCTTGCCAAATGTTCCCGACCACTTTTGATCCGCAAGGCTGGAGACGGACCTGCCATCTGGCAGTAGCCTCCACACATTGTTGCCGGGTCTACCGTACCACCTGGCGCGATAAAGAAGCCTAGTCCGGAGGGTGTAGTTCGCCGGCTTCATCCTCCGGCTCCTTTCGCAAATAACCAACGGCAAAAAGCCGCGTTGCGGCCGAAGGCAGGCGCACATAAGACGGTTGCGCCGGCGGCGCGGCGCTCGGTTGGCCCCCCGCCCTTTCCTGACCCATCAGAAAGTTTTGAACAGACAAGGAGGCCAGAGGATGAAGCTTTCTATCCTGACGTGTTTAGTAGTGCTGGCGAGCGCCGGCTTGGCGAGCGGTGTGGCTCAAGCTGCGGATGTCGCCGTCCCCGCCGACAAATGCGATGCGGCATGGAGCATGGCCTCGCCAAATGGCGAAACGATT
>Ga0157379_10003394_pt1 | contig 13475 bp, 11 predicted proteins | sample S25metaG_FD_121802 | JGI IMG/M metagenome (GOLD analysis project Ga0157379, IMG submission 121802) | Switchgrass rhizosphere microbial communities from Kellogg Biological Station, Michigan, USA - S2-5 metaG | ecosystem: Host-associated > Plants > Roots > Rhizosphere > Soil | place: USA... | reverse complement strand
CTACCTGGGGAATGTAAACTCCTTTCAGACTCCCTCCAATTAATTCTTTGTATTCCTTAAATTCTCAGAACAGGAGGGTGTCGACGAACGCGGGCCATGATGACGCATGTCACTAGATTGTCACAGAGGCGGGCGTCACAGGGATGGGTGCTTGTGGTGAAGGCTATGGGCTTGTCAGGGACAGGGTTCTGCATGGTCACAACCCGCAGGTCACACACTTCCCTGTGCCCGTCCCGAAATGTCGTTTGGTCTCCTAAAGAAACGATTCAATCATTAGAAAATGTTCTAGAATGCCACAGTGAATCTCGTAATGGGCCAAACGGATACTTGTATTAGCGGAAGAGTGAAAGTAGCTACACCAACTGATATCCACAGAGAAGAGAGGTAAGGAGAGGAAAATTGCAGGAGATAAACAGATAATTGACGATAAATGGATTAGAGAAATAGGAAAAATTCCCGAAACCTATCTTTCAACCCATAAGTCGGGTAACGTGGGTCTGCTGTTCAGGGAGGTGCGCAGAATGTCAAGGTATAGTTCGCTCCCAAGGAGGAAGGGCAACTCTTTAAACCGCCGGTGTTATCATCATACGCATAGGCGTATGCATTCGGACAGTTGCTTTCTATAAGAATGATTAGTCAAAATATGAGAAGATCCGTGGAATATGATCACGAACTGAAATAAGAGTAAAATTCTGAAAATAAGTCAGATCTGTGAGCAAATTCATGGAGAAGATGTTCACTTACGAACACCGGAAGAAGGGCATGTTGCTGGTGTATTAAATTGGCCGGAGCAGCAGTTAGGCGAATTTGCTAGCGAAATAATAAACTTTAGAAAGCTCTAGAGGATTCCTATGGGCCGTGTTGCCTACCCGGGTTACCGCTCAAATTAGCAATGCATGCACTTTTGCATCCTACTGGAAAACCAGTCGAGTCAAAAGGCCCCTTAAGGGGAGCAGGGCCTGAAGACTGGATTATTGGATATTCCGTGAGATAGGCTAGACTACCTACAGTTTGGACCGAGATCGACTGGACATTCAGCGTTAGGACAACCGACACTATTAGAGACACGCATCGGAAGGTTATATCCGTCCACGAGCGACACTTTTTGTTTTGGAACGGTTATTAGTCCCATTAATATACAGTATTGTTATGTCGTCAAGGGATAACTCACCATCATATGAATCTACACCATTGGAGCCTAAGGTCCACTCAGCAACAGTCGCAGGCGGGACCCCAGTACCGGTATGAGGATCGCATTGAAGCCCTCCTATTTCCCACCTATGAGTAATTTATGCCTACTGTTATATGTCTTTATACTAACCATTGCATCCTCCGTCCAAGCAAGCATTAGGTCCAGAATTATTTGCAAAGTTGCAGTTACGCCGAGCCTGTAAAAGAGTCACTCTAGGATAAAGGCATCAACTGTTTATAGCGACATACCCAGATTCGACCAGCCCTCCAGTTGTCTGGAACGAAGAAGGTAGTGGTGGAGAAGGCTGCGGCTTCCCACCTATTGATGGGAGATTAATTCACAAAAAGGAAGGGGATGGATGGTAAAGATATTCACCCAGTAGCCACGTTTGGTACAGCGCTCCCGACATTGAGATCGGTGAAAACGGCGGGCCTGGATAGTTGTTAGCTAAGATGAGAGTAGTCCCGGGATATTTCCTACCAGATAGTGAACGGACAATTGTTGAAAACAGTAAATGTACGGGCATTCGTAATGGTCACGAGAAAGATTGTTCCAAGTAACACTGTGAACATGTCAGAAGGATTGGGTGTTCCGTGAGGATAGAAAGATGCTGTGAGAGATCCTTAGCACGAGGAAAGACTGAACATAAACCCACACATTTATAGAGAAAATAAGATATTTTAGAGCATGTGGATTGATTACTCGTGGCCTCAATCCATAGGTTTGAGTTGCCAGTGAAAATTGGCACAGTTCTTTGAGTTTCCACCGCCCATGAGACCACGAGGAATTCAGTGAGAACCATGATGAGAAGGCGTCTGTAAGAAATATCAGCAGGTGATTTATATTGTCATTGAGAGCCCTGAAGGGATCGGACACTCCAAGAAACAGGATTACATATTTATAGCGGACAGCAGATGGGAATAAGAGGCAGGTTCCATTAAATATCCATGATGAGCCGGCGGTCCAAGGAAAACTGTATAACAGCCTTTTGCATGGGGAGTATGTGTGGTAAATAGGGCAAGAATTCCTAGGTCCAATGAAGCGGGTGCTAGTAGTATCAGAAGATTGCCTCTTTTAGGGATTGGGAGGGCACCAAGAAAGCGAATAACTATACGTGGACATATATAGTGAATCATGACTGCATGGGTGATTGAGGTAATTATGCAATGATACAAACCTTTTCGCTCTCTTCTTAGATGTTGTGCCGCATGGACTAAACCTAATTCTCGAGTCGTCTCCCGAAAGAGGATCAGAAAACGACGAAATCCTCCAACCAAGTATGTATGACTTGCCAAACGGGCCTGTTTGCCCCATCTACTTCCCATGATTGTTGGCAAGCCTGAATTGGGACAGAAGGCCAGTGTACTATACATGAAGATGTTCTCTAGCCGCTCAATAAATCGGATCATGGGTAGCCTAGATGTAAGCCAGTATAGCGACCTGTAATAGAATAACAGGCAATTGGGAGTCTAAGCCGCATCAGGCTGGTCCTGCTTGGACAGTACTCTAAATTTGTATCGAAGAAACATATCCTGGTTTCCCTGTGGGAATTGCGATCCTAATGGTGTCGTTGCATCCGCTGGGTCCATGCATTTCTCAACGGAGATACAGAATGGGAATGAGGGTGCTTAAACAGTTCAGAAGATTTTCGCATTTTCAAGAAACGTGGTGTCAAAGGCATGGAGAGAAAGGAGGCAGGCGTTGGACCCAGTTAAAGGCGCCCGTTTAGGACGCAAGTCCTCTTCACCGTTTCCAATGGAAGCATCGAATGGAGCCTCAGGTAGTACGTGATCTTAGTAGGGAGGCGTTTACTACTTTTGAAAAAGTCCGATGTTCTTCCCTCAAACCAATATGTAGCCGAGAAGCCTCGGACAGAGGTATTTTCAGATCACAATGTCTCATATGTTCACCTCTGAGTAGACTATAATTAAGCCTATTGCAGAGGAAGCACTCGAAATCATTTCGAATAGATATTACTGGATAGGGTTTCAGACACGTCACTCGCCACTTCAGGGAACGTGATATTGGTGGATTAACAATAAATATCATGAGAAGATTGGTATGCGGGTATCGTTATCTGTAGATCAGATATATATACTTGCAGGAATTTAAGGGGGAGGACAGAAGGTTAAAGTGTAGTCTGCTTGTTTGGCAGAATCACACGTCCATAAGGCCGTGCCACTGGATTCATCAAAGGCGTATGCATAAGCATTACGACAATTACCTTCTGCGAATTTTCAGGCGGATAGTTAGCCTATGAGACACCCGAGAAGTCAAGGAACTTACTGAAATAAGAATAGAAAGCTGATTTGAAGTATATTAAAATTCTCGACACAAATGGGGTAAGTCAACCGCACTCACCAACACCAGATGGGGGGCACGTTGCCGGAGTATTATGAGAACCGCTGCAGCAATTAGCAGAGTTTGCTTTAGTAAGAGAGGATCTCAAAAATAATGCTTTCACTTAAAGTAGATCCTCACTCACTGGGATTTCCGTCAAGATTCGCTTCGCATGCGCTTCTGCAACCCACTGGGAATCCAGTAGAGTCGAAAGGTCCCTTCAATTGGCTTGGGCCTAGAGATAATCATAAATGAGCAACGAATGAGATGCATGCCTTAATATAAATTAAGGTTACAATTGGGACCTAAATCCACAGGGCAATCTGCCACAGGGCACCCTGCGTTGTTGGAGATGCGCATCGGAAGATTGTATCCATCGACAAGCGAGACTGGCAATGCGGATTAGATTTTAGATACATAGAGGTGATACCGATAATGTTTCAATTACCCACCGTCATAAAAGTCAGGCTGACCATTGGTTCCTAATGTCCATTCTGCGAGTGTCGCTGGGGGAACACCTCCACCAGTGTGAGGATCACACAAGAGTCCTCCTGGACATCCGTTAGCCCTGGAGAGTTGAAATTTGCAAAAAAAAAAAGAGATATGCTAACCATTGCATCCGCCATCTAGACAGGAATTCGGTCCTGGGTTTACACTAAAGTCACAATTCCTCCGCCCCTTGATGAAAAGATGTTGGGGATATTAAATATTAGTATTTGCTAAGTGCTCACCCAAATCCTTCCAGCTTTCCAATTGTTGGGTACGCTGAAGGTCCTTGTAGAGAAGGCGGGAGCTCCCCATCTACAGTCATCTTTCGTCAGAAGAGTGGTGAGAGGCTGCTGATGGATAAACTATTACCCCGTCTCAACACTAGGAACTGCACTTCCGACGTTGAGATCAGTAAACACCGCGGGCCTAAGGGAATAAAGGTTAATATCAGGCAAAATCCCTGGCAATGAAAAATTACGCACCAGATAGTGAACGGACAATTGTTAAATACTGTGAAGGTTCGAGCATCAGCCGTGGCCACTGAGACGGCGAGGAGCAAGAGAAAGAATCGTTTCATCCTAAGTATATTCAGAGAATAACACACTGGAGATGGTCTATCAACCACTCAGTTTCTCGCTTTATATTGGTTTTCGGACTCACCGTCCGTTCACCAAATTTTGGCGATGGGAAGGTTATTCCATTGTAAATTATTCTATTCCAAGGAAATCGGAGAGCGTGTATTTCCACTCTCGATACATGCGGTAGACCGGCGGTACTATTTTTTTGCAGTGGACGAAATATTGATTAGCGGTGAGTTTGAGGCTTTGATAAAGGCAGCAGTATAAAACCTAAAAATTGGTAACGCATTTCACAGCGAATGGCACGGTGACTGATGCAGAAAGATTCACAAGACTATCAGCGGGGTTGTCAAGAGAGATCCCGATGTAATCATCATTGGTACATACAGCTCTGCAAGACGTCATAATTGCAGCTTCCAGGTTGAGCCAGAAGAAGATTTCAAGCCACAAACCACACATTCGGTTTATTCCTCGTTGGACAAGGTCAGCTGACATTATTCCTCCTGTTTTCAAACCGATGACCACATATTCTTCTCCAAACGTGTTGAACTGCACTGGCTAATAAAATATGGAGGGTCCTATCCCTTGTTCTGAGAATATTCCCAGAATCACACCAAAATAAATGAGATTGATTCCTAAAATGATAAAGTGGATACTCTTTCGGGTATTGAACTGCTAGTCCGTTACAAACTTCCCACAAGTTTTGCACATGATGATTAATCTTGGCAATTTAGCTATAGGAGATGGTAGTTCAACACTGACCCTCTCGTCTTGGAGCAAGGATACAGATCTTCGCATTCCGACAAAGAGACAAGATGTTTTCTTTTGACTTTCCATTTCTTTTTTCATGGTACCAGAGCACCCCGGGCCAGTGCTTCATCGATATGCCAAACTCATGAGTGTAATCGATCCTTAGAAGGAAGAGTACTGACCTTCCGCAGAAAGCTCACCTGGTCCCATCACGTTGGTATGCCTCCATGCGACTCCTGTAGAGCGCGCACATCTCTCTATCCAATATAGTACCAATCTTCCCCAACCTTGGCTTTGTTTACGCTCGCTGAAGGAAACTCATTTCATTGGACCATCACCCCTGTGTACAGTATAAGCGAGTGCGTTCGGTTGATAGTCTCCATCATGGAATCCGAGTCGGTAAGTTGCCACAGTTCGCATGTGAATTCGTTGTGCTGGAAGGATCTTATTGAGCTAAAGCAATGAATAGGGAATTCTATGGAGCATGTGCGATGGGATCCAAAGATAGGGTAGCACATCTTTGGTCAGTTTGTTGACTATCATGAGTCTGTTTCAGAAGGTCGTCAGCTGCTGATCGCTTTTTTTTAGCAATTCACGAAATAACCTAGATGCTCCCTAGACCGTTTCAGCGTCATGCGAAAACTCTTGTGAGTCGAGGCTCGAGTCTGCGTTATCTAGGCATTCTAGGTTAATAAGTAATCTTTGTGGCGATGATATCAGCGCTCAACGCTGGTCTACGCACGTGTAATAATACAAATAAAGGTGGAAAGTGGTTGGGGCCAATTTCTTCAATTCAATTTGAATTTTATTTTCCAGACTGAATACTTATCGACCTTTGAGAGGGTTTGTTGTGAGATCAATTGAGTCGTCCGTTTGGCATAACTTGCAGACCTCCAAGGCTAGGAATATCATCTTGATCTGCTCTCTCGCGTTTCAACTTACACCAATCAAGCCATCAGTGGATGTACTGGGAACCACCCAGAAATCCAAGTACCAGGCCATCTGCCTCAGTTCCCAGCATTTCATTTCGACTATCCGGTCCGACTTCATGTTCTTTGCCTGCAATCCTTAACATGATAACAAGGGACACTGAGTATCCCGCTTTTTGATTGCCATCAAAATCCCGAGTGTGCGATCTCTTTCTTCACAGGTATTCATTGAGGCTGTGCAACCCGATAAAGGACAGCACTGACTGAAATTCAAAAGGATAAATGCGGCACATCGGGTACAAATTCGAACTGCCATACGGCAGTATACAGCTTTGAGACGATCTTCCCCATCTCCGGACATCATGATGGCGCCACGATGGTCAATCCTGCCAATTGGAGGCTTACGGCCTAGCTAAAGTCTAGAATCTGTCACTTGTCTTCATTGTAAAGAGAAGCTGAGCACCATCAATGTCTGTTACTTTAGCTACTGGTTCCTGAAACTGAAGAGAATCGCTTGAAGTCTATTGCTAGTATCTCCCCAGCAGTGTTATTCAGTAGCTCTTCGGATGTACCTATCTCCGTAAAAGTACATTAATCACAGATACTTTTTAACAATGTATTGGAAGTGAAGATTGCAAAACCACCCTATCAGCCGTGCACTGGTGGTGCTCCATTTCTTATTAGGATTCTTCAGATCAAGGCATGCCGGTATTTAGTGGTAGTCCACTTCGGTTCCTCTTTTGTGCCAAGCCTATTAGACGGATCACTGCGTCTACATATCCTATCCTTCTGCGGAATTACTCCCATCTTCGGTATTGTAAAAATGATTACTTCGATAGGCTCAGAGAAAAAGGGTTATAGTCAGGCAAACGGCTTCGAAAGGTTCATTTACGTAAAGAAGTTGATGAACTCGAATGTCCTTGGGGTAATTGTCAAACCTGTCTAGAACAGCTCCGAAAATAACTTTATCTGTAGAGATACTCCATGTTCCTGAAAACTGAAAAGAAAAAGATTCCGTTTGCCTACCTTTTTATTCCTTGGCATCTAACGGAAATAGAAATTAAAAATAAATAAGACAAAACAATCAAGGCTCTCAGAACACATTCCCAAGGAAGTCGTGACTCTCCTGGTCTGATGGAAGGGCGCATCAATTGAACATGTTGATTTAGGTACTAAAGGGACCCAGTGAGCATTATACTAAATAAACCGGCCATGAAATATGTCCACATGTCGATAGAGGGGTCTACACGAACTGAGCATCCAGATACCGAAATCCCTGGGGGCAAAGACGTAGTTGTGCCCGTGCTAGAAGTTTGGGATGAGGTAGGCTGGGATGCCAAAGGCGGTCCTGTCTGAAGTGGTGTTGTCATTGCTTTGCTGGGGGGATTTATTGTCTCTGACACAGAGAGGCTGAAGAATAAGACGTTAAAATATCTCCAGAACCAATTAAAGAGTATACTCACGGAGGGCAGAATGTAAGTATATAATCCGCTTTCAGATTGGAATCGCACTTCCATAATGCTGTCCCGCTCGATTCATCAAAGGCGTATGCATAACTATTTGGACAATTCCCCTCTAGTAGAGGCTTGTATTAGCATACGATAAAGAGAGAAACGAATGCATAACTGACTGAAAAACCAATAAAATGCTGAGATACGTGAGATCACTACTAGATTGCCAAATATTAAGGGGAATAACGAGACTGAATACTCACCGACACTCTCAGGGGGACAAGTTGCAGCAGTCGAAAATGATCCGGAACAACAGTTTGGCGAATCATCTACATACGAAACAGGAAAAAGATGTAAGTGTAAATGATTTTTGTTCCCCGCTCAGCGTACTTGGATTTCCGTCTAAATTTGCCTGACATGCACTCTGACAGCCCACCGGGAACCCTGTTTCATCGAAAGGACCTTTCAAAGGGATGGGACCTAAAAGGGCCGGAATCTTCAAAGGGATCGATTTGGACGAATTAAACTTACATCCAGGTCCCAAATCTACAACGCAATCTGCAACAGGACATCCAACGTTGTTGGTGATACTGAGCGGAAGGTTAAATCCATTGACGAGAGAAGCTGCTGAAATGAGGGAATATTATATTTTGAAAGATGGTAGGCCTTACTATCGTAGAAATCCTGATTTTCGTCACCACTGAGTGTCCATTCCGCAATGCTGGCCGGTGGAATACCAGTTCCCGTGTGAGGATCGCAAAGTAAACCCCCTGTTGATCATAGGTGGGCAATTTCACTACCATGTGGAAGAGATTACCGTTGCAGCCACCATCCAGACAAGCTGTTGACCCTGGAGTCTTAGTAAAATCGCAGTCTCTACGTCCCTAAGCCAGCCTCTTAGTTCGAAGGAGAAATCCGGGAATAGAATATTATACTTGCCCATATCCTACCAGCTCTCCAATTGTCAGGGACATCGAATGTCACCGAGTTGAAGGCGGGAGCCTCCCATCTGAAATAGGTGATAAGACCGAGCGTCCAGAAGAAGACAAGACGGTTATGTACCCTGTGGCCATGTTAGGTGTTGCAGTTCCGACATCGAGATCGGTGAAAATGGCTGGCCTAACGTGTGAATGAGTTAGGAAGATCTCAGTGCGGTGGTGAGTGGATGTACCAAATAGTGAACGGGCAATTATTGGTCACAGTGAAAGACCGGCCATGAGTTGGCAGAGAGTGAAATAAGAGTGAAATCCACATGGTAAATGTAGAGCCTCCCATTGGACCAGAAAATTTAAGTATCAGCGCGGAGTCTCTTTAAATTATGTCCAAGTAGGCTTCAAGGTAAGCTGCCTGACTCGCCTTAGAGCTGGTAGACCACTGATGGATCTTGTAGAGTAAAATACCAATGAGATGCGAAATGTAATCGTGGATTGGAGGGTCAAGGGTCGAGGGTCGTCTTATAAAGGGTCGTCTAATTCGGACGATTCTAAAACAGGAGCAACTTCAATGCAGCGTGCCGCAGCAAGAGAGTAGAGAATGACGCCACCAATGTGCAGGATGGAGATACTCTGAGAAGCCAGCACAGAAGTGAAAAGGAAAACTTCAGAGAAACTGAGCATAAGTGCCGATCCGCAATCCTGTAGCAGTCAAAGCGGAAACTGTACAACCGACCAATCTGTAAGCCTTGAGAGAGAAAAACGTTCTTTTACTTGTTTCCTTCTGGAACCCCATGGGGCCTATATTTCAGTGTTCACTGCCTAGTGATTGCGGTACGGAACTTGTAGTGGAGCAGGTGAACAGCGGGGAGCTAAAAATGGCCAAACAACGCACGTGACCATGACATCTCGCGTTCTCTCCCACGGTCGTCTGCCCTCCAGCTTATGACAGGACCACCGCGTTTGTGGCACTCATGTCTCCATCCGCGAAACCTTCACAACAGGAAGAAGATGATTTCATAAGAATTCTTTTGGATGGGATTGACGAAACATTCTTCGACGTTGCCCCTTCTCCTCCTCGAAAACCCTCACCCAAGGCTCAAGTAACGGCCACAAACGACGCGTCTTTTCAAGAAGAAATTAAACAGGAATCAAGCGATGTGAAGTTAGATAATTCGGATACCTATGGTGGTTACAAGGCTGCGGACCCTGTCGTTAGATCCGTCGCCGTTGAGGATGTTGATCTGGAAGCGTTATGTGAAGGAGCAGACGAATGGGATTGGGGAGATATGGATATTGGAGAGGATAAGGTCCCATTTTTGGTTAAGGTGTGTTAAATGCTGTCTTCTCAGTCGCATTCTCCTTATGTTACCCGCAGAGCCCTATCCCTGATTACCCTGCGCCTCCAAGCCTCGCCCGCCAAAAATGTACGCGATGTGAAGTAATCGAGATTTCGACGCGTAGATATTCTGAGAAAGTGAGCTAGCGTACCTATCATAAGTTTATTAACCAACGTATCATCATAGTGTTTAATCGTGCGTGTCGATAACACGGAAGAGATAGATATTCGCGAAGTGATTCTGACTCAAGATTGGGTACAAACAGAAATAGCAGTTGGTAAAGATAACTACTCTTTTCCGACTCATTTAACCCTAATATTCTTTCCAAAGGCGATTGTATCAATGTCCTCGGCGACTTTACCCCACGCGTCGAGCCGTCTACGTCCACCCGTGGCCCCCGTCTAACTATAACAATATCTTCCAAGGCGAACATGCTTATTCTTTATCCGGACCTTCTTCTGTCCGCAACCACCATCTCAAACGCTCCTACGTGCACCCGCAAACCTATCATCTCTTTAATGCTCGCATCCAACGCTCCCGCTCCTGCAAACTCTGAAGCAGAAGATGCTCCAGTCCGTAGTACCCCAGGAGAAGTTGTTGTCTGGGGCAATTTCCTCCATGAAGTGATGCAGAGATGCATGACTGCTGGGATGTGGGACAAGAAATCAATCGAAGAAAATATTGACGAGGTCGTGCGATCATCAGAGGGTTTGAGAGAATTGGTCAAATTGGGAGTGGGTATCGAGAAAGCGAAGATGGAAGTGCGTGCGAGGTCCGGTGGACTGCCAGAGTTCTCTCGTCGGTTTATTAGTCCGACGATTCAGGTATGTTTCATGTGATGGGTTTATTATTATTTCCAACTCACTAACGGATCATTCTTTTGACTTTCAGCCCGACAGCAAGCTAACAGATGTGCGCGAATCCTCCGAATCAAGATCCAAAATTGTGATCACAACTCTCCACGATGTCGAGGAGGATATTTGGTCACCAACATACGGAATCAAGGGCAAGCTAGATGCGTCCGTGCAAGTCCTTATTCAGGAGCAAATGGAAACAATCAAGAAAGCCTTTGGAAACCCCGATACTCGTCAGTGGACTCTACCTTTTGAAATCAAAACCGGTAGGGCCGTGGGTGTACTTGAGCATCGAGCGCAAACTATGTTGTACACATTACTTATGGCTGAGAGATATGGTCAGTTACTGTTTTTTTCTTTATTTTAAAGTGCTAAATGTGACTTCCTATTTCTAGGTGTCGAAGTTCCCAGCGGGCTTCTTTATTACACACAATCAGAAGAACTCATGCGAGTGCCAGCTCTGAGGAACGAAGTCAAAGCCCTCCTTATGGGCCGGAACGAGCTTGCGTCGTATCTCATGCGCAAACGAGTAGTGACATCCGAGGATGGCGCCTCGCGGGTCCCAACTGAGCGTCCACTGTTGCCTCCAACTTTGGATGATAGTTATAAGTGTACCAAGTGCTATGCTGTGAATGGATGCATGCTATATCGCAAGGTAAATTCTGCTACGCTTTATTTATTCACTTTCTAATCAATATTGCATTCTTATAGGCGGTTGAAAATGTGGAAGACACCTCCAGCCCCATCGCCGACCTCTATGACAAAAAAACATCCCACCTCACCTCCTCCCAATGCGATTTCTTCAAGAAATGGGAAGCCCTGGTCTCAATGGAAGAACAAGATATCGTTCGTTTCAGGAAAGAACTATGGATGTTCACAGCAGAAGAACGCGAGAGGAAAGGCCGTTGCTTTGCTCAAATGATCGTGTTGGATTATAAACACGATGATACTCCTGGTGCTGCCAGGACGCAACATGTCTATCGGTTCTCTCGAGCTCCGAATTCATTTATTTCCGCTGGGTCGTTCTCTACTCAGTTACCTGATGGGTCTGCGTCACTTCTGAACGGTAGCATTACCACTGGGGACGCAATCACGGTTTCTCTAGAACCAGATCTCATCGCCGTTGCACGAGGTTTTGTTGTCAACATTGAACCGGACCATATCACCATCGGCTTTGACCATCAAGTCGATCTTCGCGCTATCCTATCCCGTACACGTCCTCACCAACCTCTCCCCAATTCCCTCATCTGCCGCCTCGATAAAGACGAGTTCGGAAGTGGTCTCGGACGGATACGTGATAATCTCGCTAGACTATTCTACGTCAACGGTGATACCAAACGTCTATCCCTCGTCGTCGACTTAAAGGCTCCTGAATTCGACAATAGGCTCCTTCCGGACGAATCTGAGCTTCCGTCCAATCTCAATGTTAACCAACAAGATGCGGTTCGGAAAGTCTTGACTGCGAAGGACTACGCGATTATTTTGGGTATGCCTGGTACTGGGAAGACAACGACGATTGCGGAGATTATTAATGCATTAGTGAAGAGGGGCAAGACGGTGCTTTTGGCTTCGTATACCCATTCGGCGGTGGATACTATCTTATTGAAGTTGAAGGACGTAGATTATCCCATTCTCAGATTGGGAAGTTTGGAAAAAGTGAGTTGCGTATAACTCTGGCCTCGATGTCAGGGACTTATAATTTTATTAGGTCCATCAAGACATTCATAAGTATACCCTGGCACATCAAGACACTCCGACGACTATTGAACAATTGGAACACCAGATCCTTGGTCCAAAGGTTGTCGCCACCACCTGTCTTTCCGTAGATCAGTAAGTCCCTGGATTCATGGTCTTTGTCTATTAGATGTTGAATTTCCATAGTCCCTTATTTGCGCGGCGGTACTTCGACTATTGTATCGTTGATGAGGCATCTCAGGTTACTCTCCCCACTTGTCTAGGCCCGCTCCGTTATGCAGACAAGTTCGTCCTCGTTGGAGACCATTTTCAACTCCCCCCATTGGTATGTTGTTTTGTAAAAAGTTCAATTTGTTGGCTAATAGAGTTTATTTTAGATTCGTAGTCGTGATGCCAGGAAAGGCGGTCTAGACGTTTCTCTCTTCCGGCGTCTCGTGGAAGCACATCCCGAATCCGTCGCCGAACTCGTATATCAATACCGAATGAACGATGACATCATGCTTCTGGCCAACAAGCTGATATACGGCGATCGTCTTCGATGCGGTTCGATGGATGTGTCGGAAAGTGCGCTTGTGCTGCCTCGTCACCATGCATTGAAGGATTGGTGTAAATCGGACTGTAAAACAGAGAAATGTTGGATTTCGAAGTTGTTAGATGAAAGGTGGGTCAATTTACTTTTTAAAGAGTCAATCCTTATTCATATTACCTCAGTTGCCGAGCCGTCTTCGTTGATACAGATGGGATGCCCGCTGTCGAATCAAGTGTTGGTGATCTCATCCAGAATGAAATGGAGGCCACTCTAGTTTGTCAGGTACATCTCCACTCTTAGCCTTTTATCTTTTAGTTTTAATGCTCTTAAATTCGGCATAGTTGACTGAGGCTTTCCTCCACTGCGGTCTCCGAGAAAGCGAACTCGGCATCATCT
>Ga0157379_10003387_pt1 | contig 13483 bp, 10 predicted proteins | sample S25metaG_FD_121802 | JGI IMG/M metagenome (GOLD analysis project Ga0157379, IMG submission 121802) | Switchgrass rhizosphere microbial communities from Kellogg Biological Station, Michigan, USA - S2-5 metaG | ecosystem: Host-associated > Plants > Roots > Rhizosphere > Soil | place: USA... | reverse complement strand
TCGGCCTATTAACGGACTCCTGTGGGCTGATTGAGCGCCGCGTCCCGGTCCCAAAAGGCCGTGGTTGGGGTATATTGGGGCCCACCATGAACCCGCTCGTACGGATCATTTCACGCATTACCTACCCGGCTTTCGCTGAAAGCCGGGTCGCGTGTGCGTGCAGTGGTCCACAGTCCAGTACGAGGTTCCCGGTTCATGAGTACTACCGATCTTTTCCCTGAAACGTCAGCACTTTACCGGCTGCGGGTAACGGCTGAAGCCGACCTCGGCGCGCTGTCGCGCGTTCTCGAGCGATTCCAGAATCTGAATGTCGTGCCCCGCCGCGTGGTCGCGGAAATGGGCATCGGGGATATCCTCTACATCCAGGTGGATGTTTCAGGCTTGCCTGAAGAGCGCATCACGCTCATCACCGCGAAGTTGAATCAGGCGTTGAGTATCCGCGACGCGTACTGGCACGCCGTCTGAGCTGGCCTGAGTCGGTGGCGTCGAAGTCCGACTTACGACGTAGCCGCTCCTGCGCGGGAAGCATCGGTTATTCGTCGACCCACTGTGCCGGTGATTCCGATGATGGTGGTTCGGACGGTGGTGGTGGAGAGTAGGGTGGCGGTGGACCAGGGTGGTCCGGGTCGCCGTCAGGACTCTCTGATGCCGCCTCGGCTTCTGCCTGGATGTCCGCCACAGTGGAGGCGGGCGCCTCACTTCTCATGAACGCCGCTTGTCGCGTTGGCTGCTGCGTCTCGGGCTGCCACGGGAAAACCTTGTTCGAAACCGGCTGAGTGATCGACGCCATCATCGGCAACTTGGGTTGCTTAATGGAGTTGTTGGCGTTGACCATGAAGAAAGTCAGGACGGCGGCCGTCGTTGCAGCGAAGACGCCGGAACCAACATACCAAGCCGCACGCGTTTTGCCGGCCGGTGCGCCCCGATACTGAGGTTGCGGGCGCTTCGTGAGAGCGGCCTTCGCGAGCTGAGCCAATGATTCGCCGTTGACGATCGGTTCGACGCGACCCGAATCACGCCGTGCACGCGCGCGCTTGAAGGCGTCGGTTTCCGGGATACGTGTTGGTTTGGCAGGGACGTCCCGGGCCGAGTGCGCGGCAGCGTACCGGGCGGCTGCGCGCATACCGGAGGTAATTTCCTGCTGCCGCTGGGCGGGTTGGGTTTGCCGTTTCGTTGCCGCGGCAGTTGCGCGTGCCGCAGCTCCGCCTGACGTAGTGGTGGCGGTTACCTGTTGGCCCTTGGCTGGTTGGCCTTGACGCCGGGCCGTTGCCGCAGCTCCACGTGCCGCAGTGACGGTAGTGGCCTGCTGGGCCGAGGCTGGCTGCGCTTGGCGCCGTGCCTCTGCCGCAGCGGCTCCTCTTTGCGGCGTCGCAGCGGGCGACTGCGAGACTGATGCCAAACGGCGCGCCGCTGTGGTCGATACGCGTGTTGAGGTGATCGACGCCGCGTGCTGAGCCGATGTCGACTGTCGCAGCGCTGAATCGGCCGTTGTGCGTGTTGGTATCGCAGTTGGCGCCTGCTTGGCAGGTTGCGGCCGACCACGTGCCGTAGTGGCAGTGACGCGAATGTCGGTGAACGCATCTTGTGGAGCAACCTTTTGTGACTGCTCTCGCGGCGATGTTTGGGTAGGGCGTGCCGCGACGCTGGGCGCTGTGGGTTGCGGTCTGCCGCGCGTATTTGCGAGAGCCGCAGCCGAGTAGCGTTGGTCCGAGCGCGGATTCGCGAGAGCAGCCGCCGACTGGCGTTGGCTCGAGCGCGGATTCGCTGCGTTGGGGGCCGCGTTCGCGGCGCGCCTGTCGACCGAAGTCTGGCTCCGGTCTGTGGCGGCGCCCGTTCGCGAATCGGACACCGCCCTTGCCCCGGTCGCGGCGGGTGCCAGCGAAATTCTGGCCGCGCTGGTTACGTGCAGGCCGTCTGCGATCTGTTGCTGTTGGGGCTGCCGGGGTTGCGCTGTGCGCGCCGGAGCCGCAGGCGCTGGCTCCTTCCGGGCAACCGCGACGACATCGACGTCCGAGCCGTCCCAGGTCTCCTCCAAAATAACGTCCTGCATCGGCGACGACGATGGCGCCGTCGGTGCCGGCTCATCACACGCTCCGCGGGCCAGGTTGATGGCCGCCCACAGCTTCTGAAAGTTGATGGGGTAAGGCAGAGTTCGGAACAGCCCAAACAGCCCCAACTCGCCCTTGAGCAAGTTCAGCGTCGCGGGCCGGGCGGCGAAGATGCGGAGGGTGTTGGGCGTGTTGACGGCGACGTGGCTCAACACTTCGAGGCCGGACCCGTCGCCGAGGGTTTCGCAGGCGACGATGAGGTCGAATTCAACCCGCTGCAGCAGGGCGAAGCAGGCGGCTTTGGTCGCGGCGGTGTGGATCTCCAGGTCGTGCACGAACGTACCGGCTGCTTTGGCCAGTACCTTGGCATTTCGACCTGCGACGAGAACCCGCATGCCGTACTAAATACTCCGATTTTACCGGGATTTGCAGTGCCCGCAGAATGCGACACTGTCTGACGCGCCCGACAACAGAGTGTTTAGCGGCCGACGTCTGGCAATTCTTTAGCGCCCAAATTGCCGCTACCGGCTCGCAATCTCAACACCACGCCATCCTCCACCGAGCGCCCTGAACACCGCGATCTGATCCTGAATGAGCGCCGTGTCGGATGTAGCGACCGCCGCGTCGGCTGCGACCAAGGCCTGCTCGGTGGTCAACAGGTCGAGGTTGCTGAGCGAGCCAGCGAGGAATTGGTCATGGGCCATATCGAATGCCTGATGCGCCTTTTGATGGGCATCGGACAAAGCCTGCCGACGCTCCAGCTCGGACCCATACGTTGACAGCGCCTGCTCGGTCTCCTTCAGCGCTTGGAGGACCACCGAATCGAAGTTCGCCAACGCCGCTGCCGCGCTGGCCTTTGCCGCTCGGATGCGAGCTCGCGGGCCCGCCATGTTCGGAAACGTCCAACTGACGCTGGGTCCGATACCCCACGTCACGGAGTCCGCGGACGTGAACTCATTGATGTCCGCCGTTACAGTTCCATAGAGGGCTTTCAGGGTGATCCTCGGATACAGATCCGCCGTGGCCACGCCGATTCTGGCCGTCGCCGAGGCCATCCTACGGTCCGCCTGCCGCACATCGGGACGTCGCTTGAGGAGGGTGGTTCCGTCCCCGACGGGGACAAGATCCGTGAGGTGGGGCGGAACTACGCATTGGCCTACCTCGGTAGGGGCCATGGAAGGAGCCCGTCCAAGCAGGGCTGCCAGCTGGAACAGCGCTGCGCGCCGTTGGCCTTCCAGGGGCGGGATGCCGGCGCGCACCTGGGCCACCAGCTGCTGTGCTCGGATCACGTCGAATTGCGAGTTCGCACCAGCCTCGTTCCGGTGCACGGTGATATCCGCCTCTCGGCTCACGATATCCAGTGAACGCTTGGCGACCTCGATCTGCTCGCCAAAGGCGCAAACCTGGGCGTAGGCGCGAGCTGTCTCGGCGGCGACAGTGATCTTCACAGTGTCGTGCGCGGCCGCGATCGCTTCTGCGTCTGCCCGAGCCGATTCCACTGACCGGCGCACCCGGCCCAGGTAGTCGAGCTCGTATCCGAGGCTCAGCGCGGCCTCATGAACCCAGATGGTCTGCGGACGGCGGCCCGTCAGCTCGAGAATTTCATCCGTCCCGGCATTCCGACCGCGGGTGGACCCGATTTCGGCCTTGGTCTGCGGTAGAAAGGCGTCCCGCGCGATATCGAGGGCCGCATTGGCGGCCTGCAGATTGGCCTCGGCAGCCTTCAGATCCGTGTTGGCCTCGAACGCTTCGTCCAACAGCTTGTCGAGGGTGGCGTCATGGTAGAGGCGCCACCAGTCATCGGGCGGTTCGGCGGTGGTCTCGGCCGAAGTGGTCACTGACACCAGCGGTGCTTCCGCGCCGGGGGTTGGCGGGGCAGGATGGTAGTTGGGTCCGAGAGTGCAACCTGACAGCAGGACCATGAGGGCAGTGGTGAGGCCCGCTGAGCAACGTGGAATCAGCCGCCGACTCAACCCAACGGCAACTGAGGTGCGCGGGCCGCAGATGCCCGACGGACCCAACCGAGGAATGACCGAGCCGCTCGAGCCGTCGACCACCCATGCGCCGGAGCCATGGGCGGCCAGTGCGCCGGTGCCATCGACGACTGAGGCGCGCAAGCCAGGACAGCGCATCATTGCGCCACCTTTTGCGCGCCCCTTCGAGGAGCAAACCACGGTACATGCGAAGCAGGTCCCGGCGGAGCAGCTGGCCTGGTAACAATAATTATAACAGTCAGGGCGGTTGCCGCTGCGATGACCACAAACGCATCGATGATTCCCTGGGTAATGGCGGCCCCGTGAACCACATTGTTCAACACCGCGGCGCCGCGAGTTGAAGCTGACAAGGGATCGCCGGCGCGCGCAGTCGCCGCACCATAAGCCTGCAATCGCTGCACGACCTGCCCATCACCCATGTCAATGTGTTGGCCCAGGTGATTCGAGGCAATCTGACCGCGCACCCGGACAAATGTCTGAACGAACGCACTGCCGATCTCGCCGCCAAACAAGCGGGCGCACTGGATCGCCGCGCCGAAGCTCAACGCCGTCTGGGGGCGCAGATGCAGGACGGCGAAAAAGACGGTCCCGGACAGCGCGAAGCTTTGACCAACAGCCTGGAGGATCGCCGATGGAAGAAACTGATCCGATCCCCACAGGGGCGTCAGGCCATGGGCCACCATCAGGCAGGCAACACAGATGCACATGAATCCAAACACCGCGACCATGCGAGGATCAGCACGCCGCAAGGTAAAACCGGCGAGAAAACAGATGAGCAGTTGGGGCGCTGCAATCCACGCCAGCGTGTCGCCAACCTCGAGGGCCCGGAATCCTCGCACCGTCTGCAAAAATTGCGGGATGACGAGCGCGGTGGACAGAATCGTCAGGCGCAGGAACGAAACCAGCAGCAACATGCGTGGCATGGGCGCTTCCAGTACGACACGCAGATCAACAGCCGGAAACGGGCAGCGCCATTCGTGTATGGCAAACATGATCAACAGGAAGGTTCCGGCTGTCAGTAATCCAATAACCAACGGTGAATTCAGCCAGTCCAGGCGGTTGCCCTGGTCGAGCGCGGCATAAATGAGCGCGAATCCGAACCCGCCGTAGAGAAATCCAAAAATATCGGCACGCGGGCGCTGGGGGTTGACCGGCTCCGGTTTGATGCCGAAATACAGACACGCAACCATGACCAGGGCGAACGGCACGTTCTGCCAGAAGATGAAGCGCCAGGACAGATGGTCGGTGTACCAACCTTCCAGTGAAGCTGAAATGTTCAGCGAGACTTCGAGGTTGAGTGCATAAACGGCAATGCCGTATGCCCAGGCCTTCGGCGGAGTGTTCCGCAGCACGAAGCTCAGTGTCAGCGGAATGAAGAAGCCCGAGGCCAGCCCGCCCAGAAACTGGAATACCAGCAGGGTCTGGAGGTTGGGAGAGAAGGGCTCGAGGATGGAGATGACCGCGAAGGCCGCGGCGGCTTCCATCAGCACCTTGCGCGTGCCATAGATCGCACCCAGCCAGATGGCCACCAGGGTAATCAACATCTGGGCAACCGTCTGCGCGGTGGAAATCCACGCCCCTTCGTCAAACCCGGCGTGTACGGCGCCGCGGATATCCGCAAGTCCCAGCGTGGATAGCCGCGTGTTGAGGGTTGAGATAAATGTACCCATCAACACGGCGGTCAAACCGAGCCACGGAAACGAAGTTGGCGGCGCGGCCGCCGCCGGCAAATGCGGTGCCGCGGTTGGCGGTGCCGTCAAAGGGGGTGCCGCGGTTGGCGCGGGCACGCTCATGAACGCTCACCTGCCTTCGTGTCCACGGTCGCAATGACCGACATGCCAGGCCGAAGCTCGTCCTTCAAGCCGTCCGCATCGTCGATGGCGATCTTGACCGCGATCCGTTGCACCACTTTGGTGAAATTGCCGGTTGCATTGTCAGGCGGCAGCAGCGCGAACTGCGATCCGGCTCCGGGAGCAAACGCGATCACGTGTCCGTGCAATGTATGTCCCGGGAAGGTGTCCACCCGCACATCCGCTTTCTCCCCGATGGCCATGTGCGTGAGCTGCGTTTCCTTGAAGTTCGCGATCACCCAGACATTCGGCAGGGGTGTTAGAGAGGTGATCTGGCCGCCGACGCCTACCCATTGCCCCGGTTTTACCTGGCGTTGCCCGATGACGCCGTCCTGAGGGGCCACGATGCGGGTGTACCCGAGGTTGATTTTCGCAATGGCGAGGCTGGCCTTCTGAGCGGCCAGGGCGGCTTCCGCCTGGGCCTGTTGAGCCGCCAGCACCGACAGTTGTCGACCCGCCGCGCCTGCCTGTGCGCGGGTCTGCTCGAGCTGCGCGGCCAGCTGCGCTTTCACGGTCTGCAGTTTCTCGGCCGCCTCGGTCGAGGACGATCCGGTCTTGAAGAGCACCGCCTGGCGTGCCAGGTCGCGTTTGTTCTGCTCCGCGTTGGCGTCCACAGCGGCCACACTGGCTTTGGCGGCGCGAACGTTCGCGCTTTGCAGTTCCTGCTGTGCCTTCAGTGCCTCGATTTGCGCTGCGGCAGCCGCAACGCTGGCGGTGAGTTGATCGACGGTGGCGCGATAGTCGTCATCGACGATCTCTGCAATCAACTGACCTTCGTGAACGCGCTCGTAGTCCTGGACTGGCATGTTGCGCACGTAGCCGGAGACCTTTGCGGCGATCGGGGTGAGGTCCGACTGCAGGTACGCATCGTCCGTGGTCTGCCGCCTGGAATTGGATTCCCAGCGGCTCCAGCGTGTCGTGATGAGCACCAGGATGCCCACTGCGAGCAGAAAGACCATGGCGCGCCAGATCCAGTCGGGTGGCGCATGCCAGTTGAATGCGGATTTCTGATCCGTCATGAGTTCTCCGTCGAAGCCCCTGTGTCCCCCCCTGCTCAGGCCACAGTGTACCAATCCGCAGGGGGGCCGCGATTCTGCTCCGCATGGCCGACCCGGGTATTGGAGCCTTCTGCGCCGATCTGGACGAAACGACTGGAATACCAGCGCGCTCGCCCGGCAAGTTTCAGATGTCAATGATTTGTCATGTGCTCCACGTATAAAGCCGCGCTGTCGTGCGGATCAATCCGGCACGTGTAACAACATAACGTTCAAAATCGGAGCACACGCCTTGTCAGCTTTTTCGCCGCGCAATTTAGCGGCTCGCCTCGTTTACACCGCTGCCGGTCTCACAACACTGGTCCCCGTCTCCTTCGCCGATGATGCTTCGACCAAGGTCCCGGAAGCTGATGAAGTTATCGTGACAGGAACGCGCGATGCCGGACGCACCAAATTCAACTCGCTGACACCCATTGATGTTATCTCGCAGGAGTCCATCGGCGCCTCGGTGTCCAGCGACATGGCGGACAGGCTGGCGGAGCTGGTCCCATCATTTAATGTTCAACAGCAACCGAGCGCGAACGGACAGCAGTTTGTACGTCCCGCGCGTCTGCGTGGTCTTTCGCCGGATGAGACGCTGGTACTCGTCAACGGCGAACGTTTCCACCGTTCATCATTGATCAGCGTGAATGGTGCGCAGGCGCCTGATCTCGCCCAGATCGCGGGCCTTGCCATCAAACGCATCGAAGTGCTTCGCGACGGAGATTCGGCGCAGTATGGTTCTGATGCCATTGCCGGCGTCATCAATATCATTCTCGATGACCAGCCGGGGTTTGAAACATTCGCGCAATATTCCAGCTACTATCACGGTGACGGGAAGAATCCGCAGGCGGGCGCCAGGGCGGGATTTTCGTTGGGCGATGGTGGTTTCGCGGTCGTCACCGGTGAATGGTCCGATTCGCAGGAGACTTCGCGTACTCGTCAGCGGCCCGATGCCATTGCATTTCAGGCCGCGCATCCTGATCTCGATGTTCCGAATCCGGTACAACACTGGGGTCTGCCGGAGCAGCGTGCCTATAAAGTGGCCTTGAACTCCATGTTGCCGCTCACATCAGGACTCGAGGCCTATCTGTTCGGGACTTTCGACGAGAGTCACGGGGTCAACGATTTCAACTGGCGCAACCCCGACACCACCGGCAGCTCCTTCAATCCCTCGCGTGTGTTCCCTGGGTTCAACTTGCGTAGTCTCTATCCGACGGGGTTTGCGCCTCGTTTCGGCCAGGATTCGACTGACAGCCAGATCAATGGTGGCCTCAAAGGATCCGCGGGCGATGATTTCCGCTGGAACGTGGGTAGCTCGTTCGGCCGAAATCGCATCAGCTATTTTATGAACAACACCATCAACGCGTCGCTGGGTCCGGATAGCCCGACCTCTTTCAAACCCGGCGCTTTGCAGCAGAAGGAAGTCAACGTCAACGCTGACTTCGTGTATCTGTGGCGCCTGGCAGCGCTCCCTGAGCCGATCAACGTGGCATTCGGCGCGGAACGGCGCGACGAAACCTATGGGATCTTCGCGGGCAACCTGGCCTCCTATGAAGTGGGTCCGGGCGCTGCCACGGGGCTTGCGCCGGGCTCGAATGGATTCCCCGGTTTCAGCCCCGCGCAGGCGGGGGAGTGGGATCAGAAGAGTTACGCCGGTTATCTGGACGTGGAAGTACCGGTCATTGAGCGTTTGACCGTCGGAGGGGCTGCCCGGTACGAACACTTCTCCGGGTTCGGCGAGAAGGTGACAGGCAAGTTTGCTACTCGGTTCGAGCTCGCGCGCGGCCTGGCGTTGCGCGGCTCGTATTCAACGGGATTCCGCGCGCCCACGCCGGGTCAGGCCGAGTCCACCAGCATCTCGCAGGGCCTGGACACGGTGACATTGCAACTGTTCACGACAGGCCGTCTGTCTCCGCTGAATCCGGTTGCCCAGTTCTTCGGCGCGCGTCCGCTGAAGCCGGAAGAGTCGAAGACGGGTAGTCTGGGTCTGACCTGGCAGACAGATGTGGGTTTCTCAGGTTCGGTGGACGCCTACAACATCAATGTCTCGGGCCGGTTCAGTCAGTCACGGACTTTCACCGTGACACCGGCGATCCAGGCGCAGTTGATTGCGCAGGGTGTGCCGGGAGCAGCGACCTACACGGCCGTGAACTTCTTCACGAATGACTTTGATACGCGCACACGCGGCGTCGACGTCGTGGGCTCCTATGCGCAACACATCGGGCCAGGCCGCATGGAGCTGATGGCCGCCCTCAACGAGAATCAGACTAAAGTCACCTCCGGCTCGCTGGCCGCCAACCCGGCGCAGAAGGCCACCTTTGAGAAGGGCATTCCTCAGCAGAATATGAGTGCCTCCGCCAGCTATGCAGTGGGGCCGGTCAAAGTGCTGGGGCGCGTGCGCTATTACGGATCGTGGACGGACTCCACAGGCAACACGACCGGCGAGCTGTTGCAGAGTTTCGGCTCCATCAACATGATCGACGTGGCGGTCAGTTATGACGTTCTGTCACATTTAACAGTTACAGTCGGGGCGGACAATGTCTTCAATTCGTATCCCGACCAGGCCACCTTCCAGGCGAGCCGGGGCCTCATCTACTCGCGTAATTCGCCTTACAGCACCGATGGCGGGCTGTATTATGTGCGTCTGAACGCGAGGTTCTGATGCGAGACCTATCACGCCGTAGTTTGCTGGCTGGTGTAGCTACCGGCGTGGTTGCGCGCGGAGCGTTTGGGGCGGGAAGCTCTTCCCGCCCTGATGTGCCTGCGGATCGGCTTGCCTCGGATGAGAGTTACTGGGGGAAGATCGCCTCGCAGTATGATGTCACCCGTGAGGTGATCCAGCTCGAGAATGGTAACTGGGGCATCTGTACCAGGTCAGTTCTCGATGCGTATGAGAAGCACCTCCGGATCGTCAACCAGCGCAACTCGTTCTACGTGCGTCGTGAGTTTGAAGCGGACATGGATAGAATCCGCGAACGAATTGCCCGTAAGCTGGGTGTTGATACCGATGAAATCGCGCTGACACGGGGCGCCACCGAGGCGCTGCAAGCACTCATTGGCGGATACAACAAGCTGCGCGCCGGGGATGCGGTTTTGTATGCCGATCTCGATTACGACAGCATGCAGTCAGCTATGAACTGGCTGCCGGCTCGCCGCGGTGTAGAGGTTGTAAAGATTGCATTGCCGGAGCCGGCGACGTACCAGGGATTGATTGACACTTATGCCTCGGCGCTGGACGCGTATCCGAAAGTCAGATTGATTCTGTTGACGCACTTGAGCCATCGGACGGGCCTCGTGCTACCCGTCAAGGAAATCGTGGCAATGGCTCGCGCTCGCGGTGTCGATGCCATCGTCGACTCGGCGCATGCCTGGGGGCAGATCGACTTCGACGTTCGCGACCTGGCGTTGGATTTCGCCGGGTTCAATCTTCACAAGTGGATGGGAGCGCCGCTGGGAGTCGGAGTGTTGTACATCCGCAAGCAAAGGATTTCGGACATCGATGTCTTCATGGCCAGTGAAGAGCACGGGACTGGCGATGTTCGTGCGCGCGTACATTCGGGCACCAGTAACTTCGCTGCCTTTCTGACCGTGCCGGAAGCGCTCGATTTTCAAGAGACGATTGGAATTCAGGCGAAGGAGGCGCGGCTGCGGTACCTCCGGGATTCCTGGGCTGAAACCCTCCGTGACCACGGGCGGATACAGATCCTGACCCCGTCTGATCCGCGGCTGCATGGCGGGATTACTTCATTTCGCCTGGAAGGACTCGGGGCCACTGCGGACAACATCGCGCTCGCTCGTAAACTGTTGGAGGATCATCGGATCTTCACTGTCCATCGAACCGGGGTGGCAGGTGGAAGTTGTGTCCGGGTGACCCCTTCACTGTTCACGACCCGGGGTCACATTGATCGATTGGTGGCGGCGCTGAAGGCGTGAGCGCGCCGGGCAGGAATGATCCGTGCCCTTGCGGCAGTGGCCGCAAATACAAACAGTGCTGTTTGAATAAACGCCCTTCCGAGGACGTCGGAGCATTGCGTCTCCAGGCCAACATGGCGTTCCGAGCGGGGCGTGGCGCCGAGGCTGCCGAGCTGTTGGCGCGCGCGACCCGGGTCGCGCCCTTCAGCGCAGAGGTGCATGATGAGCTGGGGATCGTTCTCAGGGAGCTGAAGCGATTCGACGAGGCTGAGGCCGCCTGTCGCAAGGCTTTAACTCTCAATTCGCGTTACGCGCCTGCGCATGTGAATCTGGCTGAGCAGCTCAAAAGGCGGGGGCGCTTGCGTGATGCACGGGAGCATCTGCAGGCGGCTCTTCAGATCACACCGGGATTCGAGCCGACGCGTGTCAGCCTCGGTGATGTGCTCGTTGACCTGGGTGAGACGCAGGCGGCGATCGACTCGTTTCGCGAGCTGGTCACGAGCAGCGCGAGTCCGGCGCCCATTTATACGCGATTGGGAATGGTACTGAGGACTCAGGGTGACATGACAGGCGCTGTCGAGGCGTGCCAGCGGGCCGTTGAGCTTGCTCCCCGGGTGCCTGAAGCGCATTACCATCTCGCTGAGACGCTCGTTGTGGCTGGTCAGGCGTCAGCGGCCGTTGAGCACGTGAAGCAGGCGATGCAACTGCCTGGAGCCCGGGTGTTGCATGACGCGGCGCTGGTCATCATCGGCCAATTCGATTTGGTCGCTGTGCCGGGTGCTGCGAACCCGGCACAGTATCTGGCGATCCTGGGTAACCGGCTGTGTGAGTTAGGGCACCCGGCGGCGGCGTTGAAGTGCTTCGAGCAGAAGCTGGCGCGTGACCCTTGGGATACCGTTGCGGCCCACTTCGTGGCCGCTCTGAGTGGCGCGAATCCGGAGCGGCCCAGGGACGAGTACGTCAGGCAGTTGTTTGACAACTGCGCGGATACGTTTGATCAGCAGCTCGTGGAAGGGCTGTCTTATTCGGTGCCCCGTGAGTTGGTTGCCGCGGTTGTGGCGGCCGGGCGGGTGAGTCCGCCGCCCTGGGATGTGTTGGATCTGGGGTGTGGCACGGGACTCGTGGGGGTCGAGATTGCCCCTCACGCCAAAGAGCTCGTTGGCGTTGACCTTTCGCCGAAGATGATCTCGCGTGCTCGCGAGCGGGGGATATACGGCGAGCTGATTTGCGGCGACCTGATGACGGCGCTCGCGGTCTCGGATCGCTACGACGTCGTGGTCGCAGGCGATGTGTTCATTTACGTTGGAAAGCTCGACGCGGTGATACCGGCGGCGCGCCGGGCGTTGCGCCCCGGTGGCGTGTTGGCTTTCAGCGTTGAGTCAGCTGAGGATGTTCGCGCAGCAGCCGGCACAAAAGACTATTGGCTGGGGCCCACTGGGCGCTATGCCCACCATGCCGACTATATCCGCAGTCTTGCCTTCAGCAGTGGCTTCACTCTGGGGCACATGAAGAAAGTGCGGCTGAGACTCGAGAACCGTCAGCCCATGATGGGATGGCTGGTGACGCTTCTCGCGGCCGAGCGGTAAAGGTGCACGGCGCTTAGAGGTTCGCGAACTTCCAGCGTCTCCGGACGCCAATCTTCGAGCTGCAGCCCATCTACGCGGCAGAATTCTCTCGTGTTGCCAGTGACGAGGATCAGTCCCTTTGCCAGGGCAGTGCCGGCAATTAGGACATCATACTCGCCGATCCTTTCTCCCGCGCGGGTCAAGACAGCGTCGATCCTGCTGGATGTACGGGCATCATCGAAATCAAACGGCAAAACAGGAATCTCGCGCAACAGTGTGTCGATTCGAGAGTTGTATCGCGTCATTCTCTCGGGGTGAAGCAATCGACCGAACTCGATTTCGTAAACTGTCACGGTTGAAATGCAAGTCGCGGCAGTTCCAACGAGCGAGTATCTGAGCTCGACTCGCGGGTGGTCGCGAACGAGGTTGCTGAACGTATCCGTGTCCAGAAGATATGTCATGGCAATCGCTCTCCCAGTAGTTTTCTCTGGGTCTCCGGAGGGTATTCTTTGAAATCCGGGGTTAGTTCTGGCCCGGGCCGATGGATCACGAAATCACCGAAGTCGCATATCTTTGGATGGGCGTACCAGCACTGCAGGGCCGCCACCACCGACAGCTCTCTCGAGGTTTTCTGTACGCTTGCGATCTCGTCGATCCTTGCGACCAGCCCTTCGTCAATCTCCAAATTCATCTTCATAGCGCATCACCCTCCATGCTACCTGGGTCTCAAAGTAGCGTGGCCGGGAGTGCACTGCGACGGACGATAGTCCGAATTATTGAAGCTACTGCGCGGTGTAGGGCAGTGTCAGGTACAGCTTCCCCAGGTCGGTGAGCTGGCCAGGCGTGCTGAGCAGGCTGGTGAAGTGGACGTCGTTGTTCCAACGTCCCGTAAACCAGGCATAGCGAACAACATCAGCGCGCGACTCGCACGTCGCGACCATGTCCTTCATCTGCGCTTCCTGCTTGGCGAGCGTGTCAATCTGTGCGCCGTCATTCTGCGAATGCCAGTTCGCAAACTCCGTAACCCAGAACTGCTTGCCGTACTTGGTCAACCGATCGAGCTGGCCTGACAGGCCG